>Ga0265313_10004612_pt1 | contig 10455 bp, 12 predicted proteins | sample 4123metaG_FD_203122 | JGI IMG/M metagenome (GOLD analysis project Ga0265313, IMG submission 203122) | Rhizosphere microbial communities from Carex aquatilis grown in University of Washington, Seatle, WA, United States - 4-1-23 metaG | ecosystem: Host-associated > Plants > Roots > Rhizosphere >...
TAGCTTAAAATGTTTTCAGAGGTTTTTCATCCAAATGGCTAAGAAAGAGACCATCACGCCACCATCGAAGAAAGCGCTAAAGGACGCAGCTAAGGAACTTAGAAAAGGACACTCATCCGGCGGAAGGACTTTGGCGGATGCGTCCGTCGCGAAGCGTGAAGGGGCCACGCGAAAAGGTTAGACGCTGATCCTTGAAGCTTTGCTGCAAGTTTTGTTCGGCAAGCGCTGGTACACGGTCGCACGGCTCACGCCGAGAAGATCGACTATTGAGCTCGGACTGTCGCCTTGCTCGTGTCGCTTCCGGGTGAGCCTTGACGACGGCCGCAGTTTGGCCGAGCCGCGGACCGCAGGGTCTGCTTTGAAGCGGACCTAGCGCCAGTGTCCCTCCACCAAGACCCAGCTGCTTTGCGCGAAAGAAAGACCGCCCTTCGCCTATTGAATCTTGAGGAATTCAAGAGCTACAATTCTCGCTAAAGTGGCAGTTCGGCGATGTAGACACTGGAAGCATAAGTCCTTATTTAGGTGTGATTTAATGGCTAACTTCCGCTGCACGTTCCGATGTCTTGGGCGTAGGGGGCCGGGCGTTCAAATCGCCCCGACCCGACCAAAGTCTTTATTTTCAGTATTGTTCGTGCGTCAAACAAGCCTCGGGGGAAACCGGACACGTGGGTTGTTTCCGGCGGGGCATAATCAAGAGGCACTCTGTCATGTGAACCGAGCGGTTGCGTGACTACCGAGCTTCAAGTTGGTCATGGCTAGCTTACTTCATGGTTGCGGCCAGCCCGCCGTTGGGATCCGACTTGCGAACTAATTGAATCCCCTTGATCGATTCGTTCTCCCTAGAACAATGCCGGCCCGGATCGTTCGCCTATTTGTGGTCGCATCGGGAATTCTCTTGCGATCAGATATCCGACCGCGTCGCTTACATGCGACCGCGTTGGGTCGGACTTATCGAGTTCGACCAGAGAATTGCCGTGCGGATCTGTCTTCCAGCACACCTGCTCGAAGTCCCTAATGAGGGCAAATACTGACTTGACACACCCAGGTTTTTATGAAATACTTGATTCATGGAAACCCCTAAAACATTGGCTGAAGCAATCATTCACTTCGCCAATCCCGACAACTCGCTAGAGTACCTTGCCGCGAAGCGTTGGCCGAAGGGCGTTACCTGTCCCTACTGCAACGCTGCGGAGCCGATGTTCCTTGAGACTCGCCGTATCTGGAAGTGCCGTGCGACGAAATGCCGCAAGCAGTTCTCTGTTAAGGTCGGCACGATCCTGAACGAATCGCCCATCGGTCTCGATAAATGGCTTCCGGTTATGTGGCTTGTTGCCAACTGCCGCAACGGTGTCAGTTCTTGCGAAATCGCCCGCGATCTTGGGGTAACGCAGAAAACCGCGTGGTTCATGCTTCATCGCGTGCGCGAAGCGATGCAAGACAAGTCCGCCACCAAATTGTCGGGCGAGGTTGAGGTTGACGAATCGTTTATCGGCGGCAAAGCACGGAACATGCACCGGGCGAAGCGTGAGCGCGTTATCACCGGTACTGGCGGCAAGGATAAAGCGATTGCCCTCGGCATGGTTGAGCGCGGCGGAAAGGTTCGCACGTTCGCGGTTCCAAATCGACGCAAACACGAACTCCACGGGAAAGTCAGAGAGAACATCACGGCGGGCTCCGCGCTGTTCAGCGACTCGCTGCAATCCTATAACGGACTGTCTGCTGACTACCGCCATGCCGTCGTGGATCACGCCGTAGAGTATGCGAGGGGCAATGTCCATACCAATACGATGGAGAACTTCTGGAGTCTGGTTAAACGCCAGCTTCACGGAACGTACATCAGCGTGGAACCGTTTCATCTGTTCCGGTATCTTGACGAACAATCGTTCCGCTACAACGGACGGAAGCTGACTGACGCTGAACGCTTCGCTATCGTCTGTTCTCAGATCGCTGGCCGTCGCCTTACCTGGGACAGGCTTACGGGTAAGGATCTGCCCGAGTAGGGGAAGGGTGGCCCGAAGCGGCAGGTACGCGGCAAGCGGAAACGTTAACTCGACTTCTTCTTTGCTAACTTCTTGCGCTTCGCAGCGGCAGTTTTTTTCTTCGGCTTCACGCGCATCAGAATGCCAGTAAGTCGATCGAAGTTCTCGAACTCTGAACCATTCGGCTCTGGAATCGCTATTTGCGTTCGCGGTCGCATTCTGCCTCCATGTTGGTGGGTTCATAGACACCCTGTCAATCCGCCTCAGTACAGGGGCATCTCATAGATCTGCTTTCTATCCTCGTTGGAACGGGTCGGAATATCATTGACGGCCCACGGCATGCTTCTTATAAAGGTTTCTGTACTCCACGGGAACATGCCAGTCTCCAGTTGCGAGTACCAGCCCTTGACTCCGATCCTGATCGCTATGTTGAACGCCTTTGTGTCAGCGCATTCAGGACAAGTGACAATCGCATACCCGAACAACTCTTCATCCGTAGTGAACGGGGGCTGGGCCCTGAGATGAATTGGTCCTAGTCGTTCCTTTGCCCTGATCCAAGATCCCTGTAATGCTCCGGACCATTCCAGCGGTTCGGCGGTTCTGTTGGACAGTCTCCACAAGACCACCTTATAATACGGGTCCTTCAATAAGAGTCGTGATATATTTTCCAGAGACAATATTGGGTCCTTTATATTGTTGACGCTTAAGCTGATGTCTGGCTGATCTGGAGGCTTTGGAGTCGAGTAGACCAGCTTCGAGTCACGATAGACCTCCAACACTTGAAGCCATTCCCCATTTCTATGCACGATCTGGATATTCTCCGTAATGCTCTTATGGTCTAGGGTCCCAATCTCGAATGTGTAAGTGCCGGGGGCAATTCCAAATAACAAGTCTGCTGTACCGGGGACGACGGTGCCGAGCGCTAATGGAATCGGCTCCTGAAGCGGCCTGTCTATTGATTCGTCGTTGGGATTCGGATGAAGAGTGCGTTGAAACAGAGGGCCAGTTCCATTTCGCATTATGGCCGTCGTAGCCATGACTGCTTCCTTCGAAGGGTTGATGACTACGAGTTGCGTGGGGTAATGCTCCATAACGATGGCGCCGGTCTTGATGGATAAGTAGCAGTAGGGTGCAGCCTCATCCAATTGTTTTTGGGCTGCGCCTCCCGGCACTGATACTGACCTTGGAACCGGTTCTAGTGTCGGCAGCCCAGGCGCGGGCGGCGGGACGGGCAATCGTATTGCGGGATACGCCGCGCGCAGCGCTAGCGTTTCAAGCGCCAGGACGAAAAGCACGAATAGAGAGCCGATCACCCTCCCTGGAGCCTTGGAAGGTTTCTCTTGCTCGGCTCCGATGATGCGGGGCTTGTCGGCCTCTTTCTCAGCGGCAATTTGTCGATTTAAGTCTCGCGCCGCCAGCACGATCTGGACCGCTAGGAATAATAGTGCAGTTGATATGTACGGGAACGAAGAAGTCCATGGATTACGCCAGAATGCCTCCCACGACCATTCATTGATTACAAATTGCCAGATTCCAAAAATCGCAAAGAAGATAGCCGGAACGATCAATTGCTGCCCATGACAAAATGCAGCAATCCTCTTCATAAGCACCACCAAGAAGCTGCGTAGTTTGGGCATCCATCCCAGTCTACTTCAAGTTGGGTGCGTGAAGTAAGTATTCGCCCTTGCACGCGCAGCTTTGCCGAAAAGGTTCTCGCTGCGGTGCCAACCTGGGCGTAGGTGTACGACCAACTTCGGTATCCGTTGTCGTACTGAAGATATAGACCAGGGGACTCAGCTAACTGTGCGAAATAGTCCGCTAGCGTCGTGCGCTTCCCGGTAGGGTTTGTCGGACCTTCGATTAACATCACTCCGCTTCGGCTCCGGACTCCTGCCTCCGGCGCCGAAGCCTCCCGTCACCCGTCTAAACTGCTCGGCTTCCTACGCCGCTGCGGGCTTGCTCTCTGCGGGCTTGGTCTCTTTGCCTTGCTCTATCGGCACCTGACGAGTCGTTTTCTTCTTCGCCTCCGCCACCGGCACCGAGACCTTCAGGACGCCATCGGTCAGTTCAGCCTTGGCTTGGTCTGTCTTGGCCCCTTCCGGCAAAGGAATCGACCGATAGAACTGGCCATAACTCCGCTCCCATCGGTGGAATCCCTCGTGATCTTCTTTGTGTTCCTGCTTGCGCTCTCCTTGGATGATCAAGGCGTCCTCGGTCAGTTCGACCTTAACGTCTTCTTTCTTCACACCAGGGAGTTCCGCAGTCACGATCACATCGCCATTGCACTGCTGGATGTCGACGGTCGGGGCCCAGGGTTCCAGTTTCGTGGCGGGAGCGAAGCCGCGGAAAGCGCGATCCATTTCCTCGTTCAGTTCCCTTAGCAGCCCGAACGGTTCCCCGCCGAAATACCGGCTGAAGCGAAACGCGGGTCCGAAAAGCCCAGTTGGAGCGGGTGCTTCTCGTTTCGCAACTGCTTGTTCTTTGTTTACCTTAACTTCTGCCATCTTCTTCTCCTTTAATTGCTTCGAGCTAATCTTCGGCTCATCAAATGAGATGAGTCGTGAACCAATCCGCAGCCAGGCTCGCAACTTGTGCCAGCGTGCCCCGTTCTTCAAATAGGTGAGTCGCACCCGGAACAATCTTGAGTTCGACTTTGCATTTCATCATTGCCATCGCATCGCGATTCATTTGAATGACCGCTGTGTCCTTGCCTCCAACAATCAGGAGGGTTGGAGCACGAACCAACGATGCTGTCGACCCTGCCAAATCCGGCCGGCCTCCGCGCGAAACTACGGCCTTCACCAGGTTTGGTCGCTGTGCCGCCGTCATAAGGGCCGCCGCCGCGCCCGTGCTAGCGCCGAACAATCCGATCAAGTTCCCCCGCGTCTGCGGCGCACTAGCCAGCCAATCCGTAATCGCCACCAAGCGCCGCGTGAGGAGGTCGATATCGAAACGCAGCTGCGCTGTAACTTCGTCCTCCTGTTCCTCTTCGGCTGTCAGCAGATCGACCAGCAACGTACCGAGCGAGTGTTCGTTAAGAGCCTCCGCGACATACCGGTTGCGCGGACTGTGCCGGCTACTGCCGCTACCGTGAGCAAAGAGAACAATCCCCTTCGGCTTCGACGGCATGCTCAGGTCTCCCTGCAGCACTACCTCTGCTGCGGAAACCGATACGGAGGCGTGTGCGATGAGAGTCTCGCCGGTTTTCATGTGGGGATTCTCCTTCGGTCAGTTAGGACTGCAATCTGGCTACCAGCCGCGAGCGTACCCGTGCCAGCGTTTCTTTTCCTCATGACCAGATGAATGTGGGTGATATACCTCAGATCTCGGCATTTCGCGTCTAATCGCCCATTACTGTTTAGCTAACATTCCCGCCCCATGAGCACGGGCTAACCGGTTATGCCCGCTGATAGCTATGCGCGGGGGCCGGCGACAACGTATCGGGTCGCTCGCTGGACGACACTTTGCACCCCAGGCAAATCCTAGACTCTGCCGGACTTCATACCAGCTAAAGGGCAATAGAAGGGAATGAAAGACGCCGGCATGAGCCACTTGCGGCCAGTCAATCATTTCCGCAAACCCATGACAGATAATTGGAAGTGCTCGCGGTGCTGCGTCCAAGATCGAACGCAGAGCCTCGTCCCAGGGAAGATCCAATTTTTTCGGGCTGAAGAGAACCGTCACCAGGTTGTGATCGTGGTTTAGCTCTGCTAAAGAGCCGAGGCCTTCAACCTCCTTGAGGGACCATCCAAATTCTGCAACGAGAATATCGAGAGACAGGTGTTCGATGGGAAGGCCACCGGCTAGCACCACAGTTCCTTGGGTCATCGGTACGACCTCATCGCAATTTGGATGCCGATCCGGGTCTAGAACCAGGCTTTCACTCCGATTCCACAAGGACTTCTCTCTCTAGCTTGCGGCCTGCCGCACGTTCAACAGCGGCGACGTTTGCAATAAGCTTGTCATTGGCACCGTCTTCGTCCTCGATCCGTACGGTTGTTAGGACATGTTTGGAAACCGAACGTGCCTGGTCGTGACACCGCTTAACGACCGCCATTACCTGATCCCACTCCCCTTCAAGACACGTACCCAATGGCGTCAGACAGTATCTAACATCGCTATCGTCGATGATCTTCAGAATCTCGGCCAAGTCCTTACTCAGATGGGTGCCGCGGCCCAATGGTGTGATGCTCAACTCGATAAGCATGCCTTCCCTCTTTCTTTCACTCCAGGCTGTGCAATGCTTCTGCCAAACCGCCGGGACTATGATGGTAGGGGCGATTGTCTCATCGCGATCGAGTACGGCCCGAACCGGAAACGCAGGATTCCTTAGCCTAGAGAGGTGGGCGCAATGTCTGACACTGCTAAACCCGTAGTTTCGCTTCTTATCATCGATGACAATCCGGGCAGTCTGGAACTGCTTTCAAGCGCATTGGCGCAGCCTGGCTTGGAGATCCTAACGGCTTCCGACCCGGAAGATGGGCTGGACATCGCTTGCAGCCGACATCCACAGATCGTGCTTACCGACCTAGTCATGCCACATTTGAGCGGCCTTGATGTGCTCGAACGGATCATGGAAATCGATCCTGCCACGGATGTGGTCCTCATGACGGCACACTATTCCTCTGAATCAGCCGTGGAGGCGATCAAGAAGGGTGCCAGCGACTACCTGAATAAGCCGGTTTCAGTGGCCGCTTTGCGCGAACGCATCGGAAAGCTCGTAGAAGATGCCCGCAAGCGGCAACGCACGCAGAATCTCGAGGACGAGCTGCGGACCAATTCGGAGTTCGAGGGAATCATCGGTCGCAGCCCGCTGATGTGGGAGATGTTCTCGCGTATCCGCCGGGTGGCACCACACTATCGTGCGGTGTTGATTACCGGAGGAACAGGAACAGGGAAGGATCTGGCCGCTCGTGCCCTTCACAGGCTAAGTCCAGTATCTTCCGGCCGGTATGTGGTGCTCAACTGCTCGGCCGTCGTCGAGACTTTGTTTGAAAGCGAGCTGTTCGGCCATGTGAAAGGATCTTTCACCGGAGCGACACACGACAAGCCTGGTTTGTTCGAGCATGCTCACGGTGGCACGCTGTTTCTGGACGAAATCGGGGATATGCCGCTCGCGACTCAAGCAAAACTCCTGCGTGTGTTACAGAACCAGGAAGTCCAGCGCGTAGGCGCGCTCACCGCCCGAAAGGTGGACGTCCGTGTCGTGGCTGCCACGAACCACGACTTGCGGGCTTTAATTGCCGTGAAGCGTTTCCGTGAAGATCTATACTATCGACTCTCCATGGTGGAGATTCAGGTGCCGCGACTGGAGGAACGCAAAGAAGATCTACCATTGCTCCAGCGTCACTTTGTTACCCGGTTCGCCACGGAGTACAAGAAAGAAATCCGTGGCCTGACTCATCGCGCCCACATACGGCTATCGCAACATTCGTGGCCAGGTAATGTGCGAGAGCTTGAGAACGTCATGGGGCACGCTGCCATGTTGACCATGGGAAATATGATCGACGTGCAAGACCTGCCGCCGTACTTGCACGCGCATCCTGAAGACAACGTCAATGCTGCGCAATTTCTCTCAACGGATATAGGCACACTCGAAGAGCAGGAACGCTCGCTTTTGATACGCGCGCTCGAAGCATCCGCGGGGAATCAGTCTCAGGCTGCTCGACTCCTTCGGATCGGCCGGGACGCACTACGCTATAAACTCAAGAAGCACAATCTTGAGACGACACAGCCTCTATCAGATTCGGCCAAAGCCGGGTGATGTAACGGCTGAAAAAGCACAACAAGACTGGACTGACTCATTGGAACTCAGCGGAAAGAAAATCGCTCTGCTCGTGGACAATCTCTATGAAGACCTAGAGGTCTGGTATCCCTTACTCCGCTTTCAAGAAGAGGGCGCGCAAGTTGTGGTGGTTGCCGCCGAAGCTGGCAAGACGTATCAAAGCAAGCATGGTTATCCGGTCAAGAGCCACAGCTCCTATAGTGAGCTTCACTCGGGCGACTTTGATGGCGTTATCATCCCAGGAGGCTACGCGCCAGATCAGATCCGCCGGTATGCGAAGGCCACCCAGTTCGTGTATGAGATGAACGAGCAGCGAAAGTTGATAGCTTCCATTTGCCATGGACCGTGGGTGCTCTGCTCGGCCGGGATCCTGAAAGATCGTCACGCGACCTGCTTTTTCGCGATCAAAGACGATCTCGTCAACGCGGGCGCACGCTATGAAGACGCGGAAGTTATCGTTGACGGGAATTTAGTGACGTCGCGCAAGCCGGAAGATCTCCCCGCATTCTGTCGTGCTGCCATGCGGGTCTTGACCGCTGCACCGGTAATGCCTTGATCAAAAAATCCAGGGAACTCGGGTCAATTGCCCACACTGTGCCATATGACCCAGTCCAGGTCGTCGCTGCCCCGAACCCGTAATACGCAGCTAGAGGACTCCGCCGGAAGTCCGGCCAGACTTCGGCATTACGGTTGCATAAGCAGGCCGTAGGATCTAGCTCACAGATGAGTCGAGGGTCCCAGGAGCTCAATCTATGAAAGTCCGAGAAGTCATGACAGGCAATCCCAAATGCTGCGGGCCAGATACGAACCTCGCCGAAGCGATCGAACTGATGTGGGCAAACGACTGCGGCAGCCTGCCGGTGATCGAAGATGGGAAACTGACGGGCATTGTGACGGACCGCGATCTATGTATCGCGGTTGGCACTCGGAACTGCCGGCCTTCGGACACGACAGTCAAAGAGGTGGCAACCCGCACGGTACATACCTGCGCGCCAGACGACGATGTAGACACGGCCATGGCCATTATGCGCCGCGCTCAAGTCCGGCGGTTGCCGGTGACTGAAGACGGCAAGCTTGCTGGAATTCTCGCGTTGAACGATATCATCCTTGCGGCCGCGCACAATTACGCAGCCGTGGACTCCGCCGGAGTGATGAACACTATGAGAGCGGTGAGCGAACATCGCAGCCCGAAATCAGTAGCGCCTTCCGTGACTCCATCGCACTGGCCCACCACCCCTGTGGTCGTGGCTTAGCCTATGGCTCGCTGCATTTGCACCAACTTGGCGCATGGCCACGGCGCGCACTGCGAACGCGAAGCCATGGAACCCGAGGAGATGTGCGAGGACTGTCAGAAGAAGGTGGCCATGGAGTGGCCGCTGATGCAGCCGAAAGTACCACCCAACAGTCCAGGATCAAGTTAATCCCTTCATCTCCATTGCAAGGCGAGGCGGTTGTCGCCGCCCGATGTCATCCTCGTGCCTAACCGTTTTCCCTCGCGATGGAGCATCTCCCGCAACCAGTGAGCATCCTGACTGTCGGCTTTGTGCAGGCGAAAGCGTTTGATTTCGAGCGGTGTCATATCCAGGGCCAAGAGACGGCCCGTAGCTGCGTCAAGACTCACGAAATACATCAACACAAGATGGCTCCGGTATTCCTCGTACCCGGCGATCCCTTCATAGTCGTTCAGGAAATCGCCGCAACCGTACAGAATCGGCTTATCTCTGTAGACTTCGATCCCCTTTGGATGGTGCGAGGAATGTCCGTGAATCACATCAACCGCGCCAAGATCCAGCACTTTGTGGGCGAACCTCTGGTGCTCCTGCGGAACTCCGTAGCCCCAGTTACCGCCCCAGTGAATAGACAGGATTGCGATGTCATGCTCCCCTTTTGTCCCCCGTACCCGTTCCGTGAGCCGCTCCGCTGTTCGATCGCAAAGGTCCGGCAGCAGGGCAACTCCAGGCTCTCGGTCCGTCGCAGCCCAATCGCGGGGAATCCCGCTATCCTCGGCACACGCAGCGAACACCAACACTCTGGCATTGTCCCCGATCTCGATTACGGCCGGCTCGGTGGCCTCAGCCAAACTCAATCCCGCTCCAGCAGTCTTCATACCGGCGGCTTGCAAGCTGGCGAGCGTCTCCTTCAGTCCCGAGCGGCCCCAGTCCAGCACGTGATTGTTCGCGAGGACGCAGCAGTCGATCTTTCCCACGGACAGGCAAGGCGTATTTGCGGGATGCATGCGGTAGTTAATCCCCTTAGGGTCGTAGTCCTCGCAAGTAGTGATGCTGGTTTCGAGATTGACGATCCGCGCGTCTGGTGCCACACGAGTAAGCTCTTCAGCTGCGTCTCCCCAGACGTAAGGAAAGTCCACCGGTTTGAGAATCCGGCCATTGGCGCTCTCGGCCATTTCGACGTAGTCAAGTGCTGATTGGACGTAAGGCTCATGGAGCCTCGGACTTGAAGGATGGGGAAGAACCTGGTCTATGCCCCTGCCAGTCATTACATCGCCGCAGAGAAACAGAGTGATTGGGCGGATGCCCGAGCGTTCTCTCAAACTCACAGGGTTTCACACCGCAATCCCCGTGCCATCTCGTGCGGAAACGGTCCGGGAGTTGCTCTAGGAAGGTCGCATGCTCAGAGCGCTGCTGTTTCTCGCACTGATTCATCCGGTTTTCGCAGAACCGGAGGATCAAG
>Ga0265313_10004613_pt1 | contig 10454 bp, 15 predicted proteins | sample 4123metaG_FD_203122 | JGI IMG/M metagenome (GOLD analysis project Ga0265313, IMG submission 203122) | Rhizosphere microbial communities from Carex aquatilis grown in University of Washington, Seatle, WA, United States - 4-1-23 metaG | ecosystem: Host-associated > Plants > Roots > Rhizosphere >...
GACCACCCCGGCGCCGTGGTGCGTCGCGTGGGGACCCTGGATATCCGCATCCCTGCCTCGCCGGTTCTGCAGGCCGCACTGCTACCGAAGGCCGGTGCCATCTTCTCGGCATTGACGGCGCTTGCCGAGAGCAGCAGGGCGCCTGTCGCAGCGTCTTCATAGAACGTCGGATAACGAAGCAGATCGGAGGGACCAACCATGTCGAACGAGACACCGGCGACCGGCCGACGTGCTCTGATCACAGGAGGAGGTGCCGGCATCGGCGCCGTCACCGCGCGCCTTCTCGTACAGAGAGGATGGCGCGTCGCTCTCCTCGATCGGGACGGCGCGGCGGCGGAGCGCACGGCCAACGAACTCGGCGACGATCGCGCCCGCTGGCATCAGGGCGACGTTACGGACTCCGAAGCCATCAAGGGCGTTCTGGACGAGATGGTCGCGGCATGGGGCGGCATCGACGACCTCGTCAACAACGCCGGCACCTGGGATCACGGGCAGCTGTTGGACCTGAGCCTGGCGCAGTGGCGGCGGGTCCTGGATGTCAACCTTCTGGCGGCAATCGAGATCTCCAACGCCGCCGTGCGGCTCATGTCTCCCGGCAGCGCCATCGTCAACGTATCTTCGGTGCTTGGGCAGGTTTCGGCGCCGGGACGGGGCCCCTATTGCGTATCGAAAAGCGCCCTGATCAGCCTGACCAAGATGCAGGCGATCGAATGGGCCGAGCGCGGCATTCGCGTCAATGCCATAGCGCCGGGCTATATCAGCAACGAAACCACCGTGGCGCTGGCGGCCACCGGCAGCTTCGACATGTCGGCCATAAACCGTCGAACCCCCATGGGACGCTTCGGAACGGAACAGGAAGTGGCGGAGGGCATCGGCTTCCTGCTGGCACCGACCCAGGCGAGCTACGTCACGGGGCATGCGCTGGAAGTGAATGGCGGCTGGACCGCCTATGGTTTTGTCTAAGGTTATGCGTCCAGAATTCGCATCACGCCTCTCGGGCAATGCGACCGGATCCGAAGACCGGGATCCGGCGTCACGGGCTTTTGCGACGCGTCAAATCAGAACTGAGACAGGGGGCGCGTAAGATGATCACGGGATTCAATCATACAAGCTTCACCGTCGCCGATATGGACAAGTCGGTCCGCTTTTGGACCGAGATGCTGGGTTTCAAGGCAGCATCGGTCTCGCCGCGCCATGGTGACTGGCAACAAGAGGCCACCGGCATCCCCGGCGCATCGCTCTTGGTTGCCCATCTTTACGGCCACGGCCATCACATCGAATTCATCCAATATGTGAACGGCGCGATCCAGGCCGATGCACCCCCGCCGGCCCTGACCGGGGCCGCCCATGTCTGCCTGGAAGTAGACGACATCGTCGGGACCTGGAAGGCGTTGATCGCAGCGGGCGCGACGGAACAGGGGAAGATCGCGAGCGTGATGGCCGGTCCGGTGGAAGGCTGCCTCGCGGGCTATATCCGGGATCCCAACGGCATCATCATCGAGCTGCTTGAACTCAAGTCCCATTGATTCCGGAAATCTTGCCACGGGCCTCGGCAGCTCTCGGAGAAGACAATTGTTTGATTTCTCGCGGCGCGTCTTACTGTTGACGGGCGCAAACGGCGGCATCGGCCGGGCGATCACGCGTCTTTTCGCCGAGGCGGGCGCGAAGGTGGTCATGGCCGACATCGCGATCGAGGGCGCGACGGAGTTCGCCCGCTCGGTCGACCCCACGGAAACCAGCGTTGCGGCGGTCAAGCTGGATGCCGCCGACCCATCCGGGGCGGATCGCGTGATTGCGTTCTGCGCCAGGCGCTTCGGTAGGCTGGACTTTGTCGTCACGGCAGCAGGCATCTTCGAGGATCATCTTTTCGAGACCATGACCGACGAGCAATGGCGCCGCACAATCTCCGTCAATCTCGACAGCGTCTTCTATCTCTGCCGGCGCGCAGTGCCCGCGATGACGGATGGCGGCGCAATCGTCAATCTGGCCTCGGAGGCGGCGCATGTCGGGGGCAGCCGTGGTCATTCCCACTACGGAGCCTCGAAGGCCGGCGTCCTGGCGCTGACGCGGAGCATGGCCCGGGAACTTGGCCCGCGCATTCGCGTCAATGCGGTATCGCCGGGAACGATCGATACACCGATGGTCGCTCGGTTCCTGGCGGAACATGGCCCCGGATACATCGAAACCATTCCGTTGCGTCGACTGGGGCAGCCACGTGACGTGGCGCAAGCCGTCGCTTTTCTTTGCAGCGAGGCCGCCAGTTACATCACCGGCACGACGATCCACGTCAACGGCGGAACCTATGTCGGCGGATAGCCCGGGAGCGCGGCCGCCAGGAAGCAGTTGTTAAATCCGCGCGCAGGAATTCCGTCAGCGCCGCGTGGCAGAAAGACCAGAGCGAGCCCCGGGAGCACGCTGGCTCCTAACTTGCTATGCCAAAAGAGCCCATGCCGTTTCGCGTCTTCCTCCTCGCCTCATTGATCCTCCCAGCGCTCGGCTTTGGGACGCCGGCGAGGGCTCAATCTCTGACTGTGGGGGAGTTCCTGTCCCGCTGCGACACGGATCCGGCGTTCTGCCAGGACGAGGTCTCAAGAATCGAGCGCATGTCGAATGCGATTCCAGGGGCAAACTGCCCGCCGGAAAACATGTCGATCGATACCATGACCAGTTCCGTGGTCGGGAGTTTGAGGCAAGCCGTCGAGGAAGACTCGACCAACACTATGGCAAACGCCGATATGGCCATCGAACAAGTGTTGCCCGTGCTTTGGCCATGCTCGCATTGAGCGGAGTTCCAAATCCAGACGCCAGGGCAAAGGCAACTGCCCAGGCAGCGATCCCGGGCGGCTTTTCGTTTCGCCCTCGGGGTTCTCACTCAAGTTCCTCTCTGGCCCCGCTTTCGCATTCCCTACCCAACGTCTTGCGCATCCCCATCCATATTCACAGTTTCGTGCGCCGGTCTTGCTGACTTTCGAATTCCGACCCAACTTTACTCCGACACGCGTGTCAGCGCGTCGAACCTTGGATGCTGGTGCTGAAGGGTGGCGAAGAGAATGACCAAGCGAGCCCAGCTGCTCGTGGCGGCGTTGGTTATCGGCTTATGGACCATGCCGCTTGCCCTTGCCCAGGAGCCTGGCGATCCTTTCACGGACGACGATCATCCGACGCTCGACACGCTCGCTGTCGAGGCCGGAGCGACGGCCGGGCTCGCCGACTCCTGCAACGCAGACCCCACACCGATCAGTGCCGCGCTGCGAGACCTCCTGCACGCCGACTTTCCGGACCATGCCAGGCGGCATTCGATTTGGGTGCGGTACAAGGCGGCGGAGTCCTCGACTGTATCGTTGCTCGACGGCGGGCCGGCAGCCGACTGCAGCCAGGTCACCATGATCGTTCAGAAAGAGGTCCATCGCCTGGCCGATCGCGTGCTCTGACGGGCATAGGATCCGGCCTCGTCTCGTTCGCTCTACGGTATTTCCAAGGCTGCCGAGGGGGGCGGCCAGGCTGGCGACCGGGACCAGGGGCGGGTCGAATTTCATCAGGCTGTCCCACCAATCTGCTCTGCACAATGGGAAAACCCGCCCGGTAGCCCCAATGAACCGGCAATCCAAAGCCGGCAATGACGACGGCCGGCCCCGGGGGATCATGCTAGGATCGTTTCCATAGGGCGCCCCGCGTGAGCAATCCTTCACGCCATGACAGGCATGGCCGCGGATCCTGCTCCAGCGCATGGGCGAGGCGTGTCCACTTGGGCACCAGTAGGAGGGATTCAAGATGCCACTAGCTCCAGACGCTTCCGCATTCCGAAAGAAGCTTGCAGGCATGCCGGTCACGAAATACCAGGCCGGTGAGAACGTCCTGAAGGCCGGTTCGGCGACGGGTAAGCTGCTGATGCTGAAAAGCGGCTCGGTCGAAGTCGTCAAGGATGGCGAGCAGATCGCCACCGTCTCGACGCCAGGCGCGGTGTTCGGCGAGCTGGCCGTGCTGTTGGATCAGCCGCATACGGCCGATGTCAGGGCGCTGGAGCAATCGGAGTTTCATATGGCGGACGCAGCCACGGTGCTTGCCAACGATGCGACCATCACCCTCTACGTCGCCGCGATCCTTGCGCGGCGGCTCGATAGTGCCAACCAGGCGCTGATCGAGATCAGGCGCCAACTTCATGCGGGAGAGCCCCGCCGCGCGATCGGCAAGACCGTCGAGAAGGTGCAGAGTTTGTTGGGATCCGGGGGCGACTCCAGCCTGATCTATTCCGGCTACCCTTATGACCCCTTCGCGGGGAACTATTGACCCGGGTAACCCGGAACGGGCGTCCCTTCCGCCCTGAGAAAAACCCTCAACATCTGGCTGAAAGCAGGGCCGCCAAGTGGCGTGCGGCTTCCGGCCAACCTCCCCTCACGATGCGGTGAGTCGCCCTTGCCCTACGGTCGACGAGGGCTCAGATTCGTGCGCCCCGGGAAGCCAATCCGGGCATCGCATTCGGAGAGTTCCGCCATGAAGCCTTTTGCCAGTGTCCTGACCGTGGCCGCCATCCTCGCCGCTGCCCCGATGACGAGCCAGGCTTTGGCCAGCTACTTCGGTTCGATCACCTTGAATGCGGGCCAGGCGCAGCAGGTCCGCACGGGCCTGCCGGCAATGAACATGCGCGTGTGCAATGACTTCTTCAGCACGGGCGGCGCGACGGTGACGGTCGCCGGCAACACGCCCCACGACTTGCTCCCTGGCCGCTGTGCCGAAGACATCGGCGATCAGTTCCTGGTTCAGAGCCATGCCAGCGGTCAGGTGACCATCGACTATCGGTCAATTCAAGGCAACCAGGGCCGCCGGATGCAGGACGACGACTGAGACCCGCAAGCAAGGCTGGCCGCTCGGTCGCGATCAGGCGCAGTCGGTGCCGGACTACAGGTCCTGCTTCGACGCCAGCCACTCATCCAGGGTGACGCGACCGTCGCCCTTCTGGTCGGCCCGGTGGATCACCTCACGATAATAGGCCGAAAGCTCTTCGTCCGTGACGTAGCCGTCGCCGTCATGATCCATGGCGACGAACAGATCGCGGCAGCGGCTCAGTTCGTCGGCCTGGTCGCTCGGAACGCCGCTGCAGAATTCGCTCAGCGAAAGCTTGCCGGCGCTGTTGCTATCCATGCGCTTGAAGCGTCTCAGCTCATAGGCAACCACCACGTCGGCGGTCAAATAGCCGACATGGTTGCGATCATGTGCCGCGAACCAGCGCTTGGCCCGGTCCTCAGGCGAGATACCGCCAGCAAAGCAGGACAGACTGGTCGCCAGGACGAAGCCAGCCAGCAGAAACGGCAGATAGCGATGAACCATGTATATCCTCAGGCGCAGTGATCTCCCGGACTCGACCGCCTCGCCAGTCGTTTCCGGCCGGCGGCGGGCCGTGACCACTTAGCAGAATATCGCAGCCAATGTGGCGAATTCACGGCCGATCGTTCGGCACTGGACCAAAAATCGACACGGGGGGAGAGGATGCCGGATCGCCTATAAAGACCGGGTCGATAGCCGCCTCATCGTGAGCGCCATGAAGCGCAACCTGCTGCTGGCCCTGACAATGCTGCTGCTCAGCGCGGCCGAGTGCTCAGCGCCAACGCCTGATCCCTATGCCTGCCCGCAGGCTGCGAACCACCTCTGCACCCGGGACGAGCTTCCGGGTGTGGGTGCGCATCAGGGCGGCGGCAACGGTAACGGCGGCGGTGGTGGGGGCCATGGGCACATCGGCTGAGACAAGGGGCCTTAGCGACTCGGAGCTGCTCGGGCCGGGCACCGCTCTTGCTCGCACTGCGGGATCGCTCTTCGAACCATACCGCCTTACCGCAGAACGCGGCCGCCGCCAGTCTTGCCGCTGCGCGGGATGAACAAGACGTTCTGCCATTTGCCCATGGCCTCGCTGCCCGCGGCGCGCAGGTTGCCTTTGCGTCCGATCAGGTAGCCCGCGTAATCGAGCGAGGCGAGCAATTCAAAAATGTCCCGGGGCTCGTAGCCGGCGGCGGCACAGGTCTCCTCGCCGATCTCGACCACAAGCCAGGGCCTGAAGCGGGCGAGCACTTGGCGAGCGCCGGAAAGGGCCGCCAATTCCGCCCCTTCAATATCCAGCTTGATCCCGTCGACCCGCGGGATTTGCCGGGTGGACAGCAAGGCGTCCAGGGTCGTCACGTTGACCGTTGCCACCGGGCTTGAACGCGCCCCGCTGGCATACAAAGTTCCGAGCCCGCCATGACGGGAGCCATCCTGGAAGCTCGCGGCGGAGGCGTAGAGCGCCTGCTCGCTGGCCTGGTCCGAAATGCCTATCTCCATGACTTCCACGTTCCGCAAGCCATTGAGGGCAACATTTCTTCGCAGGCGATCCGCCGTTTCGGCCACCGGCTCAAAGGCCAATACCGATCCCCCCTCCCCCACGCGCTTTGCCGCGAACAGGGAAACCTCGCCAATGTTCGCACCGATGTCGAGGAAGACGCTGTCGGGCGCGAGCATCCGATCGATTGCGAAGAGAACATCGCGGCTGTAGTAGCCGAACCAGAAGATCTGGCTCGCCATGTGTTCGCCGAGATCAAGCTCCATCCGCAGGGTCCCATCGTAGTCCGAAACGGTGACCACGCCGGCCCCATAGGATCGCCGTCTCAGCGCATTCAGGACCGGATAGGTCCCCGGAATGCGCCGCAGCCGGACCGTGACCTTTCGGGCAAGAGCGAGCGTGGACAAGGGCGCCTCCACTGGTTGGCCTTCCCTGACCCTCTCAAGGACCGCTCATCCCAAGCCTGAAGACGCCCGCATAAGCCAGACGGTTCGGTCTGATCAAGGAATCAGAGTGTCCCGCGGCGCGGAGGTGGAGGCGCGTGACAAAAGCATAACCGCCGGGCATCGGCAGCCGGACTGTTTCAGCCGCGGCTCGCCGCGCCGAGCATCAGCGCCGAGAACTCAGCCTCTGATCGTCCGGCGCTGGCGAAGCGACATCGCGGCATTCCGCCTATCCCACGAAAATGTAGGCAGCAAGAACGACGAGGCCGGATACCGCAAGCGTCGCGTGGACGCCGATCAGGGCGCCTCGAAGCCGCCTCTTCCGGAGGCGCTGCACGAGGATTCCGCCGCCCGCCAAAGCCGCGAACGCAATCAGCCCGGCAGAAACCATGCCGAAGGTCTCGGTGCCGGACCCTAGACCCCGCGCCGGTCCGCCGAGCGTGGCCGAGAGGCAGCCGAGGCCGCCGAGGCCAAGAAGGCCATGCAGCACTCCTAACGCCCAAGGGGGTCTCGTCGAGCGCAAATGCAGAACCGCGAGTACGGAGCCCAGCAGGACGGCAGAGCCGAGGATGACGAAGGCGGCGATCAGCATCAGCGCATTCCCGCCTCGATTGCCATTCTCAGTACCGGTGATCTACTTTCCGGCTTATTCATAGGTCCATTCCTTCACAGGGGGCTCTTCCGTGAGGCGACTTGTTCATGAAGCAACTTACACATGAAGCCCCCCGAGAGGCTTGAAGAGGTACTGATCACGGCACGCGCACGCTCAAGGAGGATTTCGATGGATACTGTACGGGAGCCAATTCTCCACCCGGTCGACATCGATGATCTCCGACCGACGCAAATCACCGTCGGCATGCGCGAAGTCAGGGCCAAACGCCAGGCGTGGCGCATGAAAGCGAACAAGAATGCCGGCGAATTTCTTGGTCAGCACATGATCCCGGTGATCCTGGGACCGAAAGGCCGTCATTATATCATCGATCATCATCACCTCGCCCTGGCGCTTTACGAGGAAGGTCAGACACACGTGTACATAACTGTGGTGGCGGATCTTCAGCGGCTCACGCCCGCCGCCTTCTGGTTCGTGCTCGACAACCACAACTGGATGCACCCGTTCGACGACGAAGGGCGACGGCGCGGATACGACGAAATCCCGAAATCAGTCACCGGCATGATCGACGATCCGTTCCGTTCCCTTGCCGGCGAATTGCGCCTCGCCGGCGGCTATGCCAAGGACACGACGCCCTTCAGCGAATTCCTGTGGGCCGATTTCCTTCGCCGGAGGGTCAAGCGCAAGATGGTCGAGAAGGATTTTCCGGCAGCGCTCAAGGAGGCGTGCCTGCTCGCCGGAAGCAAGGACGCGGACTATCTGCCGGGATGGTGCGGCAAGATCACTCGGTAGCGTGCCGCCATAGAGCCCGCAGACGATCATGGCCCGGAGGGTCTTCATTTCGCCGCCGGTCGATCGCAAGGCGACACCGACAGCCCGCAGTTCCCGTCACGTGGGGGAGACGATAGCGTGGGCCAGGTAAAACACCAGGGAAAGCCCCAACAGGACGAGCAGCGCCGCGAGCGCGACATCGAGCCTGAGGCCGGTAACCGAATGCAGCTCGGGGCTGTCGATCGCCTTTCTGGTCTTGAGAAAGCGAATGGCGGAGATCGCGGTCATGGCGACGCCGAGCAGCAGCAGGGCGAGGCCAGCCTCTCGCCCGAAACCGTTCGTCGGATAATGCGGCGCATTCGGCCCTAACGTCACCACGGCGATCTGCAGGTAGAGGTCGAACCGCTCCAGCAGGAAGCCGAACGCCATCATGGCGATCGCCGTGCGCACCCAGGCGAGAAACGTCCGCTCATTGGCCGAGTGATCGGTGTAGTTCCTGATCATCTCCGAAGGATCGTAGCCCGAATGCGGCCAGCTGGCAAAAGCGGGCGCCCTGGGGTGGTGTCCTAATTTGAAGTCGAATGAATGATTCCGGAGAGCCGAGCGAGAGCTCTGGGGATTTCGTGAATCACGATTAGGCCGCTGCTACGTCGGAAGGTCCACGTTAGGCCGTCAAGTTTGTCCCCGAGCGCTGCAACGTAATTTAGCGTGACCGTTATTCCATGGTCAGCCAGCAAATGTGCGGCGATCTCAGGGTACTGGCCTGCACATGCGTACCCATCTTTGTGCAATTGGACAATATGCTCTGATCCCTCTTCAACGGCATCCCATGCGATAAAACCTGCGCGTTGGACTTCTTTTATTTTGAAGACGACGTTTGTCATTGACGGTCTCCATTCAAGCGGATGTCTGCTCCACCGGTTCCTCAATCGACCATAGCCGGCTTTCCATCCCGATGGCCATTGCCGGCGTCATCCGCAGGCTGCGATGCAGGCGCACAAAGTTGTAGTGCGCGAAGTGGAGATGCACCGCGGCCCGCAGGTTTTCTATCTTCTTAGAGAACCCGAGGCTTAGCCGGGCAAATCGCTTCATGCTGGTTCGCATCGACAAATTCTGCCGCTCAACAAGGCTGGTCGAAATAAATTGCTGGTCTGGATTGCAGGCAATCACGGTCTTCTGTTGCTCGACCACCCTAGGCGGCGCATATCGGCCCGGTCCAATTGGTTCTGCCTCGTAAAATTTTGCCGCTTGCCCGTAATCGACTCCCGCGCCGAATGCCCGCTCGACGGCATCAACGTAGGTATTGAGGGCATCCGAGGAAAGCTGAACCCGGTTAGCTAGACGTGCGGACAAATCGCCCATGAAGGCAGCGGCCTCGGCACGGCGCCGCTTTCCCACTCGATAGGATGGGATCAACTTTGTCTCTGGATCGAGGGCCACAAAAACCCACTGATCGCCCAAGCGCCCACGGTCATCCTCGGGGGTTAGCCGCTGCTGCTTCTTGCCGCAAAAAGTCCAAATTTCGTCAACCTCGATGCGACGGCATGGCAGTTCCCGCATCCGTTCGTCCATCAGCTTGGCGCAACCCTCGCCTACCTCGACCAGCAATCGGCAAGGCGTGTCGCGATGAACGTCCAGCAGCCGCTCGGCGGAGCGGATGGAGTTGCCCTCAACGAGACAGTTGATGGCTTGGGTCCGTTCGGTAAGTGAGAGGCGGTTCATGTTCGGGCCTTGTCAATCTGATTGTATGCACTAAGATATACAAACTGTTTCCCTTTGTCAATTGGAGTGCATACATGAATTTCAGGAAGGCCACGGACATTCTCTTCGCTCCAGTGAGCCACTCCGATCTAGCTGAGACCTTAGATGTCTCGGTTGCTCTCATCCGGCAAGCACGACTTGCGGACAAGTCTGCTGCTCATCGTTCACCCCCGACAGGATGGGAAAGGGCTGTCGCTGATTTGGCCGACAAGCGAGCTTCGTATCTCCATCGGCTAAGCGAACAATTGCGGCGTCAGTGAATATCCCATCCATTCAATGCGAGCAAGCCCGATGCAAAGACAGAAGAGGGCGTGAGCAGAAGCACGAGAAACGCACGGACAAGCGCAAATGTGCATGAGTTTTGCCGCTTATCTCTTGCGGACTACAACGACTCCGGATATTGTGCTCTGGGAAAGAAAAGAGGCCCTCCGACTCCCCAGCCGCGGACCTCGTTTCTAAGTGCTACCAGCGAGAACCCCAATTCTCGTAACGGGGGCTCTTGTGCCTCGAAAGGCAGATATGACTCTAGATGATTTCATATCCCTCGTCAAACCGTTTGCTG
>Ga0265313_10004615_pt1 | contig 10449 bp, 6 predicted proteins | sample 4123metaG_FD_203122 | JGI IMG/M metagenome (GOLD analysis project Ga0265313, IMG submission 203122) | Rhizosphere microbial communities from Carex aquatilis grown in University of Washington, Seatle, WA, United States - 4-1-23 metaG | ecosystem: Host-associated > Plants > Roots > Rhizosphere >...
CCGCGGCTGGCCCGCCGAACGGATCACCGGAATGATATAGTTCCGCGATGCTTCCAGCTCCGCGGTGGCCAGCAGCGAGTTGGCCATGAACTTGATGTCGGGCCGCATCCTGAGCAGAAGCGCTCCCAGGATCAGCCCGTCCGCGAGGCCGTAAGGATGATTGGCAACCACCACGACGGGACCTCGCGCGGGGATGCGGCGAAGGTCCGTTTCCGCGCAGACATAAGACAATTCAAGACGCCGCAGAAGCGTGTCGAAGAAGCTGTTCCCTTCCGATTGCTCCGCCGCTGAGTGGCAGAGTTGTTTGAGCTCGCCCAGGAGCAGCATGCGATCGAGAAGGCTTTCGCTTCCGGTTACAGCAGGCCGGTCGAGCAAATCGGAAGGCATAGCTTTTGTCTACAGAAGAACCGTTACAGAAGAACGTTCTCGGCACCTGAGACCGCTGCTCGCAAGGCATACCGCATGGATGGCTGACCGGCGAAATGCATGAATCCGGCGAGAGCTCCTACCGGGAACGGAGGGCGGTTTCCCCACAGCTGCGAAAGCGAAGCGATGGTTCCGTCGTGCAGAGTGTAGAAGACTCGATCCGACCAATCCGTCCAGCCCAGCCGGTGATTTTCGTACCTTCGGAAGACATCGAGTACGTTGTGAAACACTCGCGTAGCGTACGGGGTCCAGTAATGCGAGGCCAGGAACACATCGCTCCAGCCGCTGCGAATCTCGGAGGCGAATTCCGCAAAGCAGCCTGCGTTCGTTAGGTTCAAACATGCGTTTGGCTCGATCACATGACGATCGCCGCCCGAAATCACTGGCTTCGCCCAATCGCGGGCTAGACGGATGGCCGACGCGTTTTCCCCCCAGGGGCGGAGACCGTTTAGCTCGATGGCGTGCAGGTATTCGCCGTGCTGCGACAGCAACGCTAGCGCCGCCTTCCGGTGTTGCTCCGCGCCAATGCCGGTTTCATCCCAAAGAGGGTGATTGAATACCATCAGCGGGCCGGGCTCCGCGTGGAGATCGGCGAGAATCGCCCGGAGGTCGCTCTCCAGCGGGCGCTCCGTGAACGCCTTCAACCGATCCATGATCGCGCGGGCGCGATTTGGAGGGAGATTGTGCACTCCCAAATGGAAGAAAGTATTCCTGAAAGGAACGGTCCACTCCACCGAAACCGGAATGTTGCGGGACACTTCAATCGCTTGCAGCGACATGGGAGCCTCAATATCGTCGTGATCGGTGAGCGAAACGATAGGCGCCAGGCCCATGGAGCTGATCTGATCGAATTCGACTGAGTACGCGTCCCGAGGCGCGAGCGGAGGAGTCCACCAGCCGCGGCGCAGGTCCAGTGGAACGCCATGGCGAGCCTGGTAACGAGCCTCGGTCCGGCGAAGCGCCCAACGCACGGGCGCGCAATGCTTGGCGATGCGATAGAAGAAATCGAGCAGCTCACGCGAGTGCAGAGTGTGCGAGTGGAGCGAAACAGCGGTGGCGAAACGGGCCTGAGGTTTTTCGGCAGACCACTGGAAATGGATGCGCGTTCGTTTCATGGCTGTCCTCTGCCCCCAGCATGGACTCGCCTGCTTACCCTGACGTGTATATTGCGTGAATCTTTAATGAAACACTTTAGATAGGGAATGTTTCAAGCGCGAAGGCGAACGAAAGCGAGGCGCTATTGCCTGGCTGCAACCGGCGCCGGCCCGGACGTCTGTTTATCCGTCTGCTTATTTTCGGTCGCCTGCTTGCCCGCCTGCTTCAGCCGCTGATCAAGCTTTGCGGCGTCTGCCGGACGCTTCAGATCGCGCAGCAGGGTGGAGTACTCGGTGAGGATAGCCTTTAAGAACTCCGGATCGGCACTGTTCCCAGCGTCTAGGACCGCCAGAGCGCGGCTGTAAAGAAGTTGAGCTTCGGCGCTTTTGTTCTGCGCGGTCAGGACCAGCGCCAAGTTGCGCAGACTAAGGGTGTCATCGGCATCTCGCAGCTTTAGCGCTTCGCGATAGTGCGCCTCCGCTTCCGCATACTTCTCGAGCATCGCCTCGGTTACCGCCAGGTCATCGTAGGCGCGCGCCAGCTCGGGGTTGTCCGAACCCGGCAGCTTTAAGTCAATGTCGAGCGTCCGCTGAAAGTGCGGTTCCGCATCGCTATAGCGTTTGGCGTAGTAAAGAATCTTGCCGAGATGATCGGTGGTAGCGGCGACATCGGCGTGCAGGGTTCCCAGGTTCAACTCCCGGATAATGAGCGCCCGCCGCAACGGGTCTACCGCCGGATCGACCAAACCCATCTCAAAGCGGCAATCCGACAGGCGGTCCAGCGTATCGGCCAGACGCAAGTCCTCGTCACCGTACGCGTCGGATTGAATTGCAGCCACGGTTTCCCAGGCGCTCGCGGCCGCCTGCCATTTCTTCTGCACCTGGAAAACCCGCACCAGGAGCGCATTGTCGCCGGCCAGATCGGCCTGAGCTGCGCCAGGGAAACTCGCGCCCAACGCCCGAGTGCGTAGCGCGATCACCGTATAACCTTCCTGTTCGGCTTCCGGGAATTTCTTTTCCGATACCAGAACCTGCGCCAGACGAACCCGGACGGGAATGGACGCCAACAAATCGGGGTTCCCATCCATGCGCAGCTCCAGCGAGCGGCGGTAAAGACTTTCAGCGCGGTCCAGATTGCCCAGGATTGCTTTGATGCGAGCCAGGTCCTCAAGGTTCGTGACAGAAGCATCCAACGAGACAAGCTTCTCCAGCACTTGGTCGGCGGCCTCCATCCGGCCCGTAGACCGGTAGACGATCGCTAGCGCTCGCAGAACCGGCGCCGTTTCCCCATTCGCCAGCGCTATTTTTAAAAGTAGTTCGGCTTTGTCCCATTCGTGGCGCGCGAGCGGCTCCTCCCAAGCGGCGGGAGCCTGCGCGAATGCCAGGGCGGAAAACATGGCCAGGGTCGCAAGGCGAGGTCGCATACGTGAATGGTATCTAGACTCCGCCGGGAGCACGAGGGTTCCCTGAAAAACTGCTTGACGGGACCCGCGCCTAGTGGTACATTCTGTACCATGACAAAGCGGACCCGATCGGCTGCTCCCGTGCGGGCGCCGCTCACGGAGCTGGAAAACGAAGTCATGCAGGCGGTATGGGACACCGGACCTTGCCCGGTGGAAGCCGTCCATCAAGTCGTCTTCCGCAAGCGCACTCTCAAAGAAACCAGCATTCGCACGATCCTGCGGCGGCTGGAGCAGAAGGGCTATTTGCGGCACGAAGAGAAAGGCCGGGCGTACGTGTATCGCGCGGTCGAGCCCGCGCGGAATCTGGCCGCGCGCGCCGTGCGCCAGATCATCGATAGCTTCTGCCAGGGGTCGGTTGAGGAGTTGGTCAGCGGCATGGTGGAAGCGAAGGTCCTGAGCAAGGGCGAGCTCGAAAGTCTGGAGGAGTTTGTTCGCAGCCGCAAGGGGGGCAAATGACGATTCTGTTTGAGAGCGCAATTCGAGTTACACTCATCGCGGCGATCATCGCGCTAGTGCTGTTTGCGATGCGAATCAAGACGGCGTCGGTGCTGCACGCCGTATGGGCTGGCGTCGTCGTGCTGATGCTGCTGCTTCCGGCTTGGGTGGCGTGGGGACCGAAAGCCTCGCTTCCAGTCCTGCCACCCGACCGCACTCCTGTCATCGCGCTTTTGCCCCCGCCGTTACCGGCGGGGCTGGCCGATGCAACTCCTCGTACCAGCCCGGTCCGTGAGGACCGGGGATACGCCTCGCTGGATCCGATTGCTGCGATCTACTTGCTCGGTCTCGGTGTGCTGCTGCTGCGCCTCGCCATCGGCACGGTCCGAGCGAGCCGATTGACCAGCGCTTCCTGTGTCGTTCCCGTCACAGTGGGCCTGCTGCACCCCAGAATCATTCTGCCGAGGTGCTCGCAAGAATGGCCGCAGGCACAACTCGACGCAGTACTCGCGCACGAAGGCGAACACATTCGCCGCCACGACCCGCTTTTTCAATGGCTAGCTCTACTCAATCGAGCTCTTTTCTGGTTCCACCCGCTGGCATGGTGGCTGGAACGGAAGCTCTCCGGGCTAGCGGAAGAAGCCTGCGATGCAGCCGTAATCGCACGCGGCTGCGATGCTCGCGAGTATTCCGAATATCTGCTCGACCTGGCGCGATCAGTGGAGCGTATGGGCAGGCGCATCGACGCCATTGGCATGGCCATGCCGGGGATCGGACTGAAGCACCGTATTCGGCAGATGCTGAGCGGCGTCCCCATTCCGCGGATTTCGCGTCCGCGCATGGCGTGTACAGTCGCTGTCTGTGCAGCAGCGGCTGGGATTTTCGCCGCGGGAAAGCTGGTTCATGCGCAGCAGGGACTTGCATTCGAGGTGGCTTCGATAAGGCCCAGTAATCCAAAGGCGGGTGGCGGCCGAGGCGGCGGCAAGAGCAAGGATGGGGGCGGCGGCTTGCTCCCCAGTCTCGATCGCGGCAGATTTAACTTCAGCAGCACTCTGTTCGGCCTGATCATCCGGGCTTATGGCATCGCCGGTTGCGGCGAAATGCGGGCGGATTGCGCACTGATCTCAGGAGGACCGGACTGGATCAAGAAAGACCGGTTCGATATCCAGGCCAAAATGCCGGACGGCTCTCCCGACTACACGTTTCTCCAGTTCATGCGCGGACAGACACCGCAGCTCGAGCTCATGCTTCAGGCGATGTTGGCCGAGCGATTCGATTTGAAGTTCCACCGCGAGACGAAGCAACTTCCCGTGTATGCACTGACCGTCATGAAAAAAGGATCAAAACTAAAGCAGGCGTCCGGAGAGATGATCCAACTCAAGGACGGCACTTCCGTCAGGAACCAATCTTTGCTATGGACTCCTGCACCACTGCCGGATGGGACGCGCAGCGACCACCTGATTCGAATGTTCGCTCGCGACCAGTCCATGCAGGCGCTGGTTGATAGCTTATCGCGCTTGATGGATCGTCCGGTCCTGGATCGAACGGGCCTCAAGGGAAACTTCGACATCACGATGGACTACGAGATGGAAAGTGACGCAGGAGACAGACCAGGCGCGGACATCACAGGTCCTGCAATGTTTACCGCCTTCCAGGAGGAACTTGGGCTGAAGTTCGAAGCAATCAGGGCACCCGTCGACGTCCTGGTCATCGACCATGCGGACAAGCCGTCAGCGAATTAATCTGTCCCAGATTTCGCGCCAGCCGTCCCATAATCGGACACCGACTGCACGGGCCGCTTCGGTCTAACGTCATAAATCGTTACTATTGATGAAGTCCTTCGTCGAAAGGGATTTGGACTTCAAATTGCCACAATTGGGAACTATTTAGGTCGATCCGGCGTACTCAAATAAGCACCATGCTCCGCCTCGCAAGCTTGACTCTGTTGCTCGTATGCCCTGGGTTTGCCCAGTTGACCTTCGAGGTCGCCTCGATCAAGCCCGCGAATCCGGATACGCCTGGTTCGTCGATTCAGTTCCAGCCAGGCGGAGGGCTTAAGATGATGAACGTCCCTCTGCGGGGCATGATTACTTTCGCTTACGACGTCCGTGATTTTCAGATATCCGGCGGGCCGGGATGGGTGGGAACCGAACGGTTCGATATCATGGCTCGGCCCGAGCACGCCGCTGCCGAGGGCCTCGATGATCTCGCCAAAATGACCGACGACCAGCGCAAGACGGTCCGCGATCAGATGGCCGAGAGGCTTCGCGCACTATTGGCGGACCGGTTTCAACTGGTCGTGCATAAAGAAACAAAAGAACAGCCGATTTATGCCCTGGTGGTGTCTAAGAATGGAGCGAAGCTCAAAGAAGCAAAAGAGGAAGTGGACGCGCGGCAGGGAATGAGCATGGGCAGAGGCCGCTTGCAAGGCATGGCCGCGCCCATGGAGATGCTGGAGCAAACTCTTTCCAATGTGATGGGACGGCCGGTGGTGAACAAAACTGGCCTTACCGGGAAATATGACTTCGTCCTCGAGTGGACTCCCGAGGCGGGAGCGGACGCACGGGCACAAGGCTTCGGGGATGGCATCAATGAGCCAGCACCCGCTCCTGGTGGTCCGACAATTTTCACCGCGCTGCAGGAGCAGCTCGGGCTGCGGCTGGAATCGCAAAAAGGTCCTGTACTAAACATAGTGATCGATCGTGCCGAAAAACCTTCTGAAAACTAAACACGCGCGCCTTAGATATGCGCTGATGGTCGCTTTACTGAGCCTCGGCTCGGCCGTGCTTCCGCTTCTCGGTTCCGAGCATCATGGAACCGTGAAGTTCGGAGGATTGCCGCTACCCGGCGCGACCGTCACCGCGAAACCCATGAATGCAAAAGAAGGGGACAAGACCTTCAACGCGATCAGCGATCTCGAAGGCCATTATTCGTTTCCCGATCTGCCGGACGGCGTCTGGACGATTCAAGTCGAGATGCCGCTGTTTTCGCCCATGCAGCAGGAAGTGACCGTAGGCGCGGGAGCCGCCGCGGCAGACTGGGACCTGAAGCTGCTGCCTGCTGACCAGATCTCCGCGATCGTGACGCCGGCTCCTCCCCGGCTGCAGGTCGCGGAGACTCCGGCAGCGGCTCCGGCCCCGGCAGCGGCTCCTCCGAAACCGGCTCGCAAAGGCAAAGCCGCTCCGGCGCCGACGAACACCGCGACGGCGTTTCAGCGCACGGACCTGAACGCGGCATCCGCACCAAACGCGAACAATGAAGCTCCTGCACCGGCTCCGGACAACTCCGTGTCGGAAGCCAGCAGTGCAAGCCAGCGCGCGGCTGATGGACTTCTTATTAACGGAAGCGTGAACAACGGAGCCAGTTCGCCCTTCTCGCAGCTCCAGGCGTTCGGAAACAATCGCCGCGGGGCGCGATCGCTGTATAACGGGAGTCTCGGATTCAACAACCTGGACTTTTCCGGCCTGGATGCGCGGAACTATTCGCTGACCGGCCAGGACACGCTCAAGCCGACTTACACCCACTTCACAGGGCTGGCTGCGTTCGGCGGTCCGCTGAAGATTCCCGGCCTGATCAATCGGAATGGGCCGAACTTTACCATCAACTACCAATGGCTGCACAATCGCAACGCCTCGACGCAAACCGGGTTGATGCCGACGGCCGCGCAACGGATGGGCGATCTGCCGGGTGTCACCATCCCGCTCACGCAGATCAGCCCGCAGGCTCTCGCGCTGTTGAATTATTATCCCCAGCCAAACTTCGCCGGAAGCACGAGTTACAACTACCAAATTCCTACCGTCGGCGCCACGCATCAGGACAGCGTGCAGGCGCGAATGTATAAGCAGGTGAAGAAGAATCAATTCTCAGGGAGCATGGGGCTCCAAAGCACTCGCTCGGACAATCCCAACCTTTTCCAATTCCTGGATACCAGCAGGTCGCTGGGCCAGAATCTGCAACTGGGCTGGAGACATTCCTTTACCCCGCGCACCTTCGTCAACTTTGGCTATCAGTTCAGCCGGTTTTCGTCCACGAACGTTCCCTTTTTCGCGAACCGCCAAAACGTGTCGGGCCAGGCGGGGATCACCGGCAACAATCAGGATCCGCTGAATTGGGGGCCGCCGACGCTCTCCTTCGCCAGCGGAATTTCAAGTCTGAACGATTCGCAGTATTCGGCCATTCACAACCAAACCGATGGCCTTTCCTTCGATGGCCTGTGGAATCGCGGACGCCACAATTTCACCTACGGCGCGGACTATCGCCGGCAGCAGCTCAACTCGTTTTCGCAGCAGAACCCGCGGGGACAGTTTCAGTTCACCGGGCAGGCCGAGGGTTCGGATTTCGCGGGCTTTCTGCTGGGCGTGCCCGACGCCTCTTCCCTCGCCTTCGGAAACGCGGACAAGTACTTCCGCTACTCCAGCTACGACTCCTGGGTCCAGGACGATTGGCGCATGCGGTCGTCGTTCACGCTGAACGTAGGCCTGCGCTGGGATTACACCTCTCCGATCTCCGAGCTGTATGGCCGCCTTGTAAATCTGGATGTCGCTCCGGAATTCACCGCGGTTGCGCCGGTGTGCGGCGCGGTACTCCCCGAATGCGCTCCAGGCCCCATGGGACCGCTCACGAACCAGAGCTATCCCGGTTCCCTGGTCCGTCCGGATAAGAACAATATCTCGCCGAGAATCGCCATGTCATGGCGTCCGTTCTCCGCGTCATCCATGGTGGTCCGCGCCAGCTACGGCATCTATTACGACACCTCGATATACCAAACCATCGCGAATCAGATGGCGCAGCAATCTCCGATCTCAAAGAGCTTGCAAGTCGCGAACACTCCCACAACTCCGCTCACGCTGGCGAACGGTTTTATCGGCAGTCCTGACATCACCGCGACCACCTTCGGGGTCGATCCAAATTTCCGCACGGGATACATCCAGAACTGGCAGACATCCGTCCAGCGCGACCTGCCCTTCGCGCTGCAAATGGTCGCGACATACGCGGGAGCCAAGGGCACGCACTCGCAACAGGAGTTCCTGCCGAATACCTACCCCATGGGAGCGTTCAATCCCTGTCCTACGTGCCCCTCGGGATTCACGTATCTAACCTCCAACGGCAATTCGATCCGGCACGCCGGAATATTTCAATTGCGGCGGCGGCTGCGAAGCGGACTCACCGCGGAGCTGCGGTACACTTTCTCGAAATCGATCGACGATGCCGCATATTTAGGCGGCGGAGGCACGGGAGGCGCGCCCACCGCCCAGAATTGGCTGGACCTGAGCGCGGAACGTTCTCTCTCGAGCTTCGACCAACGGCACGTCATGCAGTTTACCCTGCAATACACGACTGGAATGGGATTACACGGGGGATCCCTGCTGAGCGGATGGAGAGCCGCCGCATTCAAGGAATGGACCGCGTCGACAGTGATCAACGCCGCTACGGGCATGCCTCTTACGCCGCAGTTCCCCGGCATCGTGCAAGGGACGGGCGTGCCGGGAAGCATCCGGCCCGACTACACCGGGGCGTCGCTTTATAACGCGCCGCCGGGTTTGAATCTGAATCCCGCGGCGTTCACTGCGCCGGCTCCCGGCCAGTGGGGAAATGCCGGTAGGAACTCCATCACCGGGCCGTCACAGTTTTCGCTAAACGCCGCCGCGCAACGGACGTTCCGCATCAACGACCGATTTAGCGCCACTTTACAAATTAGCTCGGTGAATCCGCTGAATCACCCAACCTACCCAAACTGGGTTACTTTGGTCTCAAGCGCACAGTTCGGGCTGCCGACCGTCGCGAATCCAATGCGTAGCGTACAAACCAGCTTACGAGTGATATTTTAATGAAGACACGCCGAGTTCTGACAACTTGTTTCCTGATCGCGCTCGCCGTGGGCGTAGGGGAGCGCGCAGGCGCTCAGCAGCCCGCAAACACCCCGGGGCAGAATACCCCGGTAGGCGCCGACGGTGTGGCGACGTTTAAAACCTCAACCCAACTGGTCATCGAAACCGTCGGGGTCAAAGACAAGAGCGGCAAGCCGATCGAAGGCCTTACCGCGAAGGATTTCATCGTCACCGAAGACGGCATGCCGCAAACCATTTCGTTCTTCGAATATCAGAAACTGCCCGAAGACCCTGCCGCTCCCATCCTCTCTACTGCGACCAATACCGCCACGGCGCTCGTGGCCAGCCCGATGGCCAAGCTTCCCAGGACGCAGATCACACCCGAACGTCCTGGAGACGTTCGCTATCGCGACCGGCGCCTTCTGGCACTGTATTTCGACATGGTCGCTATGCCGGTACCGGATCAGTTGCGGGCCCTGGACGCGGCCCAAAAGTTCATCCGGACCCAAATGACGCCGGCCGATCTGGTGGCCATCATGATGTTCGACAACGGCGCGGTTCGGGTTCTTCAGGATTTCACGGAAGATCGGGAACGCTTATTGAGCATTATCGAAACCATGGCTGTGGGCGAGGATGAAAATGTAACCGTGACGGACGATAGCAGCGCGGATACCGGCGCGGCCTTCGGACAGAATGACGCGGAATTCAATATCTTCTTCACCGACCGCGAGCTTTCGGCGCTGCAAACGGCCGCGGGCATGCTCGGCAAGTTGAACGAAAAGAAAGCGCTGATCTACTTCGCCAGCGGACTGCGGCTGAATGGCGCCGATAACCAGGCGCAACTGCACGCGACCACCAACGCGGCGATCAAGGCAGGAGTCCAAGTCTGGTCGGTCGACGCTCGCGGTCTCGTGGCGTCAGCGCCCATGGGCGACGCCAGCAAAGGATCTCCCGGCAGGCAGGCGATGTACACAGGATCGTCGGCCATGACGGCGATGTCCAATTACCAGACGACGCAGGATACACTTTGGACGCTGGCAGCCGATACCGGAGGCAAAGCCCTGCTGGATGTGAACGACCTTTCCATGGGGATTGTCAACGCGCAAAAAGCGTTTTCGAGTTATTACATCCTCGGATACTACACCAGCAATGCGAACCTCGACGGGAAATTCCGCCGCATCAAAATTTCGCTGCGGGAGGGCG
>Ga0265313_10004616_pt1 | contig 10448 bp, 11 predicted proteins | sample 4123metaG_FD_203122 | JGI IMG/M metagenome (GOLD analysis project Ga0265313, IMG submission 203122) | Rhizosphere microbial communities from Carex aquatilis grown in University of Washington, Seatle, WA, United States - 4-1-23 metaG | ecosystem: Host-associated > Plants > Roots > Rhizosphere >...
GTGGGCAGCCCGAGGCCGCTCGCGAAGAGCTGAAACGCGTCCTGGTCGCAATTCGAGCCGGGGAACTGCAGCACCGCGATGTTCATGGCGCCATGCTCAGCTGCCCTGGATCTCGTAGTGGTAGTCCTCGATCACCGGATTGCTCAGGAGATCGCGGCAGAGCTTGTCGAGTTGCGAGCGGAAATGCGGGGTGTCGGCGCCCTCGACGTCCAGCTCGATCACCTTGCCGACCCGGGTGCCCTTTAGCCCCGCCAGCCCGAGGCTCTCCAGGGCGTGGCCAACCGCGACTCCCTGGGGATCCAGGACGTTCCTCTTGGGTGTGACGAATACTTTGATCTTCACGGACCGTTAAAGGAAAACGATCACGCCTTGAATCCCCGAACGGTCAAGGTTTTTGGCCCACTATCCGTGTCATTTCTCCCTGTTCCGGGGGTGAAACCGGGCGTGCTCGTCCTGCAGGCGCCTTCCCCCCACCGCGGTGTAGATCTGCGTGGTCGAGATGCTCGCGTGTCCCAGCATCTCCTGGATCGAGCGCAGGTCGGCGCCCCCGGATAGGAGGTGGGTCGCGAACGAGTGGCGCAGCAGGTGGGGCTTCGCCGGCTTCGTTATCCCGGCCCGCTTCGCGTGCTTCTTGACGATCGCCCACAGGGCCACCCGCGAGAGCGAGGTCCCCCGGCTGCTCAGGAAGAGCTCGCTCCTCGTGCGCGCCTTGACGAAATGGGGGCGCCCGGAGTCGATCCAGGCCCCCACGGCGTCCCGCGCCCGGGCTCCCATGGGGACGACGCGCTCCTTGGACCCCTTGCCGAAGACTCGGGCGAACCCGTTCTTCAGGTCGACCTGCTGGAGCGTGAGCGCCGCCAGTTCCGAGACCCGCAGCCCGCTCGAATAGAAGAACTCGAGGAGGGCGCGGTCGCGAAGGGAGGCCGGGTCGCCTCCGGCGGGCGAGGCGAGCAGGCGGCCGACCTCCTCGGGCGAAAGCGTGCCGGGAAGCCGCCGCACGAGCCTCGGCCCGGAAAGGAGCTCGGTGAAGTCGTCGGGCCTCAACCCCTCCCTGACCATGAACCTCGCGAACATCCTGAGCGCGGTCAGCTTGCGCGCCTGGCTGGACGGGGCGCCGCGGCTGAGCGACCGGACCCAGGCGCCGGCCTGCTCGGCGCTGACGCCGCGCCAGTCGGGCGCACCCACGCGCGCCACGAACGCGGCGCACTGCTCCAGGTCGCGCTGGTAGCCGTCCCGTGTGTTGCGGGAGAGTCCGCGCTCCAGGTCAAGGTACGCGAGGTATGCGTCGATGTCGGACGCAAATGCGCTTGCCTGCATGGGGCCGGCCGGCCCGCCTCAGTAGCGGCGGCGCGGCGGAGGAGCCGGGGAGCCGCCCTGCTCCTTCATCCGGAACGTGATCCGGGCCTTCTCAAGGTCGTACGGGCTCATCTCCATCTTCACCGTGTCCCCCGCCGCGATCTTGATGAAATTCTTCCGGAGCTTCCCGGAGATGTGCGCCAGCACGACGTGGCCCGGGCTCTTGAGCAGCTCGACCTTGAACATCGTCCCCGGGAGCACGGCCACGACCTTGCCCTCGACTTCTATCGCATCGTTGTCAGGCATCGCTGCGGCGGGTTCTCGTCCTTGGGTGCTCGGGCGTCACTGGGTTCAATAGGGGTCTGTGGGTGAACAGTCTAAAGGCGTGATTCCCCACGTATAGTCAAGGATTTACCTCGGCGGCGCGGCGCCCGCCGCCGGGCCTAGATGCCCTCGATCGTCGATCTGATGAAGTTCTTCATCTGGGCCGAAAGGTAGATCGGCTTGTAGACCACGTGGGTCGACCCGTCCTTTAGCGTCACCGTGAAGCGGTACACCCTCACGGTGTTGTCGAGCGTCAGGAGCCAATTGACGTGCTCGTCGTGGGGATTGACGGGGCTGCTCACCGCCCCCCACATGTTGTTCTTCACGAGCTTCGGGTCCTTGTCCTCGAAGATCGGCAGGATCGGCGCCTCCGTGACGTCCTCGATCGAGATCCTGGCCGGGACCGAGCCCGCCTGGAACTGCACCACGAACGTGAAGGCAAGCGTCTTGGCCTTGCCCTTCTCCTTGTCGACCTCCCATGGCGAGACCTGGAGCGACTGCACGGTCACCACGCCGTCGCCGACGGGGCCTGGGGCCGTCGTGAGGGGCAGGTCGACGACCTTGTTGTCGGCCGTGGTGACCCTGACCGATACGTCCGGTCGCACCACGCATCCGGCCACGCCGAGGAGCGCCGCCGCCAGCGCGCCAGCAAGAAAGCAGCCCCGGGGGCCCAGGATCATCGCGGGTTTCGGAAATGGGGTCATTTCAGAGGGTCGCCGACGGCTCCCCGGGCGGCAAGCCGCAACCGGGGAGCCTGCGCCGGATCGGCAGGGGGCGCATGGGAGCAGACCTCGTCATGCGCCGGCAGGCAGCCTGGCGCGGATCAGGGTCGCGCCGCCCGAGGCCCTGATGACCACGCCGAGGGGGTCCCCCTCCGCGGCGCCGCCCTCGACGGCGTCCACCGCCCTCACGCCTCCCAGTTGAAGACGCCAGCCCTTCGACGCGCCCTCGAGCACGGCCTCGACGCCGCGCCCCTTGCGCCGGACGGTGATCCTCGCCGCGGTCTTTCCGCGGAGGTCGGGAACCGTCGCCGAGGCCTCCGCACCGTCGGCCAGCGCGCACACGCGGAAGGTCACCCCCTCCGCATAGGGATAGTCCGGCCGGTCGTCGGTCGATCCGAGGGCCACAATGCGGCCAGGGCGGACATAGACCGGCATCTCCAGGAAGCCGCAGGTCTGCCGGTGCCAGCGGCCCCCCTGCCGGGCCTCCCCGGTCACGAGGTGCGTCCAGACGCCCTCCGGCAGGAAGAAGTCCACAGTCCCGTCCTCCGAGAGGACGGGCGCCACGAGCAGCGCGTCGCCCAGCATGTACTGGCGCTCGAGGGTGTCGCTCGCCGGGTCTCCGGGGAATTCGAGGATCATGGCGCGCATGACGGGGATCCCCTCCGCGTGCGCCTCCACCGCCTTCGCAAAGAGGTACGGCATCAGGCGGCACTTGAGCTTTGTGAAGAAGCGAAGGACGTCGCACGCCTCCTCGTCGTAGTTCCACGGCACGCGGTACGAGGAGCTGCCGTGGAGGCGGCTGTGCGACGACATGAGGCCGAAGGCGATCCACCGCTTGTACACGGCGACCGGCGGCGTCCCCTCGAAGCCCCCGATGTCATGGCTCCAGAAGCCGAACCCGCACAGGCCGAGCGAGAGCCCGCCCCGCAGGCTCTCCGCCATCGACTCGAACGTCGAGTGGCAGTCGCCGCCCCAGTGGACCGGGAAGCGCTGGCCCGACGCATGGGACGACCGCGCAAAGACGAGCGCCTCGCCCTTGCCGCGCTCCTGCTCGAGCAGGTCGAACACCGCCTCGTTGTAGAGGACCGCGTAGTGGTTGTGCATCTTCACCGGGTCCGAACCGTCGTGGTAGACGACGTCGGTGGGGATGCGCTCGCCAAAATCCGACTTGAACGCGTCGACGCCCATCTGCGCCAGGCGCCTCAAGTGCCCCTGGAACCAGGAGCGCGCGGCCGGGTTGGTGAAGTCGACGATCCCCATGCCCGGCTGCCACTGGTCCGTCTGCCAGACGCGCCCGTCGGCGCGCTTCAGGAGATAGCCCTTCCGGGAGGCCTCCTCGAAGATCGACGAGCGCTGGCCGATGTAGGGGTTGATCCACACGCAGATCTTGAGGCCCCGGGCGTGGAGCCGCCTCAGCATCCCGACGGGGTCGGGGAACACCCGGGAGTCCCACTGGAAGTCGCACCAGTCGAACTCGCGCATCCAGAAGCAATCGAAGTGGAACACGCTGAGGGGAAGGTCCCTGGACTTCATCCCCTCGATGAAGCTGGTGGCCGTCTTCTCGTCGTAGCTCGTGGTGAAGGAGGTGGTCAGCCACAGCCCGAACGACCACGCCGGCGGGAGGGCCGGGCGGCCCGTGAGCGCCGTCAGGCGGGAGAGGACGGCCTTGGGGTCGGGCCCGTTGATGACGAAGTACTCCAGGCTCTGCCCCTCCACGCTGAACTGGACGCGGGCGAGCTTCTCCGAGGCGACCTCGAAGGAGACCGGCCCGGTCTCGTTCACGAGGACGCCGTACCCCCGGTTCGTCATGTAGAACGGCACCGACTTGTAGGCCTGGTCGCTGCTCGTGCCCCCGTCCTTGTTCCAGTTCTCGATCACCTGGCCGTTCTTGACGAACGAGGTGAACCGCTCCCCAAGGCCGTAGACGCACTCGCCGACGCCGAGCGCCAGCTGCTCGTGGACGAAGGTGCCGTGCCCGGGCCATTCGACGTAGCCCATCGCGCGGGCGCCGCTGGCCGTGAGCGCGCGGCCCCCCGACTGGAAGGAGACACCCCACGCCTGGCCCCGGCACACGTGCGCGGAAAGCCCCCCCGAACGCAGGATCGCCTCCTTCTCGGTGACCTTGATCAAGACCTTGGGCTTCTTCTCGGGGAAGAGGGGGATATGCGGCCCCGCGTCGGGGGCCCCCCTGAAGTGCTCGATCCGCACGCGGATGACATCCGTCATCGGCGAGTCGATCCTCACCGTGAGGAGCGGCCCCTGGAGGGTGTCGCCCCTGTGCCGGATGGGCCGCACCGGGGCGTGGAAGACGAGCCCGCGGCCGCTGACGGCGGCGTCATGGGCCTCGGCGGGATAGTGGGCGACCACGCCCGGCTGGAGGAGCCAGTTACCGTCTGTGAACTTCATGGGGGAGAGGTCTCGTGGGAACCGGTCGTGCCGGGCGCCGACGGCCAGTCCTGTGAATGCACCGCGCGCGCTGGGGCTTCAATTCCCAATTTGGGAGGACTCCCGAATCCTTCCGGTGCGCGTCGGATTGAACGACACCCCTCGGTCGTGCGCCTGCGGTCTTGGCCCAGGGGTCCAGCGCCCAAGGCTCGCCAATGGGAATCGCCGCCCCTGCCTTCGGCGCGGCGGCCCTCCCCGGAAATCCTTTGCGCGCCAGGGAGGGTGAACCCATCCTGCGGAGCGGCGGCCACCCGGTTGTAGCACCGCCGTTCCCGGCGAGATAGCACATCACCCCTCATACAGAGTCTCCCATGCTGATCATCCACGTCCACGTCCGAGTGAAGCCCGAGCACGTCGAGGCCTTCAAGGCCGCCACGCTTGCGAACGCCAGCGCCAGCGTAAGGGAAGCGGGGATTGCCCGTTTTGACGTCTGCCAGCAGGCCGATGACCCCGCCTGCTTCGTGTTGGTCGAGGCCTACCGCACCGAGGCCGCCACGGCCGCGCACAAGGCGACGGCTCATTACGGCGCCTGGCGCGATGCCGTGGCCCCCATGATGGCCGCGGCGCGCACGAGCGTCAGATTCTCCAGCGTGTTTCCCGAAGAGCCGGGCTGGTGAGCGGCGGCTTGGACCCCCATGCGCTTCGAGTTCTCCACCGCCACCCAGATCGTCTTTGGCGCCGGGACGCTCGCGCAGGCCGGGAAGCTTGCGCGGCCGTGGGGCCGGAGGGCCCTCCTAGTCACGGGCCGATCGCCGCGGCGGGCCGAGCGGCTCCTACGCCTCCTGACCGAAGCCGGAATCGAGGCCACGGTGTTCTCCGTCGATGGCGAGCCCACCCTCGCCACGGTGAGCTCGGCGGTTGCGACCGCCCGCGAGGTAGCAGCCGAAATGGTCGTCGGCTTCGGCGGAGGCAGCGCGATCGACACCGCGAAGGCCGCGGCCGGCCTCCTCGCGAACCCAGCCGACCTGCTCGACTACCTTGAGGTCATCGGCCGGGGCCAGCCGCTGCCCCATCCGGCTGCTCCGTGGATGGCCATTCCGACGACCGCGGGCACGGGCGCCGAGGTGACGCGCAACGCCGTCCTCGGCGTCCCGGATCAGGGCGTGAAGGTGAGCTGGCGCAGCCCCCATCTGGTCGCCCGGGTCGCGCTGGTCGACCCGGAGCTGACGCTCGGGCTGCCGCCGGCGGCCACGGCCGCGTCGGGCATGGACGCCATGGCCCAGCTGCTGGAGGCCTACGTGTGCACCCGCGCCAATCCGATGACCGATGCCCTCTGCGCCGCGGGCCTGCCGCGCAGTGCGCGGGCGTTCCCCGCGGTGTGGAGCGATCCCCGTGATCTGGCGGCGCGCTCGGAGCTTGCGCTCGCGAGCCTGTGGAGCGGCCTCGCGCTTGCCAACGCCGGGCTCGGGGCGGTGCACGGATTTGCGGCGCCGGTCGGCGGGCTCTTCCCGGCCCCTCACGGGGCCGTCTGCGCCGTCCTGCTCGCCCCGGTCATGTCGGCCAACCTGGCCGCCCTGCGCGCCCGCGCCGGCCGCGACCCCGCCCTGGGCCGCTATGACGAGGTCGGCCGCTGGCTGACCGGCCGGCCCGGCGCCAAGGCCGAGGACGGGATCGCGTGGGTGCGCCGCTGGGTGGCCGGCCTCGGGCTTCCGGGTCTGGCGGCCTATGGCGTGACCACCGAGAGGTTCGCCGAGATCGTGGCTCGCGCCAAGGCGGCCAACAGCATGAAGGCGAACCCGATCGCGCTGACCGACGACGAACTCGCCGGCGCCCTGGCCGCCGCGCTGTGAGACCCGACGGGCACCGGGGAAAGGGGCGCACCGAAGTCACACAGGGGATGGCCTGGGACGGTCTCCCTGATCGGCCGACTCCACGGGCCAAACCCTGCAGGCGAAGCTCCCGCCCTCCCCTTTTTGCGCCACTCGCCGGGTGAACGGCCCTTACGGGCCGCCACCGAGGGTTTGCCCACGGCCCCGAATTCCGATTGATCGGGGTGCCGTGGCCGCACCCGAGACTCCCGCCTGCCCCTTCGAGAAGCGATTCCCGTCCCAGCTCGTGCGCGACGACGCCTTCTACATGAGCCTGGCCTACAACCAGGCGATCGATGCGTGGCGCGAGGACGAGGTGCCGGTCGGGGCCGTGATCGTGTCGGCGGGCGAGGTGGTCGGGAGCGCCCACAACCGGGTCGAGGGCGCTCAGGACCCGACCGCGCACGCCGAGATGCTCGCCCTCACCCAGGCGGCCTCGAGGCTCGGCGGCTGGCGCCTTGACGGAGCGACCGTCTTTGTGACCAAGGAGCCCTGCCCCATGTGCTCGGGCGCCATGGTCATGTCGCGGGTGAAGCGCGTCTGCTACGCCGTCCCCGACCCGAAGATGGGCTGCCTCGGAGGGGCGGCCAACCTGAACGACCTGCCGCGGTCCAACCACCATTTCGAGCTGACGGCGGGGGGCGTCCTCGAGGACGAGTGCCGGGACCTGATCCAGGCGTTCTTCAAGCGCAAGCGCATGGAGCCCGGCGGGTTTTGACCCGGCGGAAGGCGCCCCAGGTGTCAAAATCGCCAAGTGCTGTTGACGCATCAGGGGAGTGATGTAACTCTATAACCATGGCTTACGAACTTCCGAAACTACCCTACGCATACGACGCCCTGGTGCCCCACATCGACGCTCGGACGATGGAGATCCACTACACCAAGCACCACCAGGCCTACATCACGAACGCCAACAAGCTCCTGGCGGACCATCCCGCCCTCGCGGCGCTCGACGTCAACGCCCTCATCGCCGATCTCTCGAAGGTTCCCGATGCGATCCGCGCCGGCGTCCGCAACAACGCGGGCGGCCACAGCAACCACTCGTTCTTCTGGACCATCATGGGCCCCGGCAAGGGCGGCGCACCGAAGGGCGCGCTCGCTTCCGCGATCACCTCCACCTTTTCCTCCTTCGACAAGTTCAAGGAGGAGTTCGGGAAGGCCGCGGCGGGACGCTTCGGCTCCGGCTGGGCGTGGCTCTACGTCACCGGCGACAAGAAGCTCGCGATCGGCTCCACGGCGAACCAGGACAGCCCGCTCATGGGCAAGGGGGTCGCGGGCATCGAGGGCAAGCCCGTCATCGGCCTCGACGTCTGGGAGCACGCGTACTACCTGAACTACCAGAACCGCAGGCCGGACTACGTCTCGGCCTGGTGGAACGTGGTCGACTGGGACGCCGCCGGCGCGAATTTCGCCGCGGCAACGCCGTAAGCTAGCGCGACCAGACGCTCGCCTGGAGCGCGGGCCCGAAGCCTGTCGGGCTCACGGGCGTGCTTTTCCCGGATTCCGTGTCGAGGATGCACACGCGGCTCGTGCTGGACGTGCGCGCGGTGTAGACAAGGTGGCGGCCGTCCGGCAGCCACGAGGGCTCGATGCCGTCAAACGGGGCGTGCGACACCTGCTCGCCGCGCCGCTTCGAGAGCTCGAGGACGCCGATCTGGTACTGGGGACCGACCTTCATCGTGAACGCGACCTTGTCCGGGTCCGTCCGGCTCCAGTCCGGCTCGGCGCAGTAGCCCGTGCCGATGTTGTAGCTCACCCGCTGGGGCATCCCCCCGGAGGCGCTCATCACGTAGAGCTGCGGGCCGGGCTCCATCGCGAAGATGAGGCGCGAGCCGTCGGGGGACCAGCACGGCGAGGCCTTCGTCAGGTCCGAATGGGTCCTCCGGGAGACTCCCCTGCCCTGCGCGTTGCTCACGTAGATCTCGGGCTCCCCCTCCCCGGAGAGCACCATTGCCACCTGGCGGCCGTCCGGGCTGAAATGGGCCCCGCTGTTTGTCCCCTTGAAGCTGACGAACGTCGTCCGCTGGAAGCTGCCGAGGTCGATCTCGAAGATGTCGGGGAAGCCCGACCGGAAGTAGCTCGTGTAGATCACCTTCTCGCCGTCCGGGGACCAGCGGGGCGTCATGGCGATGGCCCGGTCGTGGGTGATCTGCCGGACGTCACCGAACAGGACGTCGGAGGTGTAGATCTCCTGGTGGCCCGTGCGCTCGCCGATGAAAACCAGCTTCGAGCGGAAGAACCCGCGCAGCCCGAGCCCGTTCGTCCTCGCGACCGCGATGTCGGCGGCGGCGAGAAGGGCGTCGCGCTCGCTGGCGCCCGTCGCGACCTCGGAGGCGACGGCGCCACCGCCCAGGCCCCGCGTGACATCGACGCGCACCTGGTTCGGCCCCGCTGGCGCGAAGCGGATGTCGTAGATGAACCCGCTGGCGACCACGTGGTAGCGCCCGTGCACGCTGAAGGCCTGGTTGGCGAGCGCGTTGAGCTCCTGCGTGGCGCCCGACACCCGCACCGGCATCGTGCGGTTGTCCGCGGTGACCTCCACGGTGCCGATGTCGCGCTGGGCGAGGGCCGGGGCGGCCATGGTTAAGGCAATCAGGGCAAATAGGGATGTTCTCTGCATGAAAGGGGCGCTTGGGCTCCATTTCTATTTGCGCGCCGGCCGCTCATAACAACTCTTATTTGCGTGGTGACGACTGAAGAGATCATGGAACACCTGAGGAAGGTGAAGTATCCGGGGTTCAGCCGGGACATCGTTTCCTTCGGGCTCGTCAAGTCGGCCTCCGTTGACGGCGGGACCGCCCGCGTCTCGCTGGCGATCACGACGAGCGACCCGAAGGTGCCGCGGCAGCTCAAGGAGGAGGTGGAGAGGACCCTCCTCGCGGTCCCCGGCGTCTCGGGCGCCGCGGTCGAGCTCGCGGTGCAGGCGGCCCGCGCACCCGCCGCCCCGGGACCGGCCGGCGGCAAGCCGGGGGCCTCCCGGGACGTGCGCCGCGCGGTCGCAATCGCCTCGGGCAAGGGCGGCGTGGGAAAGAGCACCTTTGCCGTCAACCTGGCGTGCGTGCTCGCGCAGATCCTGTCGTTTCGGGGCCGCCCGGGCCGCGTCGGCCTCATGGACATCGACATCTACGGGCCGAGCGTCCCGCTGATGATCGGGCTCAAGGGCCGGCCCGAGATCGAGGGCGAGGGCCAGGACTCCTGCCTCGTCCCGATGGAGCGGCACGGCGTCAAGGTGATGAGCATGGGGTTCCTGGTGGACGACAACACCCCGGTCGTCTGGCGCGGCCCCATGGTGATGAAGACCGTGCAGCAGTTCGTCCAGAACGTGAGATGGGGCGAACTGGACGTGCTCCTCGTCGACCTTCCTCCGGGCACCGGGGACGCCCAGCTTTCGCTCGTTCAGACGCTTCCTCTGGACGGGGCGATCATCGTCACTACCCCGCAGCCCGCGGCAACCCAGGTCGCGCTCAAGGGCGGACTCATGTTCCAGAAGGTGAACGTCCCGATCCTCGGGGTCGCCGAGAACATGAGCCACTTCGTGGACGCCGCCGGCAACCGGCAGACGATCTTCGGCTCCGGCGGTGGGGCCGCGACGGCCGAGAAGCTCGGCACCACGCTCCTGGGCCAGGTCCCCCTTATCCCAGAGATCCGCGAAGGGGGCGACCGGGGGGAGCCCATCGTGGTGAGCGAGCCCGGGGGCCTCGCCGCCGGCGTCTTCCGGGAGATCGCCGAGTCCCTCCTGGAAATCCTCGAGAAACCAGCGTCAAGGCCAATGTGACAATCCGGACAAATTGCCGGCATTGACAGGACCGCGCGCGTTCCCCACATCCTTCAATTTACCGGTCGCGTTGAATGA
>Ga0265313_10004617_pt1 | contig 10447 bp, 11 predicted proteins | sample 4123metaG_FD_203122 | JGI IMG/M metagenome (GOLD analysis project Ga0265313, IMG submission 203122) | Rhizosphere microbial communities from Carex aquatilis grown in University of Washington, Seatle, WA, United States - 4-1-23 metaG | ecosystem: Host-associated > Plants > Roots > Rhizosphere >...
CATGGCAACGGAGATCGCCGCAGCGGAACTCCTGGTTCTGAGCACCGCCTGGAAGCTCGACCAGGGCACGGCAAGCGATCCCGATTTCGCCATGGCCAAGCTCTACGCCACCGAGACCCTGGCGCGGGTAACCGACCATACAGTCCAGATATTCGGCGGCATGGGGCTGATGGAGGAGCTTCCGGTCGAGCGCCTCTGGCGCGATGCCAGGGTCGAGCGGATCTGGGACGGAACCTCCGAGATCCAGCGTCATATCATATCAAGGGCCCTGCTGCGCCCCCATGAGGGCTGAGACCGAAGCCAACGAGCGCAACCGCGCGCAGCAACCACGCCCGATGTCCGACCCGGCGCCACAAGGCCTAATCGCAGGCTGGTGGTCCCGCACATGCATCGAGGATCGCCTCGCCTTCGTACTGTTTCTTGGTCTCGCGATCCTGTGTCTGCTGATTTTTCGCGATTTCGGAATCTCCTGGGACGAACCCGGCCACGATGCGATCGGGCAACAGACGATCGCGTACTACCTGTCCGGCTTCCAGGACACCGCCGCGCGGAACAATCCCGACTTCCACGCCCGTTACGGCAGCCTGTTCGACGTGCTGCGCTGTCTTGCGGCCGACGTCCTGCCCTTTTCGCACTTCGAGACAGGGCATCTTCTTGGCGGGTTCGTCGGCCTCATCGGCATCGTCGGCTGCTGGCGGCTCTCACGGCTGCTCTTCGGTCCCCGGGCGGCTCTGGCGAGCGCTCTGCTGCTGGCTTTGACGCCTGCCTATTTCGGCCACATGTTCATCAACGCCCAGGACATTCCCTTTGCCGCCGGCTATGTCTGGACACTCTTCTACCTGGTGCGCTGCCTGCAACGGGCACCCGATATACCCTGGAGCCTGGCGATCCGGTTCGGCGTCGCCCTCGGCCTGACCCTTGCCGTCAAGGTTGGCGCCGCCCTGTTCGTTCTCTACGCCCTGCTGGCCGTACTGGCATGGCACGGCTTGCGACCCGAACCGGCAGGCTTTTACGAACGCGCAAGATCGGTGCTGAGAAGTCTGCTGCGGCTGGCGTTGCCCACCCTTTTCATCGCCTATCCCGTGATGCTCGCCTTCTGGCCCTGGGCGCAGATCAAGCCGCTGGCCAATCCGCTGGACGCATTCTTCGACTTCGGCCACGTGCCCTGGGGCGGCGAAGTGCTGCTCGCCGGACACACTTACGACGCCCTGCGGATTCCACGCAGTTACTTGCCGATCTATACGGCCGTGCAGCTGCCGGAGATCGCCGTGTTGCTGCTCGCGGTCGCGCCGTTCGTTGCCGTGGCCGGCCTGCGTCGAGCGCAATGGCGGCCCGACAGTGACCACTCGGTCCTGATTGGCCTCGTCGCACTCGCGGCTCTGCTGCCGGCTTTGATGCAGATCGCGCTGCGGCTGCTGATCTACAACACCATACGCCACATGCTGTTCCTGCTGCCGCCGCTCTTCGTTCTCCTAGGCCCGGTGGCTGCGCGCGGGTTCGATTATGTGCTTGGTCTTGATAGGCGCCTGCGCCTCGCCGGCCTCGGCCTGCTGGCAATCTATGGCGTCTACCATGTTTCGCTCATGGCGCTTCTGCATCCTTATGAGTACATCTACTACAACGCTTTTGTCGGCGGCCTTCCCGGCGCTACGGGTCGCTTCCAGCTCGACTACTGGGGCGCTGCCGACCGTGAGGCGGTCGGCCTGCTCCGCCGCTATGCCGCCGCTCAAGGCAGGCAACCTCAGAGCTTCGTCGTTGGCGCCTGCCCCAGCTTGTACTCGGTCCATCTCGAGATGCCGGCCGATTACCGATGGTCGGACGGGCAGGAGCCGGCGGATTTTGTGGTGCGAGTGGCCCTGGGCAACCCGCTGCCGTATTTTCTCCAATGTCCCTGGAAACCTGGTCGCGTCATTGCAACGGTGTCCAGGCTGGGCGTGCCGCTTGCCCAAGTCGAGACGATGCAACGCAACTAGCATTCTTCCAGATAGATTGGATCGGAGCGGTTCTGGATTCTTTGGCTATCCAACCCGCGCCACCCTGTCGCGGGCCAAGACGAGCGACAGGGCGGCACAGGAAGAACTGACGCGCTATTGCACCACGATCTTGCCCGTCATGTAGGGATGGACCGTGCAGAGGTAGACGTAAGTTCCGGGCTTGTCGAAAGTGAAGGAGAACTTGTCGTCGGTATCGAGGCCGCCGGACTTGAATGTATGCCCGGCATCCTGGGCGACCACTGTGTGCACCGTCTCGTCGCGATTGGTCCAGGAGACGGTGGTTCCCACCGGCACGGTGAGGGTGCCAGGAGAGAAGCTGTAATTGTCGATCTTTACCTCCCGCGTTTCGCCGGCGACCGCGGCGGCTTTGTTCCAATAGGCGAGGCCGCCGAGCAGAAGCAGAAGAGCGAGCGCTCCGCCGAGGCTGAAGAGGGACCAACCCCGGCGAAGACGCCGAAGCACCGGCAAGCTAGAGAGCCTGCGAAGAGAGGTCATGGATATCGCTTCCCTCGTTCGGGTTACGCCATGAGCGGCTTGTCGAGGATGGCCAATGAGGACTGGCCCTCAACGTAAGTGACCTCTCGAACCCCGAGGTATCCGCCGAGCTTGTCGGCGGGAACCTTCAACGGGCCGGGCGAAGCAGCAGCGCCCGGCGCGGGCTGCGGATAGGCCGTGGACATGGCGGTGTGGAAGGTGACGTTGCCCTCCACCTTCTGCAGCACCTGGTGAATATGGCCGTTCAGCACCGTGACCGAGCCGAAGCGCTGCAGCAGCGCCAGGGCCTGTCCGCTGTCCTCGGTGCCCCAGCCCCATTGGGGATACACGGCCCACATCGGGATATGGGTGAACACGACGATGGGCGTGCTGGAGGCAAGCCCGCTCACGTCGTCCTTCAGCCAGGCGATCTGGTCCGCGCCGAGGCTGGTCAGGCTCCCGGCCTTGAAATTGACCACGTTCACCAGGGCGATGAAGTGGACGCCCTGGCTGTCGAAGCTGTACCAGCCGTCGCCCTTGGTGCCGGCGCCATGGCGCGCCTTGAAGGCGTCGCCGCCATCCAGCCAGTCGTGCTCGCCGGGGACGTAGTGCACCTCGCAGTTGGCGCCCTTGATGATCTCGGCGGCCATGTCGTACTGCTCCGGCTTCGAGAGATGGGTGATGTCGCCGGTGTGGATGAGGAAGGCGGGCGGTGTCGGCAGGGCGCGGATGCTGGCAACCGCCTGGGTCATGGTGGCATCGGGATGGGGATTGGCGGGCTTGTTGAAGCCCATATGGGTGTCGCTGATCTGGACGAAGGAAAGCCCGGCCGTGTCCGCATAGGCGTCGGCAAGGCCCATGGAGCGGGGCACGCCGCCGGTCACGGTCCAAAGGACGCCGGCCCCCGCCCAGGCCATGCATTTCAGCATGCCGCGGCGGTCAAGGCCGTCCCGGCCCAAATGTTGCAGCTTCAAGTCCGGCGCGGCGTTCCATGGCTTCGACATCTCGATCTCTCCTGGGTTTCGGGTGAGGGCTCGAATGGCAAGACCGGCCGCCGGCCCTGGATATTCCCGGCCGCAGGAATTTTTTCAGGAATAAATCGGGACCCGCCCGAGTCTGAGGATCGGATGGTCGGTGCCGGGACTTGCCGGCACTATGGGACGGACAGCGGACATTTCCGACTATGCTGTGGACGCCGGCGGAGGCGCCGTATACGACAGGGGCGATGAGCGACAGGCGGCTCGATGGCTTCGAGCGGGCGGTGCTTCCCCATCTGGGCGCGGCCTACAATCTGGCGCGTTGGCTGACCCGCAATCAAGCCGACGCCGAGGACGTCGTTCAGGAAGCCTGCCTCAGGGCCCTGCGCTATTTCGACGGGCTGTCGGACGGCGACAAGGCGAAACCCTGGCTGCTCAGCATCGTGCGCCATGCCTGCTTCACCTGGCTGGCCAAGAACCGTCCGGGAGAGCTGGGTCCGCTGGACGACGCGGCGAGCGAGGCCCTCGTCGCCGGCGGCAAGGACGAGCCCGAGACGCCGGAGCGCGCCTTGCTTGCGTCGGACGAGCGGGCGCTGCTCGACCGGCTGATCGAAGCACTTCCGCCGGAGTTCCGCGAAGTGGTGATCCTGCGCGAGCTCGAGGAGCTGTCCTACCGCGAGATCGCGGAGATCACCGCGCTGCCGATCGGCACCGTCATGTCGCGCCTGTCGCGCGCCCGGGAGCGCCTGCGCGCCCAATGGGCGCGCCAGCAGGCGCAAGAGGAACGCCATGGACTGTAAGGAAATTCGCGCGCTGGCCGACGCCTATCTCGACGGCGAGGTGACGCCCGCGGCCAGGGCCGAGATCGAGGCCCATCTGAAGGACTGTGCCGCCTGCCGGGCCGAGCTTGCCGCGCGCGGGGATTTCTCGCGCCGGCTGAAGGCCGGAGCCAGCTACCACGAGGCGCCAGAGGGCCTCATCCACGCGCTCGCCGCCCGCCTGCCCGAGAGTGGCAAGGTGCTGCCGCTTGCTCCACCGGTCCCCATCCGGTCGCGCGAGGCGGTCTGGCGGCCGATGGCTTTGGCCGCATCCTTTCTGCTGGCCATTCTGGTCAGCGGCGGGACGGGTTACTTCGCGTCTCTTCCGGCGGAGGGCGATCGCATCACCCAGCAGGTGGTGGACGACCATGTGCGCTCGCTGCTCGCCGGCCATCTGACCGACGTGCTCTCCACCGATCAGCACACGGTCAAGCCCTGGTTCAATGGGCGCATCGACACCGCGCCCCCGGTGCACGACTTCGCTGCCCAAGGCTTCGCGCTGGAGGGCGGCAGGCTCGACTATCTCGATCACCGGCCGGTGGCGGCGCTCGTCTACCGGCACGGCAAGCATCCGATCAACCTGTTCGTCTGGGCCGATCCCAGTCAGCGCGAGGGCCTGCCCTCGGTGACCCAGCTCCAGGGCTACAACATCCGCCATTGGATGGACGGCGACATGTCCTTCTGGCTGGTTTCCGATGTGGAAGCCGACGCTCTGGCGCAGTTGGAAACTCTTGTCCGCAACCCGCCGTGAGTGATTGCCGGGTCAGCCGGCCTGGGCGATGGCGTGATAGCCATTCAATAGGATCTGCACGCCGATGCAGAGCAGGATGAACGCCGAGAGGCGCAGGAACACGTTGACCCCGCTGTCGCCCAGCCGCCTCAGGATCGGCTCGGCGTAGCGGTAGCTGAGATAGATCGAGAGCGCGACGGTGGCGACCCCGGCGAGGCCGCCGATCGCATGGGGCACCAGATAGTCGTTGGCGGCAGAGGCCGCCGGCGCGTTGCTGCCTATGGCCAGCATGACGGCGATGGATCCCGGACCGACGGTCAGCGGCATGGTGAGGGGATAAAAGGCGCTCGCCAACACTTCCTCCGGCGAGGGTGCGGGCCCCTTGTGCTGCGGGTCGTCGGCACCACGGTGCAGAATCCGCCAGCCGGTCGCGGCCACCACGAGCCCGCCGCCGATCTGCACGGCCGGCAGGCTGAGCCCGAAGAAATGCAGGATGTAGGATCCGGCGATGAGCGAAACCGTCGCCAGGGCGAAGCTGTTGTAGGCGATGCGCCGCGCGAGACAGTCCCGGGTTCGCGCGTCCGCGCCGACCGTATAGCTGAGGAAAATCGGCGCCATGCCCAGGGGATTGACGATCGGGAACAGCGCGGCAACGACGATCAGCAGCGAGTTGACGAAGGAGCCCAGCGCCTCCGGAAGGAGCGCGATTGCCTGCATGACTGCCCCAGATGCTGTACTTCGGCGCCAGACATGCTAGCCGGCGTCGCGCCCGGGAACCAAGGGCCACGGGCGCGGCGCCGTTATTTACGGTTTGGTAGCACCCTGGGGCCATGATTCATTCGCCGGGAACATAGGGCCGTCGAGGCCTGTCGGGCGGGAAGGCCGTGGCGGCCGTGCTTCGAAGGGGGCACGGGCCATGAGCTATTGTTTACTCCAACGCCGGCGGTTCTCGCATGACGGCCGCTGGCTGGAAGTGCGGGCGGCGCAATATTCCGGAGGCTGGCATCTGGGCGTTTTCGAGAGCAGCCTGCCCATCACGGGCGAGCTTGCCTCCTTCTCCGACCGGGACATCGAGATCGCCCGCAAGAAGCAAGGCATCGATCTGGTCCAGTCGGCGATGGTCCGGATGCAGCGTGATGTCGAGCGCGGCCAGGTCACTCTTCCACCCATGCGCGGCGGATCAGCGGGGGCCTGAGCGCAGCAAGGCGCGAAGCCTTTTCAGCGCCGGCGGAACGCCACGGGGGAAGAGAAACGACCGCAAGCGGCGGCGGAACGGGCTTTTCCACCCGTCTATGTCCTGATGGGTCAGGAATCCCAGCGTATTGGGATCGCTCTTTTCGGCCAGACCCGCCTGATGCGCCAGCACGGTCAGCAAGGCCTGGTCCTGGCGATGGTTGCTGCGGTCCGATCCCTCGGGCGCGATGCACTCCCTGATCAGCGCCCCCTCCCGCCAGCGCAAGGCGAGTGCGCGTGCCGCTTCGAAGGAGGGATCGAAGGCGACGCAGCCTGCGCGATGGTTCGGTTTGTCGCGCGCCCAGTCCGCATCCAGCCCGAAATAGGCCAGCATCTTCGGATGGGTCCAATCGGCGATCGTTCCCACCGACCGGGGCGAGTAGAAGCCGCAGGTCCGTAGCGCCGCACGGAGCGCCGTCAAGGGTTCCAACACGACGACGCCGGCGTCCAGCCAAAGGACCGGTTCGCCAACCTCTTCCAGGAGATTTCCTATGATGACCGGCTTCCAGGCGTATTCGCCGGCTTTCACCCTGATGTCGAAGTAGGCGGGGTATTTTTCGAACTCAAACCGTCGCCACTCGAACTGCCGGCGTTTCCCGATGCGCAGCCTTTGCCAGGTCGTGAGACCGAGGTCGTAGACGACCACGCGGAGATCCGGCTCGTGGCGTCTTACGCTCGCCAGCATTTGCCGCAGTGAGGCGCCGTGGCTGCGGTCGGCGCCGGTGACGAGGATCATGGAGAGCGCTCCAGCAAATCGAACTGGCGCGATCTCAGTTCTCGATCGAGCTCCATGCCTATCCTGGTCCGGGCCTGGCCATGGGCCAACGGCATCATGGGCCTCATGGGTCGCCAGTCTAGCGGCCCGTCAGCGCATGAACGACCAGTTCTTGTAGAACAGCCTCTTGAACACGCCGGCCAGCAGGCTCATGGCAACGACCGCGGCGCTGAAGCCGGACTCGAAGCGATTGGGGCGAATGATGTCCATGAAAAGGCAGTACCTGATGCCGTCCACGTTGTTGATGGAGCGATGGAACATCGTGTCGTCGAAGATGAACAGCGGCTGGTCGACCCAGTAGTGCACCCGGTCATCGACGCAGATGTAGGCCTCGCGGCTCGCGACCGGCTCGAGATTGCGCAGCACGCGGAAGGTGAGCCGCTGGGGACCGAAGTGCCAGGACGTCTGTTCCCGGGGGTTGAACGCGGAGACGGCAATGGTCTTGACGTAGCGAAAGCTCTGCTCGAAGGCCGGGATGCTGAGCTCCGGCTTCTGCGCGGCGCCGAACCAGGTGAAGGTCAGCATGCCGCGCTTGTTGCCGGTCATCTTCCCTTCCATGTGAGCCTTGATGGCCCCGCCATTCTCGACGAACCCGCTGACGCAGGCTTCGATTTCCCGGCGGTGGCCGGCGGGCAATTCCTCCAGGGCGGTGGTGCCCCGGTTTCGGTAAGACAGGAGGTCGGCAAGCAGGTTGACCGGCGACAAGAGCCAGGTGACCAGGCCCTTGGCCATGAAATATTCCTCGATCAGCGCGTAGGTGATCTTCCTGTGCCGGCTGACGTCGATCACCCCGCAGGCGAGCAAGGCGAGCGTCACGATGGGGGCGACATAGACCGCAAGGGCGAGGATCGCCGCGAATATCAGGAAGTGCTTGAGATGCCCGTCCTTGGGTCGCTGCCAGATTTTCATGGATACCGGACACATGTAGCGGGGCCGGGCAGGCCTTGTCTGGAGGCCTGCCTGCGGCCGCCAGACTATAGGTGGGATGTCGGGGGCGGAATCGAAATTCGCCAGGCGCGGGGGTAGCTGGCCGCGCTTACAATTGGGCGAGCAGCAGGACCGCGTTCAGCACCGCGAGCAGGAACAGGGCCGAGACCGCCAATTGCAGGACGGACATGAGGATTGCTCCCCCAGGGTGCCTCCAACTGTTTCCACGCGGCTCGGCGCCAAATCCTGCCCAGGCGCAGACCGAAAAAGGCGGCATTTAGGGGATTGAGCCGGCCGGTCCATGGGCGAATAATCCCTGGGACGACCCGGTTGCGCCATCATCGCGAGTGAGCGTGGCGGCGCGCGCCGAATGCCGCTCAGGGGCTATGAACGAGGATTAGATGCGCTCGCGGTTGGCATTGAGCCTTTTGCTTGGCCTGCTGGTCATGTCCGGTTGCGCCAGTACGTCGGTCAAGAGTTCCGGCTCGGAAAGCGGCTCCAGCTCGCGGATGATATTCGGGTTGCCGTTCTGAGGGCGGCGAATGCCCTCACGATCACAGCGCCCCATCCCGTTGCCCCACCGAGCCAGATCGGCTCAAATGATGAACGGATTCCACGAACGAGTGGATGAGACTTGGTGCTCAGGTCAATGCCGTTGCCCGCCCCGCGGAGAGCGCAGGCTGCTACACTCGCCCCATGTGCGGCCGATACCCCACTAGCTTGGGCTGGCCCACGCCGAGGCTGTCGGGCCCGTAGCTGGCAAAGTTAAGGCGCTCTCCGGGGCCGGCAAGGATTGCCACACAGAGGAAGAAGCTAGTAGTTGGTCTTCTGGGCCTGCCCCAGGCCACCGTGAGTTTGCGGATAGCTAGCCTGGCTATAGGAGTGATATGGCGCGACAGAGGTAGACTCATTGCCAGCCACGCACCCCATCAGCGAAAGGCCAAGTATCAAGGCAGCTAAAGCGGTTCGAATGGAATGCATCGTCAGGTTTCCTTCCTATTGTTGATTGCATATTCGGAATACCCGGGCATTCCGTGGAATAAAGGAAGTCCCTTTTCGCTATTTTCGCGAGTTTCCACATAATCCCGGACGAAAAATATTAATAACTCAAGGGACGAGTACATGATGTCCACTAGAGCACACAGAATATTGCGCGCACTAATCCCACAAGGCAGTGACCTCCGACCCTGACATCTTCCGCGCCGCAAAGCTGCTGATGGACCAGCATGGCGACGATGCACCGCTGCGCGTATCGTGGCCTCGACGTGTTGATCTAGGTCAGTGTCGTGCAATGCTATCCAGGCTAAAGGGTTGCCTAGTTCGACAACCCTTCCCCGGTCGGTGGCATGAAGTTGCCAATATTGCTGGTCCCTCAATTCTCGGTGCTGATGGCTTTCGGCGCTGTTCTAGCCGGGTGCTATTATTACAATCCTGGCCCAGCGCCCGCTCACACCTACGGGCTTCCGCCTAGCCCTCAGTTTGGTACTGGGGACTATGACGAGCCACTTGCGCCAAATTATGGCTACGATACTGGTCCGAGCCAAAGCTTAGGTTATGGCTACTACCAGGGGAATCCTTGCTATGGCGGAAATGCCCCGTCGAACGTACCTCACCGTAGCGAGCACTGTCCTGGAGACGGCGAGTATAAACCCGAATCCAGCGGGCAATATCATATGCACTGGGGCTCTCAGTTCTGAGCGGCACGCTGCTAACTGTCCAGCACGGCGAGGATGCGCCCCTGCGCGCCGCCGAGCGGGCCGACGAACTGCTGGAGGCGGGCGGCATGAATTGATTAGTGACCTCCGTGACCCCGGCGGTAACCGCCGTGTCCGCCATAGTCCCCGCCCCAATGACCGCCGTAGTACCCACCCCAGCCACCTCCATAACCAAAACCAAAGAATAAGGTTAGCGGTGGAATGTATGGGGGCGGCCCGTAATAGGCCGGAGGGGGATAGTAGTAGGTGCTAGGTGGAGGGTAGTAGTAGTACGGCGAGGGCGGCGGCGGATAACTGTAGCCTGGCTGGGGCGGATAGCCGTAAGTCTGCGCATTGGCCGATCCCGCATGGATTGCCAGCAGGAGGAGCCCAATTAAAAGCGCTATTGATAGGTTTCTCACGGCACATCTTCCTTAGTTGATCGAGCCAACGTCGGACCGATGTACCTTCTTGGTACAATTCCGAGAACATCACTATGACCTGGATCAAGTTGGCGCGTTGCTTGTTGTCTGGGGCAAGGCCGTCGCCTGCCAACGGCGATATGATCGGGGCCGCGACCTGGCGTAAAATCCTCATGGGAGCTGACGCGGGGCCGGTGGGAGGGGAGAAGGTGAATTGAGCCGCGGCTACTGGGAAGGGCGCCGCGGCGTTGTGGGTAATCTTGCGGGTATCTAAGAGAGTTCCTTGGTGGAGAAGTGGGGTCGGAGTCACTGCTGTCCCACAGGAATTGAAGTAAAGGCGGCTTGGTTCACGCGTTGCATGGTACAATGGAATTGCCAGAAACCATTGAGCCGCAACGGAGAA
>Ga0265313_10004618_pt1 | contig 10447 bp, 8 predicted proteins | sample 4123metaG_FD_203122 | JGI IMG/M metagenome (GOLD analysis project Ga0265313, IMG submission 203122) | Rhizosphere microbial communities from Carex aquatilis grown in University of Washington, Seatle, WA, United States - 4-1-23 metaG | ecosystem: Host-associated > Plants > Roots > Rhizosphere >...
GGGCAACCCGATGCGCCGCGCCGAACCGCACAAGGCCCGGCGGCGCCGCGCGTCATGGCTTGGGCCGCTCTGCTGGTTACGAATCGGGAAACGTGGTTCGATCTGCTGCTCGAAACGGACTGCACGAGCGTTGCCACGCTCTTTGCGCAGGCCCGCGGTCGACCGTCGATCCGGCCGGGCGAACTCGCCGCCTTCTGCGCGACCATGCAGACTGCCCTGCGCGATTCGATGCAGTCGGTCCTGCGCGCGATGGGCGGCGAGGTTCTCGCGCCGCTGCCGCCGCTGGCAATCGGCGACCACGAAACTTCGGCGCCGCCCCCTGACAACGAGTTCGTCGAGCGTCATCACTACAACATCGGCCATGCGACCGTGACGCTGGTCATCTGCGCGCACCCCAGCCCGCTCCGGCAGAAGCCCACCGAGCAATTGCAGTTGTCCGACGTGCTCGCGGCCCCGTATCCGCCACCGGGCACACACCATGTGCCGCTGCTCCGCGGCGGGGTGGTGTTGAACGAGCACTTTGTCGAAAAACTACAGTTGTTTGCCCACGCGACCGCCGGCGATCTTCCGCCCGTTCCGGTGCACACTCCGTCGGCGCTGGCGTTGCACTATGCCCGCGCAACCGATGCCGCGAACCTGGCGGGCGCGCCCGCCTAGCGCGCCCGCGGAATCACTTCCGCACGGTCCAAGCGGTCGTCTGCGCGAGCTCGTCCTGGATCTTTTGCAACGCGGCGTTGACCTCCGCATCGGTCAGCGTGCGATCCGCGGCGCGGAACACGAGGGCGAACGCCAGGCTCTTCTTGCCCGCGGGCAAGCCTTCGCCGTGGTAAACGTCGAAAATCTGCACGCGTTCCAGCGTGAAGGCGTTGCCGGCTGCGGCGCGCGCGGTTTTCGCGAGCTGCTTCCGCACGTCCTCCGCCGGCGTGGCCGCGTCCACCACGAGCGCGAGGTCGCGCAACGCCGCCGGAAACAAACTGAAGTCGGCATAACGGTGGCGCGACGAATCGACAACTTTTTCGGGCAGGATCGCGAAAATTCCGCCGTAAATTTTCCCCTCGATACCGAGGCTGTGCGTCATCGCGAGACTCAACAAACCGAAACGCGCCGTCCAGCCGTGCGCCATCTCGCCCGCGGCCGCCGCCTGGCCGTCCTGCCAGCCGTAATAAGGTCCGGAAATCGGCGTCAGCGGCTGCCGCGCGAAATCGACACCCGCCGCGTGGGCGATCGCGGCGACGTGATGTTTCACCGCGTAGAGATCCGCCGGCTCGCGCTTGAGCCAGTTGCGCTCGGCGTCGTCCGCGATGACAAACGCGACGGCCGCACACTCGAAATTCTGGCCGTTGCGCTCGATAAAAATCCGGCCGGTTTCGCAGAGCCGCGCGACCGGGACGCCGCGCGACTGGTTCAGTTTCAGCGAATCGAGCAGGCCCATGATCAGCGACGGCCGCAGATGCGACTGGTCTTCCACGAACGGATTCACGAGCGCCAGCTCGGTGGCGGCGGTCTGCGAGACCCAAGTCGCGAGCTCCTTCGCCGGGCGCAGCGTGTAGTTCACGCATTCGTGAAAATCGTGGCCGACAAGATAGTCGGTCACGCGGCGGTTGAAGCGGACGAGCGGATCGTCGTCGCCGGGCAACGCCGGCGTGGCGACGGTCGCAGCGGGAATTTTGTCGGTGCCGTGAAGCCGCAGCACTTCCTCGACGAGGTCGATCGGCCGGTCGAGATCGTCGCGCCAGCTCGGAACCGAAACCGTCCAAGCCGGGCCGCGGCGCTCGGTCGGCTCCTCGCGCACGACGGTCAACTCGAGCGCCTCGAACGCCGCGCGCATCTCTTCGGCCGGGATGTCGAAACCGAGTTTTTCGCAAACGTAGTCGTGCGTGACGACGATCTCGCGCTGCCACGGCACGTCGCCGCCGACCTGGTAAACGGGGCCGGCGACCCGACCGCCGGCGGTTTCGACGATGAGATCGACCGCCCGCCACGCCGCTTCCAAAGCCCCGTGCGGATCGACGCCGCGCTCGTAACGATAGGACGAGTCCGACGAAAGCGCGAGCCGGCGCGACGTCCAGCGCGTCGAGCGGCGGTTGAAAATCGCGCATTCAATGACGAGGTCGGTCGTGTCGTCGCTCACGCCGGAATTCACGCCGCCCATGATGCCGGCGATGACAACCGGCTTGTCGGCGTCGGCGATCACGAGCATGCGGCTGCTGAGCGTGCGTTCCTTGCCGTCGAGCGTTGTGATTTTTTCGCCGTCGGTGGCGTGGCGGACGATGATCTCGGCGCCGGCAAGCCGGCGCGCATCGAACGCGTGCATCGGCTGGCCGGTCTCGAGCATGACGTAATTGCCGACATCGACGACGTTGTTGATCGGCCGCAGGCCGACGGCACTGAGGCGCTGCTGCATCCACGCGGGGCTCGGGCCGATCTTGATGCCGGTGATGATGTGCGCGGTGTAGAGCGGGCAATCTTCCGGTGAAAGGACGGAGACGTTGCGGAGCAAGTCGGCGCGCGGTGCGGTTTCGCTCACGTCGCCGTGGAATTTTTCCTGCGGATAAAGCAGCGGCAGTTTGAACCACGCGGAAAGCTCGCGGGCGATGCCGAGGTGCGAGAGGCAGTCGGGGCGGTTCGGCGTGACCTCGATGTCGAAAACGGTGTCGCCGGGCGGCAGCACGTCGTTGATCGGCGTGCCGAGCGCGGGCCGGCCGTCGAGAATGAGCAGGCCGGAGTGTTCCCCGCCGAGACCCAACTCGTCGGGCGAACACATCATGCCGTCGGAGGATTGTCCGCGGATTTTCGACTGCTTGATTTCGAAATTCCCGGGCAGGATCGCGCCGGGCAGCGCGACGGGCACGCGGTCGCCGACCTTGTGATTCTGCGCGCCGCACACGATCGTCTTCACGCCGCCGGCGGGGCCGACGTCCACCTGGCAGACGGTGAGCTTGTCGGCGTTCGGGTGCTTGTCGCGCGTGAGAATTTCGCCGACGACGACGCGGGCGAGCTTGGGCGCGCCGGTCGTGTGCACGGACTCGACTTCGAAGCCGAGAAACGTGATCGCGCGCGTGATCTCTTCGACGGGAGCGTCGAGTTGCACGTAGTCCTTGAGCCAGTTGAGGGAAATTTTCATCGGGCGAGCCTCACGCGAACTGCTTCAGGAAACGCAGGTCGTTTTGGTAGAAATGGCGGATGTCATCGATGCCGTAGAGCAGCATCGCGAGGCGTTCGAGGCCCATGCCGAAGGCGTAGCCGCTCCACACATCCGGATCGTAACCGACGGCGGAAAACACGCTCGGATCGACCATGCCGCAGCCGCCGATCTCGATCCATTCCTTGTTCACCTTCGGCAGGTGCTTCGCGCTGAGGTCCACCTCGAAGCTCGGCTCGGTGTAGCTGAAGTAGTGCGGGCGAAAACGCGTCTTCGCCTGCGGGCCGAGCAGCGCCGTGAAGATGTAGTCGAGCAGCGCCTTCAGGTCGCGGACGGTGACGTTCTTGTCCACGTAGAGGCACTCGATCTGGTGAAAATTCGCCGAGTGCGTCGCGTCGGTCGTGTCGCGGCGGAACGCGCGGCCGGGCGAGACGATGCGGATCGGCGGCGGAGTCTTGAGCATCGTGCGGATCTGCACGGACGAAGTGTGAGTGCGGAGCAGATATTTTTCTTCGGGAATTTTTTTCGAGACATTCCCGAACCGCGCCGTCTCCGGAAAATAAAACGTGTCCTGCGGGTCGCGCGCGGGGTGATCGACGGACGTGTTGAGTGCGTCGAAGCAGAAATACTCCGTCTCGACCTCCGGGCCGTCGGCAACGGTGAAGCCGGCTTTGCGGAGGATGCGGCACATCTCTTCACGGACCAGCGTGAGCGGATGATAAGTCCCCGGGCCGGGATCAGGCGAAGGCAGCGTGGGATCGATCGCCGGGCCGAGTTGCGCCTGAAGCTCGAGCGCCTCGATCGCGCGCAGCGCGTCGTCGAGCGAAAGCTGGAGGCGCGTCTTCGTTTCGTTGATCAGCTTGCCGAGCGCAGGACGCTGCTCCTTGGGCACGGCGCCCATCTGCTTCATCAACGCGGTGAGTTCGCCGTGCGGGCCGACGTAGCGGGCCTTGGCGGCCTCGAACTCGGGGCGCGTTTTCAGCGCGGCGAGTTCGGTCTGCGCCTTGGCGACGAGGGCGGTGAGGGTTTCTTGCATGGAAAGAAAAAGACTAACCACGGATCACGCGGAGGGGCACGGCTAAACTCCGAAAAAAAAAGGACGGCGCCCCGGTCGAGGCCCGTCCTCCGGAAGAGACAGGGAGGCGAGCCTTTGCCGGGCTCGCGTTTGGGAGAGTTAGGCTTTGCTCGCCGGCGCGGACGAGGCCTTGGTCTTCAACGCGTCCTGGGCTTGCTTGACCAGGCTGTTAAAGGCCACCTCGTCGCGAATCGCGAGGCCGCTGAGGACCTTGCGGTCGAGCACGATGTTGGCGGCCTTCAGGCCCTCGATGAAGCGGCTGTAGCTGATGCCGGCGTTGCGGCAGGCGGCGTTGAGGCGCACGATCCAGAGGGAACGGCGGTCGCCCTTCTTTTTCTTGCGGGCGGCGTAGGCGTATTGCCACGCGTGCTGGACGGCTTCTTTCGCGTAGCGGAAGAGCTTGGATTTGTTGCCGAAATAGCCCTTGGCGTATTTCAGCACTTTCTTGCGGCGCTTGCGCGACGCGGGGGAGTTGGTTGCACGAGCCATGTTTGATTTTCCTTTGGTAGGTTTTGTCGCCGGCGGGTCGGCTTAAGTTTTCACCCGCCTGGCGAAGTGAGGGTTGGAACGCCGGCGATCAGAGGCCGAACGGCAGCGCGCGCTTGAGCGGCGCCGCGTGACCTTCGGCCACGAGCTTGTCCCGGGAGGCACGACGCTTGGACTTCGTGCTCTTCGAGGCCAGCAAGTGACGGAAGCCGGGCGTGCGGCGCACGAGCTTCCCGCGGGCGGTCAGCTTGAAGCGCTTGGCGACGGATTTCTTGGTCTTTTGCATGGAGGGAGCGGTCGAAAACAGAGAAGCCCCGCCCGGGTGTAAAGGGTAAACTTCACTCGCAAAACTTCACCCGCCCGCCGGCGGATTTCTTCCCGCGCCTTTTGCTCCTGGCCCGCCTGCGCAAAAAGCCACCACTCGCCGGTGACAAAATTCGCGCAGCCTTGCGCAAATTTGGCGGCGCGCCTTTCGCGCCCCGCGCGCATACTGCCGGCATGAGCACACCCCGCGACCGCACCGCATGGCTGCAAGGCGGCGACGCCGTCTGCATCCAGCCCCCCACCACCGTCCAGCGCGCCTGGCACCTCGTTCTCCTCGGCCCACCGGGCGTCGGCAAGGGCACGCAGGCCGAACTTCTCAGCAACGCCCTCGGCGCCTGTCCGCTTTCGACCGGCGACGTGTTTCGCGCCGCCAAAGGCCGCGCCGCCGCGCCCGGCTCCGCCATGGCCCTGGCCCAGGCACAGATGAACCGCGGCGAACTCGTGACCGACAGCACGGTGATCGCGCTCATCCGCGAGCGCCATCAATGCCTGCATTGCTCGGGCGGATTCATGCTCGACGGCTTTCCGCGCACGCTCGCGCAGGCGCAGGCGCTTGACCGCGTTCTCAGCGCCGAGTCGCTGCAACTCGACGCCGTCATCAGCTACGAATTGCCCAACGACCAGCTCATCGCGCGACTCAGCGGTCGCCGCGTGTGCCCGCAATGCAAGGCCGTTTTCCACACGGTGAACCGGCCGCCGCGCGTCGCCGGCGTGTGCGACCAGTGCGGCGGCGCGCTCGTGCAGCGCCCCGACGACCAGCCCGAAGCCATCGCCGTGCGCCTCGCCACCTACGCCGAGGCCACCGCCCCGCTCGTCAATTACTATCGTGAACACGGTTTGCTCGTGTCCGTCGTCGCCGACGGCGAGCCGCTGGACATTGTTGCCCGCACGCTCGACGCGCTTGCCGAACGCGTTCTTCCCGCGTAAATCAGCGCAGTGCCTTCAACCCCGGAAGTTTTCGCCGCCGCCGAATCCGGTCACATCCTCGCTCCCCGCCGTTACGACGCCGAGCTGCCGCGCCTGCGCGCGCGCCTGCTCGACGCGCACTTTGCGCTGCACGACCGCAAGTTCTCCGTCATCGTCATCGTCGGCGGCGCCGATGGCGCGGGCAAGGGCGAGCTCGTCCACCGGCTCAACGAGTGGCTCGACCCGCGCGGCGTCGCCACCTACGCCTTCTGGCAGCCGAGCGACGAGGAGCGCGAACGGCCCGAGTTCTGGCGCTTCTGGCGCGCGATGCCCGGCCGCGGTCGCATCGGCATTTTCTTCGGCTCGTGGTATACGCTGCCCGTCATCCGGCGCGTTTACGGGCAGATCAAAAAGCGCCGCTTCGAGACCGCGCTCGACCGGATCGTCGCGTTCGAAAAAATGCTCGCCGACGACGGCACGGTGTTCGTGAAGCTGCGGCTCCACCTTTCGAAAAAGCAGCAGAAAAAACGCCTCAAAAAACTCGAGCACGACGGCCGCCTCGGGCCCGACGACTGGAAGCATTACAAGCTCTACGACACGTTTAACCAAGTCTCCGCGCGCTCCGTCACCCGCACCGACACGCCTCACGCGCCGTGGCACATCATCGACGCCACCGACCGCCGCTACCGAGAGATCGCCGCCGGCAAAATCCTGCTCGCCGCGCTCGAGAAAAAACTCGCCGCCGCCGCGAAACCCGCCGCGAAAAAAACTTCCGCCCCGCCAACCCGCCGCGCTACCAAGTCTATTTTCGCGCGCCTCGATCTCACCCACCGGCTCACCGAGGAAGCCTACGAACGGCAGCTCGGGGCGTTGCAAGGCAGACTCAGCCAGCTCGCCTGGGCCGCGGAGCGAAAAGGCCTTTCCACCGTGCTCGCCTTCGAAGGCTGGGACGCCGCCGGCAAGGGCAGCGCGATCCGCCGCGTCACGCAGGCGATCGACCCGCGGCTCTACCGCGTCGTCGGCGTCGCCGCGCCCAACGACGAGGAACGCGCCCAGCACTACCTGTGGCGTTTCTGGCGCCAGCTCCCGCGCGCCGGCTTCATGACGATCTTCGACCGCTCGTGGTATGGCCGCGTGCTCGTCGAGCGCGTCGAAAATTTCGCCACGCCCGCCGAATGGGGCCGCGCCTACGACGAAATCAATTCCTTCGAGGAGCGCCTCGTCGAACACGGCATCGTCCTCTGCAAATTCTGGGTGCACCTCAGCCGCGAGGAACAGCTCCGCCGCTTCAAGGAACGCGAAACCGTCGCCTACAAACGCTACAAGATCACCGACGAAGACTGGCGCAACCGCGCGAAATGGCCCGCCTACCAAAGCGCCGTCGAAGACATGGTCGCCCGCTGCGACACCCCGCTCGCGCCGTGGACCGTCGTCCCCGGCAACGACAAAAAGTTCGCCCGCGTGCAGATTTTAAAAACGATTGTGCATCGCCTCGAAGCCGCGCTGTAATCGCGCGCTGCATTCGCACCTACGCGCCCGTAGGCCGCCAGCTCGCTGGCGCTTCGCCTCAATTTACCCTGTGTCCGTCACGCCCGCCCCGTCGCCCCCGCCATTTTCGCGCGCCAGTCTCGCCGGCGACGCATGGGGCGGGTTCGCCGCGATGCTTGTCGCGCTGCCGTCTTCGATCGCCTTCGGCGTGGCCGTCTTCGGTTTGCTCGGGCCTGATTTTGTCGCGCACGGCGTGCGCGCCGGCCTCATCGGCGCGATGGCGCTCGGCCTCGTCACCGCCGTCGTCGGCGGAGCGCCGCGCCTGATCTCCGCGCCGAGCGCGCCCGCCGCCGCGGTGCTCGCGGCGCTCGTGAGCGGGATGCTCGGCGCGGGCGCCGGACCCGCGCGCGCCCTCGCGTTGCTCGCCCTCGTCGGCTTTCTCTCCGCCGCGCTGCAGTTTTTCTATGGCGTCATCGGGGGCGGCCGGCTGATCAAGTTCATCCCCTACCCGGTCGTCTCCGGCTACATGAGCGCGGTCGGTGTGATCATCTTCCTCGGCCAGCTCCCGAAATTCCTCGGCGTCGCCCGCGGCGCCTCCGTCGTCTCGCCCGCGCACTGGCAATTCGCGGCGGTGGTCGTCGGCGCAGTGACGATCGCCGGTGTGTTCCTCGCGCCGAAAGTCACCAAAACCGTGCCCGCCCCGATTCTCGGTCTCGCCGCCGGGATCGCCGCGTATTTCGCGCTCGCGTTCTGGCTGCCGGAGCTGCGCCAGCTCGCGTCCAACCCGCTCATCATCGGCCCGGTCGGCGCCGGCGCCGCGGGACTGTTCGCCAATTTCACCGCCTCGTGGTCCGCCGTGACCGGCCTGCACTTCGCCGACGTGCGCGAACTCGTCATGCCCGCGCTCACGCTGTCCGTCCTGCTGTCGGTGGATACGTTGAAAACGTGCGTCGTCGTCGATGCGTTCACGCGCACCCGCCACGACTCGAACCGCGTGCTGCTCGGCCAGGGCGCCGGCAACCTCGCCGCCGCGCTGCTTGGCGGCATGGCCGGCTCCGGCACGATGGGCCCGACGCTCGTCAACGTCGAGAGCGGCGGCCGCACGCGCGCGTCCGGGCTGCTCGAAGGCGTGTTCGTGCTCGCCGCCTCCCTCGTGCTCGGCCGCTGGATCGCGTGGGTGCCCGTCGCCGCGCTCGCCGGCATCCTGATCGTCGTCGCCGCGCGCATGTTCGACTGGGGCAGTTTTCTTTTGCTGCGGCAGCGCGACACGTTGCTCGACTTCGCCGTCATCGCCACCGTCGTGGTTGTCGCCGTCGCCACGAACCTCATCGCCGCCGCGGGCGCGGGCGTCGCGCTCGCGATCGTGCTTTTTCTGCGCGAACAAATCCAGGGCTCGGTCGTCCGCCGCAAGACCTCCGGCGACCATATTTCCTCGACGCAGCATCGCCTCCCCGCCGAGCTCGCCATCCTCGAACGCGACGGCGCACAGACGACCGTGTGCGAATTGCAGGGCAGCTTGTTCTTCGGCACGACCGACCAGCTACTCACCGAACTCGAGCCGGACCTCCGGCGTTGCCACTACCTCGTCCTCGATTTGCGCCGCGTCACCTCGGTGGATTTCACCGCCGCGCATTTGCTCGAGCGATTCGAGGCGACACTCGCCGAGCGCGGGGGCTGGCTGCTTTTCAGCCGCGTGCCCGCCCAGCTGCCGACCGGCCGCAACCTCCGCGACTATTTCGCGCGCGTCGGCGTCGTCGGCGCCGCCCGCCACGTGCGCGTCTTCGATTCGCTCGACGACGCCGTCCGCTGGGTCGAAGACCGCATCCTCGCCGAGCAACTGCCCGCGCGTCCGGCCGACAATGCGCCGCTCGCGCTCGCCGACTTCGACCTCGTCCGCGAGTTCGAGGCCGACCAGACGTTGTCCGCCCTCGCCTCGTGCGTCGTCGCGCGCTCCTTCGCCGCCGGCGATTCCGTTTTCAAGAACGGCGATCCCGGCAACGAGCTTTGCCTGGTTCGTCGCGGCATCGTGCGCGTCGCGCTCCCGCTCAAGGACGGCGGCCACCACAACCTCGCGTCGTTCGGCCGCGGGAATTTTTTTGGCGAGATGGCGTTCCTCACCGGCGGCCACCGCTCGGCCAACGCGATCGCCACGACTGACGTCGATCTGTTCCTGATTTCGCGCACGCAATTCGACGCCGTCTCGCGCGCCCACCCGACGGTCGGCGTGAAAATCTTCGCCCGCCTCGCCCGGACCCTCGCGCTGCGCCTGCGCCGCACCGACGCCGAGCTCCGCGCGCTCTACGAAGCCTGAGCCGGCCCCCACAAACCGGGGCCGCGCCGAAAACCCCGCTTCAGGAAAGCTGATTGGACCCGAACTATGGTAGCGGCCCACCACATGCTTGCCGCCAAAATTCAAATCACCGACCAATTCATCCAGGATTGCGTCGTTCGTTCCATCCAAAGCGTTTGTCGCACCATGTTGCACTGCGACGCCGCGCTGCTTGCGCCGGAAACGAACGCCGCGCCGGCCGGCTCTTTGCCCTTGTCCCAGATCGTCGGCAGCGTCGGCTTCGTCGGCGGAATCGACGGCCTGATTTATCTCTGCCTGCCCGAGGAATTCGCCAAGATCGCCAGCGGCCGCATGCTCGGGATGAGTCCCAACGAAATCGAAATGCACGGCCACGAGGTCATCCACGATGCGATCGGGGAAATCACGAACATGACGGTCGGCGGTTTCAAAAACACCCTCTGCGATTTCGGCTTCCCGTGCCGGCTCACGCTTCCGACCATCGTTCGCGGCCACAAGCTCACCATCGCCGCCATCAAGTCGGCCACGCGTCACATCTTCCACTTCGACTGTTCGGGCCACCGCGTCGTCGCGGATGTCCAGATCAAGCTCGAGTGACGCTCGCCGGCGCTCAACTGCGCCGCATCCTGGCCCGCGCCAAGTGCCACCCCATGAGCATCAGCGGCGGCACCCATCCGAAGAACGCCGCCCAGATCGCGACCCGCCAGGCCGCGTCCGC
>Ga0265313_10004621_pt1 | contig 10441 bp, 8 predicted proteins | sample 4123metaG_FD_203122 | JGI IMG/M metagenome (GOLD analysis project Ga0265313, IMG submission 203122) | Rhizosphere microbial communities from Carex aquatilis grown in University of Washington, Seatle, WA, United States - 4-1-23 metaG | ecosystem: Host-associated > Plants > Roots > Rhizosphere >...
CCCCGTCTCCGTGAGACTGCCGGTGCTGGCGCCGCCAAGCGCCCCTGCCCCGCGCGCCGTCCCCGCGGGCGAGAGCGTCGCGTTCCACGCTCCGGTGAGCGCGGCCGCGCCGGCCACGGCGCCGCTCGCCGCCACGGACATCGCCGTGCTCCCGGTCGCCGCGGCTACGCCGGTGAGCGTCCCCGAGGGCGCGATCCCGATGGCCGTCGTTCCGGATGCGGCGCCCGCCCCGAGCATTGTCGCGGACGGCGTGACGGCGACGAGCGTTGACGCCGCCATCGCACCAGCCCCGCGGGCCGTCCCGCTGAGCGCCATCGAGATCGTCGTCGCGCCGGCGGGGGCGCCCTGGTCGAGGACGGTGCCGCTGAGGGCGAAGCTGGCGGTCGTGCTGCCGGCGAGCGGGCCGGTCCCAGCCATCGTCCCAGACGGCGCCAGCGTCCCGGTGGTGGCGCCGGAGAGCGCGCCCTTGCCCGTCACCGTTCCGGCAGGAGAGAGCGTGGCGGTAGTCGCCCCCGTGGCTGCCCCAGCCCCGGATAGTGCTCCTGACGGGGCCAGGCTTGCCGTCGAGCTGCCCGCGATGGCTCCCGCGCCCGTCATCGATGCGGAGGGCGAGATGGTGGCCGTGGCGCTCCCGGTGATGGCGCCTGCCCCGAGCACGGTCCCCGCTGGGGCGAGTCCTATCGCCGTGGTTCCTGCGGCCTGGACGATCCCGATGACGGTCGCCGAGGGCGCAAGCGTGGCGGTGGTCGAGCCAGCCAGTGCTCCAACTCCTGCCCCCGTCGCCGCTGGAGCGAGGTTGATCACGGTCGTGGCGGACATCGCCCCGGCGCCTGCGACAGTTCCGGCGGGGGCGAGGCTGGCCGTCGTCGAGCCGACGATCGGGACGATGCCGATGATCGTCGCGCTGGGGGCGAGCGTCGCAGTGGTCGCCCCCGCGAGCACGCCAGCGCCGGCCATCGTCCCAGCGGGGGCGAGATTTGCGGTGGTCGCGCCGGTGACAGCGCCCGCTCCGACCATCAGACCAGACGGCGCCAGGTTAGCGGTGGTATTGCCGGCCAGCGCGCCCGCGCCAACGGCGGCGGCGGACGGCGTGAGCGTGGCCGTGGTTGTGGCCGCCATCGCGCCAGCGCCGGTCACCGTTGCTGCCGGCACGAGCCCGATCGCGGTCGAACCAGCCAGAGCCCCGGCCCCGACTCCCGTCGCTGCTGGCGTCAGGGTCGCGAGCGTCGATCCCGCCAGCGCCCCCGCTCCGGTGAGCGTGCCCGCCGGGTCGAGCTCCATCGTCGTCCCGCCAACGATCGGCGAGCTCGTCGCCGCCACGCTCGTGTCGCCAGGCCCCGTGATGTCGAACTGCGGCCAGAGCGGCCCAAAGAGCGGGAGGTATCGCTGAAACGGCGCAAGCGACGGGGACGTTCCGACGGGCGTTGCGACCGCGTTCGGGTCGGCGTCGTTGTTCGCCAACAACGACGCCGAGTGGTCGCCCGGGGACGTCGCGTAGAGCGCGCCGAAGTAGAAGATCCCGTCGGGAAATCCGCCGCCGAAGAAACCGCCGATGGCGACTTTACTGTTCGCCCAGTTCATGCCGCCCGCGTCGATCGCCGTGTTTATCGTCGGCGTCGCGAGCCACGTCATGTCGCTGGTCAGCGCCGCGACACCATTCACCCAGAGCTTGCAGCGATCTGTCCCAGTCGACTGCCCATTGTCGATGTCGACGCGGAGATGGAACCGGCCGTTCGGGATGTTTGGGGCGTCATACTTGACGGTACCTCCGCCGTCCTGCCATGTGACGACCAGACCCCCATGGGCACCGTTGAAGGTGATGTCCAAGATCTCGTAGGACGAGATGCTGTCGTACAAGGAGAAGTAGGTGTCGTACGACGTCCCCGCCATCGAGTTGGTGACGTCGAGAACCCCCTCCCACGAGATAGTCAGCGAGCCGGCGAGCGCGGTCTGGACCTTCGTCCCCGAGAGCGAAGCACTCTCGGAATGCCCCGTCTTCGCGAGGTTCAGCCCGTTGCCGTTGCTCGCTGTCCAGACGGCGGACGCGCCGTAGGTAATCGTCGCGTCGCAGACCGGGCCGGCCGACGTGTCATGGATCGTCGTCGGCCCCGTGCCGCTCGACGTTTCGTTGGCGAGCCAGGTAGCGAGGGGCGCCCCCACGACGCGGGCTCCTTAGTTCTCAGACCAGAGTTCGTACCCCATGAGGGTCAGGTTGGTCGGAGACGTCGCGACCGAGAACTTCGCCTGTAGGTCGAGGATATTCGCGACCGATGAATCGAAGCCGGTACCAACGGCGGGCGCCGAGGCCGGAAGCAGGACGGAGGTAGCAACGCCAGAGGCGGACCCGACTACTCCCTCGGAGGTGAAGACTCCCTTCGACATGAAGGTCGCGGCGGTGCTCGCGCCCATCGTGCGCAACGCCATGTCGATCTCGAGGTCCCACGTCACGTTGGTCTTCGCGACGATGTTGAGGTTAAACGCCGCGGGCGAGAACACCGCGATGTTCGATGTCGGGCCCATCTGCACCGCGAACAGAAGCGTGCCCGGCGTGGTCACCACGCACGAGAGCTGGCCGAAGGCCTTGATCTTGAGCTTCTTGACCTTCTGGTCTTGGAGCCAGCCCGCGGGGAACGACCACTTGTTCTCGGCCGGGATGATCGACGCCTGGGTCGTGCTGTTCGAGATCTGCGTCCCGTTTTGCTGGGCGATTGTCAGCAGACTCGCGATGCTTGCGGCGGGCATGGGCTACTCCGTCATTTCACGAGTGCGCGCAACTGTTCGAGCAGGCCTGTCGCGTGGTCGCAGTCCACGGAGTGAGTGGCGAACGCCTGGTCGGCGGTCGCATGGAAGCACTTGGGCGACGGGTTCCCCGCGTCGTCCGTGCAGCGCATCAGCGCATCGTGCGCGTTCTGTCGGCACGTCCGGCGGTCAGCCACGCCGCTGCCGCCGAACGCCTTGTGCACGACCGCTCGCCCCTCCAGCGAGGAGACGACCAGCGCGCCGCCGATGTCAGCCGCCGCCTGCATGCTGGATTACGAGGCGACCGCGGTCATGGCGCCGATGGCGAACGACGGCGTGATGCCGTTGGTCACCGCGAGGGACGCCGTCAGAGCTCCGGAGGCGATCAGGTTGCCGGCGCCCGAGGACGCCGTCCCGATGCCGAAGTAGGTCACCGTGGACGAGCCGCCGGTGCAGGCCGGGAAGGTCACGGCGGCCGTGTTCGCGGCGGTGTCGGCCGTGATCGTGAAGCCGCCCGAGCTCCGCGCGACCGCAACGCGCGCGTACGAGGTGTACGTCGCTTCGCTGGTCGTCTGGGTTCCGGTCTCGCCGGGGTCGGCGGTGTGGAGGGAGATGTAGAACGATCCCGCCGTGGTGCTGCCGCGGAGGCCGGTCGCATCACCGACGTTGGCCCACCCTGTGTTGTTGAACAGCAGGAGGACGAGGGCATTCTCGGCGGCATCGGTTAGAGACATCGGCGGTCCTTTCGCTGGATCGGTGTGCTGGTGGCGTCACACCGATTGAGCGGCCGTCTCGAAGCGCCCTCAAAAATCGGACCGGGCTAGCCGGCCATGCCCCTCAGTCGTCGGCGGGATCTGGGTCGCCGGTCCCCAGGTGGGCCGCCAGCGCAGCAACCACGACTGCCCGCTTCGTGGTCTTCTTCTCCTCGGCCTCGGCCTCGATCGCCGCCATCAGCTTCGCCGGGACGTAGGTCGCGAGCTGCCGGTTGTCGCCGTCCTCGTGCTTCGGCTTGCTCAAGCCGCGTCGCCCTTGTGGATGGCCAGGCGCCCGGCGAGATTCGCCATCAGCCGCGTGCGCTGCACCAGCTTGGCGAGGTCGTCCGGGTCCATCTTGGTCCGGTAGCGGGCAACGATCGCCTTCCGCAGTTCCTCGAAGCTGCGGGCCCGCTTGATGTCGCCTTGGAGCGCAGCCAGGTCTGGCGCCAGCGCACGGGCCGCTAGCGCGACGGCCTCGTCGGTGAGCGCCTCCGGGTAGTCACGTTTCGATCTCGACGTCGCCGCCCCAGATCGCAGCGCCACGGCGCGGTCGGCCAGGGCCATGATTGCGGCGAACGTGTGGTCGGTCTCTGCCGCCGATGCCCTGATCTTGCCGGTGCCCGTGCGCCGCTGCAGCTTCGCCTTGAAGCGGTCGATCGGGATGACGGACATAGTGCCGAACGCACGATCGCCGTCGTTGCGGTGCGCGAGGTAGGCCTGCTTCGCCGAGGCGGGATCGGCAAATCCAAGCATCAGCTTGTCCTCGTCGTGGACCTTGAAGTCGGGCGCGCGGAGTTGGTGCACCACGTGGACGTCGCCCGCGCCCTCGAAGGGCCCGACGTAGCAGTCGAGCTCCTCGCCGTCGCTGCCGATGTGCCCCTCGACGAAGCCGTAGTCGTGGAGCATGGCCGTGGATCCTGTCGTCTTCCCGTCGGTGTCCGTCCACGTGCGGATCGAACCGCGTGGGTTCTCGACGGCGATCGGCAAGCCAGCGAATTGGTAGCGCGACACGACGCCAGCGGGGGCCGCCGAGAGGGCAGTCGTGCCACCGCCCGTGGGTTGTCCATCGCCCCCTCCGTTCCCGTCGGCGTGGGATCCACCGCCGCCGCCATCGGAGCCGCCACCGTCGCCAGTCGCCAGTCCGGCCTGCGTGGCCTTGAGCCTCGCCGCGTTCTCCTCGTCGCGTACCGCCTTGCGCGCCGCGGCCTCCTCCTCGCTGACCATCGGGATGCCGAAGTCCTCGAGGATCTCTCGCTCCTCCACCGCGTCGCTCGCCGCCTTGAGCGACGCGATCCCATCGCCGACGGCCTTGAGCACCGTCGCCTTCTCCACCTCGTCCTCGGGCGGACCCACGCGGTAGATTGGCCGCGGCGCCAGCGAGTCGTCTCCGAAGTTGAAGCGCGCGAACGGCATCAGCACCTGATGGCGAATGGCCTCCACGAGGCTCGCGTCCTCGCGCGTCTTGTCGAGTCGGACCAGGTTGTGGGTCTTCGCCCCGCCATCGCCGAGCCCGCCCCCCGCCGATTCCGTCGTCAGGTTCTGGCCGAGCATGAGCACAGCGATGTCCGTGTCGAGGATGTCCTTGAAGTCCTTGAACGACTCCCACGTGCGGGCCTGCGCCTCGACGTACTGCACGTCGTACTTGTTCCCGTCGACACCCTGGGGAACCATGATCGTCGGCTCGTTGCCGCGGTTCGCGACGTCCATCAGGAACTTCTCGTCGACCTTCTCATCGCCCCCCTCGCCGGGCACGATCGCCTTCACCAGGGAGAGCCCGTGGATCTCGCAGAACCGCGCGAAGTCGCGGTACGTCCACTGGCGCATCACGAACTTCTGCGCGAGCGCGCGGATCATTCCGCGGAGCCAGGCGTACTGGTAGCCGAACGGGCACCAGACGAACCACTTGCCGTTGCCGGCCAGGTTCTCGTCGACACGCGGCAGGCTGATCTCGCCGCTCGCGGTGAGCAGCTTGTAGCACATGTCCATCCAGTCCCACCGGACGAACTGGTTGTGCCAAAACTTCAGCCGCGGCCACCAGACGCCATCCTCGACCGTCCACACCACCTCAGCGACGGCAAAGTTCATCAGCAGGCCGGCGCGCAAGATCTCGGACAGCACGCCCTGGGGGAACATCTGGTCCCAGCGCCCGGGCCCGTCCTCGGTGCCGCCGAGCAGCTTCGCGATGCGCCCTGCCTTCGCGCGATCGTCGGACGCCTTCACGTCGAGCTCCGAGCCGAGCAATGACCCGATCCGTGTGCGGATCACGGCGTCGATTCGGTCGTCGCGGCCGAGCGCGTCCGAGAACAGCGCTGCCTCCCGGAAGTACCCCCACTCGAGCTGCTGCAACGTCGCCAGCACGGACGGAACGGAGTCGAACCCCGAGAAGCTGATAATCGGGATCGAGTTGAACGTCTGCCGGTCGGGACGCGCCACGGACAAAGCGTCCGGGCGATTGGGCTAGCCCTCAAAAATGGCGCGGTTAGATGCGGCGGCCCGGCAACCCAGGGGGACGTCCACGGTACGTCGCTGTGCCGCCCTCGATCATGAGCTCGGTCGCCGGGAACACCATCGCGTCGAGCCGGTTGGGGCTCTTCGCGCTCTGGTCCTGCGGGTCCCACGTCGTCAGCTCGGTCTCCAACTTCGGAAAGCTGCCGACGAAGTGGATCATCCCCTGCTCGGAGAGCGTGGCCACGGGCTCGGCGCGGATGAGCTTGCCCTTCTTCACGTTGATGCCCTTGTACGGCAGGTTCTGGCCGCCCTCTGTCGCCCTGAGGTTCGACTCGATGAGCGCCCCCCCCTGGTTGATCTCGGCGATGATCTTGTTCGCCTTCCAGACCGCGTAGAGGCGCACCAGCATCTTGCCCCACTCCGCTGGGCTGTAGACGCCGGACACGTCCTCGAGGACGAAGCCGTGGCGTTCCGGGTCGCCGCCCTTGCATCGGCACATCCCGATCCCGAAGCAGACCATGCCGAACTCGTCGCTGTTCGGGTTGTTCGACACCGCCGGGTCGCCGCCGATCATGATCCGCTCTAGCTCGATGCGGTGGGCCTCCAGGATCGAAAGCGTCGCCAGCGCACGCAGCGGCAGGGCCCGCAGCAGCTTTGCAAAGTCGGGCTTGTCGTCCTCCGACCATCCTGAGTCGTCCGGCGATCGCCAGCCCGCCGGTGGCCGCAGTCGATGCGCGTCGATCTCCGCCTGCTTCCACAGCGCGTTGGGGTTGTCGTCCAGGACCTCCCCGGACAGTTCCTGGCGCCCGATTCGCGTGCCTCCGTACTTCGCGTACAGCTTCGCCACCGCCTTCGGGCTGAGGTTCTTGGCGTTGTCCTTGGTCTCGCCCTTTCGGACGATCGTTCGCGGGTCGGCTATCAGGTCCTTGATGATCTTGATTGGGCGCGGCGTGGTGGTGACGAGCCCGCGCGGGTTCTGTCCCAGCCGCAGCCCGAGCTGCAGCATGTCCCACGCCTCGTCGACGTACTTCCAAGCGGCGAGCTCGTCGGCCCAGGCGAAGATGCACTGGGGGCCGCGCAGGCGGTCCGGCTCCTCCGCCGAGAAGAGGATAGCCTCGACGCCGCCGGGCCAGACGATGCGCCGGTTCGACGGCTCGTAGCGCGCGGGGAACCACGGGGGCGAGCACCGCAGGATGCCGGCGGGACCGCGGATCATGACGTCGCGAACGTCCGCCGCCGTCGCGCCGACCAGGTGGATCCTGGCCTCCTCCGCCGCCAACTCGCCACTCTCGACGAGGCGGGCGGCGTCCTCCGCCACGGCAATCGTGGCCTGAGCTCCGACGCGCGTCTTTCCCCATCCGCGTCCGCATCTAAAAAGCGCCACGTCCCAATCCCCGTCGGGCATGCGCTGTTCAGGCCTGGCGAGCAATTCCTCCCAGAGGTAATCGATCGCATCGAGCGCCGTTAGATCCTCGAAGCCAGCAGGCGGCTCCTCCATGTAGTCAGCGAGAGCAATCGACTGCAGATGGTCTCTCAGTCTGATTGGTCCCATCTCCGCAAGGGAACGGTCAAATAGAGACGCCGACATCCAATCGGAAATGATACCTGACAGAGGCCGCTTGCGAGATTACTGGGCGCCTGCCTGCTATCTCGCGGGCTCGTGGTAACCGGTCCCTGTCAGGGGCTGACCTCACGGGACAGAGAGTCTCGGGCCCCTGCTTACCCGTCGACGTCGATGACGACCATCGCCACGCGGACGTTGGTGCCCTGCTCGGAGAACGTGCCGTCTGGGAGGTCCTCCCAAGTGCCGCCGCTCTCCAGCGCCAGCGGCTCGAGCACCTCGCGCCGGCTGGCGGCGCACACCGCGACGAGGCGGCCGCCCGGGCGGATGAACCTCAGGGCGTGCTTGATGTGGCGCACGTCGGCGCCGCGCTCGAAGGGCGGATTCATCACGATGCGGTCGAAGTCCCCCAGGTCGGAGGGCTCCATCTCCGTGAAGTCGCGGCAGTGGATCGCCACGCAGATGCCACCGCCGTTGATGCGGCCGAGGGCGTCGGCCAGCGTCCGGTTGATCTCGACGGCCGTGACCTCGGCGGTGAATCCGCTGACCGATCGAATCTCCTCGACCAGCACGCCGGTCCCGGCCGAGGGCTCGAGAACCCGCGCCCCGTCCTCGATGTCGGCGACCTCGACCAGGCGCCGGGCCAGCGCGCGAGGCGTCGGGAAGAGCTGCGGGGCGGAGACCACGGTGACCCCGGCCATGGCCGCCGCCTCCAACGCTCGGAACGGAGCCGCCTTGGCCTCGCGCGCGGCGCGCGCCGCGTTCCCCAGCCGCAGGCGCTCCGTCTCGCGGCGGATCTCCTCGGCGTCCATGACGTCGCGCTCCACGCGCAGGGCGGGAGCTGGCGAACTGGCCGGCGCGGGCGGGTCAACCCGCTTCGCGTCGGTGATGAACACGCACGCGCCCGGATTCGCGAAGCTGGCCGACGGCTTGAACTTCGTCCGGTGGCGCCCATGCGCTTCGGTGGCCTTGTGCTGCTGGGTGTACTTCGCATCCGACCAGCGGGGCAGCGCCTTCCATTCGGCCGCTATCATGCTGACGAAGCCGGGGCCCGGGTAGTTGCACAGGGGACCCTTGGCCGTCGCGGCCTTCACCTTCTCGGCGTCCCCGTCGGTGGGCGGCCGGTAGTCCTGCACCTCATCGAGAGAGACCGTCGAGGCGAAGTGCCCGGCCACCGTCACGCTGATGACCTCGCCCTCGCGCCGGTTCACCTTCGTGACCACGAACCACTTGCCGCGCCGCTGGACACGGCCCCCGACCTCGTACGCGAACGCCGCCCCCTTCAAACCACCGCCGTCGGCCAGCATCGCCCGCTCGTACACCAGGCGGTTCTCGATGTGCTCGATCCATCTGTCGCACCTCTCGATCGCGCGTTTCGCTGCCGGCAGGAGGATGTCTCGCGCCTGCTCGGGCGTGATGACTCCTCCGTCGAGCGCGGACCAAAGGCCCATGGGCCCCTCGTACTGGCTCGCTTGTGGCTGGCGGGGGTACTCGGTCAGCGGGAAGGAACGCGAGACGGAGAAGCCAGATCCATCGCTGGCGAGCATCAGGGCCCGTCGCATGTCTAACCCAGGTCCAGTCCAGGCCGTCACGGCCGCCACCGCCCCGCCCCGCGCGCGCTCGACTTTGCGCCCCTCGGCCTCCAAGCCCTTGATCCGCCGGGCCCGGACCGCGGGGAGCTCCTTGTAGCAGGCGTGAGCGATGGCCCCCGCCGCCCGGCGCGCCCAATACTCCGACGTCTTCCACATCTTCACGGCCTTGCGCATGCCGTTCTCGATCCGCTTGGCGTCGCGGCGCGCGTGGCGCTCGCTGTGGTGGCCCACCAGGATCGGCTGGCCGAGCGGGATGTTGTCCGCGATGGCGGCGACGGCCTTGTGCGCGCGCTCGGCGTCGGCGGCCCGGCTCTCCTGGTACCCATCGAAGCGCTCGGACCGCTCCTCGGCTCGGTCAACGAGGCTCGTGTCCTCGTCGTCGATGTCGCCGGCGAGCTCCAGCGCCAGGTCCTCGCGCTCGGGCGTCCACGCGGGGGCCACGAACAGCTCCTGCTTCGGCGCCCACGAGAACCCGGCCGCCTTCACCCGTGCGTACACTTCCCGGGGCAACCGTCCGCTGAAGCACCGCAGCCGGACCTTGTTATCCGAGGCGTCATACGTGGCCTCAATATCGCCGTACTTCTGCCGCCGTTCGGCGATGGCGTCCCCCAACTCATCCCCGTCTGCGGCATCGTCGGAGCTGGTGGGCATCATGGCCGGGTTCATCGGACCACCGCCGAGACGACCTCGACCGGCCGATCATCGGAATAGTCGTTGATGGTGTCCTGGAACACGCCGTCATCGAGAACGTCACCGACGACCGACCGTGCGTCCGCTGGGTCGCCGTCGATCTCCAACTCGACGATGACCGTCGTCCGCGCTGTCTCGTCGGCGTCGACTGCCAACCGCTCTCCGGCAGCGGGCCGCGAGCAACCGAGGGCCTGGGCGACGTCGTCGATCGACCTGTACGACCAAATGGAATCGTCGCCACCGGAAGGCGTCGCGCCCATGGTTACCGTGGGGCCGCCGGACGTGTCCACGACGTCGACGACGTTCCCCGCGTGCACGTACGTAACAGCGTGCAACAGCGCATCTGACAACACGCCATCGATCTCGTCGGTGCCGCGCGCGCCGACGGTCGGCCCTGTCCACTTGACGAGCCACCGCCCTGTCACGTCCTCGGCAGTCTTCATCGTGTGATTCTCGTTTTTCATCACTGGGATCCTTTCGTCGTGCGTGAACAGAACAAGCATACTCGCGCGAGTTAGTACGTCAACCCGCGAGCGTAAATTGGGCCTTAGACCGCGCTCGAATCAAACGCGTCGTGTTACCCGGCGACTCGGGGCGGTCTTACGTTTTCGAGGTCGCCGCGGCTATCGTGACCGTGTCTCGGCCAGTATCGAGCA
>Ga0265313_10004623_pt1 | contig 10435 bp, 11 predicted proteins | sample 4123metaG_FD_203122 | JGI IMG/M metagenome (GOLD analysis project Ga0265313, IMG submission 203122) | Rhizosphere microbial communities from Carex aquatilis grown in University of Washington, Seatle, WA, United States - 4-1-23 metaG | ecosystem: Host-associated > Plants > Roots > Rhizosphere >...
CAGTGATCCCGCCCTGGGCAGTGGAGCCGCCGTTGCCGATGGCTCCGCCCGAAGTGGTGTTTCCGCCGTTACCGGTGGTCCCGCCGGAATCGCTGCCACCAGCGCCCTGAGTACCTCCTCCATTGGAAGAGCAGCCGGCCGCGAGCAGAAGCGCGAGGGCTGGCGTAAGAACACAAGTCAACGACGATACTCTGCGGACAACATGCAACGACGTCATGGGTACTCCTTTGAACAACTGAACTTCAGGCGCGAAACTCTACTGGTCCATACTCTTCTGCGTTGGCCGTTCCCCGGCTGCTCGCTAAGGCCATGCATAGAACAGTTGCCGCAAGCGCTAGAAGTGGTCCAAGTGGTTTCTCGCCGGCGCTGGCTCCCATTCATCTCCTGTGCTTCGCCAGAGAGTCATCCGAGGTGGGGGGAGGGGATCGCGACGTGGAACGGGATGTTGGGCGGCACGATCTCCGATGTCAGAGGTGCCTGTGCGGACTGGGATCAGCGTCGGATCGGCGACGATGGCGAGTTTCGGACGGAGGTTTCCCCTCAGCACGGGACGCTGGTTTTGCCGGGAACGCCTTCTTCAAGCGGCTAGTCATTCGTACCGATGGTGGAGACCGCCGACCTCAGGCAGCTCTACGACCTTGCCTAGGGTGGGCAGCTGCACGGGGCGCGGCTCCGAATGCGTTCGTGATCGGTGAGGCGCTCAGGAAAGACCTAGGCAATGGGAAACGAATCACGTTCGTATTGCTGGCAGGAACGCGGGCGGGGCGAGGGTGTACAAGTTCGTCAAACACTATTCCGTCCTGTGCAGACTAGATGAAGTGGCTGGCTCGATTCACTTGGTGCTGACGATACCGTTGGCCGATCCAAACGCGGGAACCGCGTGTGCAGGAGGTCAGCCATGAACCATGTTGCAATCGATCGAGAAGCGCGAATTATGCCGAGCTCGGCATAAGGGGCGCTTTCTCGAGCTTGTTTCCAACAAGACGACTGCCGAGCGGTCGAGGCGCCGCAACTGTGACAAACTCGTCATGGTTGGTGGTGTCCCGTCGCTTCGGCCACGACTTTGCCGTGCAGTTTGGGGGATTGGTGAACGGCACGTGTTCTGCACCGTACGGATCCCATGCAATCAAACCAGATTATTCCTGCAGTACTTCTGGCGCTGGCGGCAGCCGGGTGCGCCGCGGGCAGCGAATCGTCGGGGGCCGCGGCCAGTGCGAGCAGTCCGACCGGTACGACTACCGCTGCCGCCTCCACCGATCCGGATCCGGAGCGCGCGATCGCCGAAGCTGACATCATTCAACTCGATGGCGGCCTCCTCTACGCAATGTCGAAGTCGGGTACTATCAGCGTCGTGGACGTCTCGGCTCCGGAGCGTCTGGTATTGTTGGGACAGAGCCGTCTTCCAGGACAGCCGTTCGAGATGTACCTGCGGAGCGGCTTCCTGGTGGCTATGTCCAATGGCGCAGTAGACCCCAACGGGGCGGTAGTGACCATCCAGATGGCGAATGGTGGGTTCGGTTCGGGAGGAAGCACCGGTACGACCGCAGATGGCACTGGGGCGGCGGTTATCGTCCTCGACGTGCAGGACCCGAAGAGGTTGAACACGCTGGCCACCTTCTCGGTACCGGGTGATATCGCCGACTCGCGCGTGGTAGGCAACGTGCTGTACCTGGCAACCTACGAGAACGCGGCTTGCTACGGTTGCGGACCCGCGCCGCGCACCATGGTAACCAGTTTCGACATCACCAACCCGACAACGATGAGGCAGGTGGCGCAGGTGTCGTTCCAGAGCAACGCACCCGACGGCTACAACCTTCCTTGGGGAGCGAACTGGAAACGCAGCATCTTCGTCACCGACCAGCGATTCTACATCGGCGGCCACGCAGACATCGATCCGAATACCTTCGGTACCTCGACCACCAAGGAAGGAATCATCGACGTCCTGGATGTGACCGATCCAGCGGGGCGCCTGGGTGCCGGCGCGCGCCTCGTAGTGGCGGGTGCAATCCTCAGCCGATGGCAGATGGATGAGCGGGCAGGCGTTCTGCGGGTGGTCAGCCAGCGTGGTGCCGGGCGCACCGGCAACGGTCTCGGCGCGCCGGAGGTCGACACCTTCAGCGTCGCGAGCGCAACGTCGTTTACGCCGCTCGGTCACATGACTATGGCGCTACCACGCCAGGAGGGCCTGCGTACTGTGCGCTTCGACGAACAGCGGGCCTACGCTATCACCTACAACCAAACGGACCCTCTGTTTGTGATTGACCTCGCCGATCCTAGCCAGCCCACGCAACGGGGTGAGCTGTTCATGCCCGGCTTCATGTACTACCTCGAACCGCACGGAGACCGGCTGATCGGCCTCGGGATCGACCGCACCGATCTGGTGGGAAGCCTCAACGTCTCGCTGTTCGACGTCAGCGATCCGAACCAGCCGCGCATGCTCAGCCGGGTTTCGTTCGGCACTCCGGGCATCACCGAGGACTACGAGATCCTGAACAGCGAGGTCTCCGAGGATCAAGACAGGATCCAGAAGGCCTTTCGTGTGTTCGACGACGGCTTGGTGGTGGTGCCATTTGCGGCGTTGCGACCCTACGGCGCGACCGGCTCAGGGTGCGACAACGACGGCGGCGGCGTCCAGACCGTGGAATGGGCAAATGATACTCTTCGCAAGCATGCTCTGCTGCCGCTTCCCGGTAACCCGCGACGTGCGTTCGAGCTCGGCGCAGAGATGATCACCGTCTCCGATTCGAACGTGCGGTCGTTCTCGCTTGCCAGCCTCGATACGGCCCAACAGAGTGCCGACCTGGTCATCGGCACGTGCACGACCACCAGCACGACCCCAACCTACTACGGCGGCGGCGACCAGCAGGGCGCCGCCGAGGGCGGCCAATACCCGATGGCCTGCTCCACGGGACCCAGCCGCTCCGGCAGCGATCGTTGGCCGGTGCTCATCTCGATGGCGGCGCTGGCGGTCAATCGCTACCGCCGCCGCCGCCGTTCGCCTTCTCAAGCCGTGCCGTCGTAGTTCACAACGGGGGCTTCCCTGCGGCATAGACCTCATGCCAATCAGTCGATCCTAGACCGGGACCGGCCCGAACTTCCCCGACTCTACATCAATGATCGCCTGCCGGATCTCGTCGGCACTGTTCATCACGAAGGGACCGTACTGCACCACCGGTTCGGGGATTGGCTCTCCGGCAAGCACGATGACGTGGCTTTCTTCCTCAGCCAACAACTCAAGCCTGTCGCCGTCGTTCGCAAAGAGGATCAGCTCGCCGGCGCGCGCAGAAATCTCCCCCGCCCGTACCCGGCCTTTCGCCACCACCGCAAGGGCGTTGTACGTCGCGGGGATGATGACTGGGAGTTGTCCGCCTAGGTCGAGGTGCGCGTCCAGCATCGTGATAGGGGTGAAGGTGTGGGCAGGTCCGCGCGTGCCACCGTGCACGCCAGCGATCACACGAACCTCACCTCGGTCCAGGGCGACCCTGGGGATTGCGGCCGAGGTAATTGGCTGGTAGGCGGGCGCCGCGACCTTGTCCTTGCGAGGCAGATTGACCCACAGTTGCATCATGTGCATGGGGCCACCGCGCCGGCTGAACCCTTCTTCGTGGTACTCCTCGTGGAAGATGCCGCGTCCAGCGGTCATCCACTGGACATCGCCAGGGCCAATGACCCCGGCATGCCCGGCATTGTCGCGATGGGCGACCGAGCCTGCCCACGCAAGTGTAACCGTTTCGAAGCCGCGATGGGGATGCCAGCCAACGCCGCGCTTACCTTCCTCCAAGGGCGCAAATTCCTTGGGCGGGCCGTAGTCCATCAACACGAATGGACTCACCCGTTCGGCGTTTAGCCCTGACCTGGGGAAATAGGTCGAGACATAGAATCCGTCTCCAACCCAGTGAAACGTCGTGCTGCGGTGGACACCTTCCACACTGCGAACCCGTTGGGCGTGGTCGCGGACAATGGCTTGATTGGACATGTGTATAAGTCTAATCACCGGAGGCGGTCAGACTACCCTGACTGCGCCAGTCGCGGCGCTGGCGCCAGATTCGGTGGCGACAGAAGCCCTGACCACGGACCTGCCCTTCACGCTTCAACGCTCCAACCAGGGAATGTCCGTGGGGTCTTTGCCCGCGAATTGACATTTGACGCGACGATTGGAGCGGCCGATGGGCAGATTCTCGCGCGAATTGTTGGGTGGGCGCCAATTGTTAGGCAAGGCGCACAGGCGGTTCCGTCTTGTCGACTGCCTCGATTTGGCACCCCATCCCGCCATTCTGATGGAGTCGTCGGGTTCGTCGCCGCGTTCCTTGGACAGCATGAACTTACTTGCCGCACAAAGGTCTTCCACACAGCTGGGTTCTGTCCACGATGGTTGCATGCCGTTTGGACATCTCGCTCTCGTCGAGAAGTGCAAGCGCCCGAGTGACGTCGCCTCGCGCGAAGATCCAAGCCACGTCGACGATAGCCGCGCGTTCGATAGACTGACGCCGTTCACAAGAACGATCTTGCGCTCAATGGTGAGAAAGCCGAAACGTTAGAAAAGGGGCTGCGCCGTCCGACCCACATCGGAGAAGGAACGCGTCAGCTTCAATTCCCTTGCAGGAAACATAGAAGTGGTCGATGTAGCCGATCACCTGTAGGTCGGCGGATCCGACGATACGACCATTCGACCATCTACCTCCCGTCTCTCCATGTCCGGACGCTCCTGTGCCCAGGCATCAAGCTGAGCCGCCGTATAATCGCTTACGGCAAGCGCGTCGACAGCGGAGCAGAAGACAGCTTGCAGCGCTGGCTCATCTCCCTACCGGCAGCACTTTCGGCTCGGGTGACCGCGGCACGCCTGGCTCGCCGGACCTGGCTTGTCCAGAGTAGCCGAGTCAGAAGCACGGCCGTGCATGAGGCAGACTGCCGCGCCTATTGCGGCGAACGATCGCAGCTCAGCAGCACTTCGGACGCATGCTGATGTTCGAGTCAAAGAAAGGAAGGCGACCGACGTGCCGTGTACGGCACGTTTGCTGAGGCCAGGGTCAGCCACTTCTCAGACGCCGCGCCTTCGGATCCCTCGCTGTGCATCGTGCGCGTAATGAACCTCGCCGTTGTGGCCTTGATCTGGGCTGGCGCCAACGATTACCTAGCAAAGCGGGTGTCTGTCCGAGAGCTTCTCGCCGCCGCGTTCGGCAAGTGCGTTGGCGAGACAAAGGGCAAGAGCTTGGTCATCGCCGCACGCGCCCGCCGGGTGCGGCGCCTGCCCGCACATGCTGTGGGTAGTCCGCCACAGGCACTAGCGCTGTACTGATTGGAAAGGCGTGGTCTGGCACGAGGTATGCTCTGCCCAGACGTATGCATTTGAGCCTGACTGCAGAAGGGACCCAAAGCATTCTTAATTATAGGTATGTGCAACAACTGGTAACAATCGGTGTTCTACCGATGGAAGGCTGATCATGATGACAATCGCGATTTGGGCCGTTGTGGTACTGACGTCAGTAGCCAATCCGACGGCGGTGTACAAGGGGACGACCATCGCTAGCTCAAAGGCGGGCCAAAGCACCAAGGTCGCATACAATTGCCACGAGTTACGCGCGCTGACGCTGGACGGGGTCAGCCAGGCACTACGTTGCGAGCCGGAGCACGGCGTGGCCGAGGACGTCCCTGCCGCTACATCCCATCGTTGCCACGAGATACGCGCGCTAACGCTGAACGGCGTCAGTCAAGTGGTGCGTTGCGAGCCGGAACACGGCGTGGCCGATAGCGACCATGCCGCTATGTCTCGTCGCTTTAGCGATGTCGGAAAGTGAGAGTCCGATCGGTTCTGTCCGAGCACCTCGGAATAGCGGGCGGACGGAACCGAGCTGTGTGCGCAGACCTTCCGTAGAAAAGCGCACCAGTAGCGGTGCTGAAATCACGGAGAAATCTGCGATGCGGGGAGAGCTGGTTGACTGACCGTTACACTGTTCGCAGGTCATAACCCGGTTCGCTGCGAGGCGCTCCGCCCGCGTGTTGCTCTGGGCCGCGGCCAGTTGCGCCGGCAGGTCAACGGCGGTGCCCAAGTACATTTTGCCTGGCGTCTGGCCACAGAATACCGAATGTGTGGCATCTGGGTGTTGTACTGCTCGACGAAGAACGAGACGAGAACGCCAAGCCGCTCTATGGAGTTGAGGGAGTTGAGGTAAAGCCATTGGTGTTTCAGTGAACGCAAGAACGCTTCAATCGTCGAGTTGGAATAGGCAACATCAACCTGTGCGAGGACACGCTCCAGGCAAGAGCTGAACAGTGTCGTCTACGGCCGCGTTGACATTCTCGATGCCCGCGTCCGCGAACAGACGCGGCAGCCGCAAATACCATGTGCTTGCCAGGGGCGAGAAGCAGCTGGCAGGTGGCCACGCTCGAACGATTGAGACTGCGCGTCCGGCTTCTGCTCCGACCTTCAGGGGCTCCCTGCGGCACCTCGTTGCAGGTCTGGGATCTGTAACGCAGACGGATGCCGTTGTGTGGCCGATACGGACTGCTCATCCGGAAGCTGCGTTCTGGTCCCGATGTCACCAAACACGACCCCAAGCGCACCTAGCGCGAGCGTCAGTCGCCGCGCATGCGGAGCCAGGAGCTTCGGGGTCGAGGATTCCATCAAGCATCGATCTAAATAGCGCGGGAACCGCTGGCCGGGCAAATGAGTGGCGTCGGTGCCATGCTTCCATGATGAAGCAACGCAAGCTTCTGCCCGTGGGCGCGCCGTCCATGTCGATCCGCCTTGCGCGGTTCGAGGACATCTCTGGGATTCTTCGGCTGATCGAGCGCGCTCTCGAGCACGGTTGCCGCGACGTCTACGATGAGCGCCAGCGCCGAACGGTCTACCTGGCCTATGCGTCGTCGCTATTCATCGAAACGCTGGCCCCATTCGAAACCCTGGTGGCGGAAATCGGCGGACGCCCGGTCGGTGCGGCGCAACTCGATCCAAGGAAGGGCTTGTTGCGCGCGCTTTTCGCGGACGCCGGGTTTCAGGGGCAAGGCGTGGGGCGTGCACTACTCGGTGCCATCGAATCACGTGCCCTTGCCGCCCGCTGCGAGCGTCTCTGCGGTGCGATGTCCTTGAACGCGGTCGAGTTCTACCGACGGGCCGGCTTCCGCGCACGAGGCCGCCCGGACGGCCTCCCTGGCGTCCCGACCTGGGTACCGGTACAGTGGATGGACAAAACTCTCGGTGCTGGTCGTTGAGTGTGTAGACGATCAGGCAAAAGAGCGGAGAAACAATCGTCAGACTGCGATCGATGTTCTCGACATCAGACGGGAAATTCAGGCAGTTGAGACCTGTGGCCGCCGCATTTCACTCGATCGTCTTGGCGCCGTTCATGACTATCATCTCCAATCAGGGACTCGACAACGAGCTGATTGTGTCGGCGGCGAATGGCGTTGGAAAGGTCCGTCGTCGGGAACGACTCGGCGGTCTTCTCAGGTTCTACTACCGCGTGGCTGCGTGAAGTGGGCTCGGATTAGCATCGAGGGGCGCGATCGAGCTTCGGCACAGGACGGGGTGGTAGTCGTCGTCCCGGCCGAGTTTCCAAGATCGGCCATGAACGCCCGCACATCACCCTTGGGCTCGCCGACCGCGACTCGCTCGATCACGGCTCGGACCAACCGTCCGCGGTTTTCGGAGCTACTCCGCGAAGGCGCGCCTCGAGTCGCCCGAGCTGGTCGCCAACCTCCTGCAACTTCGTGTCGAGCAACCGCTGGCCGGCACCGCTGACGGCGCTGACCGATTCGACCAGGCGTTTGCCCTCGCTGGCTTGCAGCACTCGCCAGCCCCCGTTGTAGCCGCCCCAGCCGCGACTCCGCTAACGCGCCCCTCGCGATGAAACCGGCCCCGCGAAAATCAATGTCCGCCGGCCGTCAGGTCGAACGTTTACGGGGTGGAGGCAGCGCAGACAACAACCAAGCCGCTTCTCCAAGGAGGTTGAATCATGGACATCATCATCGGCATCGAAATCGAAACTACGGCACAGAAACTGTTCGACGCGCTCACGACGGACCAGGGAATCGCGGGCTGGTGGACGAAGGCCAAGACGCAGGGGGCTGTCGGGGGCATCAACGAATTTGCCTTCGGTCAGGGGACGGTGACGTTCCAGGTGGAGAAGCTGGAGCGTAGCCGAGCAGTCGGCTGGTCGGCGCAGAATGTGCCGCCGGACTGGAAGGGGACGCGGGTGCTCTTCGAGCTGAGCGACGGGGCCAAGGCGGGGTCGGTTACGCTGCGATTCAGTCACACGGGCTTCAAAGCGGAGACGCCCGTGGTTGCGTTCACGAGCTACGCCTGGGCGCAGTTTCTGCGCAGCCTCAAGCTCTATCTCGAGATCGGCAAGGGCGAACCGTTCGGCTCGCCAGCGTCCATTGCGGCGGGCACCACGCCTCGTCAGTAGTGATGGCGGAATCTACAACGACTAACGGGAATCAAAGAGGGACATCATGCAGAAGAACAAACAGGAAACTCAGCAAAAGCCGGTGACGGCGACGGTTCGCGCGGCGGATACGGCTCGCGCTATTTGCGACGGCGAAATCGTGCTGGCGACGATCGACGTGCCGGCGACGCCCGAGCGGGTTGTGCGCGCGCTGATGACGGCGGAATGTGAGCGCTGGTGGGGGGCGCCGGGCGTGTACACGATCGAATCGTGGCAGGCGAGCCTGCGCCCGGGCGGCGCCTGGAGCCTGGTCATACGACTGCCGGACGGGACGGCTCTGCCATCGAGCGGCGAGTTCCTCGAGGTCACGCCGCAGAAGATCGTGCAGACGCGACGCTACGACTTCGACCATCCAACCCTCGGCCGGCGTGTGACAAAGGTCGTGACGCTCTTGTCGCCGACAGAACACGGGACGCACATCACCGTTCGTCACGATGGGTTCGGTTCGAACGAGGCAGCCATCGAGCATGCGGGCGGATGGGAGCGGATGCTCGACTGGCTCGGCGGCTACTTGCGCGCGGAGGCGCCCAAGACCACGGCCACGGCCACGGCAATTTTTGGCAACCATCTGTCGGTCATTGTTCCGCGCCAGGATCGGGACGAGCTGCAACGGTTCTACTGCGAGGTGCTGGGCGGCACGATCACGAAGTCTCAGGACGACAGAGACTTCATTCGACTTGGGGACGACTTCTACGTCGTGCTTTACGGGGACGTTCCGGACGCCAGTGAGTTTTTGCGAAGCGCAAGGGCGGTCTGGCTGGAGATCAAGTCGGACGACGTCGACGGGCTGGCGCGCAAGATCCTCGACTTCGGCGCGCGCAAGCTCGAGGTGCCCGATCCGCACCTCTACTTCCAGGCGCCCGGCGGGCAATGCTTGCGGCTGGTTGGCATCGATGAAGATCTCTCGTTTTACGAGGGGGCGGCCGAAGGTCCGGACGTCAAGGCCCATCTCAAGGCGCGCGGAGCGGAATCATGAGCGAGTTTGTCTTTCTTTACCGCCGCCCGGCCAAGGAGCGGACTGTGCAGCAGATGCAGGAGTCGATGCTGAAGTGGCAGGCGTGGTTCAAGAAGATGGAACAGCGTGGTCACCTCGCCAACTACGGCCAGCCGCTCGACACCAAGGGCGGGCGCGTGGTGAAGGACAAGCAGGGCGGCTACACCGACGGGCCGTACGCGGAGACCAAGGACATCGTCGTGGGTTACTCGGTCGTCCGGGCGAAGGACTACGACGAGGCGGTGGCGCTAACCGACGGGCATCCCATCTTCGATCAAGACGGCATGATTGAGATCCGCCCCGTCTTCAAGATGGAGCCGTGAAGCTCGATAGCGGCTTCTTTCGGCAGGAGGCGGCACGCCTGCTGGCGACGCTGACGCGCGCGTTCGGCATGGCGAACCTGGCCCTCGCGGAGGATGTCGTTCAGGAGACGCTGGCCGATGCGTTCGAAGCGTGGTACCAAGGCCTGCCGCCTCACTACGCTGCGCTGCTGACCACGGCAGCGAAGAACCGCGCCATTGATGTCTTCCGCCGGCAGCGCACGGCCAGGAAGTTCGCGCCGGAGCTGCAGTGGCACATCGAGAGCCAGTGGGCGCTCGAGCCCGCGGTCGAGGCGATGTTCCTGCCCGAGGCGCTGAAGGACGACGAGCTGCGGATGATGTTCACGTGCTGTCATCCGCGGCTCGGCGAAGACGTGCAGGTCGCGCTGGTGCTTCACCTGCTCTGCGCGTTCGGCGTGGAGGAGATCGCCAGCGCCTTCCTTGTATCGCCCGCGGCCATGGAGAAGCGGATCTCGCGGGGCAAGAAGGTGCTGGCGGAGTCGGGGCAGCTCTTCGCGCTGACCCGCGCCGACTTCTTGCCGCGCCTGTCGGCTGTGCACCGAGCACTCTACTTACTTTTCAACGAGGGATACCACGGGGCGTCCGCGCTCGCGGTCGTGCGCGAGGATCTGTGTCGAGATGCCATGCGCCTGGTCCGGCTTTTGGTCGACCATGCG
>Ga0265313_10004629_pt1 | contig 10427 bp, 8 predicted proteins | sample 4123metaG_FD_203122 | JGI IMG/M metagenome (GOLD analysis project Ga0265313, IMG submission 203122) | Rhizosphere microbial communities from Carex aquatilis grown in University of Washington, Seatle, WA, United States - 4-1-23 metaG | ecosystem: Host-associated > Plants > Roots > Rhizosphere >...
GATCCGGGAGCTCTCGCTCTGGGCCGCGGGAGCCGCGCTCGTCCTCGGCTCGGCCTACTATTTTCTGGTCCACAGGCTCTCGCGCGAGGAGGCTTGACGCGGCCGGGTGCCGCCCGGTGCGGCCGAGGCCAGGGCGACCCGGGGATTGACGCCCCGCGAAGGGAACCATTTGGCGCAAACCGGTACCATGGGTCGAGAAAGGCACCCACATGAAACTCAAGACATGGACCACCCTGCTCGTCATCGCGGCTAGCCCCGCGGCCCTGCTCGCCTCAGCTGACGTGGACCGCAAGATCGAGGAGGCGGCAAAGGGATCCTACAACTTCCGAGCGGTTCTGGTCGCCCGGGTCGACGTCGCCTGCCGCGACGGCGTCGTCACGCTTACCGGCTCGGTCCCGGACCGGAGGCAGCGCGACCTCGCCGGGGACACGGTCGCCGAGCTACCCGGCGTCGTGCGGGTCGAGAACGACATCGTCATCGCCCCCGGTTCGCCGGAGCACTCCGACCAGTGGATCGCCGTGAGCGTGCGCACCACGCTGCTTCTCAGGCCCCACGTGAGCGGGACGGCGACCACCGTGGAGGTGAACCACGGCGTGGTCACTCTGAAGGGCACCGCCGCCAACGCCGCGCAGCGGGAGCTCACCGAGGAGTATGCGAAGGAGGTCGAGGGCGTGAAGGCCGTCACGAACCTGGTCGTCGTCACGCCGAACGCGCCTTCCGAGACCGTGGGAGAGGACATCGACGACGCTTCGATCACGGGGCAGCTCAAGTTTGAGCTCCTGAGCCACTCGGCGACGAGCGCGCTCAAGACGAAGGTCTCCACCGAAAACGGCATTGTGAAGATCACGGGCGAGGCGAATTCCGACGCGGAGAAGGCCCTGGTCTCTGAGCTGGCCTCGACCATCCGTGGCGTGAAATCCGTCGAGAACGCCATGACGGTGCGGAGCTGATCGCGCGGCCGCCGCAGGCGGTGTCAACGCAGCAGCCACTGGCCCGCGGCCGCCATAAGCGCGACAATCGCCCAGGGCGGCGCCTTGAGGCGGCCGAGGAGCACGAGGGCGACGGCCGCGGCGGCCACGTCGCGGGCATCCCTTATCCCCTCGGTGCAGACCGGCCGGTAGAGCGCGGCGAGCAGGATCCCGACGACCGCCGCGTTGGCGCCACGAAGCGCGCCGTGGGCCCATCCCCTGGAGCGCAGCAGGTGCCAGAACGGATAGGCCCCGCCGACGAGCAGCCATCCCGGCAGGAAGATGGCAACGAGCGCGAGGAGGCCACCCGTCCACGCGTGGCCCCCTGATCTGATGATCGTGCCGAGGTAGGCGGCAAAGGTGAATAGGGGTCCGGGGACGGCCTGGGCGGCGCCGTAGCCCGCCAGGAACGCATCGTCGCTGATCCAGCCCGGCGGGACGACCTCGGAGCGAAGCAGCGGAAGCACGACGTGGCCGCCGCCGAAGACGAGGGCGCCGGCCCGGTAGAAGCTGTCGAAAACGGCCAGGGGCTTGGATCCGGCCGCCGCCGCAAGCACCGGCAGGGCCGCGAGGAGCACGGCGTATGCGAGCAGGGACGCCGCGGCCCAGGCATGCGCGCGGCCGAGGCCTCCCGGCGGCTCGGCCGCCACCGGCTCGCCGCGCGAGCCCCACCACCCCACCAGGGCGCACGCCGCGATCACGCCCACCTGGCTCAGGGTCCCGGGCACGAGGAGCACCGTGGCGGCCGCAAGGAGCCCCAGGGCCCTGCGGGGCCAGTCCGGGCACAGCCCGCGGCTCATGGCCCAGACCGCCTGCGCGACGACGGCGACCGCGGCGAGCTTGAGGCCGCGCAGCCAGCCCGCGCCTCGGACTCCCGACAGCGACTCCAGGCCGTAGGCAAACGCGATCATCACCACGGCGGACGGCAGCATGAAGCAGGCGGACGCGAGCAGCGCGCCGGGAAGGCCCGCGCGCCTCATCCCGATCGCGAAGACGACCTGGCTGCTCGCCGGACCGGGAAGGAACTGGCAGAGCGCGACCAGGTCGGCGTAGGCCGCGTCGTCCAGCCAGCGCCGCCTCTCGACAAACTCCCTCCTGAAATACCCGAGGTGCGCGACCGGCCCTCCGAACGAGGTCAGACCGAGCTTCAGGAACGCGGCGCCGACGTCGAACAGGTCTTTGAAGCTCGGCAAGGGGCTACGCTTTCAGGAAGGCCTTCAGCGGACTCCAATAATAGGTCCGCCAGCCCTTGCTGATGTCCCTGAAGTCGGAGGCCGGGACGCCCACCTGCGTGAAGGAGAGCCGGGTGCGCCCCCCCTTCTTCCTCGCGAGGGCGAAGGTGACGATGGAATACGTTCCCTCGGGCCACGTCTGCGAGCGCCAGGCCTGGACGATCCGCTTCGGCGCCTCGAGTTCGAGGTTGATTCCGGAGATGTAGCCCCCGTAGCACGTGAACGTCCCGCCGACTTTCCGCGAGATCACCGCCGCGTTGCCGGTGAACGTCGCGTGGCGCTTCTCGTTCATGAGGGCGCCAAAGACCAGCTTTGGGGCCGCGTTGAGGGTCACGGTCTGCCGTATGGTCTTTGTCATGGCGCGCTTCCTATCATGGTTCTCGGGGTGTGCCTTGGGTGGGGCGGTCTATTCGTCGTCCTCGGTGCGGCCCTCGAGGTTGGAGGGAAGGTTGTCGGGAAGGAAGAAATAGTAGAGCATGAGCCACCATCCCCAGGAGAGGCGGTAGAGGAGCAGCGGGCCCGCGAGCGCGGCCGTGAAGCAGAGCGACAGCGTGGCGGCCGCGCCCAGTTTGCCAAGGGCATAGAGGACGATCACCGGGATGATGACCCCGAACGCGGTCACCCCGTAGTTGATGACAAACGGCCCAAGGAACGTGCCCTCGCCCTTCTCTATCCTCAGGCCGCAGTTGGGGCAGGTGTCGTTCACCCTGAAGAGGCTCCCCGCGCGGAAGAGGGTCCTTCCCCCGCAGTTCGGGCAGCGGCACGCGATCCCGTTGGCGAGGACCTGGATGCGGGTCACCTTCACGGCCTCAAGGGGACTCCCCGCGTCAGGCGGGGGGCGGGGCGCCCTTGTAGAAGAGCGTCCGCACCTTCTCCAGGGTCACCAATCCCGCCTGCATCATCGATTCGAGGACCGGCAGGAAGGCGTTTATCTTCTCCTCCGTGTCGACGATCTCCACGATGACGGGAAGGTCGTCGGACAGGCGCAGGATCTTCGTGGTGTGCAGCCGGCTGGACTTCCCGTAGCCCATGGAGCAGCGGATCACGGTGGCGCCGCTCAGGTGCATCTCGCGGGCCTTCAGCACGATCGCCTCGTAGAGCGGCTGGTGCTTGTGGCGGTCGGTCTCGCCGAGGAAGATTCGAAGCAGGAGCGTATCTTGGGGCAGTTCCATGGGTCACGGGCCTTTCAATTGGTTGAGCGCCGTGGCCGCGATGTGCCCGAGCCACACCGCGACCAGGCAGAACACCACCGAGCCGGTGATGTTTCCGGCGACGCGCAGCCATTCGCCGTCGCGCGCGAGGTTGAGGGTCTGGAGGCTGAAGGAGGAGAAGGTCGTGTACCCGCCGCAGATGCCGATCATGAAGAACTGGCGACCCTCGGAACTCACGACCAGCCGCCCTCCCCCCGGTTCGGTCAGCGTGTAGAAGAGACCGATCGCGAACGAGCCGGTCACGTTGATGACGAGCGTGCCCCAGGGAAACGTCTCTCCGATGCTCTCCGCAACGTACCGGGAGAGGGCAAACCGCCCCACCCCCCCCAGCGCGCTGCCAATCGCTATCCACAGGTATAGGATCATGATGTCTATAATTCCGTCAGTTCGGGATAGGCATCATCGGCCGGAGGATCCCGGCGGTTTACCCGCAGAGCGAGAGGGCAGATTCCATTGCCGGGCCAGACTCTGGCACCGGCGGAACCTTCCGCAACCCAAAATCTCCCTCCCCCGCGACCGCCGTCAGGGCCCGGCCCCGAGCGAGACGATGCAGACGTCGTCGTCGAACAGCCCTCCCGCCGCAAAGGACCCGGCGGCCGACACGACCGCCTCCAGGAGCTCCTCGCTCTGGAGCCGCGCGCGGCCCGAAACCGCGGCGCGCAGCCGCTCCTGGCCCCATTCCTCGCCCTCCGCGTTCCTGACCTCGAACACGCCGTCGGTGAAGAGGAGCGCCGTGTCGCCCGGCGCCATGCTTGCGCAGCCCGAGGCGTAGGCGTGGTCGTCGATCAGCCCGAGGGCGGGCCCCGCGACGTCGTCGTCCACGGGAAGCAGGTCCACCGCGCCCGAGGCGCGCCGGATGAAGCCCGTGGGGTGCCCCGCCTGCCCGTAGCGCACCGTTCCGGTCTCCCCCTCCACGACCGCATAGGCGGCCGTGACAAAGAGGAGGCTGCCGGCTTGGCGCAGGATGCCCATGAGCCCCTGGTTGAGCCGCGTGAGGAGCGCCCCGGGGTCGGCCGCCACGGAGCGCAGGTCCTCGGAAAAGGCCCGGATCATCGCCGTCACGAGCGCCGAACGCACACCGTGCCCCATCACGTCGCACACGAGGACGCCCGCGGCCGAGTCCGAGATCGGGAGCAGCTGGAAGAAGTCCCCGCTGACGCCGCCCGCCGGCGCGTACCGGGAGTGGAACCGCCACCGGACCCGCGGCCCCCGGTCGGCGCCCCCGGACGGGAGCATCGCCAGCTGCACCTCGCGGGCCATCAGGAGGTCGTCCTCCATGGCCTTGTTCTTCTGGGCAACCTCCCGGCGGGAGCGCTCGAGGGCCGCGATGTTTCCCAAGAGGAGGTCCGTCTGCAGGCGCACGAGCGCGTGAACCAGGATGAAGCCGATGAATCCGCCCGATGCGTCGACCAGGAGGACGTCGTCGTAGAAGCTCTCGTCCGAACGCGCCGACACGGACGCGAGCGCCTCCGGCAGGGGCGCGTCCTCGCAGAGCCGGAGCGCGGCGGCCATTAGGTGCTCCCGCACGGGGCTGCGCGCAAAGAGGGCGAAGCCGAAGCGCGCCCCGAGCTGCATCGCGATCTCCCGCCGGGCGCAGACGCCGAGGAGCCTGTCGGCGTCGAGGACGGCGAGGAAGTCGCGGCCCGTCTCCGCGAACCGCTTGTGCACGTCCTCGAGGGGGGCGTCGGCCGCCACCGACTCGCGGTGGCCGACGAGGGACCTCAGCTCGACGGCGGGTGGGCTGTCGGGATTCACGGCCGCGAGCTTGCGCCCGCGGCGCGGGCCATGCAACCCGGCGCGGACCCGTTTCCCGAATTTAACGCGCGCAGCTGGACTACGGGACGTCGTAGACCTCCACGAGCGCGACTCCCGTGTCCCCGTCCGCCCCGGAAACGATCGCCGTGTAGGCGCCGGGGGAAAGGGTCGCGAGCAGGGCCGAGTCGCCGCTCGACGGATCGTCCCAGGGGAAGGCGCCCGAGCGGGCCGCCGCGGACGCGACGGCCGCATCGCCACCCCAGCCCGTATTGGCGGCAACGGCGGAGCCGTTGCTGTAGAGCTGGAGCTGCGGGTCGCGAAGCGCGCCCGCGACTTTGAGCCCGTAGAGCGCCGGGCCGGACGCGCGGACAAGGACCGTCTTCGCCGTGGAGCCGCCGATCACAAAGCCGGCGATGAGGACATTTCCGCCCGTTCCCACCGACGCGCGGGCCGAGAGGTTGACGAGCCGCGGAAGGGAGGGCTCCCACGTGCCTGCCGGCGTGGCGTCATAGACCTCGGCCAGCGCGACCCCTGAGTCCCCGCTTGTCCCGGACGCGACCGCGGTGTACGTGCCCGGGTTCAGGGTCTCCAGGAGCGCCGAATCCGCGCTCGCCGGACTATTCCACGCGAAGGCGCCCAGGGAGCTGGCCGCCGAGGCGATCCGGGAATTGCCCGCCCAGCCGGCGTTGCGGTCGATCACCGAGGCGCCGCCATAGAGCAGGAGCTGCGGGTCCGCGAGCGCGCCCGGGACACCCAGGGGGGCGAGCGCCGGGCCGGACGCTCGAAGGAGCACCGGCAGCGGGGCTGCGCCCCCGATCACAAAGCCCGAGATGAGGACGTCCGCCCCGGTGCCCACGGGCGCGCGGGCCGAGAGGTTGACGAGTCTGCCCGGCGTTGCCGTGGCCGACACCGCGAGGACGGCGCCGCGGGTGTTCGTCGAGCCCGCGCCATTGGTCGCCGTGCAGGCGTAGGTTCCCGCAAGGACCGAGGGCCCGCTCAGGAGAAGCGTGGCCGAATGGGAGCCGGAGACTCCCGGCCCATCCGCGAGCGCGGCGCCGTTAAGCGTCCACTGGTAGGTGGGGATGTACGTGCTGGCTGCCGGCGCCGCAAACACGGCGGAGGCGCCCGCGGCCACGGTCTGGGGCCCGGGCTGCCTCGCAAATCCCGGGACGGCGGGGACCGCAGCGGCGTCAACCACCGTCACCGAGTTGCTGTCGTCCGTGGCGTAGACCTTGTTCGTCGATTCGTTCACCGCCACGCACACGGGATGGGTTCCCACAGCGAACGCCGTGACCGCGCGGGTCGCTCCGTCGATCACCGCCACGGTCTTGCTGTGGTAGACGGCGACGTAGGCCGTGTTGGTCACCGTGTTCACGGCGATGACGCCGGGCTCGTCCCCGACGGCCACAGAGGTGGTCGCGTTCGTCGCACCGTCAATCACCGCGACGCTGCCGGTGCCCTCCACGTCGACGTAGATCGTGTTCGCCGCCGGATCGACGGCGATCGCGCCGGGAAAGGGCCCGACGGCGACGGAGGTGGCGGCGTTGGTGGCCCCGTCGATCACCGTCACCGAGTCTCCGCCGGCATTGGATTCGTAGACCCTGTTTGTCGCCGGGTTCACCGCGAGGGGCCCGCCGGACCCCGCGGGAATGACGGTGGTCGCATTGGTCGCCCCGTCGATCACGGTCAGGCTGTTGCCAGTCTGGTTCACGACGTAGATCTTGTTCGTCACGGGGTTCACGGCGATCGCCCCCTGGAGGGCGTCCACCATGAGGGTCGTCGTCGCATTCGTGGCCCCGTCGATCACCGTCACGTTGCCGAGGGCGTTCGCGACGTAGACCTTGTTGGTCACCGCGTTCACCGCGATGGCCCCCGAGATTCCCGCGAGGGTCGTGGTCGCATTCGTGGCGCCGTCGGTGACCGTCACGAAGGGGTGCTCCGGGACTCCTGAGGTGATCCCTCCGGCGCCGTAGATCCTGTTCGTCACGGTGTTCACCACGCTGGCGTTCGCGTTCGGGACGAGGGAGGAGGCATTGGTTCCTCCGTCGATCACTCTCATCGCATTGCCGCTCGAGACGTAGATCTTGTCCGTCACCGGGTTCACCACGATGCCGCCCCCCGGGAAGCCCACCGGGACGGTGGTGATCGCGTCCTGCGCCCGCGCGACGGGGCCCAGGTTCGCGCCGGCCGCGACGGCGCACCACAGCGCGAGCCGAATTCCGTCTCCCCAGCCGCCGCCATGAGGATTATCGCGCATTGGGATACCGCCAGATCTCTCCGGGTCGCCCCCATCCTCGGCCGGTTTCCGCCCCGAGTCGACTCGCGGATGCTGCCGACCGCGCCACGGGCAGGACACGCGGGCGCCGACGCCCCTTGTCGGGGGCGCAGCTCAGCGGGGGCCGGCGCCCCCGATGAGCGCAGCTAATGAAAAACAGAACCCGCGCCACTATCACGCGCTCCTCGCGGCAGGCGCATTCCGGCCGCACCCCGCCCTCAATCGCCTCCCAACGGAGCCTGGCCGGGTCGAACGCGCACCACCTTCAGGATCTCTCCCGAGAAATGACCGCGCACGGTCGACCCTCCAATCGTGTTTTCCCCAAAGGTGGCGTCTCCGTCCCTCGAAGGATAGGCCGACGCGTCTTCTGAAAGGACCGTGACACCATTCCATTTCACGAAGAGCCGCGGTCCCTTCGCCGCGTCACGGTGCTCCTTGGAGGGACCCGCGAGCGCATCAGGATCAAAGCCAACCTCGACATGCTGGATCCCGTCGTAGTCGACCGTTATGGGCCGGCTCTGAGCGCCTCCATAGCCCCATTTGTCGTGTCCGATTGAGACATGCCTCCCGTCAAGGTAGGTAATGTAGTAGAAATCGCCCGCGCCAGGGCGCCCCGTAGTCAGGAGCGGCTCCGACGCTCCAAAGGCCGGCCAGGGAAGCCTGAACTCAAGTTGGGCACCGCCGAAGCGCCCACGCGGGAAAAGTCCCGACCTGAACCAAAGTCCCGTCGCGGCCGCCAACACGGCCATCCCGACGAATGCGCGCGCATGAATGGGCTTCCACGTTAGTCCCCGTGTCAGCGCGACACCGATTCTCGGGACCATCCCGGCCCAACGCACGATCGTTCGCTCGCTCTTGAAGGCGAAAGCGCCAACGGCTCCCAGCAACACGAGCCAGGCGGACGCCGAGGCATAGAAGCTAAGGCGGAGCAGACGGCTGCCGACGTAGGGGATTCTGACGCTGTGTTCGCCCTTGCCGAGCGGAACCGCGACGAGCCCGTCCGGACTCCTTGCCAGCGGCGTTGCCACACCGTCGACGAAGGCCTCATATCCTGGAACATACAGCTTGGGCGTCTCCAGGTAGCAGGCGCGCTCGGCGGTCACAAGGGCCTGGAACGGCGTGAGCGACGTCAGGCGGATGGCCCGATCAGCCTCCGACACGGGTTCGATCGAAACGCGGGCGAGCACCCCTTTCGCATTGGCGCCGTCGCGGCTGACAAAACGAAGCGATATGTCTTCCGCAGCCGCCGTGCTGTTTTCCAGGATCAACGTGTGTCCGGCTTCCGGACCGGAACCAAAGGACCTCGGGTATCCGGACTGGGGCAGTGAGTAGACGTTGCTGAGGGCCCCCCCCGAGAGCTGAAGCTCCCCATCCAAGGCCTGCCCCAGGAAGTCGAATCGCAAGATCCGCGCGTCCCCGGGACCAAGGTGAACCGTCCCGGGGAGGCCCCCCTCTTCGCCCCTTGGAAGCGCCAAGGTGGACGACGGCCTCTTCACATCCGGTCGATAGGTCGCACCATCCGCGAAGACGCGCCGCGTGTCCAAGTCGAGCAGCCTTGTCTCCAGCCGGGGATCCATGTGCCCGTAGGAGAAGTAGGAAGGCGTTCCCAGGTACTCGTAGGAGTGCGTGCGCGACAACAGGATGTTCTCGCTTCGGTGCAGATCCTCGGACGCACTTTCTGAGCGGCCGATCGCCGCCGCTCTGCGGAAGAACTTCAGGGTCTCCGCCGTGCTCCAAAGGCACGCCGCCATCAGCAGCCCGCCCACCAGGATCCGCGGCCAAAGGCCCTTGCGCGAATACCGGCCAAACACAGGGGCAACGATGAACACCGCAAGGCCAGCCAGCAGGGCATAGAACCGGTCCATGGGCCATTGATTGGTGACCAGCAGCAACTCGGAGGGGAGGCTGCGCCACGCAATCCTGGTCAGAATCGGAATCGGCCACGCGAAAAGAAGGATAGCCGCAAAGCATCGCGACAACGAGCGCCCCGGCCTCGACCGGACCGCGCCCGCGATCGCCGCCAGCATGCAGGCCCACAATCCATAGCCCAGTTGGACGTCCCCCAATAGATGGTTCCCCTCGCGGCTGACCGGAAGAAGGCTGCTGACCCAATCGCCGCGCAGCGTCGCGATCTTGTAGTCCACCGAGGCCAGCGCGGCGGCGCGCGGGAATGCAGGAAGCCTTAGGGAGGACACGGACACAAAGAGATAACCGCCGAGTGCCAGGAAGATGCCCAGGGCGAGCATCATCCTGCCGATGACCCTCCAATTCCGGCTCTGCCCGAGCGTCCAAAGGCCGGCCATGCACGACACCAGCGTGGCCCAAGCCGCCACGGGCGGGTGGGCCAGCCACATTGCCGCAAGGGCCGCCCCTTGGAGCACCCAGGGCCACGTGCGATCCGGCAGCGTCGAACTCTGCTCGATGCCCAGGACCAACCAGGGTATGAAGGGCAACACCATGAACGTGGGGTACATGTCGCCGCCGTACAACGGGGCCAGGACACCGGGGCAGAGGCCGTACAGGGCCGCCAAAGCCAACGCCATCCATTGCCCCCTGGGATTTGACACCCTCAGCGCCACGTAGCAGCCGAGGACCGCCCCGAGCATGCTGGCCAACACGGTCAGGTTCTGGAGCGCGAAGACGTTGAACGTGCCGAGGCCCGCAAGGTCAAAGACCCATGCCAGATGCTGAAGATAGGGGGCGTTGCGCAGCGGCTGAAACCCGCCGCTGAAGGCGTACTGGCTCTGGCCGATCAGGACTGGGAATATGCCTGAGCGCCACTGCTTGAGAAAATCCGCGATCATCAGGGAGTAGGACGTCGCGTCTCCCGCCCCCAGGAGCGCATTGCGGACGTACGGATGCACGGCGAACAAGGCGGCGCCCTGAGCCACTCCAAACCGCAGACCCTCCCAGCGGTCGGGTGCCCGCACTCGTTCGATCAGCCCAAGAAGCGCTCGATTGGCCAGCACCGCCGCGACAAGCATGA
>Ga0265313_10004630_pt1 | contig 10425 bp, 7 predicted proteins | sample 4123metaG_FD_203122 | JGI IMG/M metagenome (GOLD analysis project Ga0265313, IMG submission 203122) | Rhizosphere microbial communities from Carex aquatilis grown in University of Washington, Seatle, WA, United States - 4-1-23 metaG | ecosystem: Host-associated > Plants > Roots > Rhizosphere >...
TGGGATGCCGCGCTGCGCCGTCTCGACGAGCTGAACGCCAAGGCCGAAGACCCCGCCATCTGGGACCGTCCCCAGGATGCGCAGAAGCTGATGCGCGAACGCCAGCGTCTCGATCAGTCTGTCTCCGCCGTGCGCAAGCTCGACAGCGAACTCGCCGACGCCACCGGCTTGCTCGCGATGGCCGAGGCCGAGAACGATTCCGCGATGGTGCTCGATGCGGAAGCCAGCATCGCGGCGCTTGCCAAGCGCGCCGAGGAATTGCGGCTGCAGTCCATGCTGTCGGGCGAGGCGGACGCCAACGACACCTATCTGGAAATCCATGCCGGGGCGGGCGGCACTGAAAGCCAGGACTGGGCTGAAATGCTGATGCGCATGTACACGCGTTGGGCCGAGAAGAAAGGCTATAAACTCGATTATCTGGAAGAGAGCGAAGGCGAGGGCGCCGGGATCAAGTCGGCGACCGTCCTGGTCAAGGGCAGGAACGCCTATGGCTGGCTCAAGTCCGAAGCGGGCGTGCACCGATTGGTGCGCATCTCGCCCTTCGATTCCAATGCGCGCCGCCATACCAGTTTCTCCTCGGTCACCGTCTATCCGGTGATCGATCAGACGATCGAGATCGACATTCCCGACAAGGAAGTGCGCATCGACGTTTATCGCTCTTCGGGCGCGGGCGGCCAGCACGTCAACAAAACCGAAAGCGCGGTGCGCATCACCCATCTGCCGACGGGGATTGCCGTATCGTGCCAGACCGAGCGTTCGCAGCATCAGAACCGGGCGATCTGTTGGGACATGCTGCGTTCGCGCCTGTACGAGATCGAGTTGGAAAAAAAGCAGGCCGAAACCGGCGCCTTCGTTGGCGAGAAGACCGACATCGGCTGGGGGCACCAAATCCGTTCCTACGTTCTGCAGCCCTACCAGTTGGTGAAAGACTTGCGCACCGGCGTCGAAAGCCGCAGCCCCGAGGATGTGCTGGACGGCGAGCTCGACCCCTTCATGGCGGCGGCCTTAGCCCAGGCCGTCGGCGGCAAGAAGACGGAGAAGATCGAAGATTTGGAGTAGTTGAAAGAAAGAAGCCGGAAACTTGCGTGTCCGGCTTCCGATTTCTTCAGCGAAGACGTCGTCAGTTCGTCTTCAGCGGCGTAAACGTCGTGCCCGTTGCGCTGCTCACCGCGGGTCTCGAAACCATCGCGGAGACGGCCGAGGGCGTCGGCGAGGCAGGCGCATGCACGGGCGCTGGCGCGGGTGCCGGAGCGGCGCGGAAGTCGGTCTTCTTCGGGGCTTCTTCGGCCAGCGGGTTGTCCGCGTGGCGGCAATTGCCTTCGAAGAACGCGCCGGTCTCGACGGCGAAGGCTTCGTGCAGAATGTTGCCCTCGACATGGCAGGTCGTGGCCAGCAACACCTTGCGGGCGCGGATGCTGCCCTGAACGCGGCCGCGCACGGTTACTTCTTCCGCCAGCACGTCACCGTGGATAAAGGCCTTGTCGCCGATCACCAAACCTACGCTGTGAACATCGCCTTCGACGCGGCCGTCGATTTGGATGTCCCCGGTGGAGGTCAGTGTGCCGGTCACGGTCAGATCGCCGCTGATGATTGAGGGCGCCGCCGAGCTGCGCGGCAGGCGTTTGGACTGGAGATTCACTGGGGCGGCGGGAGCTGGCACGGGAGGAGTATCCTTACCTTTGCTGGAGAACATAGCGGCCTGCCTCGAAGAAGTTTCTCGGGTTTCTTACGACGTCATCGTACCACACTTCGTAATGGACGTGCGGCCCAGTGCTGCGCCCGGTGGATCCGAGTTTACCGATCGGTGCGCCTTTTGCCACCTTAGCGCCAACATCCACCAAGATCGATGACAGATGTGCGTACCGCGTATGGATTCCGAAACCATGGTCAATTTCGACCATCTTACCATACGTGCCTCTGGGACCGGCCCAGACAACCCTACCCGGTGCCGTCGCATCGATGACGGAACCCCACGGGCCGGCGAAATCGACGCCCGGATGGAAGGAATAATGGCCATTGAACGGATCAACGCGAGGTCCGAAGCCGCTGGTGCGCTCGAATTGGGGGCCGGCGACCGGCGTGATCAGGGGCACATGGCGCATCCCCATGAGCAGCTGGTTCATCTGGTCGAGCACGGCGGAAGCCCGCAGGAAGGCGTCCTGGAAGGCTTCGTCGCTTATCCCTTCGATGTGTACGGATTGCAGCGGGATTTCCGGCCCGCCGACGCCTTCGACGCTCTCGATCTTCTGGGTGAATTGATCCGGATTAATACCGGTGCGCTGCAGGACTGAGCGGATTTCGCTTACGCCTTGCACCACTTCTTCCTGGGTGCGCGCCATGAAGCTAGTTTCGGTCATGCTGAGGCGGTGGAGGCGGTCGGTTTGCCCGGCCAGGCGCTTGAGGATCGGATGGCGGGCGAAGGTCGCTTCCGGTGCGCCGTCCGGCTGGCGCTTGCCGAACAGGGCGCCCGCGATCCGGCCAACGGCGCCGCCGAGATCGAGGAAGGCGTGGGTCGGCTTGGCCGTGCGGGGCTGCGGCTTGGCGGGCTGCGGGCTGACCGTCAGATCGGTGGATCCGCCGCTGTCGCCGTCGTCCGCATCGCCCCCGCCGCTCCCCGAGACCGGCGGCGCTGCGCCAAGGCTATCGCTGGCAGGCGCGTTTTCCGACCCGCCCATATCCGACCCTTCGCGGACCGCGAGCGTCCCACCGCTTGCCAAAGTGGCGTCGACCTGCTGCTTGCGATCGAGGAAATGGAGGATCGTGTTCTGCTTGGCCTGCAACTCGTCGGCGGCCGATTTGAACTTGTCCTCAGCGGAAACGAGGGCTCCGTTGACTTCGTCGTATGACAATTGCAGGTCGGCCACCCGATTTTCGTAGGCCGATTGCATCTGCTGATAGTGATGATCCTTGGCCGCGATGATGCGGTCCTTGAAGATGACATTTACCGTCGCGAAAGCGACCCAGCCGAGAAAAATCAGCGAGAGACCGGCAAGCGTCGCCTGCAGCGTCGGGCCGAAGGTGAAGAACTGCACCCTGCCGTCACTGCGCACGTAAACTTGGCGTTCAGGAAAGGTTTCGTGAAGCCACAACCAGACGCGCTCCACGAGCGTTTCCGCCATCTCCGGATTTCCCTTTTTGGCGTCTTTCTTCGCGCCGACCCCAGTTGGAGGCATTTCACCTAATTGAGGGCGGCTAATCAAGCTCTTAGCCCAGAAAAATGACGTGGAGGTTAACCGTGGGCCGAACCGATTGGGCAGTTTTGCGGGGCTCAAAGCGTTTTTGCCGCAGCGAGGACGGCCTCCGCATGCCCGGAGACCTTCACCTTCCGCCAGATTTGACGGATTTTGCCTTTTTCATCGACCAGGAAAGTCGCGCGCTCCATGCCCATGTACTTTCTCCCATACAGGCTCTTCTCCACCCACACGCCGTAAGCCTGCGCAACTTTCGTATCGCTGTCGGACGCCAAGGTCGGACTCAACTTGTAATGGGCTTTGAATTTGTCGTGGGACGCAACGCTGTCCTTGGATAGACCGATCAGCTTTACGCCTAGCACACTGAATTTTTTGTGTAATTTAGTGAATTCTTGAGCTTCTAGTGTACAACCTGAGGTACTGTCCTTGGGATAGAAGTAAAGGACGAAGGGCTGCCCCCTCAACTCGGAGAGGGAAACTTCGCCCTCGCCATCGGTTGGAAGCCTGAAGGCGGGGGCTCTGTCGCCAGGCTGTAGGTCCATACCTGTTCCCAAAGTAAGTTGCAGTCGAACGTCTGGCCGTATACGCGATAAAGTGATGCGCGATTCAGCGCAAGACCCCGCTATCGCCTCAACAATTGGCCATAGGGTGAGTGGACGAGGTGCGCGGACCTTGAAATTGTCCGACCTGTACCCGCGGAATTTGGGTCGGCTGCTTCGGCGGTACGTCAAGGCCCATCACGTCAGTCGTGCGGCGCTGATCGCGGCGGGCACTGCCGCGGCGATACTTTTCTTTGTCATCGGCGCCGGCGTGCGCATCCTGATTGGTCCGGTTTCGCTCGGGCCGTTCGGAGGGACGCTGGCGAACGCGCTCGCCACGGCGCTTCCCGGGATCACTGTCAAGTACGATCAAGCCGCGATCGAATGGGCCCGCGACGAGGGCAAGGTGAACCTCATCATCCTGGGCACGCGGGTATTCGACGCCGATGGCCGGATCATCGCCCAGGCGCCCAAAGCCGACATCGATCTCGCCGCCGGCCCGTTTCTGCACGGCAAGATTGTCGTCAAACGCATTGCGCTGGTGGGCGTGCAACTGACGCTGGTGAGAACCAAGGACGGCGGCCTCAGGCTTGGCGTCGAGAAGGACACGCAGGAACGCGACATCCTGAGCCGCATCTCGGATGCCCTCAAAGTCTCGAACGGCAGCACATCGTCGCTGGAGGTTTTTGCGGTCCGCAACGCGCGCCTCGCCTTCTACGACGAGACGACCGGCCTCTTCATCGTGGCACCGCGAGCCGATTTCCGTTTGTCGACGGCGGGAACAATGCTCGACGCCAAACTCGAAGCGGACGTCGAAATCTCGGGACATCCAGCCCATGTGGCGGGCGAGTTCGTGTTTCCGCACGGCAAAGGCAAAGTCGAGGGCGCGCTGACGGTCAAAGGACTCGAACTGGGCGCGCTCGCCGCCAACAGCAAAGCGTTTGCCGCCGTCAAGGACACCGCGCTTAAGCTCGATCTGTCGGCGTCCTTCGTGATCGAAGGCAGCCGTCTGCTATCCGCGGATTTCGGCGCCGGCGCGCGCGGTACGTTCGTGCTTCCCGGGACCAAAGGTTGGCCGGTGCATGTGCGCAGTCTGCACGCGATCGGCCGCTATGACGCCGCCAGCGGACGATTGCTGCTGGAAGACGCCGCCATCGATTCCGATAGGATCAAGGCTCAACTCCAAGGCAAGGTCGACCTGGTGGCCGACAAGCAAGGCGTGCTGACGGACGTGCTTGCCGACTTGCAATGGGACAAGGTGACCCTGACGCTCCCGGGCATCATCGCCAACCCGGTTCAGTTCCAGCTCGTCGATCTACGGGGCGATTGGCAGCCCGTCACGCGCGATCTTGTCTTCGATCATCTGAACGTAACCGGCACGCCATTGGCGCTGCAGGCATCCGGCAAGCTGACGCTGGCGGAGGGGCTTGCGCCCGCCCTCGAGGTAAAAGGCACGATGGCGCCGATTCCGGTGCGCGAGTTGCTTCGCTACTGGCCGCTGGGGGCGGCGTCGGGCGCGCGCGAGTGGACAAACGCGAACATGGTTGCCGGAACACTCGGGCCGACCGCGTTCGAGACGCACATTCCCGCCGGGGCGCTCGACGCGCCGGTTTTGCCCCACGGTTCGCTCGCCGTGAGTTTTGCGGTCAAAGGCGGCGAGATCAATTACATCAAGGGTCTGACCCATCTGACGGCCGTGCAGGGAACGGCGACGCTGACGAGCGAAGCGTTCGCCGCGAATGTCTCCTCGGCGCGTATCGGGCGGTTGGCGGTGACGGGCGCGAAGTTCGTGATCCCCGACCTGACGACCGCCAACGAGGCGGGCGACATCACCGGGCACATTCAGGGCACGATGCCTGACGTCCTGGCGCTGGCGAACATGCCGCCGCTCGGCTACCCGACGCGCTTCGGCATCGTCCCCGCTGACACCAAAGGAACGGCCGCGCTCGACCTATCGATTCATGTGCCATTGCTCAAGACCTTGGGCGTTGATCAGATCGGCATCGCGATCAAGGTGGCGGCCAACGACTTTGCAGTCGCGCTGGGACCTCACACCCAGTTAAGCGAGGGAATGATCAATTTCACCATCGACAACAGCCGGCTGCATGCCGTCGGCACAACCGCGATCGGCAGCCCCGCCTCGCGTGTGACGCTCGATTGGACCGAAGATTTCAAGACCGCAGATGCGATCACGACGAAGCTCGATGTGAAAGGGTCGCTTGACGAGCAGGCGCGCGCCAATCTGGGCATCCACACCAAGGATATTCTCAAGGGTCCGATCGGCATCAGTGGCACGCTGACCGGCCGTCGCGGCGAGATAAAACAGGCGAATCTGACGTTAGATCTGACGCCGGCAGTGGCAAACTTCGATCTGATCGGCATCAACAAGCCGGCCGGGTTTCCGGTCACGGCGCACGTTGTGGCGAATTTCGGTCCCCACAACACCCCCACCGACGAATCCGTGCGCGTGACGGGCGCGGGAATCGCGATGACGGCCGACGCGAAATTCGATGCAGCCGGTGAGCTGGCTCTGCTCCAGGCTCCCGTCGTGCGTATCGGCCAGGTCAACGATTTTTCCTTGACCCTAACGCGCGGCCCGCAAGGTAGCGACATCGTCTTGCGGGGCCACTCGCTCGATGGCTCGCGCCTCGGCGGCCATGGCAGCAATAGCAGCGGGCAGCAATTGGACGGGCCGTTTCATCACAACGCCAAGCTCGACCGGCTCATGCTGCGCGAAGGCGTCGCCATTTCGTCCTTCGCGCTCGACGTCAGCGGCGAGGGCGACCGGCTTGCCACGCTGTCGATGATGGGCGCGCTGTCGAAGACGGCGAACGTGTCTGCCACGATCACGGCGGAAGATACGGACCGCCGCGTGGTTTTCGCCACCGGCGACATGGGTCTGCTCAGCAAGGGATTGTTCGGCTTCAACAGCATGCGCAGCGGAAAGCTGGAGTTCATAGCGACCTTGCCCGGCAAGGCCAACGCCGCGGCGAAGGACCAGAACGCGGCGGATTTTCAGGGCAAGGCGGTCCTGACGGATTTCCGCGTCCTCGATCAACCGTTCCTGGCGCGCGTCTTCACCGCCGGTTCACTGGGCGGACTGGCGAACCTGTTGCAGGGCCAAGGCATTGCCGTCGACCGGCTTGTGGTTCCCTATTCCTCGCACAACGGCGTGATTTCGGTGCACAATGTGCGCGCTACCGGACCGGCCATCGGCGTGACCGGCGAGGGATATGTCGACCGGCCGAAGAACCAAATCGCGCTGAAGGGCACCTTGGTGCCGCTGTTTGGCCTCAACAGCGTGTTGGGTAACATCCCGTTGCTGGGCGACGTGCTGACCTCCAAGCAAGGCGAAGGTATTTTCGGCATGAGCTATTCGGTCACCGGCAATGCCGACGAACCTTCGGTCGGGATCAATCCTTTGTCGGTGCTCGCGCCAGGAATTGTGCGGCGCATTTTCGAGGGCAAGATGCCCGTCGCGCCCCAATCACTGCCGAATGTGCCCAAGCCGGTGACGCCGCCTGCCGATGCGCCGTCGCAAGGTGCTGCGCCTAAGCCGAATTAAATCGGCTTCACCAGAATATGCTTTTTCTTGCCGACCGAGAGCTTGATGACGCCTTTGGCGGTGATGTCGGCGGGCGAAAGCGTCGCCTTCACATCCGTTACAGGGACATCGTTGACGCGCAGCCCGCCGCCTTCGATGAAACGCCGCGCTTCGCTGGCGGACGCTGTAAGTCCACACATTGCGGCAATACCTGTAACAGCAGGGTTGCCGCGAAGCTTTTCAAGTCCGCCAATATATTCGTATGTCGGCAGGCCCTCGTCGATCGCGCCTTCCTCGAAGGTGCGCCGCGCGGTTTCCGCCGCCTCCCCGGCAGCGGCGCGGCCGTGCAGAACCGCGGTAGCTTCGGTGGCGAGGATTTTCTTCGCCTCGTTGCGCTCGGCGCCTTGCAGCGTCTCCAGCCGCGCGATCTCAGCGAGTGGTAGGTCGGTGAAAAGGCGCAGGAAGCGGCCGACATCGCCGTCCTCGGTGTTGCGCCAGAACTGCCAGTATTCGTAAGGGCTGCGCAGGTCGGCGTTCAGCCATACCGCGCCGGCGACAGATTTGCCCATCTTCGCGCCCGAAGAGGTGGTGATCAGCGGTGTCGACAGGCCGAAAAGCTGCACGCCCTCGACGCGGCGGCCGAGATCGATGCCGGAGATGACGTTGCCCCATTGATCGGAGCCGCAGGATTGCAGGCGGCAGCCATAGCGCCGATTCAGCTCCACATAATCGTAGGCCTGGCAGACCATGTAGTTGAATTCGAGGAAGGAGAGCGCCTGTTCGCGCTCGAGTCTAATCTTCACGCTGTCCATCGTCAGCATGCGATTGACGGAGAAGTGCCGGCCGATCGCGCGCAGGAAGGGGATGTATTCGAGGCTGTCAAGCCATTCGGCGTTGTCGATCATGATCGCGTCGCTCGGCCCATCGCCGAAAGTCAGCAGGTGGCGGATGCCGGCGACCATACTGGCCTTGTTGGCCTCGATCTTCTCCGGGGTCAGAATCTGGCGCACCTCGTCCTTGCCGGAGGGATCGCCGAGCTTTGTGGTGCCGCCACCCATCAACAGGATCGGTCGATGGCCGGCCTGCTGCAGCCGGCGCAGGGTCATCAGCTGCACCAAATTGCCGATATGCATGCTGGAGGCGGTGCAATCGAAGCCGATATAAGCGGTGACGCGCTCCTTCTGGAATAGGGCGTCGAGGTCGCCGGGCTCGCTGCAATCGTAATAGGCGCCGCGCGCCACGAAGGTGCGCAGGAACTCGGAGCGGAAATTCGGCACGTCCGTCATGCTGCGATCCGAAGCCTTACCGCCCTTCGTGCGGTTTGTTCATTCGGTTGGAGACATACTCCTTCACGGTCTCGACCACCTCGGCCTCGTGCTTGTCGAAGAAATGATTGGCGCCCTCGATCTTGTCGTAGGTGATCTTGATGCCTTTTTGCGCGGTCAGCCGATCGACTAGCTTTTGCACGTCGGTCTCAGGGACCACGAGATCCTTGGTGCCGTGCACGATCAGGCCGGAGGCCGGGCAGGGCGCCAGAAAGGCGAAATCGTACATGCTGGCCGGCGGGGCGATCGACACGAAGCCGGTGATTTCGGGCCGGCGCATCAAGAGCTGCATGCCGATCCAGGCGCCGAAAGAGATTCCGCAAACCCAGACGAAGGACGGATTGGGATAGAGCGTGTTCATCCAGTCGAGGATCGCGGCGGCGTCGGAGAGTTCGCCCGCGCCGGAGTCAAACGTTCCTTGACTGCGGCCCACGCCTCGGAAGTTGAATCGTACCGCGGTGCAGCCGAGACCGTTGAACATATGGAACAGGTCGTAGACCAACGGATTGTTCATGGTCCCGCCGAACTGCGGATGGGAGTGCAGCACCAGGGCCATGGGCGCGCCTGGGGCTTTCTGTCGCTGATAGCGGGCCTCGATGCGTCCGGCTGGGCCGGGGAGGATGATGTCAGGCATGTTCGGGGAAGCTCTCCTGCGCCGGGAGAATCCGTGAGTTCATTGGAGTTATTTTACGGATTTGCAGCGGACGGCGCTCTATTTTATAATTGTTTAAAATCAGTGACATAGCATTTTCTTCACGAGCTGTCAGGGGGAATACTTGACCGGTGTACTAGGGAATCCTATATCCGCAAGTGAAGAACGCCACGCGGCCGACCGCTGTTCTTACACCAAGCGGGCCCCTTGAAAGCAAGGAAATCGCGCATGGCGGTTTGGAGTGGAAGATCATGAGGCTCAGCACAAAAGGCCGCTATGCGGTGATGGCGATGGCCGATCTGGCTTTGCATGAGGCGGGCACGCGCCCGGTTTCATTGGCGGACATCGCCGAAAGGCAAGAAATCTCGCTCTCCTACCTGGAACAATTGTTCGCCAAATTGCGCCGCAACGGCCTGGTCTCGAGCGTGCGGGGCCCGGGCGGCGGCTACCGGTTGAGTCGGCCGGCGGAAGAGGTGCGGGTCGCCGACATCATCATGGCGGTGGACGAACCCATCAATGCCACGCGTTGCAAGCCTGGGAGCGCCAAAGGCTGCGCCACCCAGGGCGCGCGCTGCATCACCCACGACCTCTGGGAAGAGCTCGGCCGGCAGATCCATGTCTTCCTGTCGTCGGTGTCGCTTGCCGACGTGGTAGAGAAGCGCGTATTGGGCCGGGCTCAACTGGACATGCAGCCGGGCGACAGCCGCGCGGCAGCCTAATATCTGACGTCTAAAGAGTGCGATGGTTTACCTCGATCACAATGCGACGTCGCCTTTGCGCGCCGAAGCGAGGGAGGCGATGGACGCCGCGCTTGGCATCGGCGGCAATGCCTCGTCGGTGCACGAGCGCGGGCGCGCCGCGCGGGCCGCGATCGAACGGGCGCGTGCCCAGGTGGCGTCGCTCGCGGGGGCGCGGGTCGAGGACGTGGTCTTCACCAGCGGCGGCAGCGAAGCCAACGCGCTGGCCTTGTGGGGCGCCGTTCACGGCGCGGCCGATGCGGATGCGCGCATCACGCGGCTGTTCGTCTCGGCGATCGAGCACTCCTCGATTCTAGCGAATGCTGATGCGCTGGCCGATCGGGTTGCGGGCCTGCGCGTCGAGAAAATCCCGGTGAACGGCGACGGTGTTGCCGATCTCGCGGCGCTGCGCACCTTGCTCGGCGAGGGCAAAGGGC
>Ga0265313_10004632_pt1 | contig 10420 bp, 10 predicted proteins | sample 4123metaG_FD_203122 | JGI IMG/M metagenome (GOLD analysis project Ga0265313, IMG submission 203122) | Rhizosphere microbial communities from Carex aquatilis grown in University of Washington, Seatle, WA, United States - 4-1-23 metaG | ecosystem: Host-associated > Plants > Roots > Rhizosphere >...
ACGTTGCTTGCCCAACAGAGACGCCGAGCGTGATTCCACCGTCGTGCGCGGTTCTTTTCAGATTTAGAGACGAAAACGAGAAATGGATATCCAACGTCTCGTTCACTCCTCCGGTCCGTCGTGCACCGACGCTAGCTAGCGATAGCTTCGGAAGAGTCATGGTGCGCATAGACAGAGGAGAAGAACTCCATGTCACGACGGCGCATGCGGGCTATGCTCCCGAAAGAATCGACTTGCAATGCGACAACACAGTGAATGGCCAGGAACGTCTGGTCACTCTGCGAAGGTCTCAGTAATACGGGAGCAGCCCTCCGCCTGACGCTCGAACTTTTTTACTTGCCGCAGCCCTTCGCTGCTTCATCGAACTGATCGAACAACCGCGCCGCGCCCGCGCCTTCGAGCGTCGTCATCACGTGGCCCTGGCCCTTTTCGATCGTGAACCGAACCTTCATCCCCTTGGCGCGGAAGATCGCGGCTTGCTTCTGCATGGTGTCGAGCCAGTCCCGATCCAGTTCGCCCACGTGCATGTTCACGCACATGTCTCGTAAAGCGCTGACGCGCTCATCAGTGGCATTTACGAGATACCCTGGAAACCCGGTCACCGACCAGAAATACTTCGGATACAGCGCCGCGATGTGGAACGAGCTTTTCCCGCCGTTCGAAATCCCGGCAATGTGGAATTTCCCCCCGCGAATCCTATAGTCCGCAAGAAGCTTGTCGAGAAACGCCGGGAACACCACCGCCCCGCCCTCGTAAAACAGCCCGGCGACCGTCGCCGAACAGACCACCACGATGTAGCCGCGCTTTGCCGCCTGGAGTCCCAGATTTCGGGCGATCATGCCGTCCACCATCGGCATGGATTGCTCTCCGCCTGGAAACGCGAGCACCGCCGGATACTCTTTGGCCGGATCGTAGTCCCTCGGCGTGATCACCTTGTAGTACAAGGTCACGCCCGCGAACTCGTCGTGCTTGAGAGCGGTCTCGGCGAGCGTAAATTGGCTCGCGAGCGCGATTCCCGCGACCAGCATCCACCGTGTCTTCATAGCTCCACCCAGGAGCTTGCTCAGGCGCTCTTTTTGACGCTGAGATCCAGGGGCATTCCGAAAACGTCCAGCGTAAACTTGATTTCGGTGCCGGACAGCACGCCCTTATAGCTGATCATGAGCGGCATACCCCCGAAATCGAAGGTTACCGTGAACGAAAGGTTGTTGCCATCGATCTTACCGTCGGCGATCTTAACTTCGGCTCCGTCCGGCCCGGTCGTCGTGCCGGTGAGCGTCGCGCCATCGGCCTTGAACGTAAAGGCTACCGGATTATCGCCGTTTGGCGTACTGATGGTGCCGGACCACTTGCCATCCACGTCATGGGCGAATATCGAAACGCAAGTCAGCAACAACCCCGCCATGATTGAGAAGAACTTCATATCTAGATACACCTCCCGTCTATAGACGTAGAACGATCCCCGTTATTACATTGTTCCATCTAAAATCATTTTTTCCCCAGCGGAACCCTCACCGAGCCCCCGGCGCCGGTGGCATCGTCCTGCACCACCACGCGCAGCTCTCCCGTTGGCGCCGGTAATTCAACCGAAAAGTCGACAACGATTCCCGTCTCCAGCGCAGCGGCGAGTTGGTCGTCTGGAATCGCGATCTTCCGGGTGATCTTATAGGCGGACGGCGCACCTTCCATGTGCAATGAAACATCCACCGCTCCCACCCAGCGCGCGTCCTGATGCTCCAGATGCACATCATGCAGGTCCACGGTGGCGCGCAATTGATACACGCCCGGCCGAGCCTGATCCGGCTTGGTCTCGGCGCGCAGCCCGATCTCGGCGGCGTCCAGCGTATCGCGAAGTAGTTGGTCCAACGTGAGATGCCGATCCGCGTCGGTCGCCGCCTTCGACGCGAAGTACGCCTCGCGGTAACGCACGTTGACGCCTCGCCGGTCGACCAACACCTTCAGCTTGTGCCAGTCTCCGTTCTGCGATTCTTGCGAGGGGTAGAATCCCAGCGTATAAATAAGTTCCGAGTCATCCACCGCTTCTTGGATCAAACTATCCAGGCCGTTGTCGATATAGAACGCCCGCCCGCCGGTAAGCCCCGCCAGGGTGTTCATGGTGTCTAGTCCAGGCACAGTGAGGCCCCAGGGTCCGCGGGGCTTCATGAAGTTCCCGACGACCAGACCGCGTGCATCCACGGCATAAAGGGCCACGTTAGCGTCGTTGAGAGCCTGCGCGGCCTCCTTCATATCCTGTGAGTAATTCTCTGTCCCGTGTTCGGTTTTCCTTAACAAAGGGAAACTGTCCGTAACCCAAATCAGGCTCTTCCGGCCTGGCACCTTCGACAAGTGCGCGGCGATCGCTTCTAGAGCATGCTTCGTGCTGAGCACCTGGTCGGCAACCATGAGCGACTTAAATTCATCCAGCGCATGTCCCTCGCCCGACATCTCAGGGTCCCGCTTCTCAAATTCACCCGGGACGTCCAGGGTTCTCTTCTTTGCGCTCCGCGGTTTCAGACTATTGATCGCCTGGCTCAGCCGATCCGGATCGTCCGTGAGATCCTGCACCACCCGCACTCCGTTCCCGAACGCGTAAATGCCGATCCGATCCTGACTGCGGCGGTTCTCCAGAAACTTCACGATCTTCTGGTTGGCGTACTGCTGGTCTTCTACCGACGTGTTGAGGTGGTCGATAAGTATAACCGTGGAACTGGCCGCCTCCTGTCCGTTACGGGTCACGCGGTTCGATACCGTCCCCGGAGGCAACGGCACCGCGGACTGCCGTGAGCTCGGCGTCCCCTTGACGGCGAAAACCGAAATCTTCTGCGGCTTGTCGTTATCGAGCAGCGTGAAATCGTCCTGATTCAGCATCATTACAGGACCATTTTTGTTCCGGACGATCACGTCCACTTGCACCAGCCTGGTTCGGGCTTGAAACGTTGGCGCGGGCGGGGTCAACTGAGGGACGGCCGTCGCTTCAGCCACGATCATGGCAAAAAAGATGGCCACAGCAAGGAAAAGCAACTTGATTTTACGCATCTGCCCCTTCCTCCTGTTATTCTCCTATGATTTTTACCAGAGCGCGCTTTCGCCGCCGTCCGTCGAACTCGCCATAGAAGATCTGTTCCCAGGGGCCGAAGTCGAGTTTGCCCGCGGTGACCGCCACCACCACTTCGCGGCCCATGATCTGGCGCTTCATGTGCGCGTCGGCGTTGTCCTCGCCGGTGCGGTTGTGCTGATATTGCGACGTGGGCTCGTGCGGCGCCAGCGCCTCCAGCCATTTGTCGTAATCCTGATGCAGTCCGCGCTCGTCGTCATTGATGAACACGCTGGCGGTGATGTGCATGGCGTTCACCAGCACCAGTCCCTCACGCACGCCGCTTTCCTTAAGACAGGTTTCCACTTGCGGCGTGATGTTGATAAACGCCCGCCGCGTGGGAACTTCGAACCACAATTCTTTGCGGAAGCTTTTCATTACAGCCAGCGTAGCAGCCTTGTGTCAATGTCCCGATGCCTGAAACCGCCGTAAAGGCCGATGTCTTACCACCGGAGGTTCAGATCGTCGAAATGGTCATGGCGCAGTTTTGTCGCGCCTCAGCCCGCTTACTGCAAATTTGGGTTGGAGCTCCGACGATACATCATCCTGTGGCAACACACGAACACGCCGGTGAAGGCAAGAAGAGCTGGTACAAGTCCCAGGGCAGCCCAGAGCGCTTCGGTGTACCATCTGAATCTGCCGAAATGGAGGTCGGCAAGCACGGCCAAAATCCGGTCGGTGTATTTGTCGGCGGGATCAACCCACACGGCAGGGATGTAAAATGCCTGGGGAAAAGAAAAATAGAGGCCCGAAACTCCCCACATCAGAACGAATAGAAAGCACCAAAATCCGAGCGCGCTGTGCATGTCCCAATTGAACCGCGCGAAACGCACTCCCCTGCTTACTTTTAGGCTGCGACGCCAGTTCTTTAATCCTGGCCACCATATGATGGCTCCCGTCAGACAGACCGTCGTCACGCAAATTGCGCCGATCCCGTTCACCAAACGGCCTTTCTCCCCGAGCAGCATATTCTCATGCAGGTTTACGAGCCATTTGACGGAGATCCACCTCGACAGGTCGTCGCGGAAAACAATGATGCTTCCGGTGATGCTCATCAACGCAACATACAGACCGATTCCTGCTCCCACCCACAAGTGAATCTGGAACAAGGCTTGGCGTATCCGAAACTGCTCTGGGTGTTGCAGCCATCGTTGCCAAAAGGTCAATGTTTCCGGGCGTTGTCGTAACCTTGATTCCTTGGTCAATCGCGCCGTTTGAGTTTCGATGTTCATTGCGTCAATCCGATTCCTGAGTCACACCAATTATTGGTTAGCGGACGCGTGCCCCGAAGCGGCTTATGCAATCGCCGATGAGTGCTCCCGCCAGAGTTGAAAGCAGAAAAACGCCGCCATGCCAGACCAAAAGATGGCCGATGTCCTGTAAGTCGCACGTGTACTGAAGCACAGTCACCGCCAGCAAACCCGCGATGGCACCCAGGGTTCCGCCAAGCAACCTCAGACAGAGAGGAGTACCACGCCGCACCAGGAATCCAAAAATGAGCGACGTTGGCGCAGCCAATATGAGGCCCGCTCGCAGGCACCGCCAGCCGCGAACAATAAACGCGTCCGGTGTTTTCCATGGGAACAGCAATAAAATGCCCACGACCAGACCTGCACCGAGGATTCCGACCGAAGCCCATTCTGGAATTCGACGCAGGCTGCCGGGTCTCATCTGCCACGCCAGTGATAGAGAAAGGAGCACGACCCCGGAACATAGAATCGTAGTAATGCCGACTAGCTGCTGCCAATTCATCACCTCAAAGCCAACAACTTTCATCCGGCTGACGACGGCCGCAGAAATCAGGACGAACGCGATCATGAATTGAGCTGCGCTCGCAGCCGTCGAACGAAGTCGCGAGACGGGCTTAAGAGAGCCTTGAATCGTTTGAACGATTTGATGCTCCACTTCGCGGGAAACCGTGTCGGCCGGGAACTCTTCGGCGAGATAGCTGTAAAGTGTTCGGCACCGGTCGCACTCATCCAGATGTTTTTGCACTTCGGGCGATAGCTGCAAGCCGCGGCCGGCAAATTGCCGATCCAGTTCCGCATCGACTAGCCTGCAGTCAGTCTTGATTTCCGCGAGCATCACTTTCCCTCTTTCTCGATCATGTCCCGCAACCTGGCATAGGCCCGATGAGCTTTCTGTTTGATCGCGCCCACAGTTGACGAAGTCGCTCGCGCAACTTCTTCAAGGCTCATGTCCGAAACTTTTAGCATGAGAAGCACCTCCCGCTGGCTGTCGGGCAGTTTTTCTAGCAAGTGTGTAAATCGTGTTGCGTCTGGCGATGCAAAATGGTCGCGGCGCACAACCGCTTCCGGAGGCGTCGCCACGAGAGTTTCTCGGGATTCGAGCCGCCGCCGTCGCCGGTAGCCGTCCAGTCGCGTATGCCGCGCAATTGCGAAGACCCATGGCAGGAGCGGGTCTACTGGCCGATAGGTGTGTCGAGAGCGGTGAATTTGAACCCAACAGTCCTGCAGGAGATCTTCCGTATCGCTCCTTGAAGTATGCGGCGACGTCAAGTAACGCCACAGTAGGGGCGAGAGACCACGGACTAGCTCATCAACCGCTTCAAAATCGCCACGCTGATAGCGAACCATCAGGCCGCGCAGCTCGTCTTCGCTCAACCGTTCATCCCGTCGCATAGCGACACCCGGAATCGTCGGTCGTGCAGTTCCTTGTGTCATAGCTATGCATGTGTCATTATTGCCGGAACACCTGGAAGATGCTGCTGGCCGCTCGCACCTCCAGCTTAGAGCAGGTGATCCGTAGAGACGTGCACAAAAACGCGGGCGCCTGGTGACGGTTACTTCTTTGCGCTCACTTTGGAAACGGTGATCGTATCGCCTTGAACATCACCCGTCACACTCACGGCCTCCCCGGCGTGCTCCGTGAGTGCCGCGAGCTTTTGATTGGCAACGTTGTAGACCTTTCCGCCTGAGACGAACACAAATTTTCCGCCACCCTTGACGCAGGCCAGCGTGCAGTCCCGATCCGTCATCTTGGCGTCTTTGTGCATCTCCATCATCTTCGCGTGGCTTGCGCCGCACATGCTATCGCTGATCATGCCATCCATGGTCATGCTTGCCGCTCCAGCAAAGGAACTGAGGCCAGCAAATAATCCAACTAATGCTAAGCTCTTGACAACACGGTTCATTTTTCAATCTCCTGTTATGTTCCTTCGTTCGACAACCACCTATAGTTACGGTGAATAGAGGATTTCCTGGGGATATGCGGCCCTCCGTCCTTCGATCCGGCGATATGTCGCTTCGACCCAGATACATCCCAGCAGGCTCCTTGTCGCCGATAGGTAGCCATAGAGTCGATTCATGGAGATCCGTCGCGAGTCCCAATCTAGAAAGAACTTTTCTATCGCTGCTTTCAGCGACTTGAGCCATTCATCTCCCCTGCTTCGCGTCTCCCGGACCGTTAATATCAGACTGAAACCCGCACTACACCAGCGCGAGCGGAGCATCGGAAGGAGACATACGCCCGCAAAAATGTTCGACTCTTTGGATTCAAAGATTTCTTGGGTTCGTTTTGTTGAGGACGATTACCGCGCCCTAAGCCAACACACCCGAAGCGTCCGAGCCGCTCGCGGCCCCTCCCCGCTGCTTCTCGCGATACATGCGCTGGTCCGCCACCGCCAGCAGGGCCTCGGCGTCCTCCCCGTCGGCCGGATAGTACGCCACGCCCACGCTGATTCCCAGGCACGCCGCGCGCACGGTTTCATAGCCCGCCTCCGCCACCGCGCTGATCAACTGTTCCACTTTGCCGCTAACCGATTCGGGCTGCTGCCCAGGCAGCACCAGCACGAACTCGTCGCCTCCCATCCGCGCCACCGTGTCGTATTCCCGGCACTGCAACCGCAGCGCTCGCGCCACCGCCCGCAGCACGCGATTGCCCTCCAGATGGCCGTGCCGGTCGTTGATCTGTTTGAACCCGTCCAGATCGCACATCAGCACGGCGATGGTCTGGCCCGTGCGCTGGGCGCGCGAAAGTTCGGAGTCCAGATGCAGGAACAACGATCGCGCGTTGGGCAGCTCGGTCAGCATATCGGTTACGGCCGAGCGCTCCACCTGCCGGTACTTGAGAGCATTTTCGACCGCGACCGCAACCTTGGTGGCCGCCGCCGACAGCACCCGCAGATGATCCTCGGTGAACGCGTTTTTCTCCCGCGCGTACAGGCACAAGACACCCGCCACGCCGCTGAACCCTTCCAGAGGAATCGCCAGAGCGGATCGCAAGTTAGGGGCCTCGCCGGCGCTGGGATCTTCGTTCAACAGCGCCGTCGCCGTAGCTGCGGCCCGTCCACAAATTCCTTCGCCCCACCGAACCACGGCCGATCCCAACTGCACGCAATCCAGACCCGTCACGTACTCCACCTCCAGGCGATCTTCACGGCGGATATATACCGCGAGCGTGTCATGCTGGCACAGTTGCTTCACGTGCTGCGAAAGTACGGCGAACGTTTCGTCCAGACTGAGAGAATTGCCCAGATCCTGCGCCAAAGCGAACAGATGTTGCACCTCCTGCCGCGCGGCCGCGATGGGAGAGACTTCCAATTCCGCCTCAGCGGGAGCAACGGCATCATCGCCGTGGCGTTCCAGCTCACGATAATAGTTCGCCAGGATCTCGACCACTTTCGGATCGAAGCTTTTCCCAGACTCCGCCCGCATGTATTCGATCGCGTTTTCCAGGGAATACGCTCCGCGATAGCCGCGCGTCGATACCAGCGCGTCCAGGCAATCCACCGCCGCCAGAATCCGCGCGCCCAGCGGAATCTGTTCGCCGCGAAGGCCGGCGGGATATCCGGTGCCGTCCCACTTTTCGTGGCTGGACCGCACGATGGGCGCCACCGGGTACGGCAGACCGGCTTGCTCCACGATCCGGGCGCCGGCCACCGGGTGGATTTTCATTTTGTCGAACTCGGCTTTGGTCAGCCGGCCGGGCTTGGAAAGAATGTGTTCCGGCACCGCCAGCTTCCCCACATTGCGCAGCACCGCCGCCGTGCGCAGGGCCAGAAGTTCCGATTCCGGCATTCCCATCTGCCGGCCGATCTCGAGCGCATCGCTCCACACACTCCGTTTATGCTTCCGGTGCTCCGGATCGCGGCCCTCGATGGCCACCGCCAGCGACTCGATGGTGCGGAAATGGAGCGCGCTGAACTCCTCCATCCCGCGGCGCTCCTGTTCGATCCGCTCCAGATACAGCTTGTAGGCGTGGACCATCCAGTACAGCATCGGCACCACCAGCAGAGTGATCTGCCAGCCGTTGTGACGATCGGCAATTGTCAGAAGACCGGCTGCACTCCCTCCCGCAATGTAATGCGGAAAGGTCCAAAAGAAGGATTGCCTCCACAATCGCGCGTTGAACTTCGCCAGGGCGATGCTGCTTACGAAGAAGTACACGATGGCCGCCATAACCATCAGCAAGGGAGAAGGGACGGCCGCCGGAATGTTATACGTCGCGTACGCGGCGAAGGTCGCCAAGACCGAGATCGCGCCGTACGATATCGTCGCCGTCCAGCGAGGACGAGGTTTGGTCCACACTGCGCTCTCCACCAGCGCGCTCAAGAAGGCGATGGCCGCCGTCTCCGGCCAGTTCAACACCACCATCGAAATCAATACAACGAAAAAACGTACCGAGAGGCGGCTGCCCAATCCGCGCAACCGGATTTGCAGGAAACCACCCAGCACGGCGAGCGCGGCCCAGATGACGATTGAATACAACGATCCCGACGGGGTGGTAAGCACGGTGACCAGCTTGTTGGGGCAAGTCGCTCGCCAATCGCGATCTATTGCTTAAGTCCCGAACCTGCGGAGAGTTGGGCGAAGTAGTCGTAAGGTCCCCGTCACCTTAGTGGATATGCCGTCGCGAGACAATCCGTCGCTCGCGGCGCGGACACTTTGTCGCAGTCTATGCTATTGCCAGCCGCCGCCGAGCGCTTTGTAGAGTTCGACCACGCTATCGAGCTCGTCCAACCTGATTCGCGAAAGATCCAGCTCGGCCTGGAACAGGTCGCGATCGGAATCCAGCGCATTGAGGAGCGTGTCCACGCCGCCCCGATAGCGGACGTAGGCGAGATTCTTTCGATCCTGCAGCGCCGCCACCAATAGCTCCTGCTGTACTCGGCTTTCGCGGACTCGCTGATGAGCGATGAGCGCGTTAGAGACTTCGGTGAACGCCGTTTGAATCGTCTTCTCGTATTGGATCAGGGCGCTATCTCGCTGCGCCTGGGATAACTTCACTTCCGCCCTGAGCCGTCCGCCCACATAGATCGGCTGCGTCACCTGGGGAGTGAAATTCCAAACGGCGCTGGGCCCCGCGAACAAGCTGGATAGCTGCGTCCCCTGTCCACCCAGGAATCCGGAGAGGCTAATGTCGGGAAAGTAAGCTGCCCGGGCGACGCCGATCTCGGCATTGGCGGCGATCAAGTTTTGCTCCGCCGCGCGAATGTCCGGCCGGCGTTCCAGCAACGCCGAAGGCAATCCGGCGGGCACCTCCGGCGGCATGGCTTGTTCGGTGAGACTCTTTCCGCGCACGACGTCGCCAGGATTCTTCCCCAGCAGCAGGCTGATCTGATTCTCAGTTTGCTCGATTTGTTGCTGCAGAGTTGGAATCGTTTCAGACGCGGTGTACACCAGTTGCTCGCCTTGCCGCAAATCGAGCAACGTAGCGACGCCACCCGTCTGGCGAGTCTGAATCAGGCCGAGAGAATCCTTGCGGGTGGCCAGCGTGCGCTGGGAAATCTCCAGTTGATAGTCCAGCGCGCGCAGGCTGAAGTACGCGCTCGCCACGTCGCTGACCAAGGTCGTCGTCACGGCCTTGCGATTCTCTTCCGCACTCAACAGATTGGCGCGAGCCGCTTCGGTGGCACGACGCAACTTGCCCCAGATATCGACCTCGTACGAGAGCAAGCCGAGCGTAGCGCTCCCGAACGTACGATTCTGAGAGGGCACGAACGAAACGGGCAGAGGCGTCTGTCCATTCCGCGAAAGTCGAATGGTGGAGATGTCCGCGCCGACGCCCACACCCGGCAACTGATCGGACCGCGTAATGCCTAGCTGCGCCCTGGCGGCATCGACCCGCGCAACCGCGTCCCGAAGGTCGTAGTTCTGCTCCAGAGCCGTCCGAACGAGTTCCTGAAGCCTCTCGTCTTTGAAGACCTCGAACCACTTGAGATCGCCGACCGATGCCGGATCGGCAGTCGACGTTCCCTCCGGTGCACGAAAGTTCGCCGGAGCCGGAATCGCAGGCCGCTGATAGTTCGGCCCCACGGTGCAGCCCGCGAGCAGTGCCGCGGCGATCACAGGCACGACCAATGCT
>Ga0265313_10004633_pt1 | contig 10418 bp, 10 predicted proteins | sample 4123metaG_FD_203122 | JGI IMG/M metagenome (GOLD analysis project Ga0265313, IMG submission 203122) | Rhizosphere microbial communities from Carex aquatilis grown in University of Washington, Seatle, WA, United States - 4-1-23 metaG | ecosystem: Host-associated > Plants > Roots > Rhizosphere >...
GTGCGGACCATGGCAGAAGACAACGGTGCTTTCTCCGCAGTCGAGTCCCTGCTCGGCGATCGCTACACGCGCGAGGCCAGGCTCGCCCCCGCCTTTCTCAGCCTCTTCCCCGTCCTTCTAGTGCTCATCATCTCGTTCACGGGACTTCGCGAGATCGTACCGGCGATCCTCTCGCTCCTTTGCGTCTTCGGAGTCGTCCGCTGGATCTCTCATATCGCGCGCGGCATCGGCGACAAGAAGGAGATCAAGCTCTTCCGCAACTGGGGTGGCAAGCCAACTACAACCATGCTGCGCGTTGCGATGGGCTATCTGGAGATCGAAGACACAAGCTACGTGGACCAGGTGAAGCATCTTCTTTGGGAGGCGCCGCCGGGAAGCGAGATTCTATACGAGATCGAGCAACGCAAGGGAGTGATTCCGCCAACCAAAGACCAAGATCAAGGCGTCGCGCATCCCGCCGCCAAAGCAGTGGTCCTGGCCGGCGAAAAGGCGGTTGCCGCACATTCGCCCGCCGCGGCCCAGGCTGACGAGCCCGGCACCATCTCCGATGCGCTCGATCATCTTTACGAACCGGTAGTCGCATGGATGCGGGAGAATTCACGCGAGAGCGTGCTCGTCATCGAGGAAGAGATCTCCTACGGATTCCAACGTAATTTTTTCGCTCTCAAGCGCTTCGCATTTCTCTGCGCGGTAGCCTCGTTCGTTGTGGAAGCAAGAGCCGCTCACTTGCAGGTTCAACTGGGATGGCCGGTGGTCACTCACGTCGACAGCAACATAGCCGCCGTAATTCTCACCGCCCTCGCAGCCTACTTGATTTGCTTGTTGTTTTTCGTCACCGAGAAAAGCGTGATGGTTCAGGGATTCATCTATGCGCGCGCGCTTCTCGACTCTTTCTACGCCCCGGACGCCTCCAGCAAACCGGCCCCCAAAGCCGGAAAAGAAGAGCCGAGCTAACGTATGCCCCTGCCACCCAACCAAATCGTCGCCCTGATGGTCGCCGTCAGTTTCGCAGCCGGGCTCAATGTCTACGCCACCGTGGCCACTCTCGGCCTTATGTCTCACACACGCTATCTCGACCTGCCACCGTCGCTTCATCTCCTCTCCAACTGGGGCGTCATCGCCGCCGCTCTCGTCCTCTTCGGCGTCAGTTTTTTCGTGGATAAGATCCCCGCCCTCGACCTCGTCTGGAACGCGCTCCACACTTTCATTCGCGTCCCCCTCGCCGCACTGCTCGCCTTCCAGGCCACTGCATCTCTCTCGCCGGCCGAGCAACTCGCCGCCACTCTCGCCGGCGGCGCCATCGCCTTCATCGCCCATGGAGGCAAGACCGCCATTCGCGCCGCAGTCACTCCTTCGCCCGAGCCCTTCTCGAACATCGCGCTCAGCCTCGTTGAAGATTCGCTCGCCATCTTCCTTACCTGGCTCTCCACCTGGAAGCCATACATCGCCGCCGCCATCGCTTTCATCTGCATCCTCATCACGCTCATCCTCATTCGCTTCGTCTTCCGCGCTTTGCGCGCCCTCCGCCATCGCCGCAAGCACGCCGTCCCGGCCTGACCCCGCTCATCTAAAATCCTTCTCAAGCACGCCCGATCTCGCCCGGATCTCGAACCATGTCCTCTCGCTCCACAGCACCGCGTAAATCCTTCACCGCGCTCCTCGAGCCCGATGGAACCGCGCTCAGGTGGGTCATTGCCCGCGTCCCTTTCGACATCGCCAAAGCCTGGCCGATACGCAATGGCCGTCGCGTGCGCGGCGAGATTGCCGGCTTCCCTTTCCGAACCTCGCTCTTCCCTGACGCACGCCGCGGTGGCCACTTTCTCCTCGTCAACAAGAAGATGCAATCCGGCAGCAACTCCCACGTCGGCTCGCGAGTCAAAATCTGGCTCGAACCCGATCTCGTCGAGCGTCCTGTTGTTCTCCCGCCCGAGTTCGTACGCGCCCTCAATGCCGATCGCCAAGTCCGCAAGCTGTTCGACTCCCTGACCCCTTCCCGGCGTCGCGAGTTTGGCAAGTTCGCTGACCAGCCAAAATCCCCCGCCTCCCGCACCAAGCGTGCCGAAAAGATCGCCGAGATGCTGATGCATGCTCTCGAGGGCCAGCACGATCCGCCTCCCATCCTCCGCGCGCTCTTCCCCCGCCATCCTGGCTCACGTGACGCCTGGTTCGCCCTCACTCCCGCCCAGCGCCGTGACCACCTGCTCGGCATCTTCTATTACGAGACGGCCGAGGCCCGAGAGCGCCGCGCCACAAAGGCGATCGAAGCCGCGCTGAAAGCTGCGGGGCGGAAACGGCGCGACGACGCCGGCGACGAGTAATCCTCCAAGAGGTTGAGCCGGCTTATTCGCTGATTCCTCGGCAATTACGACAGCAGAGCCGCCCCCACTCATGTCTTTGCAGTCACAAGCCTTCAAATCATCACAACTTTTGCGGCAGTAAGTGTTTGAACATGCAACAGGAGGGAGGACGATAGGCCTGGACCCCAGATTCAACTGGTCTTCACCCATGGTTTTATCGTCTAATCAACTCAGATGACACTTGCTTCCGTTCGGACGCTTCTCCCCAATGGATCTGCCTTGGTAGCCGACGATCAAGCGCGGCAGGAAAGCCTTGCCGTCTCCGCTGGCCTGAAACTCCAGAAAGCGGGCCTGCTCGAGGAACTCATCGTCCGGTATCAGCACCGTCTCATGCGTTATCTGCTTTTCCTCACCGGCAACCGCGACACCGCCGAAGACATCTTTCAGGAAGTCTGGATGCGCGTTCTTGTTCGCGGCGACCAATTTGATGGTCGCGCCCGGTTTGAGACCTGGCTCTTTACCATCGCCCGCAATCTCGTCATCGATCAACGCCGCAAGCGCACGATGAACTCGCTGGACGAGCTCATTGATGGCGCAACGGAAGACGACCGCTCCATGACATTTGAAGTCGCCGCCGATGAGCCAACTCCCTTCGACCGCGTTTCAAACATCGAAGACCGTGAGAAAATCGCCGCCGCGCTGCTGGAGCTCGATACACTCCACCGCGAAGTACTCGCTCTTCGCTTTTACGAAGAGCTCTCTCTTGAAGAGATCGCCAAGGTCACCCGCGCCCCACTCTCCACCGTCAAGTCGCGGCTCTATCGCGGCCTGGCCATGATCAAGCCGCGGCTGGAATACGCGGCTCCCCGCTTTCAGGAGGTTGCTTGAGAGCGGCTGAACTGGCAGGCAACACTGGCGCCAATGCGGCGTCGGGGGCGGCGTCGGGTCCAAGCTCCAACGCTGACATCCTCGCCGCTCTTTCCGGCAAGCAAGCCGGCCGCGACCGCGCCGTCGCCGAAAAAACACGTCGCGTCGTCCTGGCTTCGCTCGGCGTCATGCGAGATCAGAAGGCCGGCCGCCGCCGCACGCGTTCTCTCGTCCTGGCTTCCCTTCTTGTGGCTCTCCTCGCATTCGGGCCTCTGGCCTGGCGGGTTGCCGACGACCTGATCGGCGGCGAGCACATCAGCGACATCGCCACCCAAACCAGCGTCTGGGCCTGCATTCTTTTCCCCGCCATTCTGGCCGCATTTCTCGTGGCCGGCTGGTCGCGCAACAGGGAATAACTCCCACGAAAGTTTCTTCAGTTTTTTGTGCCGGATTCGCCTCCGGCAGCAACTTCTCGCGCCCCTGCTCCGTCCATTCAAAGAGAGGCGAAACTGTCTCTGAACGACTTTCCCGGGGAGTAACGGCCCATGGCTGATCAAAAGCCCGTCGGTTTTAACGAAGAACAGCGGCTCATTCCGGTCTGGTCTATCGTCCTTGCCAGCCTGGCCTTTGTCCTCGTCGAGTACTATTTCTGGGTCGTCGCGCCCGAGCAGCGGCACCATGCGCCGCCGCCCCTCGGCCTGCGCATCTATTTCAACATCTCGTGGGGAGTCGTTGCCTCTCTCTATTTCCTGATGGTCGGCTACATCAGCAAAGATGCGCCGCGCCGCGCCATGAGCGCGCGATTCTGGATGGTCATTTGCTTTGTTATGCCCGCCGGCATCGGGGCCGTACTCTATTTTCTCCTCCGCCAGCCTCAGGTGTCTCGCTGCCCATCCTGCGGCACGCACGTTCAGGGTGACTTCCACTTCTGCCCCCAGTGCAACTATCAGCTCACGGCAAACTGCGGCACCTGCTTCCGCACCGTCCGCGCCACCGATATTTACTGCACCAACTGCGGCCACGAGCTGGCCCACGACCAGGCTCCCGCACGCCTGCGCGTGCTGAGCGAATAGCAGCGCTGAAGGCTGACGGCTGAAAACTGATGAGCCCCGCCAACTCCGCGGTGTTCTACAATCAACCTGTTCAGTTCCCATGCCCATCTCCGCGCTCATCATCGACGACGAACAACTGGCTCGCGACGAGCTCAAATTCCTGCTTGACTCAGTCGGCGACGTTGATGTCGTTGCCCAGGGCTCGAACGGCATTGAGGCCGTAGACCTGATCGACGAGCACCATCCCGATCTTGTCTTTCTCGATGTGCAGATGCCCGGCCAGGACGGCTTCGCCGTCATTCAGCGGCTCGTCGATCGCAATCGCGCCCAATCCGCAAAGGCAGGCGCGGAAAGAGACGTCGCTCCCCTGCCCCAATTCGTCTTCGCCACCGCATTCGACCAATATGCCGTTCGCGCCTTTACCGTGAACGCCGTCGATTACCTGCTCAAGCCCTTTGACCTTGCCCGCGTCACCGAAGCTGTGGACCGCGCCAAAGCGCGCATCGCCGCCGGCAGCCCGTCAACCGGTGCGCCCGATCAAATCCAGATCGATCGTCTTTTGCGCCTGCTCAACCGGCCCCAAAACGGCGAGGCGAGCCGTCCTCCCGCCAAGCTCATCGTGCAGGCGCAGAGCCGTCTGCTGCTCGTCGATCAGGCCGACATTTGCTACGCGGCCATTGATGAGGGCGTCATTCGCATCGTCACGCGCGTATTCGAAGGCCAATCCAAATGCCGCACTTTAGAGGAGCTTCTCGAACTCCTCGATCCCACACGGTTTTGGCGCGCCCACCGCGGCTTCGTCGTCAATATCGATCAGATTCGCGAGGTCATGCCCTGGTTCAAGTCCAGCTACCAGCTCCGCATGAATGACAAGCAGCAGACCGAAATCCCCGTCAGTCGCGCCCAGACCAAGCGGCTTAGAGAGCTGTTCAACCTATAGAGCCGTGAAACTGGGCGCTAGCGAAGCAAGCGGAGTTCGTCAGCCACCGCGGACAATTCTCGTGACAAAACCTCGAAAACAAAACTGCGGACTGTGAAACTGTGAAACCGTGGCTGCAAGCCGTTGATTCAGAAGGCTCCACAGTTTCACGGTTTCACAGTCTCGCAAAACGGCATGGGGGGTGGGGTCGGGGAGCATAGGGGGTGGGGGGTAAGGCAGCTTCCAGCTGCCGGCGCTCGCAGTTTTCAGCTCGACGGGCCGGGAGAGCGGGGTTGCTCGCGTTCATGGTCCCTCATTCGCTCGGTCCCTGTCGGGGTCCCCGGCGACGGGTGGCTCGCAGAGCCGGGGTCGCTGGGGTGGCTTGGTCCCTGTCTTCATCATGGGACCATTATGCGCCCGGGCGAGCAAACAATCGGCAATTGCAAGTGGCTTGGAAAGAGTGACTTATGAGTTTTTCTCTTGACAGAGGAAATTAAGGCCCGGTTGATCGGCCAACTCGCCACCATAATCCAGGAATCCCGTTTTCTGTCGTTCAGTCGTACCGCTCGAACACGATCTGCTTCTTGTGCCAGCCGTAACCATCGAGAAGCTCGCGGACACCGGACACCATGAAGTTCAGCCCGCAGATGTAGCAGTAGATGTCGAAATTCAGGCTTGCCGCCGGGATCGCCGGATCGACAGGCGGAGCAGGAAGTGTTCTGCCCTGCCGTTTCGCGCGTTCTTCGATGATCTTCGCAATGTGGACCTGCACGTGGCCTCGCAGGCCTTTCCAGATATCGTCGGCGCGGCTCAGTGTAGGCAGGTAATGGAAATTCGGCACGCGCTCGGCAAGCGCCTCGAATTCGGATCGGTAGTAGATGTCGCTTTCATGGCGAGTCCCGTAGACCAGCCAGATGTCTTTGCCCTGGCTGCGATCGGCGCCCCCCACCGGAAACAGCCATTCGAGAAAAGCGCGCATCGGCGCCACGCCGGTTCCGGTGGCCACAAGAATCGATTCGGTGATCGGCTCCTGCAACACAAAGTGTCCGTGCGGCCCGTGAATCTGAATCGTGCTTCCGACGGGCAAATCGGGCAGGTCGGCAAGATGGTTGGAGAAAAAGCCATTCTCCACGCGGTTCACGCACAGCTCGAATCTGTTGTCGCGCGCTGCAGACGCAATCGAATACGCGCGCGTCTGTTGCTTGCCGCTCTCGTCCGTGGCAACAGCCGATACGAACTGGCCGGGAAGGTAGTCGAAACGATCACGTCCCTCAACTTCAAAAAGGAAGTGATAGCACTGTGCAACTTCAGAGATGCAGTCTTTGCGCAAGAGTCGCGCTGTATAAAGCTCGCGTGCCAAGTTTTTCCTCGCCTTGTTGGGAAGATTGGGGCCGGGTTTGATTCTGCTGCGATTATAGGTCGCCGGGGTTCGGTGTTGCCATGTGTTCAGAACCGCTTGATTGCTCGGGAGACCATCATGAGGTTCGGCCGGCCCTACGGGACGGAGACGTTGCCGGCTCCGAGTTCCCAGGGTTCACGTCCGTTTGCGCGGACTCCACCGTGGGCTATTTTCGATCGCTCCTACGGAGCGGAAAATGATTCGCCGGGCGACGTACGAGTAGCCGCTATTGCGCGCCCATTACTGGAATCTCGATTGCCGAAGCGCGGCCCGCCCCGGAGTAAACCGTGATGGTTGCTGCCTGGTAGTCGCTGGGCCTGGCCTTCATGATGTTCGGCACAAAGGTTTGCGGATTGCGATCGTAGAGCGGAAACCACGTACTTTGGACCTCAACCATCACCGTGTGCCCGGCCTTGAAGACATGGTCGACGTCGTGCAGGCTGAACTTATATTCATGGATCGATCCAGGCGCGAGCGCGGTGGGACGGTCGTATCCCGTGAGATAACGCCCGCGGAAGATCTCAGCGTTGGTTATCAATTGGTATCCGCACATTGTCGGATCCGCATCGTCGGCCGGATACTCGTCGATCAGTTTCACGACCAGGTCGTTGTCCGTGCCTGTCGTCGAGGCAAAGATGTCCGCCACAACCTCGCCCGTAATCGTAAGATCTTTCGCGAGCACGGGCAGCTTCCATACGGCCACATCCTTGCGGGCGGTCACGAATCGTTGGTCTTCGGTGAGCCAGTTGTACCAGTCGGAACCTTCGCTGTACGTCGGCTGTATGGGCCTGTGTCTGTACGGAACAGGATTGGCGGGGTCGCTGAGGTACGAGGTCGTTGCTTCACTCGTCAACGTATTCCAACTCAGCAGCCCGGCTCCGCCAAGATAGAGGGCGGTCGGCCGCGACTCCCGGGGAGGAAAGTGCGAATAGTACTTCCATGTATTCGACCCCGTTTGAAAGCTCGCCGTATCGTCAAGATCGAAACCGGGCTGATCCTTGAGGAACTGCGCGAAGAACTTCGCTTCGATTTGCCTCCGGAATTCGGTGCCGATAGGCTCGCCATAGCTCAGGTTGCCGAGGCGTTGCGAGGACGACGACCAGTAACCGTGCCGCCACGGACCAAGAACGAGAAAGTTCTCGTGATTCGAGTCATGTGGCTCCAGCTTCGCGTATTCCTCCTGCGGCCCGAACATATCTTCCTGGTCGTAGTAACCGCCGACTGTAAGCGTAGGCACGTTGACGGAATTCAGCGCATTTTCCACGCCGCGCGACGACCACACCGAATCGTATGCCGGATGATCGAGAAAAAGCTTCCAGGTTGGCAGCAGCCTGGACCCGGACTGCTTCACGTCCTGCGCAAAGCTGCCACGGCTGAGAAAGAAGTCGAACCCGTCGGCAGGATTGCCATTTTTGTCGTGGCCATAGTTCACCTGGGTTTCCGTCTTCGTGGATTCGAGTCCCAGCACGTAGTCGTAGCCATAGCTTTGCCTGAAGGCCCCGTTGTGAAAGAAATCGTCGCCGATCCAGACATCGATCATCGGCGCTTGCGGCGAGATTGCTTTCACCGCCTGATGCGGATCGATTCCGGCCATCATCGCCAGGAATCCCGGATAGCTGGTGCCCAACACGCCGACCCTGCCGTTACTGCCCGCAACATTTTTGATCAGCCACGCCACGGTGTCATACGTATCGGTGCTCTCGTCAATCGCCTTTGGATTGTGATGATCCGCGAGCGGCCGCATCATCACAAATTTGCCCTCACTTTTGTAGCGGCCACGAATGTCTTCGGCAACGTAAATGTACCCGTCACGCGCCAGTTCGGGCCTCTGGGCAAAAAAGGAAGTACGGTCGGTTCCGTCCACGCCGTACGGCGTTCGTTGCATAAGGATGGGCAACGGCGTCTGAATGTCCGCAGGTTGAAGAATCACCGCGTGGAGCTTGACTCCGTCGCGCATCGGAATCATCGCTTCGCTGCGCGCGTAGTCATGGAAGATGCGGTGGACTGGCTCACCGCTGCGAACATAAATCGTTCCAGGATGGTCAGAGAATGAAACGTGATCTGCGCGGCCTGACGGACCGACGACAAATGCGGCGGTGACATCAGAGTTCGCAAGAGCGAAAAGAGTCGCCGAAATGGGCTTCAGCTCAATTGGAACCTGGCGATCGGAATCAGCCGTCAGTTCGCCATCCTGCACGTAGACGCTGTATGCGTCGCCCGGATTTGCGGTGTTAGTGAACTCGCCGGTCAATGCATTGAGCTGTGGCGAATTGGGCTGTTGCGCCGATCGCGGAGCCGACTGCGGAGCCGCATACGCCCCCGCAGCAGCTATCGGAAGGATCGCAATGCAAACGGATCTGCGAAGTAAGTGGCGGGCAATCAATTTTAAAACTCTCACTGTTTGTTTTGGAAATGGACTACGACCGGGTTGCATAAATCCAATCGCCGATGAAGAAACGCCCCTCAGGGGCTAAAGCCCAGGATCGATGCACGCTTTTCGGCACGGCTGAAGCCATGCCCTTTCAAAACGGCCTTTATTCAGCCAGTACGGCATGTGTGCAACTAATTCCAGTAGTCGGCTGCTCCGTTGATTCATTCAATGCACGTGACCGTGATGATGCTCGTGCCTCATGGCCATCTGTTCGGGAGGCGTGACGCAAACGCAATCCTCGAGTGATTCGCAGCCGATATGCTCGAACTGGATCGTCGTGTGGTTTATCTCATACTGGCTGTGGAGAACATCTTTGAGGTTGGCCAGAATACAAACGCTCTCCGAAGGGGGAATATCGGCGATTGTCACATGGCAGGAGAGGGCGCGCGAGTAGGATCCCAGGCACCAGACATGCAGGTCGTGGACATTGACGACACCATCAACCGCTTCCATGACCGAACGGATCTGCTGCGATGAGACACCACGTGGCGTGCCCTCGAGCAAGATGTTGAGAGTCTCGCGCACGATCCCAATGCTCGACCAGAAGATGAATGCGGCAATCAGTATTGAGAGTACGGGATCGATCCAGTTCTGGCCGGTGAGCAGGATGCCGGCGCCGCCGGCGATCACGGCTGCCGTCGAGAGAGTGTCGCCCGCCATGTGCAGGAAGGCGCTGCGCAGGTTTACATCGCGGGCCACGCCCCAAAGCAGCGCCGCAATCGCGCCGTTCATTGCCACACCAGCCGCCGCCACGATCATCATCATCCGCGGCTGCACCGTCACCGGGGAGCTGAGGCGGTGAACCGCCTCGATGGCGATCAACAGCGAAATGGCGATGAGCGTGGCCGCATTGATGAACGCGGCGATCACGCCTGCGCGCTGGTAGCCGAAGGTTCTGGAGTGGTCTGCCGGCCGCGATTGGAAATAGACTGCGGCAAAGCTGAGCAGGAGGGCCAGGAAATCCGAGACATTGTGCCCCGATTCAGACAGCAGCGCCAGAGAATGAGCGCGCAGTCCGGCGACAAGGGTGACCACGACATACGCCAGAGTGGCCGCCATAGAGATGCGCAGGACTAACGTTGTCCTGCCTGCACCCTTGCCGCCTTCCGCCGCGTGAACATGCATATCGATAGTCTACCCGGGGCCGGGATCGCGCGCCAACGCGCAGATCTACCCTTTACCGGGCCTCAAGTGGCTCAAATCCAAAGGGTCAGGATCGTCGAAGGAGGGCAGTTGCGGAATCCGCTCCCGCAGTCCCGACCATCCCTCCCCGACAACGATGCTGTTGTACGGGTTTCCTGGCTGATAGCGGACCGAGCATGGGAATCCAGCCCTCACCTCAACAGCATTGACAAGGTCACGCATCGCAGTAATGTCCTGCGAGCATTCGTAGTCCACGCCGGCGATTCGGTAGCTGAACAAAAGCATCGTAAGCGTCCGTCCGTCTTTCGCA
>Ga0265313_10004634_pt1 | contig 10417 bp, 9 predicted proteins | sample 4123metaG_FD_203122 | JGI IMG/M metagenome (GOLD analysis project Ga0265313, IMG submission 203122) | Rhizosphere microbial communities from Carex aquatilis grown in University of Washington, Seatle, WA, United States - 4-1-23 metaG | ecosystem: Host-associated > Plants > Roots > Rhizosphere >...
CAGTAGGCATGAACCAATCCTCCTCGGGGCGACTTGGCCGGCGCTCTTGTTCCGCGGCGCCGCTGCCGAGCCGATGGCGCCTGCTCACGCGCGAGCTTGGCGGGTCACGCGGGAATACGAGCGGCCTCGTGAGGTTTGATGGTGAAGGAGGCGATCACCGGCCGCCTTAACCGGTGAAGTTAATCCATGTTAAGCGCAGCATTTGCTGGCGCCATCGGTTGGCGTGAGCCCGCTGACCGCCATTGCTGCCTCATGGCGTGGGTTTGAAATGTCCGAGCAGCGACTCGAACAGCGGTGCCAGCCGCTTGAGCTCGCGGCGATGCGCCTCGGACAATTTCGCCAGCAGGGTGTCGGATTTGGGCGTCAGAGCCAGCAGCACTTGCCGCCGATCGTCCGGCCCGGAAAGCCGCTTCACCAAAGATTTTGCGGCCAGTCGATCGATCAATCCGACTGCGCTGTGGTGACGGATTGCCAGCCGTTTCGCGAGTTCGCCGGTCGTCATGGGCTTGCGGCCGAAGGCCTTGATCGCAAGCAGCGCCTGGTGCTGCTGGCCCGTGAGGCCGGATGCTTTCGCGGCGTCCTCGCTGAAGACGAGAAAGCGCCGCAGAGCATAACGGAATTCGGCCAATCGCTCGTAGTCGGCGGCGGTCAGCGGCCGCGAGGATGTGCCAGCCGAGTGCCGATCCTCCGGCGAGCGGATGGCGCTGTCGTCGGCCTCGTCGCTCGGCGCGACCTGCTTTTGGTGAGGAGGGACCGGGCACAGTCGGAAACCGAGCGTGAGGCCATGATCCGGCTTCGCGGCAAAAAGCAAACGATGGGCGCGTGAAGCGCGCGCAGCCCAGTGTTGCGTTATGATGGCGCCTGTCCAACCGGGGAGGCGCCGCCATGAGCGACGACGTGCACGAAGTCTATGCCATCCGCTATGGGCATCATAAGCGGCAGTCGTCGGCGAATTTCATTCACGGCGACCCGCACGACACGTTGCAGCCGCTTGACTATTTTGTCTGGGCCATCGTTGGGCCGTCAGGTGCGATCGTCCTCGATACCGGCTTCGACGAAGTGACGGGACGAAAGCGCGGTCGCGACATGATCAAGCCGGTGCGCGACGGACTGCTCGCGCTCGGCATCGCGCCCGATACGGTCAAAGACGTCATCATCAGTCATCTGCACTACGATCATTGTGAGAATTACGATCTGTTTCCGTCGGCCCGCTATCACCTCCAGGATCGTGAAATGGCCTACGCCACCGGGCGATGCATGTGTCACTCCGCGCTGCGGATGCCGTTCGAAGTCGACGACGTTGTCGCCATGGTGCGCAAGGTGTTTGACGGCCGCGCCGCGTTTCACGACGGCGAAGACGAGATCGTGCCCGGCGTGAGCGTGCATCACATCGGCGGCCACTCGAAGGGCCTGCAGTCGGTGCGGGTGAAGACCAAACGCGGTCACGTCGTACTCGCCGCCGACGCGACGCACCTTTACGCCCACATGGATTCGGGCCGCGTGTTCCCGACCACCTATAACTTGGAAGAGGTGGTCGAGGGCTATCGCAAGCTCAAAAAACTCGCGAGCTCGCCGCGCCACGTCGTGCCGGGGCACGATCCGCTGGTGTTGGCGCGCTATCCCGCCGCGAAGCCAGGCCTCGAAGGCTGGGTCGTGCGGCTCGATGCCGAGCCGAAGGAATAGCTGAAGCTGCTGACGCTCGCGTGATTGGAAGTAACTAACACACGATCGATAACTGCAATTGTCTGGACACTGCGGCACGACAGGGATGTTGTGCGACGCCATGTCATCTACGTTTTCCGCAACTTATGCATTTTGCTGAGCCTTCAGCCCAACACTCGGCAATTGGTTGTTGTTGGTTAGCCAGGGGACGACTCCGATGAATAAAGTTATCGCAGGCATCGTTACGCTCAGCTTGTCGTCATTCGCTCTTATATCGGTCGCTGCCGCGGATGAAATTACGGCTTTGTTTCCGGGCTCTCTAAAGCATGCCAATGCGCAGCTGATTTCCCAGTTCGAGCGATCCTCGGGAAACAAGGTCAATGCCGTTTACAGCACGGCTGGCGCCGTTGCCAACAAGGTCCGCAATGGTGAGGCCGCCGACGTAGCCGTTTCTGGCGCCGGTGCGATGGATCAATTGACAAAGCAGGGAAAACTGCTGTCAGGCAGCACCACCGCGATCATCAAGGTCGGCGCTGGCGCGCTCGTGCGAAAGGGGGCCGCCAAGCCGGACATCAGCACGGTCGAACATCTTAAGGCCGCGTTGCTTGCTGCAAAAGCCATTTCGTACACCGATCCCGCCCTTGGCGGCCCGGTGGGAATCTACATTGGAAAACTCATGGATAAGCTCGGTATTGGGCCCCAGATGAAGCTCAAGACCAAGCTATCCGGTCCCGGCGCCGCCGTCAGCACCACGGTCGTGAACGGCGAGGCCGACATTGGCTTCATCATGATCAACGAGATACTGGAGGGCGCCAGAGTGGATTACGCCGGGCCATTGCCACAACCGGTTCAGTATTACACGACGTTTGCCGGCGGTATCGTTGCCGCGAGCAAACACCAAGTCACGGCGCGGGCGTTCATCAGCTTTCTTTCTTCTTCCGCGAGCCGGGGCTTTTTGGAGAAACTTGGTTTCGAGGCGCCCTGATCTGACGTCCGTTTACCCTCGAGGCGAAGCGGACCGCGCCCGGTCTATAAGTGCACAGCCTAATCCGCCGAGATATGGGCGAAGCGGACCGCGCCCGGTCTATAGGTGCACGGCCTAATCCGCCGAGATATGGGCGAACTTGACGACTTTGGCCCAACGCTCGGTGTCCTGCGCGACCAATGTGGCGAAAGCCGCCGGCGTCTCCGGCAATCCGGTCGCGCCCAGATCGGTGAGCCGCGCTTTGATCTTTGGATCGGCAAGACTCGCGTTGATCTCCTTGTTGAGGCGCTCGACGATCTCCGGCGGCGTGCCTTTCGGCGCGCTGACGCCGTTCCAGGTACTCACCTCGTAGCCGGGAACGAACTGCCCGACCGTCGGCAGATCCAGCAATGCGGGCGACTTTTGCGCGGTGGTCACGGCGAGAGGGCGCAATTTGCCGGCGCGAATGAATCCGATCGACGCCGGCATGAGGTCGAACATGGCCTGCACCTGGCCGCTGAGCAGATCGATCAGCGCCGGCGCCGAGCCGCGATAGGGCACGTGGCGGATGTCGACGCCGGTCATGAACTTGAACAGCTCGCCCGCCATGTGCGAGGTCGTCCCGAGGCCGCCCGAAGCGAAGTTGATCTTGCCGGGATTGGCCTTGGCGTAAGCGATGAACTCCGGAACGCTTTTGACCGGAATTGAGGGATTGACCTCCATCACGTTCGGAATCTGGAACACGCCCGCGATCGATTCGAAATCCTTCAGGAAATTAAAATTGAGGTTGCGGTAGAGCGTCGCGTTGATCGCGTTTGCCGATGTCGACATCAGCAGCGTGTAGCCGTCGGGAGCCGCCTTCGCGACCCATTCGGTGCCGATATTGCCGCCGGCACCCGGCTTGTTGTCGAACACGAATGGTTTTCCAAGCTTCTGCGCCAGCGACTGCGCCAGAAGGCGCCCGATCACGTCCGATGAGCCGCCCGGCGGAAAGCCGAGAACGATGTGGACCGGATGCGACGGATAAGCCTCGGCGCGCGCGATGCCCGGCGCGGCCGGCAGCGCGGCCGCCAGGGCTGACAGTTGCAGGAAGCGGCGGCGCTGAATTTTCATGATGGCTCCGGTCAAAGGACACTTGTTGTTCGCCAGAGCGATGCGGGCCGCATCCGGTTTGCGGCGCAGCAATGCTCTGTTTTCATACTGGTGCTACCGACGCCACGGCATGGCCGCAAGATCGCGCCGCGCGCCCCCGGTATGCGAGCATTTCGGCCCGAAACGCCTGCGCCAGCGGCTTGGCGCTCTCGATTTCTCGGAAAAAGCGGCCAATAGCCAGCCGGGTGCGGCAAAGGGGCCGGGATCTCCAGGTCCAGGGCCCTTACGAAACTGACAGGTTTCACCCGTATGATGTCGCCAGCGCGAGCCTCTGGGGGGCTTGTGACAGTGATTTTGCCGACAGGGAGGGGCCCATGCGTACCTTGCTGCTGCCGTTCAGCGCGCGCTTTATTGCCTATACGGCCGTAATGGTCATCACCGCCGCTTTGTTGGTCGAGCTGTATTTCTCGCCATCGCCGATGGTCGCCGTGCCGCTCGTTCTGTTCTTCGCCTTGGCGGTGATCGGCACTGTCGATCTCATTCAGACGCGACACGCGGTGCTGCGCAACTATCCGCTCACGGCGCATATTCGCTTCATCCTGGAAGAAATCCGGCCCGAGATCCGCCAGTATTTTCTTGAGAGCGAGAAGGACGGGACGCCGTTCTCGCGCGACAAGCGCGCCATCGTCTACCAGCGTGCCAAGCAGGCCTTGGATAAGCGGCCCTTCGGCACCCAGGACGATGTTTACGCCGCCGGCTTCGAATGGCTGCATCACTCGATGGCGCCGCGGCCGGTCGCCAAGGAGAACGCCCACATCGTTATCGGCGGCCCGGATTGCGCCAAGCCGTATGCGGCGTCGATTTTCAACATTTCGGCCATGAGTTTCGGCGCACTTTCTCCGAACGCCATCCGCGCGCTGAATACCGGCGCGAAGAAAGGCAATTTCGCCCATGATACGGGCGAGGGCGGCTACAGCGCCTATCATCGCGAGAACGGCGGCGACATCATCTGGGAAATCGGCTCCGGGTATTTTTCCTGTCGCAACGAAGACGGCTCGTTCTGCGCCGAAAAATTCGAGGCGGGGGCGCGTTCCGATCAGGTCAAGATGGTCGAGCTTAAACTCAGCCAGGGCGCCAAGCCCGGCCACGGCGGCGTGCTGCCCGGCGCCAAGGTCACCGCGGAGATTGCTGCCGCGCGCGGCGTGCCCATCGGGGTCGACTGCGTATCGCCGTCGCGCCATTCTGTCTTCGCGACGCCGATCGAGTTGATGCAATTCATCGCCACCATGCGGCGGCTGTCCGGCGGCAAGCCGGCAGGTTTCAAACTGTGCATCGGCCATCCGTGGGAATTCCTCGCCGTCTGCAAGGCGATGGTGGAGACCGGCATTTATCCGGATTTCATCGTCGTCGACGGCAAGGAAGGCGGCACCGGCGCGGCGCCGCTCGAATTCACCGATCATCTCGGCATGCCGCTGCGCGAAGGCCTCAACTTTGTGCACAACGCGCTGATCGGCATCAATGCCCGCGATCGCATCAAGATTGGCGCCAGCGGCAAGATCGTTAGCGCCTTCGACATTGCGCGCGCCATGGCGCTCGGCGCCGACTGGTGCAATTCGGCGCGCGGCTTCATGTTCGCGCTCGGCTGCATCCAGTCGCAGTCCTGTCACACCGATCGCTGTCCGACCGGAGTGTCGACGCAGGATCGCGTCCGCCAGCGCGCGCTCGTGGTGCCCGACAAATCCGAGCGTGTATACAATTTCCATCGCGCCACGGTCGAGGCACTCGCTGAACTGGTAGCGGCCGCCGGATTGGATCATCCGACCGAACTGACGCCGGCGCATTTTTCGCGGCGTGTTTCGGCGCACGAGGTCAAGAGTTTCGCCGAGCTTTATCCGCAGCTCAAACCCGGCGAATTGCTTGCCGGCACGCGCGACCTGCGTTTTGCCAGCGCCTGGGACATGGCGAGCGCCAACGAATTTCGTGTGCTGCCAATGGCCGCCTGATCGGTTCGCCGGCGATATCGCGACCCGCGTCGAAGTGATAAAGTTGTGCGGCTCGTGCCGGAGGTCACACGCGTTGACCGCGCCCGCCGTGCTGCACTCGGCGAGCCCGACGCTTGCCGGCAGCGCCGGCAGCCTGTTCCACAGCGTGCCGGAAAAGATCGCGTCCATGTTGGGAATGGCGCCGCAGGCCTTGACGGCGATCAGCACGTCACGCGGGCCAGGCTCCGGCACGGCGACCTGATCGATGGAGAGCGGCCCGCCCGGTTTGTGCAGGCGCGCGGCGCGCATGACGGCGGGAATGTTTGCTTCCGGCATCGATCACTCCGGCTTGATGCCGGCAAATTTGATCACCTTGCCCCATTTTGCCGTTTCGTCGGCGATGAGTTTGCCGAAATCCGCCGGCGTGCCGGGCAGGAGCGACGCGCCGAGATCGCCGAGCTGCGATTTAACTTTGGGGTCGGCGAGGATCGCCTCGGTCTCGCGATTAAGCTTGGCAATGATCTCGTCCGGCGTGCCTTTCGGCGCGACCATGCCGTACCACGCGCTTGCCTCGTAACCCGGCACGAAGTCGGCGACCGTCGGCAAGTCCGGCAGCACCGCCGCCCGTGTCGCCGAGGTTACCGCCAGCGGCCGCAGCTTGCCTGCTTTGATGTATGGCAGCGATGTCGGCACATTGTCGAACATCAGCTGCACGCGCCCACTCATCAGATCGACCAGAGCCGGCGCGCCGCCACGATAGGCGACATGCACGATATCGACGCCGGTCATCATCTTGAACAACTCACCGGCGACATGCAGCGTCGAGCCGATGCCGGAGGACGCAAAGTTCAGCTTGCCCGGATTGGCCTTGGCGTAGGCGATGAGCTCGGGAATCGAATGGATTGGCTGCGACAGGTTGACATCGACCACATCTGGAAAGCGGATCAGGCCGGCGACCGGCGTGCTGTCGTTGATGAAATTGAAGGGGAGCTTGGCAAACAGCGCCGGATTGGTGGCGTTGGCCGGGGAGGCGAGGAACAGCGTATAGCCGTCAGGGGCGGCGCGCAGAGCGGCCTGGGTGGCGATGTTGGTGCCGCCGCCGGGACGGCTTTCAACGACAAATTGCTGGCCTAGCCGCTGCGACAGCCACTGGCCGAACAGGCGCGCGGTCAGGTCGGCCGATCCGCCGGGCGGATAGCCGATAATGAGGTGGACAGGGCGCGACGGATAGGTTTCGGCACGCGCCATGCGTGAAATCGCCGGCATCGCAACGACGCCTGCCGCGAGCCGTAGCAGTCCTCTGCGTCGAATTTTCATGGCGTCACCCCGGTCCTGCCTCGTTATGCTATACGAGCCGCCCGCGGCCGCGGAAGAGGTTTGCAAACCCGAGATCGGCCGCACCGAACGGGTGATTGTGGAGGAACGCCATGCGGCTCCCGCGCCGGGAGTTTCTGGGTCTGGCGGCTGGAAGCGCTGCCGCCGCAGCGCTGCCGCGCGCCGCCTGGGCTGCCGATTATCCGGTGCGGCCGGTGCGTATCGTCGAAGGGTTTGGCGGCGGCGGGACGCCCGATCTCTTGTCGCGGCTGATCGGGCAGTGGCTGTCGCGGCAATTGGGCCAGCCCTTCATCGTTGAAAACAAGACCGGCGCCGCCGGCAACATTGCGACCGAAGCCGTCGTGAAATCGGCGCCGGACGGCTACACGCTGCTCACCTGCCTCACTGCTAACGCGATCAACGCTTCGCTCTATCCGAATCTCGATTTCAAATTCATGCGCGACATGGTGCCTGTCGCAGGCTTGATCGCGCTGCCGATGGTGTTCCTGGTCAATCCGTCGTTCCCCGCCAAGACGTTTCCGGAATTCCTCGCCTACGCCAAAGCCAACCCGGGCAAGGTGAACCTGGCCTCGCCGGGGGTCGGCACGCCGATGCAGGTGGCCGGCGAACTGATCAATTTGACGGCCGGCGTGAAAATGGTGGGCGTGCCTTATCGCGGACCGGCGCCGGCGTTCACTGATCTGCTCGCCAATCGCATCACGGCGTTTATCATCACCATCACGGCGGCGATCGGCTTTATCAGAGACGGCCGGCTGCGCGCCCTGGCCGTCACCGGTGCGAAGCGATCGCCGATCCTGCCGGACGTGCCGGCCATCGCCGAGTTCTTGCCGGGCTTTGCCGCAACGGCCTGGGACGGAACCTGCGCGCCGAAGGGCACGCCGCCCGAAGTCATCGCCAAACTCAACAAGACCATTAACGCCGGCCTCGCCGATCCCCAGATCAATACCAAGCTCAGGGATCTCGGCGGCGACATCATGGCGATATCGCCCGCGGAATTCGGGAAATTCCTCGCGGAGGAAACGGCCAAATGGGACAAGGTGGTCAAATCTTCCGGCGCCAAGCCAAATTGAAAAGGACGAGCAGGTCCGGCTGTGCCGCAACCGCATGAAAGTGAGAGAACGATGAAACTTGCGCGTCGAGACATGCTGCGGCTGGGTGCGGCGGCTGCCGCTTTGCCGTGCCTGCCCGAAGCGGCGGCGGCGCAGACTTATCCGGCACGGCCGGTCCGCATCGTTGTGCCTTATCCGGTCGGCATCGCGCCCGACATTGCCACGCGACTGTTGGCCGAAGGCTTGTCGCAGCGGCTCAAACAGCAGTTCATCGTCGATAATCGTCCCGGCGGCGCCGCCAATATCGGCACGCAAATCGTCGTGAAAGCGGCGCCGGATGGATACACGTTGCTGACCTCGACCATGACCAACGTGCTCAACATGTCGCTTTACGACAGCCTCGACTTCAATTTCCTTCGCGACCTCGTCCCGGTTTCGGGGTTGGTGCTGCTGCCGCTCGTGCTTGTGGTCAATCCGTCGGTGCCGGCGAAGACGCTGCCGGAATTCATCGCCTACGCCAAGAAAAATCCCGGCAAGATCAATTTTGCCTCCGTCGGCAGCGGCGCCGCGACCGACGTGGCCGGCGAGTTGTTCAACATGATGGCCGGCACTCATCTGGTGAACGTGCCGTATCGCAGCAGCTATCTGCCCGACCTGCTCAGCGGCCAGGTGCAGGTCGGCTTCACCCCGATCCTGCAGACGATCAGCTTCATTCGCGCAGGAAAACTGCGGCCGCTGGCGGTGACCGACTCGGCGCGCTCGAAAGTGCTGCCCGATATTCCCACCGTTGCCGAGTTTGTGCCCGGCTATAAGGCGATCGTCTGGGACGGCATCAGTGCGCCGGCCAAGACCCCGCCGGACATCGTCAACAAGCTCAACACCGCAATCAACGCCGTGCTGAACGATGCGCCGATGCAGAAAAAATTCGCCGATCTCGGCGCCGTGGCGATGGTGATGAGCCCCGCCGAATTCGGCCAGTTCACCAAAGACGAAGCCGCGAAATGGGCCAAGGTGATCAAGACCGTCGGCATCAAGGCGCAGTAGGTCCGAGCGCCGCCGGGATACGACAGAAGGAGATCGATCATGACGCTTCGCCGCCGCAGTTTTCTGCAACTGGCCACCAGCGCGGTGGCGCTGCCCGCAGTGTCGCGCACCGCGCTGGCGCAGAGCTATCCAAAGCGGCCCGTAAAGCTGATCGTGACGGTGCCGGCCGGCGGCTCGCCCGACATCATCGGACGGCTGATCGCGAAATGGTTGTCGGAAAAGCTCGGGCAGAATTTCTTGGTTGAGAACAAGCCGGGCGCCAGCACCAATTTGGGCACCGAACTGGCGCTCAAGGCGGCGCCGAGCGGCGACACGCTGTTGCTCGCCATGTCGTCCAATGCGATCAACCCCGCGCTCTACACGCATCTGAATTTCAACTTCATCCGCGATGCCGAGCCGGTCGCCAGCATCTCGACGATCCCGCTGGTGATGGTCGTTCACCCCTCGGTCGCCGCCAAGACGGTCCCCGAATTCATCGCGCTCGCCAAATCCGAACCGGGCAAGCTCAACATTGCGTCCGGCGGCACCGGCACGCCGCTGTTCGTCGCCGCCGCGCTGTTCAAGATGATGGCGGACGTCAAGCTCACCGACGTGCTCTATCAGGGCGAGGGCGCGGCCTATCCGGACCTGCTTAGCGGCCGCACGCAGGCGATGTTCGGCGTCATGCCGGCAGCGCTGCCCTATATCAGGGCCGGCAAGCTGCGGGCGCTGGCGGTGACCAGCGCCAAGGCGCAGCCGGAACTGCCCGGTGTGCCGCCGGTGGCGCAATTCCTGCCCGGCTACGAGGCGCTCGGCTGGTACGGCATCGTCGCGCCAAAAGGCACGCCGAAAGACGTGGTCGAGGTTCTCAACAAGCAGGTCAATGCCGCGCTCGCCGATCCCGCTATGCGAAAGCGCTTTACCGATCTCGGCTGCGACGTGTTCACCGGCACGCCCGCCGACTTCGAGAAGTTCATCCGCAGCGAAACCGAGAAATGGGCCAAGGTGATCAAGTTCGCCGGCGTCAAACCGAACTGATTTGGTCATCTTGCTCCCCAATCCCTCATCCTGAGGTGGCCGCGAATCGAGGCTCGCTGCGCTCGCACCTCAGGATGAGGTAACAGCGCAAGCGCTCCCGGTCTCACGGCGCGATTTTTGTTCGCGCGCGAGTTTTTCATCCCACCATTTTTTCTAACGCCTTCCCCTTGCGCCATTCCTGGGTTTTTCCCTGTGCCCACCCAGGCCGCAAACAAAAGGGGAAGCGGAACGCCGAGAGACGCGTAGTTTGACCCGCGCCTTGCGGGCACGGG
>Ga0265313_10004635_pt1 | contig 10417 bp, 9 predicted proteins | sample 4123metaG_FD_203122 | JGI IMG/M metagenome (GOLD analysis project Ga0265313, IMG submission 203122) | Rhizosphere microbial communities from Carex aquatilis grown in University of Washington, Seatle, WA, United States - 4-1-23 metaG | ecosystem: Host-associated > Plants > Roots > Rhizosphere >...
GAAGACCTTGGAGGAGCCCCCGTCGCACGTGAAATTCGTCTTTGCGACGACCGATGTCCAGAAGGTGCTTCCGACGATCCTCTCGCGGTGCCAGCGCTTCGACCTGAAGCCGATCCCGCCGGAATTAATAGCCGAGCGCCTGCGAAAGATCGCAAAGGCCGAAAACATCACGATATCCGACGAGGCCGTGGCCTCCATATCGCGGCTTGCTGATGGAGGTATGCGCGACGCGCAGTCGATCTTCGACCAGATGATTTCGTTCTGCGGCTCGGAAATCGCCGAGGCCGACGTCCTCGATGTCTACGGCCTCGTTGCCGCGGGAAAGGTCGGCGAACTCGCCGCCGCAGTCGCCTCCGGGGACAACCGCCGGATCATCGCCCTCGTCGACGAGTGCGACTCGGCGGGCCGCGATCTGGTCCGTCTCCTGGGGGACCTCCAGGCGCTCGTTCGCGAGGCGCTCCTGGACGGCATCGCCCAGGGGGGCCGGACGAGCAGGCTCGGCGGCGCCCCGCTCACGACCGAGCAGCTCACCCGCCTTTTGGACGCCCTGCGCGAAGGGGAGGGCGGGGTGAAGCACGGGCTCGCGGAGAGGGTCAATTTCGAGGTCACGCTTCTCAAGGCCGTCGAGGCAAGCCGCGCCCGCGCGATCGACAGCCTGATAAGGGAACTGGCCGCCCTGGCCGACGAGGCCGGGGCCTCCGCCACCCAGGACGGCGCTTCCACGGAAGGGTCCGACAAAGGCGAAAAAAAAAAGGACTGATTGACCGGTTGGAGAAGCGGCTTTCGGCCGCGCTGACACAGGCACGGGAGGAGGCACTTGCCGCAATGCCGGCGGCTCGGAGCCCGGATCCAGCGGGGACCGGGGGTGAAGACCCGGCCCAAGCCAGCCGGTCGCGGGCGCCTGAACCTGAAAATCCTGAGCCAAAGGTTCCGGGCGACGGCCTCGAACAGGAAGTTGCGGTCGCGTGGCCAGGCGAGGCGGACGAGGCTGCGTTCCTCGCCGGAGAACGGGAGCAATTCACGAAGGCGCCGGCCGCGGAGGCCGCGCCTCGCGCCGAGACTTCCGAACTGGCCGAACGCGGCGAGCCGCCGTCCCTGGAAGAACTCGTCCAGCGGATCCCGGCCGATCTTCGCCTGGCGCTGGATGAGCTCTTCCGGGCCAAGTTCACGCGCGCGACCCGCGTTCGGCCGGCCGAAAAAAAAGCCGGCCCCGGATAGGGCCGGCTTGAAAACTTCGGGCCGGACGTTCCGCCGGATCAAATGTCGTAGTAGAGATAGAACTCGTACGGATGCGGGCGCAGGCGCACGGCGTCGTATTCGCCCATCTTCAGGTCGATGTAGTTGTCGAGGAAGTCCTGCGAGAACACCCCGCCCTTGAGGAGGAACGCGTGGTCCTTCTGGAGGGCCTCGATCGCCCCCTTGAGGGAATCGGGCACGTGCGGCACCTTCGCCTTTTCCTCGGGAGGCAGCTCGTACAGGTTCTTGTCGAGCGGGTCGCCCGGATGGATCTTGTTCAGGATGCCGTCGAGACCGGCCATGAGCATCGCGGCGTTGGCAAGGTAGGGATTTGCCGCCGGATCCGGCGTGCGGTATTCGATGCGCTTGGCCTTCGGGCTCGGGCTGTAGGTCGGGATGCGGACCGAGGCCGAACGGTTGCGCGCAGAGTACGCGAGATTGACCGGGGCCTCGTAGCCGGGCACCAGCCGCTTGTAGGAATTGTTTGTCGGATTGCAGATCGCGCAAAGGGCCGGCGCGTGCTTCAGGATTCCGCCGATGTAATATAGTGCCATTTCGCTCAGGCCCGCGTAGCCGTTGCCGAAGAAGAGCGGCTTGCCGTCCTTCCAGAGCGACTGGTGCGTGTGCATGCCCGAGCCGTTGTCGCCGAAGAGAGGCTTCGGCATGAAGGTGGCCGTCTTGCCGTACTTGTACGCGACGTTTTTGACGACGTACTTGTACAGGCTCATCTTGTCCGAGGTCCTGAGGAGAGTGTCGAACACGATGTCGATCTCGGCCTGGCCCGCCGTGGCAACCTCGTGGTGCTCGCGCTCGATCTGCACGCCGAGCGAGATCATCGTCAGGATCATCTCGTTCCGGATGTCGATCAGTTTGTCCGTCGGGGCGACCGGGAAGTAGCCCTCCTTGTGGCGGATCTTGTAGCCGAGGTTCGGCGATCCGTTCTCCTCCTTCTCCCGGCCGCGGTTCCAGATGCCCTCGATCGAGTCGACCTTGTAGTGCGTCCCGTTCGAGGCCGAATCATACGACACCGAATCAAAGATGAAGAATTCAGCCTCGGGCCCGAAGTATGCGGAGTCCGCGATCCCCGTGCTCTTCAGGTAGGCCTCGGCCTTCTTTGCGATGACGCGCGGGTCGCGGTCGTACGGCTCCTTGGTGATCGGGTCGTACGTGTCGCAGCTGAGCGAAATCGTCGTGTTGGCAGCGAACGGATCGATGAACGCCGTCGCCGCATCCGGGAAGACGAGCATGTCCGACGCATTGATCGCCCTCCATCCGCGGATAGACGAGCCGTCGAAGCCCAGTCCTTCGGAGAAGATCTCCTCCGTCAATTCGGACACCGGGATGGCAAAATGCTGCCACGTCCCGTGAATGTCGCAGAGCTTGAGGTCGACTATCTTGACCTCCTTGGTCTTGGCCAGGTTGATAACTTCTTTGGGTGTCATGGGCTGTTTCGGGATTATATGCTATGCGGGGTCAAACAGGGCTTGGAATGTCACGGAAGCGCGGCCAATGCCAAATTAATTTTTCCGTTTATGCCTTTTTGCGCCCGGGCATATCCTTCACCGATTTGGCCACGGCTTATGGATTCCCCAGAGCCCCGATGACGACCGCCGTCGCATTGTCCTGGCCTGACACGTTCACGGCCTCCGTGACCAGGGCCGGCGCCAGGCCAGCCAGGGGCAGGTCCGCGCCGAGGATCTCCTCGATCCTCCGGTCCCAAAGGCCCTCGACGACTCCATCGCTGCAAAGGAGAAACCGGTCGCCGCTATTCCACTCGAGGGTCGCGATCTGGGGCTCGAGGAACTGGTGGCCGGCCCCGAGCGCCTGGTCTAGCGCGTTGCGCCTCGGGTGCACCCGCGCCTCGAGTTCGCTGATCCGGCCGGATCGTCGAAGCCAGCCGACGTGGGTGTGGTCGTGGCTCAGCTGGCACAGCTTCCCTCCCGCCGGCATCCGGTAGATTCGGCTGTCGCCCACGTGCGCGATGTGCAGCCACCGGGGCGTGAACCAGCACAGGCTCAGGGTCGCGCCCATGCCCTTGCACTCCTCGTAGCTGCCGCCGATCACCGTGAGATCGCGGTGGATGGCGTTGAACAGCTCGAGGAGCCGTCCCTCGAACTTGAAGACAGGGGTCTCTTCGGCCGGACGGAATCCGCGATTCATAAGGCGGGTGATCTTTTCGACCGCAACCCGGCTGGCGAACTCTCCCGCGTTGGCGCCCCCCATCCCGTCGCTGACCGCAAACACGAAATCGCCCCCATCGATCGGCGCCTCGCCCGTCTTGCCCAGGTAGTGCGCCTGGCTGCCATCGAAAACCAGCGCGAGAAACGCGTCCTCGTTGTTTCTGCGCACCTTTCCCCGGTGGGTCATGCCGGACCAACCGAGCCGCGCCTGGGGACCTTTTCGCGCGCTCATGGAACCGGCGGCGCGGTCTCGCCGTCCAGAAGGGTAGCAAATTCGAAGTCAATGAGACAGAACCGGTTGTCCGTGATTCGGTAGGTCACGTTCCGCATCACTGCGTCCAGGTGCCGGACGCCGTAGCGCTCGAGCTCCGCGAAGAGCTCCCTTCTGTGGTCCTCCCCGAGCTGCTCCACCCGGGATCCGCAGTTGGTCGTGATGATCTTCAGGTTTTCAGGCTCCACGGACAGCAGCACCGGCACGAAGCCGCAGCCCCGAGCCTCCAGGTGCCGGAGGACCCGCACCTCGTTCTCGAAGCGCTCGCGCGCCAAGGGTCCCCGAAAGGTCTTGTGAACCCGGCCATCGTAGCCGATGCGGACCAAAGCCCGGGCCGTGTCCTTGATCTCATGCATGGATGGGGAGGCGGCTGCGGGAAAAAAGAGGGCACGTAAAATCCGACAATAAGCTGTCTCTGTGCCCCTTCCATTTAAAAACAATGCTAAAAAATCCGATTTTCGACCATTTTTTGTCGATCATGGTATCCATATTGCTTTTGGCTCCTCCTTTAACTGCGTCTTCTTGGCGCGCCGGGCGCCGCATCGGTCGTCCGCCTCCCTGCAGTACGCAATCAACAACATCATGCCCAAACTGAAACTGGAGTACATCTGGCTCGACGGATACACCCCGATCGCGAGCCTCCGAAGCAAGACCAAAATCGTCGACGGCGATCCCGCGAAACTCACCCTGGCGGACCTCCCCATGTGGGGGTTTGACGGAAGTTCCACGCAACAGGCCGAAGGCAAGAGTTCCGACTGCCTGCTGAAGCCGGTCGCCCTGTATCCCGATGCGACGCGCAAGAACGGGTTCCTGGTCATGTCGGAGGTGCTCCTGCCCAACGGCCAGCCGCATCCGACAAACTCCCGGGCAACCGTGGTCGACGATCCCGACACCTGGTTCGGATTCGAGCAGGAGTACTTCTTCTTCAAGGATGGCCGGCCGCTCGGCTTTCCGGAGGCCGGTTTTCCGCCGCCCCAGGGGCCCTATTACACCGGCGTCGGCTACAAGAACGTCGGCGACCTCGCACGCACGCTCGTCGAGGAGCATATCGACCTTTGCATCTCCGCAGGCATCAACATCGAGGGCATCAACGCCGAGGTGGCGAAGGGCCAGTGGGAGTTCCAGATCTTCGGCAAGGGATCCAAGACGGCCGCCGACCAGATGTGGGTCGCCCGCTACATCATGGCTCGCGTCTGCGAAAAATACGGCATCGATGTCGACTGGTACTGCAAGCCGATCAAGGGCGACTGGAACGGGTCGGGCATGCACACCAATTTCTCGACCAAGTTCATCCGGGAGGTCGGCGGCAAGGCCTATTTCGAAAAGCTCATGGCCGCCTTCAACGCCCACCGCGACGAGCACATCGCCGTTTACGGGCCAGACAACCACCTGCGCCTCACGGGCCTCCACGAGACCCAGTCGATCGACAAGTTCAACTACGGGCTTTCCGACCGCGGCGCCTCGGTCCGCCTGCCCGTCAGCTTCATTTCGAGCGGCTACCGCGGCTACCTCGAGGATCGCCGGCCGAATTCGGCCGCGGATCCCTACCTGGTGGCCTCGAGGATCATCGCAACGATCCTGACCGTCCCGACTTCATAGCCGTTGAATCCCGCTGCGGCGGTGCGGTCGCCCAAAGCGCCCCCCCGCCGCGGATGGGATCGGTCCGCCCCTTACTTCAGGAGCATTTCCTTCACCGACTTGCCCGCCGGGATCATCGGCAGGACGTGCTCGGTGTAGGGAACCACGACGTCGAGAAGGAACGGCCCGTCGCAGTCGAGCATCTCCTGGATCGCCGGCCTGAGGTCGCTCCGCTTGATGACCTGCCGTCCCTTGACGCCGTATCCTTCCGCTATTTTTACAAAATCGGGATACAGCGCGGACGGGTTGTCGGGGCTGCCGACATTGTTCTCGTCGCCCAGGATCGTGTTTCCCCGCACGCTTCCGTAGAACCGGTCCTCCCACTGGACCACCATGCCGAGGTGCTGGTTGTTCAGGATCATCGCCTTTGCCGCGATCTTCTCGATGTGCGCGGTAGCCAGTTCCTGGATATTCATGGCGAACGAGCCGTCGCCGTCGATGTCGATCACCTGTCTGTCCGGGCATGCCACCTTCGCCCCGAGGGCGGCCGGGTAGCCGAACCCCATGGCTCCAAGCCCGAGGGAGCTGATGTAGCGGCGCGGCTCGTTGAACCGGTAGAACTGGGCGGCCCACATCTGGTGCTGGCCGACCCCTGTCACGATGATGGCCTCCCCCTTTGTCAGCTCATAGAGCGCCTGCACGGCCTCCTGCGGCTGGATGTGCCTGCTCTCTTCGAAGCTGAATGGGTGCTCCCGCTTCCATTCGGCGATCTGGCTGTGCCAGGCGGCGGTGTCCGGCGGTGCGAACCGCGCGGCGGACATGAGTTCGACCAGGCGGCCCAAGGCGTACTTCAGGTCACTCTGGACCGGATACTGGACGCGCTTGTTCTTGTTGTGCTCGGACGCATCGATGTCCACGTGCACGATCCTTGCCTTCGCCGCGAACTTCTGGGTGTCGCCCGTGATCCGGTCGTCGAACCGCGCCCCGAGAACGAGCAGGAGGTCGCACTCGTCCACGGCCCAGTTCCCGTAGGCGCTCCCGTGCATGCCGAACCACTGCATTGAAAGGGGATGGGTCTCCGGAAAGCCCCCCACGCCCATCAGGGTCGTGGCGACGGGGATGTTCGCCTTCACGGCAAAGGCCTTGAGCTCGGAGTGGGCCTCCGAGGAAATGATTCCGCCCCCGGCGTAGATGGCCGGCTTCCTGGACTCGGAAATGAGACCGATTATCTCCTTCAGGCTCTCATCGGTCGCCCGGTATGCCGTGCTCACGGTGGGATTCCGGAACTCAACCGTCGCCGGGTACACAGGCGAAAACCTCGCTTGCTGGACATCCTTCGGAATGTCGATGACGACGGGACCCGGCCGGCCGCTCCTGGCGATATGGAAGGCCTCCTTGAAGATCCGCGGCAGGTCATTCACGTCGAGGACGAGGTAGGAGTGCTTTACGATGGGAAGCGTCAGGCCGAAAAAATCGGTCTCCTGAAACGCCATCTTCCCGATGTACTTCGAATACACCTGCCCGGTGATCGCGACGAGCGGGATCGAGTCCATGAATGCATCCGCAATCGCGGATGCGAGATTGGTCGCCCCTGGGCCGCTCGTCGCCATGCATACGCCGACTTTGCCGCTCGCCCGCGAGAATCCCCCGGCCGCGAACGATCCGCCCTGCTCATGCCGGGGCAGGATCACCCGGATCTTGTCCGTTCGCGCCAGGGCCTGGTGAAGCTCCTGCGAGGCCCCGCCCGGATAGGCGAAGATCACATCGACCCCTTCGCGGATCAGGCATTGGACAACGGCTTCCGCGCCTTTCATCTCTTTGCCGGTTTCGTTTTTGGGAAAGGGAGCTAGGATCGGGCTGGTTTTCATTGGTACAGGGAGCCGCGAATCCAAATGGGGGGCGCCCGGAGAGGCAAGCCTGCCCTTCCCCGAAATCCCTGCATGCGGGCCAGGGCTGCTCCCTTGAATTGAGTTGGCTCCCCCACGACGCATGGCCAGATTGCCCATATGCTGAAGCTGCTCTTCATAGGCGATATCGTCGGCCGTCCGGGGCGCGATATTGTCGGACTTCGGGTCCAGAAGCTGCGGACCGAGCTCGGGTTGGACTTCGTAATCGCCAATGCCGAGAATTCCGCGGCCGGCGCAGGCATAACGGGCTCAATTGCCAAGTCCCTCCTCGAATCCGGGATCGACGCCCTGACCTTGGGCGACCATGTTTGGGACCAGCGGGGCTGGGAGGGCGAAATCGGCCAGATCGAGCACGTCTGCCGGCCCGCCAACCTTCCGGAATCGTGCCCCGGCTGGGACCATCTCATCATCGAATCCCGGGGGTTTCGCGTGGCCGTGTTTACAGTCCTTGGCCGCCAATACATGAATATCAAAGCCGAGTGCCCGTTCCTCTGCGCCGACAGGATGGTCAACCGGCTGAAGGCCCAGGCGGATGCGATCATTGTGGAGATCCATGCGGAGGCGACCTCGGAGAAACAGGCCATGGGCTGGCATCTCGACGGCCGGGTGACCGCCGTCCTCGGAACCCACACCCATGTGCCCACGGCCGACGCGGTCGTCCTGCCCAAGGGCACGGCCTTCATGTGCGATCTCGGCATGACCGGCCCCTACGCGAGTGTTCTCGGCCGCGAAACCGCCCCTGTCGTGGCCAAGTTCATGGATGGGATGCCCCGCCGGTTCGAGGTCGCCACCGGGGATGTTCGCCTTTCGGGGGCCCTGATTGAAATCGACGCCTCGATGGCCCGGGCGGGAAAGATCGAGCTGTTGACTGTGCGGGGCTAGCACTTGACCGTAAGACGTTCCCCGTCCCTAATTATCGGGCCATAAAACCACTGATGGAAACCTTCCTGATAGACGTTCCCGTGCCATCCATGGGCGCCACCGTAAACGAACTGACGGTAATCAGCCTGAAGATCGGACCCGGCGACCGCGTTTCCAAGGGGCAGAAGATCGCTGAATTGGAAAGCGACAAGTCCGTCTTTGAATTTGAGTCCCCCTGCGACGGAACGGTGAAGGCCATCTTCGCACCGGCTGGGGAGGTCAAGGCGGCCGGGGCTCCCTTCCTGAGGATCGAAACCTCCGACGTCTCCTTGAAACACCTGATCGTTTCACCCGCGGCTGAAACCAGGCCTGCCGAGGCAAAGGCCGTCCCAACGGGCCCTGCCCAGCTGGTTTGGACCCCGAAAGCGCTCAAGCTGGCCCAGCAGGCGGGCATAGACACCTCAGTCACCGACATCGAGGCGACCGGACCCGGAAATCGCGTTACCGGAGACGATGTAACGCGTTATATCGCAAGGCCCAAGTGATACCCTTGAACCCCGGCTTCGATCGGGCGAGCCAAGCCTCGGCTGCGCCGCCAATTCCAGAAGCAACCCCCTTCCATGCCTCCTTCACTGACTGACACAGTCACCATCGCCGGTGTTGGATTTGCGGCGCCAAGCCATGTGTGCGCCAACGCCGAAATCCTCAAGGCCTTCCCCTATCGCACAGACGCGGAAATCGTCCGCCTGACGGGAATCCGGGAAAGGCGCCATGCGACCGACGACGAAAGCGCAACAGCCTTGGCCGCCCTGGCCGCCCATAACGCCCTTGAACAGGCCGGCATGGATGTGAGCCAGATCGACGGGATCATCATGGCCACCCTGATTCCGGACCAGCCCGTCCCCTCGATGGCGAGCGCCCTCGCCAGGCTTCTCGGCCGACCCCGGGTGTTCGCCTTCGACCTCAATGCCGCCTGCGCCGGCTGGCTCTACGCCCTCGAGGTCGGCCGGGCCCTGATCCGCGCCGGCACTACCAGGAACCTCCTCGTAGTCACGGCCGAACTCCTTTCCCGGATCACCAATCCCCAGGACCACGACACCGCGTTTCTCTTCGGCGATGGCGCGGGCGCCGCAATCCTGACGACCGGCGAGTCCGGCCACCGGCTTCACAAAATCGGGATTTCAGGCGACGCCGACCAATACGATGCCATTCAGCGGACTGGGGGCGGAGCCCGAAAACCGGTTCCGGATCCGACGGGATACGACCTGGAGACCTTCTTCCTTCAGATGGACGGTCCGGCGGTCTTCAAGCACGCGACCGTGGCCTTTTCAGAGCAGATCAACGAGACCCTTGCTCGCGAGAACCTTAGGCCCGAGGACATCGCCTGGGTGGTGCCGCACCAGGCAAACGATCGGATCCTTCGCGCCGTCAGCAAGCGGGTCGGCATTCCCTACGACAAATTCATCGTGACGATCTCGAAATTCGGGAACACGAGCGCCGCCAGCGTCTCAATGGCGCTCGGCTGGGCCGCCGAGGAGGGTCTTTTCAGCGAAGGCGACAAGATCGTCGTCTGCAGCGTCGGTGCTGGGCTGACCTTTGCCGGCGGCCTGATGGTCTGGTAGCGAAAATCCTAGGCGTTCTGCAGCTCGTAGCTAAGGACGCTGATCGCGTACACAGCCGCCGTTTCGCACCTCAAAACAAGGGGTCCAAGCGTAATCGGCTCGAAGCCGCAACTCATTGCGCGGCTGAGTTCTGCAGGCGTAAAGTCCCCCTCAGGGCCGACGAGCCAAAGGACGTTTTTCGGCGACCGCCCCTGGGCCGCCCGGAATGCGGTCAGGGCGGTCTTCAGGGAATGAGCCCCCGGCTGAAGGCTCGCTATCAACTTAAGATCGTAGCCCTTTGCCGCCTCCATGAACGCCCCCGCCTCCTGGAGCGGAGCGATCTCGGGAAGCCATGGATTGCCGCATTGCTTGGCCGCCTCCAAGGCGGCGAGCTGCCATTTTTCGATCTTCCTGTCTGTGCGGTCAGCCTCGATGTGAACCTGGGTTCTCTCGCTTTCGAGCGGCACGATCCGAGAGGTGCCGAGCTCGGTCGACTTCCGCACGATCGCATCCATGAATCCTCCCTTGGGGAGCGCCTGGCCCAGCGTGATCGAGTAGGGCAGGGGCTTGGCCTTCTGCGAGAAGCGCACTTTGAGGACAGCCGCCCGCTTGTCCGCCTCCTTCAGTGTGCAAATCCACTCCGTTCCGTGGCCATTGAATCCGGTTACCGTGTCTCCCTGTCCGGCGCGATTCACCGTGACCAGATGGTGCGATTCGTCGGTCGATAGGACGATTTCGGTGGGTTCGGCATCGGCCGGGGCGCAAAAGACGCGAAAATCAGGC
>Ga0265313_10004638_pt1 | contig 10412 bp, 8 predicted proteins | sample 4123metaG_FD_203122 | JGI IMG/M metagenome (GOLD analysis project Ga0265313, IMG submission 203122) | Rhizosphere microbial communities from Carex aquatilis grown in University of Washington, Seatle, WA, United States - 4-1-23 metaG | ecosystem: Host-associated > Plants > Roots > Rhizosphere >...
CAGATCGCCAAGCTGCATGACGTGCCGGTGGTGGTGCGGGAGATGGCGGACGGCGAGGCGCTGGAGCTGGCCATCATCGAGAATGTCCAGCGCGCCGACCTCAATGTGCTGGAGGAGGCGGGGGCCTATCAGGAGCTGATCGAGACTTTCGGCCGCACCCAGGAAGACGTGGCCCGGGACGTCGGCAAGTCCCGCTCCCATGTCGCCAACACCGTGCGGCTGCTGCGGCTGCCGGAAAAGGTGAAGGCCTGGATCCGGGAGGGCAAACTCACGGCCGGCCATGCCCGCACCCTGCTGGGCGCCGCCGACCCGGAGGCGCGGGCCGCCGAACTGATCGCCGGCGAGATGACCGTGCGCCAGGCCGAACAGCGTTCGGGCAAGAAGTCCAGGCCCGGTGGAAAAGCCCGCAAGGACCCCAACATCGTTGACCTGGAAGTAAGCATTTCCAATCGGTTAGGGCTGAAAGTTGAGATAACTCACAAAGGGGATAAGGGCGGGGATATCCGTATCGCCTACAAGACCCTGGAACAGCTGGACGACCTGACCCGGCGTCTCAGCCGATCGTCCTAAGCCCCCGCATTCCTTGCCCGAACAGTGTTTGTGGAACCGCCTCAGGCCCGGCCGGCCAGGGCCAGGGCGGCGGGAATGTCGATCCGCCCGTCATAAAGGGCGCGGCCCACCACCACCCCCTCGATCCCCGGTTCCTTCGCGGCGGCCAGCGCCGCGATATCGGCATTGGAGCCGACGCCGCCCGAGGCGATCACCGGGATGGAGAGGGCGCGGGCCAGGGCGGCGGTCGCCGTGACATTCACCCCCTTCAGCAGCCCGTCGCCATCAATGTCGGTGAACAGGATGGCGGCCACCCCGGCATCCTCGAAACGCCTGCCCAGGTCTATCGGGGTCAGGTCGGAGACTTCGGCCCAGCCCTGGGTGGCGATCCTGCCGCCCTTGGCGTCGGCCCCGACCACGATCTTGCCGGGACACAGCCGGGCAGCTTCCTTCACGAAGGTCGGGTCGGTGAGAGCCGCCGTGCCGAGTATGATGCGGTCAACACCGGCCTCCAGCCAGAAACCGACCGCCATCATGTCCCGGATGCCGCCGCCGAGCTGGATCGGAAGCTTCGTTGCCTTGCGAATGGCCCATATGGCTTCGGCGTTGATGCTTTCGCCGGCGAAGGCGCCGTCGAGATCGATGCAATGCAGCCACTGAAAACCCTGCGATTCGAAAAGCCGCGCCTGCGCCGCCGGATCGTCATTGAAGACGGTGGCGTCCGCCATCACGCCCTTCTTCAGGCGCACGCATTGTCCATTCTTCAGGTCGATGGCGGGAAAGATGATCATGGCTTCCACGTGAGGAAGTTGGAGAGCAGCTTCAGGCCCGTCGCCTGGCTCTTTTCCGGATGGAACTGGGTGCCGGCGATATTCTCGTTGCCGATCATGGCGGTGAGGGCGCCGCCATAATCGGTGGTGGCCATCAGGTCATCGGGCAGGGCGGGAACGAACTGGTAGGAGTGGACGAAATAGGCATGGGCGCCGCTTTCGATGCCGTCGAGCAGTTTGTGCCGCTGCAGGATTTTCAGTTCGTTCCAGCCCATGTGCGGAATCTTGAGCCCCGGATCGGATGGCGCGATCTTCACCACTTCGCCGGCGATCCAGCCCAGGCCGAGATGCTCGCCGAACTCCTTGCCGACGGTGGCGAGCAACTGCATGCCGACGCAGATGCCCAGGAAGGGCGCGCCATCCTTCAGCACTTTCTCGCGCAGCGCCGGCACCATGCCCGGCACGGCGGACAGGCCGCGCATGCAGTCGGCGAAGGCCCCGACGCCGGGCAGCACCACCCGCTCCGCCGCCTTCACCGCGGCGGGGTCGGCGGTGACCACGATCTCATGTTTGGTGTCGGCGGCGGCGCGCGCCAGCGCCTTGGCCGCGCTGGCCAGGTTGCCTGAGCCGTAATCAATGAGGGCGACGCTTGCCATTTCGGCCGCGTCTATAGCGGCTAGTAGTGCGAACAACCAGTCCCGGAAGGCGTGACCGACAACCGCGCGCCGGCCACCTGCAGATCGTCCCAGCCGGGCAGGGCGGCCAGCACCGAAAGCCGCCCGGCGCGCAGGTCCGAAAGGCTGGCGCCGCAGCCCGACGTCAGCCGCCCGGCCAGCCGCCAGCGCCCTGCCGCGTCTTCCTCCATCACCGCCGCCCACCAGCGGGTCTCGCCGCCGGTGACCAGCAATATCTCCGGGCGATGGTCGCCATTGAGATCGAGGAAGAAGGCTTCGCAGTTCTGGGACGCCGTGGTCAGGCAGGGCGGCGCGCCCGCCACACCGCTCCAGTCCCGCGCCAGCAGGGTGGCGGGCAGGCGCGCGCCCGGCGTACGCACGGCGATATTGGCCCCGATTTCGGTGGGATTGAGCGGTTGCGCCGGCGCGCCGCGCACAGCCTGGGCGCCGCGGGCGATATCGGGATAGAGGCTGTGCGAGAGGGCGGCCAGCGTCTCGCTGCCGAAGCGGGCGCCGTCGCGCTGCAGGTTGGCGAAGTCGAAATGCGCCACCGCCACCCGGCCTTGTTCCAGCCGCGCCGCCTGGGCTTGCGGCGCCAGGCGCAGCGGATCGGCCAGCGGCGAGGCCAGGGCCAGCAGGAGGATGAAAGAAGCCGCCGCCAGCGCGGTGTTGACGACCCCCAGACCCTTCAGGCCATGGCCGCGCATCAGGCCGATGACGGCGGCAAGGCAGTAGGCGATGCCATAGGCGCAAAGCATACCCAGGGCGGCGGCGGCGAACAGGCGCGGGGAAGTCCAGCCCAGCGTGGTGACGCGCTGCGCCAGCATCCATGCCGACAGGCCCGCCAGCAGCGGCAGCAGCAGCGCGCCGACAATCTCAAAGCCTTCGCGCCACAGCGGCCGCTCCGCGCCGTCGCGCCAGGACGCGCCAATGGCAAGGACCAGCCCACCCATCAACGTCAGCAGCGCCAGGAGCGGCGGCTGCTTGCCGGCCAGATCGGCGCAGAGAAGGATGACGGCGGCGGCCACGGCCAGCGGCAGCAGCACGGTGGCGGTGGCGACGGCGCCTTGCGCAAGCGCGGTGGTGAAGCGGGCGCCGGCCTGCAAGGCCAGCGCGCCCACCAAACCCAGGAAGGGCATGGCGACAATATCGCCGCGCTCCAGCGTTAGATGCGGCGGCAGATGCACCAGCATCAGGCCAAGACCCAGCGCCGGCAGCAGCACCAGCAACCGCGCCGCCAGGGCCCAGCCCGCCGTGAAGAGCCCGGCGGGTGTGAAGCGTTCGTCTTCCGCGGATGTCGGCCAGGCTTCCAGGAAATACTGGGCGATGAACAGCGCCGCCCCCGCCAGCAGCAGCATGGAAAGGCCGGGCTGGCCGATCTCGACGCCCAGGATGCGCCAGCGGTGATACCAGCCCAGCGCCGCAAGAATTGCCCCGGCGATGGCGGCGAAGGCGACCAGCCGGGGCAGGGCGACGCGGCCAAGGCCCGCCATCACACTCCAGGGCAGGAACAGCAGCGGCAGGGCGATGGCGTCGAACAGGAAAGCGTCATTGCCGGGCCAGGCGCCGTCGGCGCGGCTGCGGAACAGGACATAGAACAGCAGGCCCTGCATCAGGCCGATGCCGATGCGCCAGGGCCAGAGCAAGGCGGAGGAGTCTTCCGCTTCGGCGGAAATCTGCTTTGCCGGCGGCGACCAGGGACCACTGCGCGGCGCGGCAGGCTCCGCGGCGGGTTCGCGCCTGGGCGACCAGCCCAGCGATCCGTCATCCACCCAGAGCGGCACGTCGTTCTGCGCCATGGTTTATCCTATCGCGCACCGGCCGGACTGTCTGCCGCTCCCGGCGCGCGTGGTTAACTGCAGATCGTTACGCTTGACGTAACACATATCGGGCGCTAACCTGCCGTGATGATCCTCAGCTACCGCGAGGCGCGGACCGCGCGCTTCGCCAAGGGCGACAGGGTAAAGGCGTTCGAGCCGTTCCGCTCCCGGGCTGAAAGGGTGCTGGACCGGCTCGACATGGCCGCTTCTCTGCAGGACGTGGCGAACTTCCCCGGGCACCGGCTGGAAAAGCTGAAAGGCGACCGCAAAGGGCAATGGAGCGTTCGGATTAACGACCAGTGGCGCATCTGCTTTTATTGGCAAGCGGGCGCCGCCGGTCCCAGTGACGTTGAGATCGTGGATTATCATTGAGGTGTGACATGGCGCGTACCCCCATCCATCCCGGCGAGCATCTGGCCGAGGCGCTGTCCGAATTGGGCATCAGCGCGGCGGAACTGGCGCGCCAGCTTGCCATACCGACCAACCGCATCACGGCGATCATCAACGGCCAGCGGGCGGTCACCGCCGACACGGCGCTGCGGCTGGGTCACTGGTTCGGCACCAGCGCCGAGATGTGGCTGAATTTGCAGAAGCTCTATGAGCTTCGCCTGGCCGAGCAGGAAAAGGGCGCGGAGATCAGGAAGCTGCCGAAGCGCAAGGCTGCGTAGCCGCTGCGTTTGTGGAAAATGCGACGATAATATCTGCACGGATAGCCGGATCGCCCGTCTGTGCTCGATGTGCAAAACTAGATCAAAGCGCGGCCGGACTATTAACACCGTTGGACCTTGATATACTCCCGACCTATTACGCGTCCGCTGATGGAGACAAAGCATGGGTGTAGCGCGGGTCGTTTTCGCAATCTTACTTCTTAGCGTGAGCGAGGCAGGGGCACAAAGCTCAACCGACAATCTCCGAGACAATTTCGGAATACCGAAAAGGCTCTCCGATTGTGATATTCCCGCTCAACCTGTGACATCGGACATGCCAGAGTTACTACGGTCTATGACCGTCAATACGAATTATTTGGAACGCGAGGCTTGTCGCCAGCGCTGGCAAACTGAGCAAGACGAAATAGCGGCACGTGCACAGAAGGGTCGTGTCGATAAGTTTACCGATTATACGAGAACCCACGACGAAAGCTCTGACCCTGACGGCTCATTGCGTGCTGGAGCTGCTGCCGCAGCAAAGGCGGCACTCGAGGAGGACGGAAAACAGAGGAAGAATTAGATTCAGAACCTCTTCCGACATAAATCGTTCAATTGTCGTCCATCTTGAGGGCGGCGATGAAGGCTTCCTGCGGAATGTCGACCTTGCCGAACTGGCGCATCTTCTTCTTGCCCTCCTTCTGCTTGTCGAGGAGCTTGCGCTTGCGGCTGATGTCGCCGCCATAGCATTTCGCCGTCACGTCCTTGCGCAGGGCGGACAGCGTCTCGCGCGCGATCACCTTGCCGCCGATGGCCGCCTGGATGGGAATCTTGAACATGTGGCGCGGGATCAGTTCCTTCAGTTTCTCGCACATCGCCCGGCCGCGGCCTTCGGCGCGCTGGCGGTTGACGATCATGGAAAGCGCGTCCACCGGATCGTCGTTCACCAGGATCGACATCTTCACCAGATCGCCTTCCTCGTATTTCTCGATGTGATAGTCGAAGCTGGCATAGCCGCGGCTCACCGATTTCAGCCGGTCATAGAAATCGAACACCACTTCGTTCAGCGGCAGTTGATAGATCACCATGGCGCGGTTGCCGGCATAGGTGAGCTGCACCTGGCGCCCGCGCCGGTCCTCGCACAGCTTCAGCACCGAGCCCAGATATTCGTCGGGCACCAGGATCGTCGCGGCAATCCAGGGCTCCTCGATGCGGTCGATATAGGTGACATCGGGCATGTCGGCGGGGTTGTGCAGCTCCTTCACAGAGCCGTCGTTCATGTGGATGTGATAGATCACCGAGGGCGCGGTGGTGATGAGATCGAGGTTGAACTCGCGCTCCAGCCGCTCGCGCACGATTTCCAGATGCAGCAGGCCCAGAAAGCCGCAGCGGAAGCCGAAGCCCAAAGCGGCGGACGATTCCGTCTCATAGGTGAAGCTGGCGTCGTTGAGATGCAGCTTGCCCAGCGCCTCGCGCAGATCCTCGAACAGCGCCGCGTCCACCGGGAACAGGCCGCAGAACACCACCTGCTGCGCCGACTTGAAGCCGGGCAGGGCGTGCGCGGTGCCGCGCTTCTCGTCGGTGATGGTGTCGCCCACCTTGGTGTCGGCGACCTGCTTGATCTGGGCGGTGATGTAGCCGACTTCGCCGGGGCCCAGCTTTTCGACGCCGACCTTCTTGGGCCGGAAGACGCCGATCTGTTCGACCTGATAGACTGCATCGGCGGCCATCATGCGGATCTTCTGGCCCTTCTTCAGTTCGCCGTCGATGATGCGCACCAGCACCACCACGCCGAGATAGGCGTCGTAATAGGAATCGATCAGCAGCGCCTTCAAGGGCGCGTTGAGCTCGCCCCTGGGCGCGGGCAGGCGCGTGACAATGGCTTCCAGCACCAGGTCGATGCCGACGCCGGTCTTGGCGCTGATCGGCACGGCGTCACTGGCGTCCAGCCCGATCACATCCTCGATCTGCTGCTTGACCCGGTCGGGTTCGGCGGCGGGCAGGTCGATCTTGTTGAGCACCGGAACGATCTCAAGCCCGGCATCGATGGCCTGATAGACATTGGCCAGGGTCTGGGCCTCGACGCCCTGGCTGGCGTCCACCACCAGCAGCGCCCCTTCGCAGGCCGCCAGGCAGCGCGAAACCTCATAGCCGAAATCGACATGCCCGGGCGTGTCCATCAAATTGAGGACATAGTCCTGGCCGTCGGCGGCCTTGTAATCCAGCCGCACGGTCTGGGCCTTGATGGTGATGCCGCGCTCCTTCTCGATGTCCATGGAATCGAGAATCTGGTCGGTCATTTCCCGCGCCGAGACCGCGCCGGTGACCTGGATCAGCCGGTCGGCCAGGGTGGATTTGCCATGGTCGATATGGGCGACGATGGAGAAATTGCGGATGCGGGAAAGCTCGGTCATTGGCGGCGGGTACTAGCAGACCCCGCCCGCCGCTCCAATGGGGCTTTTGCAGCAGGTTTCCGGCCGTGCGATCATGGGCTTATGCCGCCCAAAGCAGCCCCGAAAGACGATCTCAAGGACCTCTGGCCCGGCCAGTCGGTGCCGCTGCTCAAGGCGCTGCATATATTGACCCAGAATGGCGGGCTGAACGCCGACAGCCGGCGCAAGCTGAAACAGGTGCAGCATCTGGCGCAGCTGATCCGCCCGGCCATTGACGCGGCGCTGGCAGAGAAACCGGAGCCAGTGCTGGCCGATCTGGGGGCGGGCAAGTCCTATCTCGGCTTCATCCTCTACGATTTGTATTTCGGGCCGGCGGGGCGGGGCCGCGTGGTGGCGGTGGAGAAAAGCGCCGAACTGATCGCCACGGCCAGGAAGATCGCCGCCGAGAGCGGCTTTGACCGCATGGACTTTGTCCAGGGAACCATCGCGGCGGCGGATGCCGGGGCGGTGGATATCGTCACGGCGCTGCATGCCTGCGATACGGCGACGGACGAGGCGATCCTGTTCGCCCTGCGCCACGACGCCAAATATGTCGCGCTTGTGCCCTGCTGCCAGGCGGAAGTGGCGCGCAGCCTGGAAGATGTGAAAGGTCCGCTGGCGCAACTGTGGCGCCATCCCATCCAGCGGCGGGAATTCGGCGCCCACCTGACCAATGTGCTGCGCGCGCTCTATCTGGAAGCGCATGGCTACAAGGTGCGGGTGACCGAACTCACCGGCCTGGAACATTCCCTGAAGAACGAATTCATTTTCGCCGAGCGGCATCAAAAATCGAACCCGCGCGCCCGCGCTGAATTCGAGAAGCTGGCGGCGGAGACGGGGGCGAAGCCTTCTCTGCTTACGCTCGAAGCGTAGCGCCGGTCGCTTTCGAAACCTGCGCCACGATGGCCGCAGCGACGGCTTCGATTTCGGCGTCGGTCAGGGTCTTGTCCCTGGGCTGGATGCGCACCGCCACGGCGACCGACTTGTGGCCTTCGGGCACGCCCTTGCCTTCATAGACATCGAAGATGGCGACGCTGTCGATCAGGCTGCGCTCGGCCAGCTTCACCGCCTTGACGATCTCGCCTGCCGCCACCTCGCGCTTCACCACGAAAGCAAAGTCGCGCAGGGTGGCCTGATAGGGCGAAGGCGCGAACAGCGGCCGCGCCTTGGAATTATTGTTTTTCGGGGCTTTCGCTTCGGGCAGGGCGTCGAGGAAGATTTCAAACGCAGCGGCGGGCACTTTCAGGTCGAAAGCCGCCAGCACCTTGGGATGCAGTTCGCCGAACTGGGCGATCACGGTCTTGCCCAGGGCGATCAAGCCGCTGCGGCCGGGGTGATACCAGCCCGGCGCGCCGCGCGTGACGGGCGCGCTCATCGGTGCGCCGGTGACGGCTTCCAGCGCCGCCAGCATGTCGGCCTTGGCGTCGAAGGCGTCGGCGTCGTGCGTGGATTTGCTCCAGTCGCGCAGCGCGTTGCCGGTGCGAAGTCCGGCCGCGATGGCGCCTTGCGCTTCCGGCATGCCGCTGGAAAAGCCGGGGCCGATCTCGAACAGCGAAAGATTGCTCTGTCCCCGCGCCGCGTTGCGCTCAGCCGCCGCCAGCAGCGCGGGCAGGGGGGTGGGCCGCAGGGCATCGAGATCCGAAGCGATGGGATTGGAAAGCTGGCGCGCCTCGTCGCCGCCGCCGAACAAGGCGGCATGGGCGCGGGAAATGAAAGAGAAGCTCACGCATTCATTGAAGCCGCGAGAGGCAATCGCCCGGCGGGCCGCCTTGGCGCGGCGCTGGGCGCGGGTGAGCACCGGCTTGGCCACGCCTGGCCCGCGCGGCAGCGGCACGGACTTGACCGAGGTCAGGCCGTAAATGCGCACCACTTCCTCCACCAGGTCGGCGGGGCCGTCGATATCGTGACGCCAGCTTGGCGGTGCGACCTGCAGCACGCCATGATCCTCGACCACAAAGCCGAGCGCTTCCAGAATCCGTACGATCTCGGCGCGCGGAATGACGATGCCGCCCAACTGCTCGACCAGGATTGGATCGAAAGCGATGGGCTGGTTTGGCGGCGGCAGCGCGCCCGCGATCACCACATCGCTGGCCTCGCCGCCGCACCATTCCAGGATCAGGCGGGTCGCCAGCTCCAGCCCCGGCAGGACGAACTGCGGGTCGACGCCGCGCTCGAAACGATAGCGCGCGTCGGAAATGATGCCCTGCTTGCGTCCGGCGCGGGCGATGTGCCCCGGATCGAACCAGGCCGACTCGATGAAGACATTCACCGTCTCGTCATAGCTGCCACTTTCCTTGCCGCCCATGATGCCGGCGATGCCCAGCGCGCGCGTCTCGTCGGCGATGACGATGGTGCCGGCGTCGAGCGTATAGGTGGCGTCATCCAGCGCCAGGACCTGCTCGCCCTCTCTGGCCATGCGCGCCTTCAGGTTGCCGACCTTGTCGGCGTCGAAGACATGCAATGGGCGGCCGCGATCCTGGCTGACGAAATTGGTCGCATCCACCAGGGCCGAGATGGATTTCAGGCCCACGGCCTTGAATCTGTCCTGCACCCATTTCGGCGCCGGGCCGTTCCTGACGCCGCGAATGAGACGGCCGGCGAAAATCGGGCAGGCGCTTTTGTTCTCCGGCGTGAAATCGAGCGTGATGGTCTTGGGCGAGGCAAACTTGCCCTGCACCGGGGCCACCTTCTCGGTTTTCAGCGTACCCAGGCCCGCCGCCGCCAGATCGCGCGCCACGCCCCAGACGCTGGCGGCGTCGCCGCGATTGGGGGTGATGGAAACCTCGATCACCGGATCGTTGGCCAGCAGGCCCGCGTCTTCCAGCGCCGCCGCGACCGGTGCGCCAATGGTCGCGCCGGGCTTCAGCTCGATGATGCCGTCATGGTCTTCGCCCAGCAGGAGTTCGCGGGCCGAGCACATCATGCCGCGCGATTCCACCCCGCGGATGGAGCCGATCTTCAGCGCTTCGCCCGACGCGGGAATGACGGTGCCGGGGCGCGCCAGCACCACCTTGAGGCCGGCCCGCGCATTGGGCGCGCCGCAGACGATCTGCAAGGTCTCGTTTCCGGCATTGACGGTGCAGAGGCGCAAGCGGTCGGCTTGCGGATGCTTGTCGGCGGTGACGACCTCGCCGACGATGAAATCCTTCAGCGCCGCGCCGGGGTCGTTGATGCCTTCGACTTCCAGGCCGATGCTGTTCAGCTTGTCGGCGATCTGCTGGACGGAGGCATCGGTGTCGAGATGCTCCTTGAGCCAGGAGAGGGTGAGCTTCATAACCGCCCACCATCGTCTTGGCCGCTCGTCTGAGGCTCGCGGCGTTCGACGCTCGAAATGGTCCACTGGACCATTTCGCCCTCGCTGACGCTCGGTCGCGTCTCACTCACCGTGAAAGCCCCCCCTCGAGCGAGGGGATGTCCAGCGCGGCAAAGCCGTAATGCTTCAGCCAGCGCACATCGCCTTCAAAGAAGCTGCGAATGTCGGGAATGCCGTATTTCAGCATCGCCATGCGGTCCAGGCCGAAGC
>Ga0265313_10004641_pt1 | contig 10410 bp, 11 predicted proteins | sample 4123metaG_FD_203122 | JGI IMG/M metagenome (GOLD analysis project Ga0265313, IMG submission 203122) | Rhizosphere microbial communities from Carex aquatilis grown in University of Washington, Seatle, WA, United States - 4-1-23 metaG | ecosystem: Host-associated > Plants > Roots > Rhizosphere >...
TTGCCGCTGGCGCAAGTCAGGCCGGCGAGGTGCCAGCCCATGGTGCCGTTGCGCAGCGCCACCACCTTGTTCGGCACGCCGGCGTTGATCAGCGACTGCGCGCCGATGATGCTGCGCGTGCGCCCGGCGCAATTGACCACGATGGTGGTGTCGGGCGACGGTGCAATATCGTGGACGCGCAGCACCAGCTCGGCGCCGGGCACGTTGATGCCGGTTGGGATAGAGACGCGCGAATATTCGTCGAACGGCCGGCTGTCGAGCACCACCATCTTGGCGCGGCTCAGCATCAGCGCGTCAAGCTCCTGCGCGCTGATGTTGGGCGTGCCGCGGTCGTGCTCGACGAATTCGCCGAACGCCTTGCTCGGCACGTGCACGCCGGAGAAGGTGACGAAGCCCGCCTTCTCCCAGGCCGCCACGCCGCCGTCGAGGACCGAAATGTCGCTGTAGCCGGCGCGCGCCAGCACCGCCGCGGCCCGCTGCGCGAGCCCATCATTATCGTCGCACAACACGATGCGCGTCGCCTTGCGCGGCACCAGCCGGGCACAGCGCAGCTCCAGCCGCGAGAGCGGCACGTTGCGCGCCCACAGCAGATGGTTCTGCGAGAAGGTGAGCTCCTCGCGCACGTCGAATAGCGCCAATTCGCCGCCGTCCTCAAGCATGGTTTTGACGGCAGTAGGGCTGATCGGCCGCAGCTTCGCCGCAGAAACGCCGGCGTGCAGGTTCATGTCGCTTGCATTCGCATCGTGGCGACCTCGCCGGTCTTCAGATCGATCTTGATGCGGTCGATCTTGTCGAGGTCGGTGCCGGTGACGCGCACGAAGCGCGCATTGTCGGGATAGTCGATCGAATGAATGGCGCCGTCCTGGTAGATGCCGGCCATGCCGGGATTGAGGCGGTATTTCTCGACCGGCTTGAGTTTGGCGTGCTTGGCATCGCTGCCGTCGTCCTCGCGCTGCCACACGATCATGTCGGTATATTCTTTGGCCTGGCCGTAGATCGCCCACGACTTGCCGTGATCGTGCGGCGGCGAGACCCGTGCCTTGCCCATGATGTGGCTGAGCACCTGGAAGCCGAGCTTGGGATCTTCGTAAAGCACCTTGATCCCGGTCGGCTGGTCGTCGCCACAGTACTTCGCGACGAAGTCCTGGTTCTTCAACAAACGCTCTAGATCTTGCAGCACTTGCTGACGCCCGGACGGACCGGGATCGCGCGCCAGCGTCGAGCGGCAATCGGCGATGAACTGGTCGAGATCATAAGCCATGACGTCCTCCCTCGTTTTGCGCAGTTTTGCGCAAGTTCAGGACGAACGCCAGCCGGCCCTCCCTCGGGCGAGGGAGGGCGCATATTGGGCGGCTTACGACACGCGCTTCATGGCGCCCCAGCCTTTGAGGGCCGACCAGATGCCGCGCTCGAGCCGGAAGCGGTCGATCGGGGCCGACGACTTGATCGACGAGATGCGATAGAGGCCGACGCCGGTCCACTGGAAACCGCACTTCTCCAGCACCCGGCGCGACGCCGGGTTGGTGACGCGGCTGCCCGCCTGCAACGCCTCGTGTTCGAGGTCGGTGAAGGCGTAGTCGACCAGCGCGTGCAGCGCCTCGGTGGCGTAGCCTTGCCCCCAATAGTCGACGCCCAGCCAGTAGCCGAGCTCCGGCATGTCGTCATAGTGGAACATCACGCCGCAGGCGCCGATCACCTTTTTGTTGCGCAAGGTGATCAGGAACACGACTTCGCCCGCCTTGCTCGCCCCGGCGATAAAACTCTGCGCATCCGAAAGCCTGTAAGGATGCGGAATGCGCGCGGTGTTCTCGGCGATGCGGCGGTCGTTGCCGAGCGCTGCTACCGTTTTAGCGTCCACGAGGCGCGGCGCACGCAAAGCAAGCCGCTTGGTCTCGAGGACGGGAATACTGCCTTCGTGGAAGGTGTCTCTTGGTATTTCTTGCAACATGGCTCGGGCTCCTTGGGTTCAAACGCGCCTTACAAATGCGAAGAGGGGGAGCCGGTCACCCGTCTCCCCCTCTCAGAGCCCAAGAGCCCCGCCGGTTTGACTGAATGACCGGCGGACCTCGATGTGAGTCCACCGTCTACTCGGCCGCTGCCTCCGTCATCGGTACAACCGATACGTACGTGCGGCCTTTGGTTTTCGTAGCGAACTGAACCTTTCCGTTTACGAGAGCGAACAGCGTGTGATCCTTACCAACACCGACGTTGCGGCCGGCGTGCCATTTGGTGCCGCGCTGGCGCGCAAGGATATTGCCGGCTACGACGATCTCGCCGCCGGTCGACTTCAGGCCAAGACGACGGCCCGCGGAGTCGCGGCCGTTGCGTGAAGATCCGCCTGCTTTTTTATGCGCCATAGTGCTCTCTCGAATTCTCTTACTGTTTACACCGATTCCGTGAAGGAATCATCTCACTTCTTCTTACCTTTTGTGGCCGCTTTGGCCGGCTTTTTCGTGGCCGGTTTCTTGGCCTTGGCTTTCGGCTCAGCCCCCGCCTCGGCGGTTGCCTCCGCCGTCACCGGCTTCGGCTCGCGCTTGGGCCGCGGCTTGGCTTCCTTCGACGGCTTGGCGCCGTCGGTCAGGATTTCCGTGATGCGGATCACGGAAAATTCATGCCGGTAGCCGCGCTTGCGGCGCGAATTCTTGCGCCGGCGCTTCTTGAAGGCGATGACCTTGTCGCCGCGGCTGTGCTGCAGCACCTCGCCGGCAACGGTCGCGCCGGAGATCATCGGGACGCCGATCTGGGGGGTATCACCGCCCAGCACCAACACCTCGCCGAACTCCACGATCTCGCCGGGCTGGCCGTTGACACGGTCAATCCGGATAACGTCCTCGGGGGCAACGCGGTACTGCTTGCCGCCCGTTTTGATGACTGCGAACATCATTCTTCCCTTCGTGTTCGATCCCGGTACTCGGATTAGGTCCGGACCGGCTTCTTTCAGTCGGTTTGTTGTGGTTTTTGAGGGACTTAATAGTCGCTCAAAAAATCGCGCGGAGCCCTGAGGCCCCGCGACGGCATGCTTATGGGGGGGAAACGCGCTTTCTGTCAAGAAAGCCGCGGGCCGACCTTGGCCGACATATTTTAATGTCGGGGCCCTGCTGCCAGCCCTTCAGGAGTCGGATTTGGCCGGGGTTTCGGCCGGCCATTGGCCATTTTCGCCCTCGGTGCCGGACTGGGCGAGGCGATAGCCAACGCCAAGTTCGGTCACCAGGATGCGCGGCGAATCCGGCTTCGGCTCGATCTTCTGCCTGAGCTTGCGCACGAAGATGCGCAGGTAATGCGTGTCGTGCACGTGGGTCGAGCCCCACACCTCTTTCAGCAGATGCTGGTGCGTGACGACGTTGCCGGCGTGCTGCGCCAGCACCTGCAACAGCCGGTACTCCTTGGGCGTGAGCGTCAATCGCGTGTCGTTGAGCGTCACCGCGCGCGCGGCGAGATCGATGGTGAGCGGACCCGCGACCACCTTCGGCTCGCCGCTCGCCGCCCGCATCTGTCGGCGCAGCGCGACCCGCACGCGCGCCAGCAATTCCGCCATGCCGAACGGCTTGACCACGTAATCATCGGCGCCGAGCTCGAGTAGATGGACCTTTTCCGCTTCGGTGTTGCGCACCGACAGCACGATGATGGGTACCGTGGACCACGAGCGGATGCGCTCGACCACTTCCGAGCCGTCCATGTCGGGCAGGCCGAGATCGACGATGACGATATCGATCGGCCGCAGCGTCGCCGAGCGGATCGCGTCGGCGCCGGAACTTGCTTCGTGCACGACGAAGCCGTTGAGCTCGAAGCCGGCGCGCAGGAAGCGGCGGATCTGCACCTCGTCGTCAATGACGAGCACGATCGGGGATGGCTCACTCATCGACGTCACTCTCCATTTGCGGTACGGCCGCGTGGGTCACAGGCAGTTCAATCGATATGGTGGTGCCGAGGCCGGGGCCATCGCTCACCGCGTTGATCTTGCCGCCATTGGCGGCAATGAAAGCATTGGCGATCCACAACCCGAGTCCGGAGCCGCTGGTGGTCGTGGCATGGCGGTCGCCGCGCACGAAGCGGTCCCACATCTTTTCCTGATCGGCCGGCGTGAGGCCGACGCCCTGGTCGCTGATGCTGAGCATCATGCGCCCGTCGCGGGCGCGCACGGCGACCGTGATCGGCGAGCCGGGCGGGGAATATTTCGCGGCGTTGTCGAAGATCTGCACCAGCGCCTGCTGCACCAGCACCGGATCGACATGGATCAATGGCAGGTCGCGCTGAAGATTGAGCGAGACGCGGCGCTCTTCCAGCCGGCGGCGGCAGCGCGCCTGCGCCGACTCGATGATGTCGGCCGGGTCGGCCCATTCCGTATGCGGATTGACGCCGTCGCTCGAGATGCGGGTCGCGTCGAGCAGGTTCTGGATGTCGTTGTTGAGCCGCTCGGCTTCGTCGCGCACGTCATGCACCAGCGCGCGGAGCTTCTTGTCGTTGGCGAGCGCCGGCGCCGCGCTCAGGACGCTGGCGGCGCCGAGGATCGAAGCGAGCGGCGTGCGCAGCTCGTGTGACACTGAGCCGATCAGGGCTTCGCGCAATTGATCGGTCTGTGCGCGCATACGTGCTTCGCTGATCGCATGCGCAACGCCGAGCCGTTCCAGCGTCGCGGTGGCGTCGGCGAGGACCGCGTCGACGCGGACCCGCAACTCGTCGGAGTCCTCATTCGATGTGCGGCCGAGGTTGATAGCGATGACGCCAAACTCGCTGCTCTTGGGCGATACGGCGCGCACCAGCCAGACGTCTCCACCCGGCGCCTTGACCGTCGTGCCGACACTGCGGTCATGCCGGCTACCGGCGACTTCGACGACTTCGTTCCGCACCGGTTCGGGGACTTCGGCGCCGCGGCGGCCGCCGGTTGCCGCATCGCGCGCCCCGGAGAACAGCACGGAATTGCGTTGCAGCACCGACGAGAGATGGCTCTCGATCGCCGCGTGGATGTCGCCAACGTCGAAGGCGACCGCCAGGCGGCGCGAGAAGGCGTAGAGCTCGCGCAGATCGATCTCGCGCTGCCGCGCCATTTCGAGCTGGCGTTTGAGCTGGCTGGCGAGTTGGCTGATCACCACGGCGACAAAGATGAACAGCGCCAGATTGACGACTTCCTGCGGGTCGCTGATGCGGAAGCTGTAGAGCGGCGGAAAGAAGAAGAACGCCGACGCCGCGACCCCGGCGATCGAGCCGAGAATCGCCGGGATGAGCCCCCACCGGCTCGCCGCGATCACCACCGGGATGAGGTAAACGACCGAGCCGTGCTGCATGCCGGTCTGCGAAACCAGCACGAAGACGACAAGGGTGACGGCAGCAACCAGCATCAGCGTCAGCAGGATGCCGCGCCCATCCTTGCGGATGCGGTCGAAAATCGCGCTGAACGGCTTGCCGGACATCGTTCAGACCCGCTGCGTTGCCACGAGGCCTGCAATATAGGCCGCCGCGGCCTTGTCTGTCATGGTTTGCTTGGCTAGATAGCGGGCGCCGAAGCGGGCCATTCTTGGCCTTTTCGGCTGCGGAGAGGTGGCTGAGCGGTTGAAAGCACCGCACTCGAAATGCGGCATACGGGCAACCGTATCGGGGGTTCGAATCCCTCCCTCTCCGCCAGTTTATTTTCCGCTCCGCTGATTCCTACTCGCCCAATTCGGCCAAAGCCTCGACGCGCTTTTGCTCGGCCGGGCTGAGGGCTGCAACCTGGAAATCCGCCGCACGACGCCGCCGGGCGGCGACGCTGAGCGCGGCGATGCCGGCGATGAGCGCCAGCGGCGGCAGGCCCCAAAGCAGCAGCGTATCGATCTGGAACGGCGGCTTGAGCAGCACGAAGTCGCCGTAGCGCGCGACGATGAAATCGAGCACCGCCTTGTCGCTGTCGCCGGCCTCAAGACGCTGGCGCACCAACACGCGCAGGTCGTGCGCAAGCGGCGCATCAGAATCGTCGATCGACTGGTTCTGGCACACCATGCAGCGCAGTTCCTGCGACAGATGGCGGGCGCGCGCCTCGAGCGCGGGGTCCTTGAGGATTTCGTCGGGCGTCACCGCGAGCGCGGGCAGGGCGAGCGCCGCGAGCAGGAAGATGAGAGCGAAGCGCTGCATGCTCACTCCGCCGGCTGCAATGCCGGTTTCGTGGCAGGTTTGGGCGCGCCGATGCGCAGCCGCCGGTCGGACAACGACAGCGCGCCACCGCAGAACATGATGACGGCGCCAATCCAGATCAGCAGCACCAGCGGCTTGTAATAGAGACGGATGGCGAGCGCGCCGTCGGCCTCGGCATCGCCGAGCGACATGTAGAGTTGCCCGCCGCCGCGCGCCATCAGCGCCGCCTCGTTGACGGTCATGGCGCGCGCCGAGAAGCTGCGCTTCGACGGCTTCATGACGTCGACAACGACGCCGCCCTCGCGCACGGTGAAGTTCGCGATCAGGGAGGTGTAGTTCGGTCCCGGCTGCTGCGTCATGCCGTCGAAGGTGAGGTCGTAGCCGGAGAGCGAAACGGTCTGCCCGGGCTTCACCGCAACGATGCGCTCGGCGCCCCAGGTTCCGGCGGCGATGATGCCGAGCATGGTCAGCGCAATGCCGAAATGCGCGGTGGCAGTGCCCCAGGTCGAGCGCGGCAGGCCGAAGGCGCGGGCGCGCACGATGGCGAGCGGCTGGTGCAACAGCCCGGTGCGCTCGACGAGATCGATGACCGCGCCCGTCATCACGTAGCAGGCGAGGCCGACGCCGAATGGGGCCAGCGCCGCGTTGCCACCCTCGATCCAGAACGCGACCGCCAGCGCGGCAAGCCCGATGGCGAACGCCGCCATCAGCCGCTGCGCGACGCCGTAGAGATCGCCGCGCTTCCACGCGAGCAGCGGCCCGAACGGCACCGCGAACATCAGCGCGACGATCAGCGGGCCGAAGGTGAGGTTAAAGAATGGTGCCCCGACCGAAATCTTGGTGCCGGTCAGCGCCTCGAGCGCCAGCGGGTAGAGCGTGCCGGTCAGCACCGTCAGGCAGGCGGTGGTGAGGAAAAGGTTGTTGAACACCAGCGCGCCCTCGCGCGACACCGGCGCGAACAGCCCGCCTTGCTTCAAGAGCGAGGCGCGCCAGGCGAACAGCGTGAGGCCGCCGCCGATGAAGCCGACCAAGATGGCGAGGATGAAGACGCCGCGGCGCGGATCGTTGGCGAAGGAGTGCACCGAGGTCAGCACGCCGGAGCGCACCAGGAAGGTGCCGATCAGCGACAGCGAGAAGGTCAGGATGGCGAGCAGGATGGTCCAGATCTTGAGCGCGCTGCGCTTCTCCATCACCACCGCGGAGTGCAGCAGCGCGGTGCCGGCGAGCCAAGGCATCAGCGAGGCGTTCTCCACCGGGTCCCAGAACCAGAAGCCGCCCCAGCCGAGCGTGTAGTAGGCCCAGTACGAGCCCATGGCGATGCCGATGGTGAGGAACATCCATGCCATCAGCGTCCACGGCCGCACCCAACGCGCCCAGGCAGCGTCGATCTTGCCTTCGATCAGCGCGGCGATGGCGAAGGAGAAGGCGATCGAGAAGCCGACATAGCCGAGGTAGAGCAGCGGCGGATGGATGGCGAGGCCGGGGTCCTGCAGGATCGGATTGAGGTCGCGGCCCTCGAACGGCGGGTTGGAAAGCCGCAAAAACGGGTTCGATGTCAGCAGAATAAAGAGATAGAAGGCGGCGGCGATCCACGACTGAACCGCAAGCACGTGAGCCTTCAGCGTAACAGGGAGGTTGTTGCCGAAGGCGGCGACCAGCGCGCCGAACAGCGACAGGATCAGCACCCACAGCAGCATCGAGCCTTCGTGGTTTCCCCAGACGCTGGTGATCTTGTAGACCAGCGGCATCTGCGAGTGCGAATTCTCGAACACCGTCGCCACCGAGAAGTCGGAGGTGACGTAGCAGACCACCAGTGCGGTGAACGACAGCCCGACGAACAAAAACTGCGCCAGCGCGGTCGATGAGGCGAGCGCCATCAGCGCGCCGTCGCGGCGGGCGGCGCCGATCACCGGCGCGACCGACTGGATCAGCGCCAGACCGAGCGCCAGCACCAGCGCGTATTGGCCGAGTTCGGGGATCATGTCGTCGCGCTCTCCTGGCACGCCAGCAGGTCGTGTCACCATACCGCCCAGCGGCGCGGCAACAAGGCCCGCGGGGCAACTCCGGCGACCTTTCGGTCGCGCTGACCTCCGCTTGCCGTGTGGTGATTGTTTGGCGTCTGTGCGCCGCACCGTGCGCGAGGCGGGAAGGTGCGGAACTTGTCGATTGTTCTGGACCGGCCAACATATTCACGTCTATAGATGTGTTCGGGAGCCCAAGGAAATGGCGATAAAAAAGACGCCACAGTCGAATTCCGATTCTGACGCTTCGGACCGCGCGCCGGGCGACCGCCGGCGATTCCTGACGATGTCGGCGGCGCTCGCCGGCGGCGCGTTACTCGGCCGGCAGGCACGGGCGGGCGAAGCGTTTCCGCCGAACGATCCCGAGTGGTCGCAGATCCTTGGGCCGGGCGTGGTCGATCGCCCCTATGGCCAGCCGTCGAAGTTCGTCAAGGACGTGATCCGCCGCAACGTGCCGTGGCTGACGGCGTCGCCGGAATCGTCCGTGAGCTTCACGCCGCTGCAGGACCAGCCCGGCATCATCACCGCCAACGGCCTGTTCTTCGAGCGCTATCACGGCGGCCGCGCCAGAGTCGATCCGGCACAGCACAAACTGATGATCCACGGATTGGTCGAGCGACCGTTGCTGCTGTCGATGGAGGACATCCAGCGCTTCCCGTCGGTGTCGCGCATCCACTTTATCGAATGCCCGGCGAACGGCGGCATGGAGTGGCGCGCGGCGCAGCTCAACTCGCTGCAATTCACCCACGGCATGATCAGCTGCGCCGAATGGACCGGCGTCAAGCTGTCGACGCTGCTCGAGGAAGTAGGCCTCAAGAAGGAAGCGAAGTGGGCGCTGGTCGAAGGCGCCGACGCCGCGCACATGGACCGCAGCCTGCCGATCGAGAAATGTCTCGACGATTGTCTCATTGTCTACGGACAGAACGGCGAGGCGCTGCGCCCGGAGCAAGGCTTCCCGCTGCGCCTGATCGTGCCCGGCTGGCAGGGCAACGTGAACATCAAGTGGCTGCGCCGCATCGAGATCGGCGACAAGCCGTGGTTCACGCGCGAGGAGACGGCGAAATACACCGAGCTGATGGCTGACGGAAAATCGCGCGGTTTCACCTGGCTGATCTATGCAAAGTCGGTGATCACGTTCCCCTGTCCGGAGAAACCCGTGAAGGGCCCCGGCATCTACGAAGTGCGCGGCTTTGCCTGGTCGGGCAAAGGCAAGATCAGCCATGTCGATATCTCGTATGACGGCGGCGTGAATTGGCAGCGCGCGCGGCTCGAGGAGCCGGTGCTGTCGAAGGCGATGACGCGCTTCACGCACGAATGGCGCTGGGACGGCAAGCCGGCGCTGCTGCAATCGCGCGCCGTCGACGAGACCGGCTTTGTGCAACCGACCATCGCCGAGCTGCGCGCGGTGCGCGGCGTCAATGGCATCTACAACAACAATTCGATCCAGACCTGGCAGGTCAAGCCGGACGGGGGCGTGTATGATGTTCAGCTCTCGTAGGCTTGTCTTTGTCATGCTGCTCGCCGCGGTTTGCGCCGCAGGCGCCTGGGCGGCCGAGACGCGTCCGGCCGGCCACTACGGCATTGGCGCGACGCCGACCAAAGCGGAGATCGATGGCTGGTCGATCGCGGTGCGGCCGGACGGCCAGGGCTTGCCGCCTGGCAAAGGCAGCGTTGCCGATGGCGCTGAAATCTATGTGCAGCAATGCGCCGCCTGCCACGGCACCTTCGGCGAGGGCGAAACGCGCTATCCGAAACTCGTGGGCGGCGAATTGAAGGGTGACCGCCCGGAGCCGACCGTCGGCAGCTACTGGCCTTTCGCCACCACCTTGTGGGATTACATCAACCGCGCGATGCCGTTTCCGTCGCCGCACCAGTTAAATGCTGATCAAGTCTACGCAATGACGGCCTACATTCTCAACCTGAACGATATTGTAGGAAATAATTTCGTTGCGGACCGCGACAGTCTGCCTAAAGTCAAAATGCCGCACCAAGACTTTTTCATCTGGCAGGATCCGCGGCCCGATACATCGGCTAAAGAGTGCATGAAGGACTGCGTCGACCCCAAGACGATCAGAATCGAGTCGACGGCAGAAGGAAAAGATCTGACGCCCCGGACAACCGGGCCGCTTGATACGATGCAACCACAATAGGATCGCGCGAAAGCGATTGGCTTGGGTGGGAGGAATTCGATGCGCTTGCGACAGTCTCACTTCGTGCTGGCGGCCGTGGTCGGCGGCTTTCTTGGCGCCGCAACGTGCGCTGCGTCCGCCGCATCGGCGGATAC
>Ga0265313_10004643_pt1 | contig 10406 bp, 9 predicted proteins | sample 4123metaG_FD_203122 | JGI IMG/M metagenome (GOLD analysis project Ga0265313, IMG submission 203122) | Rhizosphere microbial communities from Carex aquatilis grown in University of Washington, Seatle, WA, United States - 4-1-23 metaG | ecosystem: Host-associated > Plants > Roots > Rhizosphere >...
CGGATCTACTTCAAGGATCTCGAGAGCCGCTTCGTGCGCGTCAACCACGCCCAGGCTCGCGCGCTCGCCGCCGCTTCGCCCGAGGAATGCGTCGGCAAAACCGACTTCGATTTCTTTTCCGCCCAACACGCCAGCGCCGCCCTCGCCGACGAGCAGGAAATCATCCGCACCGACCAGCCCATCATCACCAAGATCGAGCGGCTCACCATGCGCGACGGCGCGCACGCCTGGGTCTCGACGACCAAGATGCCTTGGCACGACCATGCCGGCCACCTCATCGGCACGTTCGGCCTGACGCGCGACATCACCGCCGCGAAGGAGGCCGGCGAAAAATTCGAGGCCGAGCGCAAGCTTTTGCGCACGATCATCGACCTGCTCCCCTCGCGCATTTACGTCAAGGACGTCGCCGCCCGCTACGTCCTCAACAATCGCGCCCACCTCGAAATGCTTGGGGTCGCCCGCCAGGAAGACGCCGCCGGTCACACCCTCCTCGATTTTTTTCCCGGCGCCCGCGGCGAGCAGGCACTCGCCGACGACAACCTCGTGCTCGGCACCGGCGAGTCCATCGCCAGTCAGGAAAAATCCAATTTCGGCACCGAGGGTCTGCTCCGCTGGGCGCTCACCACCAAGGTTCCGCTTCGCGACGCGCGCGGTGAAATCGTCGGCCTCGTCGGCATCAGCCACGACATCACGCGGCGCAAGCTGATGGAGCAGGAACTCCAGCAGCGCACCACCGAGATGGAAACCGACGTGCGCATGGCGCGGCAGGTGCAGGAAGCCTTTTTCCCGCGCACGACGCCCGTCTTTCCACGCGGCGTATCCGTCGCGGCCAGCGCGCTCCGCTTCGCGCACCACTACGCGCCTGCCGCGACTCTCGGCGGCGACTTTTTCGACATCGTCCAACTTTCCGATACGCGTTGCGGGGTGCTCGTCTGCGATGTCATGGGCCATGGCGTGCGCGCCGGCCTGCTGACGGCGCTGATCCGCGGCGTCGTCGAGGAACTCGGCCCCCGCGGCGCCGATCCCGCGCACGTGCTCGGCGAAATCAACCGCAGCCTGATCCCGATCGTGCAGCAAACCGGCGAACCCGTTTTCGCCACCGCCTTTTACGGCGTGATCGATATCGCCGCTGGCACACTCACCTACGGCAACGCCGGCCACCCCGCGCCGCTCGTGCTGCGCGCCGCCAACGGCGCGGTCGAGGAACTCGCCCTGGCCAATCCCGAGCCGGCCACCGGCCTGATCGCGGATTTCGGCTACTCGAGCGCCCGGTGTCGCTTTCACTCCGGCGATCAGTTGCTCGGTTACACGGACGGTCTCATCGAAGCCAGCAAGGCCGATGACACGATGTTCGGCGAGGCGCGGCTGCGTGAAATCATCGGCCAGAGCGCGGGGCAGCCCGGCGCGCAATTGATCGAGCGCTTGATGCGCGAGGTCGTCGCATTCACCGGCCGAAAAGAATTCGAGGACGACATCTGCCTGCTCTCGGTCGAATCCGCCGCGCCGGCGTTTTAGCGGCGCGGATTTTTCACCGCGATTTCCACCGCGAGCGAAATCGCCTCGATCAGCGTCGCCAGCGGCAGGCTCGGCTCCCCTTTCTTCGCGTGCTCCGTCGCAAAGGGCACGTGAATGAAACCGCCGCGCACGCCCCGCCGCGATTTCGGCGCGCGCATCAATCCGTAAAAAACGTGATTGCACACGAACGTCCCCGCCGTCTGCGAAACGCTCGCCGGAATCCCCTTCGCCCGCAGCGCCGTGACGATCAGCTTGATCGGCAGCGTTGACCAATACCCCGCCGGCCCGCCGCGCACGATCGGCCGGTCGATCGGCCGCGCGCCCGCGTTGTCCGGGATACGCGCGTCATCGACGTTGATCGCCACCCGCTCCGGTGTGATCTCCGTCCGCCCCGCCGCGAAACCTACACAAATCACAAGCGCCGGTTTCGTCGCGCGCATTTGTCGCTTCAACTCCACGACCGCCTCGCCGAACACGCATGGCAGCACTGCGCCGACCACGCGGCACCCGACGATCACGCGCCCGTCCAGCGCGCGCGCGATGTCCTGCGACGGGTTGAACGCATCGCCGCCGAACGGTTCGAATCCGGTCACGAGCACGGTCTTCATCAGAAACGATACACGCAAAAATACATCAGCGCGATGTTTGTCGCGAGCAGCGTCAGCCCGATCGGCACCTGCGTTTTCACGACGGCGTTTTTGTCCGGCAGCTCGAGCAGCAGCGCCGGCACCAAGTTAAAATTCACGGCCATCGGCGTCATCAGCGTGCCGCAATAACCCGAGAGCATGCCGATCGCCGCCATGATCGCCGGATTTCCGCCGTGCTGCTGCACGATCAGCGGCAGCCCGATTCCGCCCGTGATCACCGCGAACGCCGCGAACGCGTTGCCCATGCACATCGTGAACGCCGCCATGCCCAGGCAATACGCCGCCACCGCCACGAACGGAAATTGCGTCGGCAGTGCGCGCGTGACGAGTCCCGCCACGACTTCGCCGACTCCCGCCTGCGCAAAAATTCCGCCGAGCGCCGCCAGCATTTGCGGCAAAATCAACGCCCACCCGATCGTCTGCAACAACCGGCTGCCTTCCGCGACCGGCGTGCTCGCCGCCGCGCCCGTCACCCGCAGCGCCACGATCGTCGCGAGCAGCGCGCCGCCGCCGAGTGAAATCAACGCCACCTGCTTCGCGTCCACCAGCCGCACGTCGCCAAAATGAATCCGCGCGAGCAGCAGCGATCCCGCGACCGCCGTCGCTGGGATCAGCAGCGCCGGCCAGAACAATCCGTTTTTTAGCCGCTCCGCTTCGCTCGCCCGCTCCTCGCGCGCCGCCGTCTGCTCCTGCGAACGCTCCACCTGCTTCGTCGCCGCCAGCGCGACCATCGCCAAAACCAAATAGCCGACCGCGACCGGCGGCAGCTGTTTTCCAAAAACAAAAACCGCCGCCAGCAGCGCCCAGAACGCCGCCGAGCCCCACCGCTTCGGATGCCCGCGATCCCTCGCGATGCGCACCGCCACCGCCGCGAGCATCGCGCCGATCACGGCGTAAAACCATTCGAGCGTGATCAGCGTCATCGGATTTCGTTCGCCCGAAATTTCGCCGCCTCGTTCGCCACCTGCCGGTCGAGCCGGTGGCACCGCCACGCAAACACCGCCAACGCCATCAGCGCCGTCGGAATTCCCCACAGCGCCATCCCCCACACGCTCACCTCGATTTTCTGCGCCGCGAAAAATCCCTTCATCAACAAAATCGCGCCAACCGCGATGAACACGTCCTCGCCAAAAAAGTTGCCCACGTTTTCCGCCGCCGCCGCGTGCGCGCGAATCGTCTCGACCGTCGCCTTCGACAACTCGCCGTGCCGCGCCCGCGCCGCGCTCTCCGCCATCGGCGCCACGAGTGGCCGCACAAACGTCGCATGTGCCCCGCCGCTGCTGCCGATGTTGATGCCCAGCGCGACCGAAACCTGCCGGCACGCCGTGTAGAGCAGCAGCACGCGCCCCGCCGTCGCCGCCCGCGCCCGCCTGATCAACGTTTCCGCCCGCTCCTGCAACCCGTGCCGCTCCAGCAGGCCGATCACCGGCACCATCAGCACGACCGGCAGCGTCATATAGCGATTCTCCACGAAAAATTTCCCGAACTGCGCCATGATCTCGTTGAACGACATCCCGGCCACCAGCCCCGTCGCCACGCCCGCCGCCATCACCACGAGCAGCGTGTTGAACCGCAGCGCAAAACCCGCGACGACCACGACGAGACCGATCAGCTTGATCATGCGCCGAAAGTCCTGAGCGCGATTCCCGCCCGTCTCAATTCGTGATTCAGTCGCCGCGCAAACGCCACCGCATGCGCCCCGTCGCCGTGCAGGCAAACCGTATCCGCCACGATCCACACGTCGCCGCCATCCGTCGTGCGCACGACGCCCTCGCGCGCCATCCGTAAAACCTGCGCGACCGCCGCGCCTTCGTCCTCGATCAACGCGCCCGGCTCCGAACGCGGGGCCAGCGATCCGTCGCGTCGATAACTCCTATCCGCAAAAACCTCCTCCGCTACGCGCAGTCCCCGCGTCCGTCCCGCCCGCGCAAGTTCGCTGCCCGCCAGCGCGAACAGAATTAATTTCGTGTCGATCGCCTGCACCGCGTCCACGATCGCCTCCGCCACGCCGCAATCGCGCGCCGCCAGATTGTAGAGCGCGCCATGCGGCTTCACGTGCCGAACCGGCCCAAGCTCGCGCAGCGCGCCGACCTGGCGCGCGACCAACTCCCGCACTTCGTCCGCCGAACACGCGATCTCCTGTCGCCCAAAATTTTCCCGGTCCGCAAATCCCGGATGCGCGCCGATGCCGACGCCATGCCGCCGCGCCAGCGCCATCGTCTCGCGCATCGTGGTCACATCCCCCGCGTGTCCGCCGCACGCGATGTTCGCTGACGTGATCAACGGCATCAGCTCCGCGTCGTGACCCGCGCCTTCGCCGAGGTCGCAATTCAAATCGATCGTCATCGCAACGTCGCCATCCCGGGCGACACCTCGGCGGCGGCGGTCGGCGAACGAAACCCCAGTTTTTCCGCCAGCCCTTCGCGGAGCATCGCGATCGCCCGCTCGCGCACCAGCGCAAGCCCGTGAGCCTCCTCGATCGACACCTCGATAAAACGCAAAACATCGCCCGGCCGCGACTGCGCGACCAGCGGCAGATCGACCGCGATCACGTGCGCCGCCTGCGGATACCCGCCGATCGTCTGCGCGTCCGCCATCAAAATCAGCGGCTGCCCGTCCGGCGGCACCTGCACCGTCCCCGGCGCGACGGCCGCCGACAGCAAATCCTCCGAATTCGTCCGATTCAGTTTCGTTCCGGAGAGTCGCACGCCCATCCGATCCGACTCTGGCAGTATCTTGAACGCCGAGGTGAACAATTCCTCGCCGAATTCATCCGCGTGCGCGCCGCGCAGGACTCGCACCGCGCCCGTCGCGTAGGCCGGCAAAATCCGCGGATCGATCGACCACGCGTTTCGGCCCGCGGTCAACGCCGCCCCTCCGCCTTTTATCCTCAGCCCATCGCCTTCCTTCAACGCCCGCCCCGCGAACCCGCCGAACCCGCCCCGCAAATACGTGCTCCGACTGCCGAGCACCGGTTCGACCTCGATCCCGCCCGTGATCGCGAGATAACCGCGGCAGCCGCGCACGCACGCGCCGACTTTCAATCGCTCGCCCGCGCGCACCGCCACCGGCTTCCAACTCGGCAAACCTTCGAACTCCGCGCCGCCCAGCGCGATCATCGCGTCGGCTGCAAACTCCAGCTCCGGGCCGATCAGCGCGAACTCCAGCGCCGCCGCGTTCTCCGGATTGCCGACGAGCAAATTCGCCACGCGCAGGGCAAACGCATCCATCGCGCCGCTCAACGGCACTCCTGCCGCGCGATGCCCGCGCCGCCCGAGATCCTGCACCGTCGTCTGCATCCCGCCGCGCAGCACTCTCACTTCCATGTCGCAAACTCCTCCGGTGTGATCGTCCGGAATTTAACCTTGTCCCCCACGCGCAATCGCGCCGGCGGATTCTCGCCCGGCTGAAACAACGCGAGCGGCGTCCGCCCGATAAGTTGCCACCCGCCCGGCGTCGCGAGCGGATAAATGCCCGTCTGCATCCAGCCGATGCCGACCGATCCCGCCGGCACGCTCGTCCGCGGCGTCGGTCGGCGCGGCGTGTGCAGTTTTTCCGGCAATCCGCCGAGATAAGGAAAACCCGGTGCGAACCCGACAGCATGCACGAGATAGTCCGCCTCGCTGTGCAATGCGATCACCTCCGGCGGACGCACTCCGCAGTGCCGCGCCACGTCCTCGATGTCCGGCCCGAATTCGCCGCCGTAGCACACGGGGATCTCGATCTCGCGCGCTGCCTTGTCCGTTTTTGCGCCACCGAATTTCATGCGCACCAGATCCGGCCAGCTGTGCTCGACCCTTGCCGCGCGCTCGGCGATCAGCCGTTGGATGCGTTCATACGCCAAGACGCCGTTCGCCGGAACCGCCGCGATGTCGTAGAACACCGTCACCGTCGTGTAGGCCGGCACGACATCGACGATCCCCGCCGCCCGCTCGTGTTCGAGCGCCGCCGCCAGCGAACGCACGTGGAGCAGCGTCGATTCGTCGATGCTGGAACCAAGCGTCACGACCACTGCGGAATCCCCGAGCGGCGAAAACGTCATGGTCGCAGCTTGCGGAACCTCCGGCGCGGAAACAAAAGAAAAAAATGTCCGGCGCGCATTGCACGCGCCGGACACGCTACCGATTGCACCTGCTTTGCGGCCGGCACTGCGCCAGCGACGCCGACACGCAAAATTTGACTCGGTCCCGAAGCCGCTACGGCGATGACTCACGCCCCGCGCCATCCTAGTCCCGGCGCTTGCGCCTGCGAAAAAAGAAACGTAACGGAACAGTCGGAAATATCTTCCCGCCATGTGCGGACCGCCCCGAGACCGCGCATGGGGGTTTTCGCAGGGCGGATTGATTTGCAGTTTGCCACCGGAAAGCCTGATTCTCTGAGATTCATGCGCCTTCGCCTCGCTCCCTTGCTGCTCGCCTCGCTCGCCCTGTTGGCCGCGTGCCGCGACGCCAAGGTCGCCAGCTACCGCGTGCCGAAAGAGCAGCCCGAGCCGCTCCCGCCCATCCTCACCGGTGAAGTGCCCGCCGCTTCCGGCGCCGGCGCCGCGATGGCGTCCACCGCCGTTCCCACTGCCGCCGGCACCGGCCTGACTTGGACCGCACCCGACCATTGGAAGCCGAAGCCCGCCTCCGCGATGCGCAAGGGCAGCTACGCCGTCCCCGGCACCGGCGGCGCCGACGCCGATCTCTCGATCACCGCGTTTCCCGGCGATGTTGGCGGCGAACTTGCCAACATCAACCGCTGGCGCGGCCAGCTCGAACTCCCGCCGCTCGCCGAAGCCGACCTCGCCGCCGCGGTCACGCGTCTCGACCAAAACGGCCTGAGCTTCGTGGTCGTCGATTTCGCCAACCCGCAATCCGCGAAATCGCAGCGCATCGTCGGCGCGCTCGTGCCGTTCGACGGCGCCACATGGTTCTTCAAACTCATGGGCCCCGACGCGCTCGTCGCCCGCGAAAAGCCGGTGTTCCTCGCCTTCCTGCAAACCGTCAGGCCCCCGGCCGCCGCGCTCGAACGCGCTTCGCGATGAACGCCACCGTCCGTCAGTTCCGCGACTTCTTCGTGTCGCTCAAGCTCACCGTCGTGCTGCTCGTGCTCTCGCTCGTGCTGATCTTCGCCGCGACGCTCGACCAGGTGAACCTCGGCGTGTGGGCCGTGCAGGAAAAATATTTCCGCGCGCTTTTCGTCCTCTGGCGCGTCGGCGATTTTCCGGTTCCCGTTTTTCCCGGCGGCTACCTGATCGGCGGGCTGCTGTTGATCAACCTCGTGTCCGCCCACGTCTATCGCTTCAAACTGAGCTGGCGAAAATCCGGCATCTTTCTCACCCACGCCGGGCTGATTCTCCTGCTCGTCGGCGAACTGCTCACGAGCCTGTGGCAGCAGGAATTCCAGATGCGCCTCGCCGAGGGCGAGACGAAGAATTTTTCCGAAAGCTACCGTTACAACGAACTCGCGATCATCGACACCACCGATCCGAAATTCGACGACGTGGTCGCGATCCCCGAGGAGCTGCTCGCGCAAAAGACCGAAATCCAGCACCCGAAGCTTCCGTTCCGCGTCGTCCCGAAAATTTATTATCCCAACGCCGTCCTCTCGCTCCGCGCCAGCGCGCCAGGCGATGCGCCCGACCTCGCCACCGCCGGCGTCGGCCCAAAGCTCGTCGTCACGCCTGCGCCCTTCACCTACAAGCAGGACGAGCGCAACTGGCCCGCCGCGTTCGTCGAACTCATCGGTGCCGAAGGTTCGCTCGGCACGTGGCTCGTCTCGACGCAGCTCGCCGCGTCGCAGACCTTCGATTACGCGGGCCATTCGTTCCGCCTCGGCCTGCGTTTCCAGCGCGCCTACAAGCCGTTTTCGCTCACGCTGCTGAAGGTCCAGCACGACATCTATCCCGGCACCGACATCCCGAAAAATTTCTCCAGCCGCATCCGCCTCGCCACGCCCGCCAGCCGCGACGACCGCGAAGTCCTCATCTACATGAACAACCCGCTGCGCTACGCCGGGCTGACATTTTACCAATACCAGATGGACAGCGAACACGACACGAGCGTGCTCCAGGTCGTGCGCAACCCGAGCTGGCTGCTCCCCTACATTTCGTGCGCGTTGATGGCGCTCGGCCTCGTCGTCCAGTTCGGCATCCACCTCGTCGGCTTCGCCGCCAAGCGCCGCGCCGCGTCCGCCGCGCCCGCGTCATGAAAAAAATTCTCCCGCTCCTCGCGCTTCTTTTCGGTGTCGCCTTCATCGGCAGGACTCTCGTCCCGCCGCGCAATTCCACCGCCTTCGATCTCATCGGCTTCGCGCGCCTGCCCATCCTCGCCAACGGCCGCGTCAAACCCCTCGACACCATCGCGCGCAGTTCGCTGCTCCAGCTCCAGGGCCGCCAGCGCGTGAGCACGCCCGAGATCAGCGAGCCGTTCGTCGCCTCGCCCACCGAGTGGCTGCTCGACGTTTTTTACCGCCCCGAAAAAGCCGACGCCTACCCGACCTTCGCCATCGACAACCCCGACCTGCTCCACCTCATCGGCCGTGACGACGACAGCCTGAAAATCCACTACACCGGCACCGCGAAAAAAATCCTCGCCGTCGTCGGCTTCGTTCCCGGCAGCTACCGTCGCTTTTCGTTTCAGGACATCGCGCCGCACGTTCAGGCGATCGAGGACCAGGCCAAGCTCGCCGACCAGGTCGAGGCCGGCGCGCGCAACGCCTTTCAGCGCGCCGTCCTCCAGCTCTACGGCAACCTGCGGCTCTACCTGAGCCTCAAGCACGCGCTCGTCATGCCCGGTCGCGACGACTTTCTCGGCGAACTGCTCCGCTTCCAGGACAACGTCGCCGCCGGTGTCGCCGCCGTGCGCGCGAAGCAGGCCGGCCAGCCACACGACGAGGCCGCCGTCACCGCGATAACCGACATCGGCGAGCGCTTCGTCGCGATGTCCAGCGCGAGCAACTTCCTCGTCATCCCGCCCGACCGCGCCGACGCCGACCCGAACGCCTGGAAAACCGCCGGCGCCGCGCTCCTCGAAACGTTCCAGACCGGCCAGGTCAACGCGCACGCCCTCGCCTACGCCGGCCTCGGCCACGCGTGGCGCGAACAGCAGCCCGGGCAGTTCAACAAACTCATCTCGCTCTTCCGCGCCGACCTCGAAAAACGTCTCGCGCCGCAACTCGCGAAGGCCGGCGCCGAGGCGCGCTTCAACGCCGCCGAGCCGTTCTACACGAGCATGAATCTCTACGCGTTCGCGTTTTTTCTCGCGATCGTCTCGTGGCTCGTCTGGCCCGACGCGCTCGGCCGCGCCGCGTTCTGGCTCGTCGCGCTCGCGTGGCTCGTCGCCACCGTCGGCATCGCCACGCGCATGTGGCTCGAAGGCCGCCCGCCGGTCACGAACCTTTACTCGTCCGCGCTCTTCGTCGGCTGGGGCGCCGTCGCGCTCTGCCTCGTGCTCGAATGGATTTATCGCAACGCCATCGGCAGCGTCGCCGCCGGCGCGATCGGTTTCGCCACGCTGCTCATCGCGCACCACCTCTCGCTCGGCGGCGACACGCTCGAGATGATGCGCGCCGTGCTCGACTCGAACTTCTGGTTGGCGACGCACGTCGTCGTCGTCACCACCGGCTACGCCGCGACGTTCCTCGCCGGGTTTCTCGCGGTCATCTACGTGGTGCGCGGCGTGTTCACGCGTTCGCTCGACAAGCCGACCGCCGATGCGCTCACCCGGATGGTTTACGGCATCGTGTGCTTTGCGACGCTCTTCAGCTTTGTCGGCACCGTGCTCGGCGGCATCTGGGCCGATCAGTCGTGGGGCCGCTTCTGGGGCTGGGATCCGAAGGAAAACGGCGCGCTGATCATCGTCATCTGGAACGCCATTATCCTCCACGCCCGCTGGGGCGGCCTCGTGAAACAGCGCGGCCTGATGAGCCTCGCGATCTTCGGCAACATCGTGACAAGCTGGAGCTGGTTCGGCACGAACATGCTCGGCGTCGGCCTGCACAGCTACGGCTTCACTGACGCCGCGTTTTGGGCGCTGTCGATCTTCGTCGCGAGCCAGCTGGCTCTGATCGCGCTCGCCAATCTCCCGCTGGCGAAATGGCGCAGCTTCCGCGCCGCCGGTTAAGCGGAACGGGAACCAAGGCGCGGCGTCCGCGCCGCGCCCGAATGTTCATTATTTCTTCGCCGGCTCGGGCGGTGCGACCCACTTCTGGATCGTCGCCGCTTCGGGAGCGACCTGCGCGAGATTCGGTGAGACATCCGCC
>Ga0265313_10004644_pt1 | contig 10404 bp, 9 predicted proteins | sample 4123metaG_FD_203122 | JGI IMG/M metagenome (GOLD analysis project Ga0265313, IMG submission 203122) | Rhizosphere microbial communities from Carex aquatilis grown in University of Washington, Seatle, WA, United States - 4-1-23 metaG | ecosystem: Host-associated > Plants > Roots > Rhizosphere >...
GCGCTAGGAAATGCGACCAAGTTTGGTGCCGCAGGTTTAAGGGCGCGCGGCGCGCGGTGTCAACCGAGGTGTGGGGAGCTGAGCTATTTCACCGCCGGATTCGGCGGCGGGGCGGCGGCGGGCGCCGCGGCAGGCTGCTTGGGTGCCGCCGCCTTCTTCTTGCGCACTGGACGCCGCTTGACCGGGGGCGGTGGCGGGGCGGGCTGGAGCTGCGCGAATACCGGATTCGGCGTGAGCTCCGGGGCACCGAACTCGAAGGTCGATCGCTCGCGCGGACGCACCGAGACGTTCTGCGGCAGATAGCCGTTGAGCGTATAGCTCACAGTGAGTTCGCGGTCGCCCGGCACCGGGATCATGCAGGGCGTGCGACAGGCCGGACCGGCCGAGGTCCGGGCATCCGCGCCCGGCGGATCGGACTCGATCGTGAGCGACACATCCGAGCCGCGCGAAAAGGTCGATCCCAGATCCCAGCTCGGCATCCACGACGTGCAGCCGGCCAGCAATGCCGCGCCGGCGATTACGCTTACTCGTACAAAACTCGACATGGCGACTATTTCACGTGATCGGCACGCGCCGAGCCCCGGATCGGGACCATAGGCGCGCCTGCGGGACGGTGCAATAAAAAGCGCAAGATATCGTTAACCATGGCTCTTAAGCCATTGAGCCATCAAACTTATAGGCCGTGCGGAAGCCGCCCCAATGCTTCCCGAAGACGCGCAGCGGTGCGTCGATCTCGCGCATCATGATGATGACCCCGTTACCCATGTCGCGCGGGTAGCTCTGGATCAGGCTGGGGCGCACATTGCGCGCCGCGCACAGGCCCGCGCGGTCGTCGAAGATGCGGCGGTTGCGGCTGTTGGCGATGTTCCAGGCGAGCTCGCCCGGGCGCTGCGGCTTGGAATAGATGCGATTGTGCACCGGCAGGTAGCCGTTGCGGTCGACCGCGGCGCAGAACACCATGCGCTTGTCGGAAGCGAGCAGCGGCTCCTGGATGGCAGGCAGGATCGCCTCCAGCACGTCGAGCGCGCGCGAGCGGACCTGCGGAGGGTTCGTGCCTTCGATCGGCACGTAATCGGTGTCGAACAGGGCCTCACGCGTCAGCCGTCGGGCGTTCACCGCCTCCTCGAACGCCATCGAGACCATCCCGGCCGTGTCGATGGCGCGGTCGACGAACTCCTTGTTCTCGTCGCGGATGGCGGCGAGCTTGGCGTTCAGCGCGACCTCCGCGTCCGCCTCCAGCGCGGTGAACTCGACATGCAGTCCGAGCGCCGACCGGCCGACGAGGCGCGCGCGCCCGCGCCCGATGCCGGTCAGGTCGATCTCGACCGGCGTTCCGACCGGCAGTTGCCCGCCGTCATCGGCGCGCACCAGCGTTCCGCCATCCGACAGATCCCCGGTCACACCGCGCACCTCGCCGCCGGCGTGGCGCAGCACGACCGGCAGGTCGCACGGCAGCCGGTCGTGGCGGCGCCGGTCGCCGATCTCGCTCTGGCGCAGGAAGGTGACGAAGCGGGTGCGCAGTTTTGCCGCGAGGGCGGCCGCGTCCTGGCCGGAGCGGTCGATCGTGACGCCGCATTCCTCGGCGCGCGTGGAGGCCGTCTTGATCTCGATCGCGCTGTCGGAGACCGCGGTGACGAAGCGCGAACTGTCCGAGGCGCTGCGCGACAACTCGCCGGTGGTCGCGATCTGTTCCTCGATCGCGCTCGCGACCGTCGCGAACACCGGCCGGATCGCCTCGATCGCCTTGGTGATGCGGCTGACGGCGGCGATCGACTCCTGCGCATCGCGCTGGAGCTGGTCGATCTTGCGCGAAATCTCCTCGGTCGCGTTCTGCGTCGCGGTCGAGAGCGCCTTGACCTCGTTCGCCACCACGGCGAAGCCGCGCCCGGCGTCGCCCGCGCGCACCGCCTCGATCGTGGCATTGAGCGCGAGCAGGTTGGTCTGCTTGGCGATAGCGGATATCAGGCTGACCACATTGCCGATCTCGGCCGAGGAGGCCTTGAGCCCGTCCACGCTCTTGCCCGCGGCCGTCGCCGCATTGCCGGCGTCCTCGGTCAGGGTTCCGGCCTCCTGGACCTGGCGGCCGATCTCGTCGGCCGACTGGGCGAATTCCTCCGTCGCGGCCGCAAGCTGCATGGCGTTGTCGGTCGCCTGCCCGGTGAGCGCCGCGAGCTGCTCGCCGCGTCCGCGGATCGCCGCCAGCACGTCGGCCGAGGTGCGCGTGCCCGCCCGCACCGCGTCGGAGGCGCGCTGCACGTCGCGGATCATGGCGGCAAGATCGGTCTCGATCAGATCGATGGTCTCGCGGATCGCAGCGAGGCGCGCCTGGCCCTGGTCGATCTCGAGCTCCGGGATAACGGAGGGCGCCTCGATCGCCGGCGCGGTCGCTTCCCTGGCGCGTCGGGACACAAGGAAGTCGAACATATTGGCGAGCATGAGCACCCCGGCCGGCGCGCGTCATCGCGGCGAAGCGGAAGGCTTCGCTCCATCTCCCGGTTATGATGATGAAGGCTTACTTAACGGTTAACGGAAACTTAAATGCCGGCGGCGGGCCGATATAGACCATAAGCGGCAGGCTTTCAGGTCCGCGCCGTCACCAGCGCGTCCACGGCAGCCGGCAGAGCGTCGAAATGGCTGATCAGCCGGTCCGCGCCGAATTCATGCGGCGGCGTTTGCGTGTAGCCGAAATCGACCGCCACGACGGGGATGCCGGCATTGCGCGCGGTCGCGACGTCGGTCATGGAGTCGCCGACCATCACGGCGAGATCGAGTTCGCCGCCCGCGCGCGCGATCGTCGCCCGCAGCATCGCGGGATCGGGCTTCGGCACGCCGAACGTGTCCTGGCCGCAGATCGCCGCGAAGCGGCGCCTGAGGTCGAGCGCGTCGAGCAGGAGGACCGACAGCCGTTCAAGCTTGTTGGTGCAGACCGCGAAACGGCAGCCACGCGCCGCGAGCGCGTCGAGTGCGGCCGTGACGCCCGGGAACGGACGCGAGCGGTCGGCGATATGCGCCGCATAGAGCTCCAGGTACTCGCCGAAGAGCCGGTCGAGCTCGGGCGCGGGCAGGCGGATGCCGCGCGTCGCGAGCGCCTGCTCGAGCAGCGGTCTCACGCCGCCGCCGATCATCGTGCGGCCGCGCTCGAACGCCAGCGGCTCGACGTCGTGGCGCGCCAGGATGAAGTTGAGCGTGTCGATCAGGTCGGGCGCGGTGTCGACCAGCGTTCCGTCGAGGTCGAACACGATCATGGGCGAGGGCATGCGGCAAGCGCTAGCGCGCGGGTGCGCGCAAGGCAAGCACCAACCCAGTGCCCGAAACTAACCGCTGTTGCGGCGGCGGATTTTGGCTATGTTGCGCGCCGTCATGGATGCCGATGCCTATAAGCGCGAAGCCGCAGCCGGTGCGCTCGAATACGTCCGACCGGGCATGCGCCTTGGCCTCGGCACGGGCTCGACCGCGAAGCATTTCGTAGCCCTGCTCGGCGCGCGCGCGCGCGCCGGCCTCGACGTGATCGGCGTGCCGACGTCGGAGGCAACCCGCGCGCAGGCCGAGCAGGAGGGGATCAGGCTCACCACGCTCGATGAGACGCCTGAGCTCGACCTCACGGTCGACGGCGCCGACGAGATCGCGCCCGACCTCGCGCTGATCAAGGGCGGCGGCGGGGCGCTGTTGCGCGAGAAGATCGTCGCGGCGGCCTCCGCGCGCATGATCGTGATTGCCGATGATAGCAAGTTCGTGCCCGTGCTCGGCGCTTTTCCGCTACCGATCGAGGTCGTGCCTTTTGGGCTTGCGGCGACGCGCCGCGCGGTCGAGAAGGCGCTCGGATCGGACGCGCTGACGCTGCGGCGCGGCAAGGACGGCCTTGCTTTCGTCACTGATGGCGGCCACTTCATCCTCGACGCCGCGCTTGGGCGCATCCCCGATCCGGCCTCGCTTGCCGGCGCGCTGGCTGCTATTCCAGGCGTCGTGGAACACGGACTTTTCATCGGCCTCGCGGATCTGGCCGTCATCGCGGGACCCAATGGCCGGCGTATCGTCGAACGGCCTCGACAAGATTAAAGAGACAGCCGCAAGGAGTGATTGATGATCGCGAATAAGGGACTTCGGCTCGCCTGCGTGGCGGCTGCCCTAATGATGTGCCAGGCGCTTGCCGGCACTGCGTCCGCCCAGCCGGCTTCGCCTTCAGCGATTGCGACCGCGAAGGAATTGGTCGAGCTCAAGGGCGGCTCCGGAATGTTCGATCCCGTCATCACCGGCGTGGTGGATCAGACCCGGACCGCGCTGGTGCGCACCAGCCCGCAGCTCTCGAAGGAATTGAACGAGGTCGCGACGCAGCTCGTGGGCGAGTTCGGGGCGAAGCGCGCGGAGCTGATCGAGCAGGCGGCGAAGTTCTATGCCAATCGGTTCAACGAGCAGGAACTCAAGGACATGGTGACGTTCTACAAGTCACCGCTCGGCAAGAAGATGCTGGTGCAGGAGCCACTCGTGCTCGACGAGACTTTCAACTTCGTGCAGCAATGGGCGCCGCGCATCGGCGAAGAAGTCATGACCCGCTTCCGCGCCGAAATGAAAAAGAAGGGACATGATCTCTAAGAAAAAGAAGGGACATGATCTCTAAGTTGGTGGACGGGCCCGAGCGTCATGGCTGATCGCGAGGTCGATCTCTTCGTCATCGGCGGCGGGTCCGGCGGCGTGCGCGCCGCGCGCGTCGCCGGCAGCTACGGCGCGCGCGTGATGCTGGCCGAGGAATACCGCGTCGGCGGTACCTGCGTGATCCGCGGCTGCGTGCCGAAGAAGCTGCTGGTCTACGCCTCCCGCTTTCGCCACGACTTCGACGAGGCGACGGGCTTCGGCTGGACCGTCGGCGAGCCCTCGTTCGACTGGCCGACCCTGATCGCCAACAAGGACAAGGAGATCGCGCGGCTGGAGGCCGCCTACACGTCGAACCTCACGCGCGCAAACGTCACGATCGCAAAGAGCCGCGCGGTGCTCGAGGACGCGCACACCGTGCGCCTGCTCGCCGACGACACCCGCGTGCGCGCCAAGCACATCCTGATCGCAACCGGCGCCGCGCCGAGCATGGGCAACGGCATCGCCGGCATCGAGCACGTCATCTCGTCGAACGAGGCGTTTCACCTGACCGAGCTGCCGCAGCGTATCCTGATCCAGGGCGGCGGTTACATCGCGGTCGAGTTCGCCTGCATCTTCGCCGGCCTCGGCTCACAGGTGACGCTCGTCTATCGCGGCGAGAACATTTTGCGCGGCTTCGACGAGGAAGTGCGCGCGCATCTGCGCCACGAGATGGAGCGACGCGGCGTCACGGTGATCACCAAGCGCATCGTCGAGGCGATCGAGAAGGTCGACCACGGGCTATGCGTGGAGCTCTCGGACCATGACGACATCCTGGTCGACACGGTGATGTTCGCGACCGGGCGGCGGCCGAACATCGCGGGGCTTGGCCTGGAGACCGCGGGCGTGCGCATCGACGACAAGGGCGCGATCGCGGTCGACGAATTCTCCCGTACCTCGGTGCCGCATATCTACGCGGTCGGCGACGTGACCGACCGCTTGGCGCTCACGCCCGTCGCGATCCGCGAGGGGCATGCCTTCGCCGACACGGTGTTCGGCGGCAAGCCGACGTCGGTCGACCACACGAATGTGCCGACGGCCGTGTTCTCCGAGCCCGAGATCGGCGTCGTCGGCCTGACCGAGGCGCAGGCCTGCGAGCGCCTGCCCAAGGTCGACGTCTACGCGACCACGTTTCGCTCGATGCGCACCGCCTTCCTGGGCGGGCAGGCGCACATGCTGATGAAGCTCGTGGTCGACGGCATGACCGATCGCGTGGTCGGTTGCCATCTGGTCGGGCCGGACGCGGGCGAGTTGATCCAGGTGATCGGCATCGCCGTGAAGATGAAGGCGACCAAGGCCGACTTCGATGCCACCATGGCGGTGCATCCGACCATCGCGGAGGAACTCGTCACGCTGCGCAGCGTGACGCGCAGCCATGTGCGCGAGGCGGCCGAATAGCGCATGCGCGTGCAACTGGTCTTCCTCGGCCTCCTGCTGCTTCAGACCGTCGCGCTTTGCGCGGTCATCATCGTGCTGGTCGACGTCGCGACCAAGACTTTCCGTCTCGAGCCGCCATTGGCGCTCTGCGTCGCCGTCCTGATGCTCGGCGTGCTCGGCTATCTGAGCTTCTGGATCGCCTATTGGAACTACCCGGCCTTGCGCATCGTCAAGGTCGCGCTGATCGCGCTCATGGTGATTCGCCTCGTGCTCATGGTCCGGCAGCGGCGCCTGAAGGCGCAACTCGCATGGCTCGGCGAGCCGATGCTCTACGTGTTCCTGTTCTTTCTTGCGGTCGTGGCGTTCGGGTTCTCGAACGGTGGCATCGAAGACGCCGCCACGACGGCGCAGAACCGGTTCACCCACCCGTTGCCGCCCGACGACGTCATCCCGTTCCTGTTCGCGGTCGGCCTCAACGGCGATCATGTGCCGTCGCCGCTGCTCGGCGACTGGCTCGCGAGCGATCGTCCGCCGCTGCAGACCGGCCTCTATCTGCTGCTGAACCCGCGCAACTTCGTGCTCGTCTACGAGATCGTCTCGTCCTGGCTGCAGGCGACGTTCCTGTTCGGCGTATGGATGCTCTGCGTCGCCGCGGAGTTGCCTGTAACCGCGCGGCGCCTCGCGCTCCTCGCCTGCTGCCTGCTGCCGGTCACGATCCTCAACACGTTCTACACCTGGCCGAAGATCATCTCGGTCGGCTACCTGCTCATGATCTTTGCGCTGCTGTTCGTCTACCGGCCGCGCGAGCCGCGCGAGCACGTGATCGTCGGCGTGCTGCTCGGCGGGCTCACCGCGCTCGCGATGCTGTGCCACGGCTCGAGCGCCTTCGCGCTGATCGGCGTTGCTGTCATCGTTCTGGTCGCGTGGCGCTGGCCGTCATGGCGCACGATCGCCTATGCGGTTCCGACGCTGCTGGTCCTGTACCTACCGTGGGCGGCCTATCAGGCCTTCGTCGATCCTCCCGGCAACCGCCTGCTGAAGTGGCACTTGGCGGACGTGCAGGACGTCGATAGCCGCGGTCTGCTCGAAACCATGCGCGCCGCCTACGCGGCGCTCTCCTGGCACGATTACCTGGAGGGGCGGCTCGCCAATTTCGCCGTGCAGCTCGGCCGCGGCACGCAACATCTGCGCGATCTCGCGCTGCTCACCGTCAATCATGACCCGGAGCTTGCGCGAGCGCTGCGCATCGGCGACTTCTTCAACTTCCTGCCTTCGCTGCACGGCTTCGCGCTCGCGCTGGTCGTCGCGCTCGTGCTGCTGGCGTTCATGCGCGCCTGGCCGCGCCAGCGCGCCATCGCGCTCGCGCTTCTCGGCGTGGTGCTCGTGACCTGCATCACCTGCTGCATCCTGCTGTTGAGGCCGGGCGCGGCGGTGAACCACCAGATGACCTATGCGATGCACGTGATGGCGACGCTTGCGGCGTTCATCGTGCTGGGGCTGCGCGCGCCGCGCGTCGGCCTCCTGTTCGTCGCGCTGCAGATCGTGACCGTCGGCACGCTCTATGGCCTGACGCTGGCCTACGACCATGTATTCTGGCCGATGCTCGTGCTGAGCATCGTGGCGCCGGCCGGACTGCTTGCCTTCACGCTTGCGCCTTTTCTCCGCCCGGCGGGCGCTGCCAGAGCCGCCAGATGACGAACACGATGAACGCGATGTGGATCGCGGCATTGTGGATGAACAGCGCCTGCGGTCCGATCAGGCCCATCAGCCAGGCCGCCGTGGTCGGGCCGACGATCGCGCCGATGGTGTAGGCGAGCAGGAGCCCGCTCGAGACCTCGACGGCGTTCTCGCGCCCGGCAAGGTCCTGCGCGTGGCTCGAGGACAACGGATAGAGCACCAGCGCGGATGCGCCGACCGCGGCCGCGAGCGCGATCAGCACAGTCGCGTCGCTTCTTGCGAACCACACCAGCGCGAGCTGCGCCGCGACCGCGATCGCGACCGCGACCAGCATGATGTGACGGCGGTCGCGGCGATCGGCGAGGCGGCCGACCGGCCACTGCGCGAGCCCGGCGGCGACGACCGCCGCGGTCATGAAGCTCGCGACCCCGCCGGCCGAAAGTCCGCTGCGGTCGGCGAACACCGGCGCGAGCGACCAGAACGTCCCGTTCGCGGAGCCCGACACGAGCGCGCCGGCGACGCCGACCGGCGAGATGTGGAACAGCCAGCCAAGGCGCAGCCGTGGCACGGGCGGCGGCTCGGGCGGGTCGGAGCGCGTGTAGGTCAGCGGCAGCACCGAGAGGCTGAGCGCCGCCGCCACGATCGAGAACGACACGAACGAGGCGGGGGAAACGAAGCGGATCGCCTGCTGGCCGACCGCGCTGCCCGCATAATTCATCATCTGGTAGACCGCGAGCAGGCGGCCGCGCACGACGTTGTCGGCCTTGTCGTGCATCCAGCTCTCGATCGTCGCGTAGAGGCCGGCGAAGCAGAAGCCGGTCACCGCGCGGATCGCCGCCCAGGCGACGGGCTCGACGAAGATCGGGTGCGTGATCGTGGCGACCGTCGCGACGGCGACGAACGCCGCGAACGCCCGGATATGGCCCGCACGCGCGATGATGCGCGGCGCCGCGAGGCAGCCGATCAGCATGCCGCCGAAATAGGCCGAGCCGATCAACCCGATCGACAGCTCCGGGAAGTTCGCCGCGGTGGCGCTTAGCGGAATCAGCGTGTTCGACAGCCCATTGCCGGCGATCAGGATGAACACCGCGGCGAGGAGGGCGGAAACCTGGGCGTAGGCGGGGTGGATGGGCATTTTCTCAATCGTCATCCCGGCCGAAGCCGGACGCAGTCCGGCGGAGCCGGGATCCATTCCTCCCTTTACATCAGCCAGACGGATGTCGGGAGAGATGGCTCCCGGATAGCCGCTGGCGCGGCTTCCGGGACGACAGAAGGGCGTGTATAAGCCCGGCGCGAAAAGGAGTTGTGCCATGCCCGAGCGTTGGACGCCCGATAGCTGGCGGGCAAAGCCGATCGTCCAGGTGCCCCAGTACCCGGATGCGGCAAAGCTCGCCGAGACGGAAAGCAGGCTTGCGACGTTCCCGCCGCTGGTGTTTGCCGGCGAGGCGCGCAACCTCAAGCGCGCGCTCGCGCGCGTGGCGGCGGGCGAGGCTTTCCTGCTCCAGGGCGGCGACTGCGCCGAGAGCTTCGAGGATCACAGCGCCAATTCGATCCGCGACTTCTTCCGCCTGTTCCTGCAGATGGCGGTGGTGCTGACCTTTGCGGGCGCGTCTCCGGTCGTCAAAGTCGGGCGCATCGCCGGCCAGTTCGCCAAGCCCCGCTCGTCGAACACCGAGAAGCGCGGCGGCGTCGAGCTGCCGAGCTATCGCGGCGACATCGTCAACGGCGCGGAGTTCACCGCGGCCGCGCGCACGCCCGATCCGCAGCGCCTGATCGAGGCCTATCACCAGTCGGCCGCGACCTTGAACCTGCTGCGCGCCTTCGCGCATGGCGGCTACGCAAGTCTTGGGCGCGTGCATCAATGGATGCTCGGTTTTGTCAAGGACGCGCGCCAGCTCGAGCGCTACCGCGACCTCGCCGACCGCATCTCCGAGACGCTCGCCTTCATGCAGGCCTGCGGGCTCGATCTCGAAAGCCATCCCGAGCTGCGCGGCACCGACGTCTACACCAGCCACGAGGCGCTCCTGCTTGGCTACGAGCAGGCGATGACGCGCCAGGATTCGACCACCGGCGACTGGTACTGCACGTCGGGCCACATGATCTGGATCGGCGATAGGACGCGCCAGGCCGACCACGCGCATGTGGAATATTTCCGCGGCGTGAAGAACCCGATCGGGCTGAAGTGCGGACCGTCGCTCAAGCCCGACGAACTGATCCGCTTGACCGACATCCTCAACCCAGAGAACGAGCCGGGACGGCTGACGCTGATCAACCGCTTCGGCTCCGACAAGGTCGGCGATCATCTCCCGCCGCTGGTGCGCGCGGTCAAGCGCGAGGGCCGCGCGGTGGTGTGGTCGTGCGACCCGATGCACGGCAACACGATCACGGCGGAGAGCGGCTACAAGACACGGCCGTTCGACCGCATCCTGCAGGAGGTGAAGACCTTCTTCTCGGTGCATGCCGCCGAGGGCACGCATGCGGGCGGCGTGCATCTGGAGATGACCGGCAAGGACGTGACCGAGTGCACCGGCGGCGCGCGCGCGATCACCGATGAGGACTTGAACGACCGCTATCACACGCTCTGCGATCCGCGCCTCAATGCCGAGCAGGCGATCGAGCTTGCTTTCCTGCTGGCCGAGCGGCTCAAGGCCGAACGCGCCGCCACGATGAAGCCGCTGCAGGCCGCCGCGGGATTGTGATTCCCCCGTAGGGTGGGCATGCGAA
>Ga0265313_10004646_pt1 | contig 10398 bp, 6 predicted proteins | sample 4123metaG_FD_203122 | JGI IMG/M metagenome (GOLD analysis project Ga0265313, IMG submission 203122) | Rhizosphere microbial communities from Carex aquatilis grown in University of Washington, Seatle, WA, United States - 4-1-23 metaG | ecosystem: Host-associated > Plants > Roots > Rhizosphere >...
CGTTGCCGTGGATGCCGCCGCAGCGCTGGCGGGCCTGCTCCTCGGTGTCGGTTGTCAATACGCCGAAGATGATGGGGAGGGATTCGGCCAGCATGGCGGTCTGAATTCCGCGGGCGGCTTCGCCGGCGACGTAATCGAAATGCGGGGTGTCGCCGCGGATTACGCAGCCGAGACAAATGACGGCGGCGTAACGTCCAGTGTGGGCGAGCACCTTGGCCGCTAGGGGTAGCTCGAATGCGCCGGGAACCTGATGGGTCTCGATGCAGTTGGATGCGACGCCAAGGGATTGAAGCTGGCGGACGCAGCCGCTTAGCAGGGCGTCGACGATCGCGCTGTTAAAGCGGGCGGCGACGACCGCGAAACGGGCGTTCTTCGGCAGCTTGTGACGGGCGGGCGTGGGGGCGGCGGAACTCATAACTTCAAAGTTACCATGCAACGCTCAACACTCAACACTCAACACTCAACGTTGAAGTTGGAATTCAATGTTGAGCGTTGAGTGCGGTAGGCAAAGCCTCCGCTGTTGAGTGTTGAGCGTTGCATTCATACCCTGTAGATACATGGCCGTGCCCGCTCGCCATCATGTTGCGCTGGCAACCGTATTCTTCTTCGCTCTGATGCTCCGTCTGGGTTGGGCTTTTCATCAATCCAATGATCCGGCCGAACTGAACGCACTGCCCGATCAGCAGGAGTATTTCCAGGTCGGCCAAAACCTTCTGGCCGGAAGGGGGCTTCAGTTTACCGATCCGCGATTCAACCAAACGGTCTGGGCATACCGCACGCCGGGTTATCCGGTGTTCATCGCCGCGTGCGGGGCGAGCATTCCGGCGGTGCGCATCGTGCAGGCGATTCTGGATTCTTCGATCGTCTGGGCTGTCTATCTGCTGGCGCGAAACTGGTTGCGGGAAAGCTTGAGCCTGGCGGCGGCGGCGCTTGCGGCGGTCAATCCGCTGCTGATTTATTTCAGTTCGCTCATTCTTAGTGAGACGCTCTTCACGGCAATGCTGGCGTGGGGCGTCGTTTTGTTGGTGCGTAAATCAAACTTCGCGCTGATCGGGATTGCCATTCTCGCGGCGTCGGTTTTGGTGCGGCCGTCGGCGATTGCGTTGCCGGTTTTGCTCTCGCTGGCGATTAGACGCGAGCGGGCAATTCAAATGGTTCTGCTTAGCGCAGCAATGACCGTAGTGGTTCTTTTTCCTTGGGCGCTCCGAAACCATTTGCGGCTGAACGCGTGGATCTGGACCAGCACCAATTCCGGCATCACCCGCTACGACGGGTTCAATCCCGCCGCCACAGGCGGGAGCGATCAGTCATTCGTGCGTGATATGCCGGAACTGGCGGGGATGGGGGAGGTGGAACGATCGGATTATCTTTCCCGCAAGGCGGGCGAATATATCGGCGAGCATCCGGGCGAGTGCGTCATGCTGGCCCTTAAAAAGATCGCCCGATTGTGGAGTCCGTATCCGCTGAGCGCGCAATTCTCGCGGCCGCTGTATGTCGCGGTGCTGCTGGTTTACAGTCTGCCCGTGATGCTGCTGGCGGCGGGCTGCATTGTGATGCGGCGCTTGCCGTGGCGCGGGACGCTTTTGCTTGTGATGCCGGCCCTATACTTGACTGTCATTCACGCGGCGTCGGTTTCGTCGCTGCGGTATCGCTTGCCTGCTGAGCCGATGATCGTGGTGCTGGCGGCGGGCGCGAAGAAAATTGAACAATGACGCGGCAAACCCTGGTGCATGTCGATCGTCCGTGGCGCTTGCGGCATCCGCTGCGTCCGCGCATCGGGCATACGCGGCGCGTGGTGATGGTCGTCCTGATGCTCCTGCTCTGGACCATGCTGGGGGCGTATTTTTATATCACCAACGAAAACCGCCTGCGTCAGATCGCCGCCGACTCGCTCGGTTCGATGGTCGGCGGGCATGTCACGATTGAGCACGCGGATTTGTCGATCTTTGAAGGGCTGAAGCTGAGTAAAGTGCGGCTATTTGCGACGGGGGCGGATGGGAAGGATGTTCAACTGCTGGACGCCGGTTCGGTCTCTGTCGAGTGCAATCTGCGCGATCTTCTGGCGGGGCGGCTGTCGGCGACGCACATCATCGTGGCCGATCCGCAGGTGCGATTGTCGGAGGACGTGGGAACCGGAAAATGGAATTACCAGTATCTCGGGCAATCGCAATGGTCGGCGCCCGGCGGCGCTGCTTCGGGTTTTACGGGGTATCCGGAAGTGCTTTTGCGCGACGCGCGGGTGGAATATTACGAAGTTCGCAATGGCGAGAGCAACCAGGTGGGATGGATGGCGGTGGATGGACGGTTCGGTCCGCTGGATGTGGAGTCGAATCGGCCGCCGAAATATGAGTTTACTTTCCAAAGCCGGGCGACTCACGCGAGGGGGCCGACGATCACCGGCTCGTTTGACGGGTTGAGCAATCACGTGTCGGCTTCTTTGCAGAACGTGGTGCTGGGGCGCGACACGCAGACGATGTTGCCGAACCCGGTGAGCAGGTGGTGCAGCGATCATGCGCTGGCCGGCGCGGCGGCCATCCGGGTGGATTACGACCCGAAGGGGTACAAAGTGGAGGCCGATCTTGAGGGGGTACACATGGAGATTTCGCCGCGGCCGCTGGCGCCGCCGATCGCATTTGCCGATGCGCGGGGCACGCTGATCTTTAATGATCAGGGGATCATCGCACACGATCTGAGGGCGACGTGCGAGAACAACTCGTTCGTCGTGGATGGGAAACTCGGCGGGTATTCCGCGGATTCTTCGATGGATTTCTCGCTGCGTTCGGACGGCGAACTGAATTTGTCGCCAAACCTGCCGACGGTGGCGGCGATGCCGCCCGCGGCGCAGGACATTTATAATCAGTTCAAGCCGTATGGACGGGCGAGCGTGGCGGCGCGTCTGGTGCGACAAACCGACGGCGGGGCGTTGCATTGCCAGGCGACGATCGAGGTTCTCGACGGGTCGTTCACCTTCAAAGATATTCCCTATCCGGTGCATCACGTCACGGGGCACGTCACGGTGGAGCATGACGACAAGCTGGGATTCGACGTTGTGCGGCTGACCGATGTCCACGGCCACGGCGACAAAGGTTCACCGAATGAAAACGCGGAGTTGGCGATCGACGGATGGATCGGGCCGTTCGACGACACGACCGGCGGAGAAGTGAACGTGAAGGGGACCGGTATCACTTACGAGCCTTCGCTCCGGGGGGCGCTGCCGGAGCCGGTGCGGAAGACACTCGACTGGCTGGACGTGAACCACGAGGGTTTTGGATCGGCGGTTTCGGTGTCGTTTACTTCGCAGGTTTTGCGATTGGAAGCGGGGAAGACCAGGGGGTTGCCGTGGGTTGCGAACACCGATTTGAAATTCGCCAATGGGGTCGCGACGTGCGCGGCGTTTCCGTACCGGCTGGAAAGGATCGAGGGGGAGGCGCAGATTCGCCCTGGCTTCGTCAATGTCATCGGCATGCAGGGTCGGCATGGAGGTTCGGCGCTGCTGCTGGGCGGGAAGGTTGCTTTTAACGATGCGGGAACGGAATTCACGCCGGACCTTCGCGTGGCGGCGGAGGATGTACTGATTGACGCCGACCTTCTGGCGGCGCTGCCGGCGGAGCCGCGGGCGCGGTTGCAAGCGCTGGGGGTCACCGGAAAGCTGGATGCCAATGGAACAATCACCAGCCCGCTGCCGGGGTTTAATCTGGATTTGACGCTCAGCGACGGCGGCTTTGCGCCTCATGGAATTATCGCGGCGACGGGCGTGCAGGGGAAGGCGAATCTCACGCCGGGGAAATTGAGCGATGTGAATCTGATCGCCAAGCGCGGGGGTGCGGCGCTGACGGCGGTGGGTTCGCTGGATTGGACGCAATCGACGCCGGTGGCGCTGCTGACGCTGGATGCGGACAATCTGACGTTTGAACCGGAGTTGCGCGATCTGCTGCCGGCGCGGGCGAAGGAGATTTGGAGCCAGATTCAGCCGGAGGGGACGGCGGATTTGCGATTGAATTACGACAGCCGAATGGCGAATGGGCCGCTGGCGCTGGAGATTCGGCCGATCAAGATGCGGGTGGCGCCGCGGCTTTCGCCGGAAGCGTCGCCGCTACGGTTGGATGATTTGAGCGGGAAGATCAATCTGGTTCCCGATCAACTGGCGGAGTGGGATCTGACGGCGCGCGACCGCGACGGGCAGGTGGCGATGAGCGGTTCGTGGAAGCTGGACGATCCGGCGGCGGCGTGGGAGATGCGGCTTTCCGGGAAGAACCTGGCAGCGGATGAGCAATTGCAGAGGTCGCTACCGAAGGGATTGGTGCAGGTGCTTCAGGGCTTGAGCCTGACGGGGGCGATTGGGTTTGATTTCACCAAGCTGTCTTACAAGCCTGCAACAACGCAGCCGGTTATTGGCAAATTCTCGACGACGCGCCCGGCGGGGCCGGACGTGGATTTTGAGGTGCGGATCGACTGTGAAAACGCCGCCATGAACATCGGCGTGCCGCTGGATTCGGTGCGCGGAACGGCCAACCTAACGGGGAGCATCCGCGACGGGGAACTTCGTTCACTGAGCGGCGACGTGAGCGCGCCGTCGCTGAAGATCGCGCTGCGCCCGTCGGCTGATCTGAGCGCGAAGATTTCCAAGCCGGAGAATGAGCCGACGCTGCACATATCAGATTTGCGGGCCAAGGTGGCCGATGGCGACCTTGCCGGCGATCTGGCCGTTTCGCTCAACGACCAGGGCGTCGATCGTTATGCGATGAAGATGATTCTCAATGAGGCGGACGTTTCGGAATTGAGCGGCATCGCCGAGGGGCTGGCGACGACGCCGGATCGGAACCTGACGGGGCGAATATCGGCATCTCTTGAATTATCCGGGAGCGTGAGCGATCCGACGGCGCGGCGCGGGACGGGCGACGTGCGCGTGGTGGGAGACCGGATGTACCAGATTCCGCTGGTTCTGGGATTGCTCCAGGTGACGAATCTGGCGTTGCCAACGAATTCGCCGTTTCAAAAGGGGACGGCTCGCTATAGTGTGCAGGGAAACCGCGTGACGCTGGAGCAGATTCAATTGGGCGGGCGCGACATGTCCCTCCAGGGATCAGGACATCTGGACTTTGCCACCAAGAAAGTCGATCTGACGTTCACGACCGACAGTGACAAATGGCTGAATGTGCCGGTGGTGGGGCCGATGTGGAACAAGGCGGAGAATGAATTGATGCGAATTCACGTGCGGGGGACGCTGAAGGCGCTGAAGGTTTCGGCGTCTTCGCTGGATACGTTTACGACTACCGTCGATCAGGTGTTTAAGGGAGAGCCGCAGAGGTAGCGAATTGATGTAGGGTCCGCACGGCGGATAGCGAGATATTTTTCGGTCCGCGGCGCGGACCCTACTTATCGGTGCGGATGACGATGTCGCCGGGATAGAATTCTTCGCCGGATTTGGCGAGCCACGTCTTTTCCCAATCGGAAAACTGCCTGACGTGGCGGATGACGTAGCCATTGCCACGGCGATCGTAGGCGATGGGATCGGGGAGGACGTTATTCGGCAATCGCGCCAGATATTTGGGAATCAGGGCATCGAGATTCGGCGGATATTCGCCGTGATCCTGGCGGTAAATGGCCAGCGCAACGCCGGCGCGGGCGGTCCAGTCCAATTGTTCATTGGTGCGGAGGATCACTTCGCTGGTTTGGCGGATCGACGGCACGGTCATCGAAACCAGGATCGCCGCGACGCGGTCGGAATAGGTGTTGCGCAATTCGCCGGTCTGGGGCAGCATATAGGCGGGCGGGTGCCCGGTTTGGTCGGCGCTCGATGCGATTTTTTCGATTTGCGCGGTCCAGTCGGCGAAGGCTTTGATTTCGGCGTCGCGCTGCGTGGCGGGGAGCGCGGTGCGGTCCTTCAGCAGGGCGTCGTAATAGCGGTTGCCGAATTGGAGAATGCGGTTCCATCCAGCATCGGAACATTCAAGACCTCGACGGTGATGCGTGCCGCGAGGAGCTGGGCGGCGGTCATGTGTTTGAGCATCTCCTCGGTCTCGGCGGCGGCCATGGCCTGCACCATGGCGAGGCATTCGCAGCGGAGGCGCAAGCCGGCCTGGTCCTCGATGCGCGGAATCGAAGGGAGCGCGAGCAAATCAGCGGACCATTGGCGCAAGCGCGGCGCCGGCAGATGCGCATCCTGCAAGACGCGCCAGGAATTCATGCAGGCAGAGGCGCGCATGTTATTGGCGACGAGGCAGTGCACGAGTTGGTCCGACTGACCCAGCAGCGCGCCGAGCCGCTGCACGGTCAGAAGGTCGTCCAGCGCGCCGGCCTCGTCGCCGTCGTGGAGTTCGAGCATGGCGCGGATGCGCAGGGCGTCGGCGCAATTGTGCATGTCAATCGGCCCGTGATATTGTTCTTCAATCAATTCTGTCCCACCCGGCGGCAGCACGATCGGGGTCCAATAGCGCATTCGTGTGGCCGCCTGTGCGACCAGTTGCAGGGCCGGCTCGTTGGATTTGAGCCACGCAGCGAGCTCCGGGGTCTCCTGGCTTGACCAGGGTTGGTTTGTCGCGCGTTCAAACCGATTTACGTACGCGGGAATGGCCGGATCGTCGGTGGGGAGAGTGGTCTTAAAGCCGGGCCAGTTCTGCCAGACGATTTCCGGGGCGGAATTGACGGGCGCGCCGATCAGGCGTCGGACGCCCGCGCGGCGCTGAACCTCTTCCGGCGCTTGCTCCTTTTCCTGAATGATGCGAATGAGAACGCACTCGGCGTTGTTCGCCGGCGTGACGCCCTGGCTTTCGAGGTTGTTCAGCGCGGTTGCGTAATCCACGCCACCATTGGGGAGGAGGGGGCTGGTCAGGAAGGTGGTGTCGGGGGCGACGGCGATGCCGATGCTGTTGAGGCCGGTTGGAGAGGTGGCGGGGGATTGGGCGAGGGCGGAGGCGCATATCTGCATCGCCAGCATTGTGGCGATTGAACGTATGCGGTTTGAACACATGCCAGGGATGGAGTTTACCTTATTTAATCCGGTGCAAAAATGGCTTGCTGATAGTCAGGTCATCCGGGGATTTGGTCGGTGCGGATGATGATGTCGCCGGGGTCGTAGTCTTCGCCCAATCTTTCGAGTTTCGATTTTACGTCGGCGCTATATTTGCGCGCATTCCGGATGATGTATCCATCGCCATGCCGCTCGTAGACGACGGAATTAGGCGAGGTGTTGTCTGGCAGATGCGGGAGGTATTTGGGAACCAAGGCTTCCAGCGCATCGGGGTATAGGCCGTGATCAAGGCGATAGACGGCGAGGGCGGCACCGGCGCATGCTGTCCAGTCCCATTGTTCGTTGGAGCGGCGGGCGCTATGTTCGGCGTTGCGAAATGAGACGAGCGCAACAGACAGTGCCATCTTTGCAAAGCGGTCGGAATACGCATCACGCGACTCCGAAGCCATTTGCAAAAGCCACGCCGGTCTGCCTGTCGGGCCGTTCCAATCGGCCGCGAAGTAAGTCTTTTCGAGTTCCGCATTTTTTTCGTCCAGTGCCTCTAATTCCGTGTCTCGTTGCGTAGGCGAAAGGGCCGATCGATCTCTGAATAGCTCGTCGAAATAGCGATTGCCAAAACGGAGGATGCGGTTCCAATCCGGGTTTTTGTCCATTTCGGAAGCCTTCTGCTGGACGTAGCTAAGGAAATCACAGCGGCTGCGTTCGCCAACGCGGTTGCTGACGACAGGAAATGGGCCGATGGCCAGTTCGTCGGCGGTGAACTGAGCGAGCTGTTTGCGCGAGAGTTGTCCGCGATGAAGGATTAGCCAGGTGGGCGGGCAAGCCTCGGTCCACATTCCACAGGCGACCGGAAATGAAATGATTGACGAAAACTGCGGCAAAAGGTTCCCCAGCTTGCGCACGGCCAAAAGGTCGTCCAGCGCGCCGGAGGCGTCGCCATCATGGAATCTCAGCATGGCGCGGATGCAGAGCGCGTCAACGAATTTTCTCCATTTGTCCAATTCCGTACTGTTGGCGTGGATCAGCGAAGATTCCCCAGGCGGCAGAACAATGGGCAGGAATAATCGCGGCCGGCGCACAGCCTGCGCGACGATGTCGAGCGCGGGCCCATTCGTTTTTAGCCACGCGGCCAGTTCCGGCATCTCGCTCGCGGACCAAGGCTGCGCCGCTGCGCGAGAGAAGCGATCAACGAAGCCGGGATTTGCGGGGTCGTCGGCCGGAAGGGGATGGGCAACCCCCGGCCAGTTTTGCCAGACGATTTCCTCGCCGGGCTGAAGATTGATATCCAACAGGCGAAGCATTGTCGCGCGGCGCGCCAGGGCTTCTGCGTCCTGTTGATCCGGATCGCGAATGCGCAGTAGAAGACATGCGGCGTTGTTGGCTGTTTCTACGCCCTGGCTGTCTCGGTCGTTGAGGGCCGCCGCGTAATCAACCGAGCCGTCGGCGCGGAGAGGGCTGGTGAAGTAAGTTGTGTCCGGGCCGACGATGATTCCGAAAATATTCGGCGCGGTCGCGGAGGATTGTGCGCGGCAGAACACGCAGAACAGCGTTGTGAGGACCGCGAAGATCGGAAGTGCGGCACGATTTCGCATGGCGCGCTCCAATGTACCATATTTACGAGGGCTGCAATTCGACGGCCAGTTCTTCTCCGGCCGAACTCACCGATGTGGTTGGCTTTGCGCCTTGCAGCCACGGCAATAAGAGTAATCCGGGCAAACCGCACATTGCGCTGGCGGCGAAAAACCCCGACCATCCAAGGCTGCCCGCCATCCACCCGCTAATCGGTCGTGCGCCAATTCGGCCGAGGGCCATGACGCCGGAGAGGAGGGCGAATTGGAAGGCGGAATAGCGGTTGTCGCATTGGCCGATCATCCAGGCGATGAAGCCGGCTGTCGTCAGGCCGACGCAGAGGTTTTCGATGATGATCACGGTCATTAGCGCGTCGTAGCGCGGGCCGATGCGCGTGAGGGCGAGGAAGGCGAGGTTGCTGACCGAATGGAGAACGCCGAAGACCCAGAGGGAACGCCAGATTCCCCAGCGGTGAACTAACAGGCCACCGGAAATGGTGCCGAGGATTGTGACGATGATGCCGAGGCCTTGCTGGATGGTGCCGACTTGCGCGGCGTCGTAGCCGTGCTTAAGGAGGAAGGGGAGACTCATGGCGGCGGCGAGGCTTTCGGGAAGTTTGAAGATCAGGACGAAGAGAAGAATGAGCCGGCCGCGGGGGCGGGTGAGGAAGTTGGTTAGGGGATGGACGACGGCTTCGTGCAAAGTTCGCGGGTTGGTTACCGCGAATGGCTCAATGGCGATGAGCGTGCCGATGAGGCCGGTGAACATTCCCGCGCCGATGAGCCGGCAGGCGGCAGGCCAACTGAGATGGAAGCGGCCGACGAGTATCAGCGCGCCGGCGCCGCTGGCGATCATGCCGAGGCGGTAGCCGGTGACGGAGAGAGCCGCGCCGGGGCCGCGCTGATTGGCGTCCAATACGTCGGCCCGCCATGCGTCGACGACGATGTCCTGGGTTGCGCTGAGCATGGCGACAGCCGCCGCGGCGATGGCGACCAGTTGCAGCGAGCGGCGGGGATCGGTTTGCGCCAATGAAAAAATCGCCGCGATCAGAAGCAATTGCGAGCAGAGCAACCAGCCGCGGCGGCGGCCGAGAATTGGTGGGGCGAAGCGGTCCACCAGCGGCGCCCAGACGACTTTGAACGCGTAGGGCAGGGCGACGAGCCCGAGCGCGCCGATTTTGCCGGGGTCGAAGCCGGCGCTGGTGAGCCATGCGGCGAGCAGATCGCCGCTGAGTGCGTAGGGAAGGCCGGAGGCGAAGCCGAGGAGGAGGAGGGCCGTCCAGCGGCGGGATTCGGAGGATGCGGAGATTCCGTTCATCGCGGGGCCGTCCTTGGCGCGGCGGTATCATAACTGGAATTGATAATGAATAGCGAGGGCAGGATGACAAGGTGACAAGGCGCAAACGGCCAAGTCAACTTGTTACCGTGTCACCCCGTCTTCTTCACTGCGTCGGCTGCGTACTCAGCATCACCGGCTCCGTCGCGGGCTTGCGGTTGTCCTGCAATTCCTCGATGAGCGTAGCTGTCGCCTCGACCTCCACACGGCGGTTTTGTCGCAACGCGTCCGGCGTGTACTCGTGCTGCACCAGCGGCTCAAATGTCGAGCAGCCTTCCACACGCATCAAGGCGGGATCAACGCCCTGGCTGGCCAGGTAAGTCGCGGCAGCGCCGGCGCGTTGGAGGGACAACTGCAACTTCTGATCGTCCGTGGACTTGGCCGGGAAGTCGTCCAGCGAGGTGTGGCCTTTGACGAAGATCAGATTGCGGTGGCCGCGGATGACGGCGGCGATTTCCGTCAACGCGCCCTTGGCGGCTTCGCTCAAATCGGATTTGCCAGGCTCGAAGATCAGCTTGCCGCCC
>Ga0265313_10004647_pt1 | contig 10393 bp, 3 predicted proteins | sample 4123metaG_FD_203122 | JGI IMG/M metagenome (GOLD analysis project Ga0265313, IMG submission 203122) | Rhizosphere microbial communities from Carex aquatilis grown in University of Washington, Seatle, WA, United States - 4-1-23 metaG | ecosystem: Host-associated > Plants > Roots > Rhizosphere >...
CGGGCGGAGACATCCCAGTCAAAGATGCCTCCTCAGCAGGGCGAGGGCCTGCTCGATCTCGGCGATGTTGCGTTCGGTTTCGGGGCGCATGGCGGGTGCTTAAGCGAGCCGTTTAATAAAGTCCACCGGTACCCTCGCTGACAGACGACGGCGGCTGTTGCGGCGTGTTGCCATTGGTGCCGGGCGCCTGCGGGTCGGCGTCGCCCGGGGCATTGGCCTCGCCCGGCGCGGTGCCCGGCTTGAAGGCTTCCAGCACGACATTGGCGCCCTTGGCGCCGGCCGGCAGCGGCGTGCCGCTGATCCAGTCTATCGGCACTTCCTCGATACCGGGCGCGACGCGGAAGGGCGTGGGCGGCGCGTCCTTCAGCGCCTCCTTCATGAAATCGCGGAAGACCGGGGCGGCGACACTGGCGCCCTGCTCATCGGTGCCGGCGAGATCCTTGCCCAGGGTGCGGGCGCTGTCGAAGCCGACATAGACGCCCGCCGCCAGATCGGGCGAAAAGCCGATGAACCAGACGCTCTTGGATTCCGACGCCGTGCCGGTCTTGCCCGCCAGGGGCTTGCCCACCGCCTTGATCGACTGGCCGGTGCCGCGCTGGATCACCCCTTCCAGCATGGAGACGATCTGGTAGGCGGTGCGCGGATCGATCGCTTGGGCCCGCGTGTCGGGCAGCAGCGGCTCGGACTGGTCGTGCCAGGCGCCGTCATTGCAGCCCTCGCAGGCCCGGGCGTCATGACGCCAGATGGTCTTGCCGTTGCGATCCTGGATGCGGTCGATCAGCGAGGCCTGGATTTTCTTGCCGCCATTCACGAACTCCGAATAGGCGGTGACCATGCGCATCAGCGTGGTCTCATAGGCGCCCAGCGAGTTGGCCAGCATCAGCGGCATCTTGTCATAGACGCCCATGCTTTCGGCGACCGGCTCGACCTTGTCCATGCCCATGGTGTCGGCCAGCCGCACCGTCAGCAGATTGAGCGACAATTCCAGGCCGCGCCGCAGCGTGGTTTCACCATGGAATTCATTCTTCTCGAAATTCCCCGGCCGCCAGATGCCCTGACCCGGCCCCATGTCCTTTTCGAAGGGGGCATCCAGCACCTTCGAAGCCGGGGTGTAGCCATTGTCCAGCGCCGCGGCATAGACGAAGGGCTTGAAGGAGGAACCGGGCTGGCGCTGCGCCTGCATGGCGCGGTCGAATTGCGAGGAGGCGTAGGAGAAGCCGCCCGACATGGCCAGAACGCGGCCGGTGTGCGGATCCATCACCACGATGGCGCCGTTGATCTCGGGAATCTGGCGCAGGCCATACTGGCCCGGCTTGCCGCCATCCTTGGGATCGATCGGCTCGACATAGAGCACGTCGCCGGGCTTGGCCACTTCCTCCGGCGCGGTGGGGGCCGGACCCCAGCGCTGGTCCTTCAGTTCCCGCTTGGCCCACCGGTAGCCGTCATAGGGAATGACGCCGATGGTGCCGTTGACGAAGCCGATGCGGATATCCTTGCCGGCGAAGCCCAGCGCCACCGCGATGCGCCAGCTGTCGATGCCGGACTGGAATTTGGGATCGTCCGCCAGCTTGGCCAGGGTCGCCCGCCAGCTGCCGGAAACGTCGATCTGCTGGCGCGCGCCGCGCCAGCCGTGGCGGCGGTCGTAGCGCACCAGCCCGCTGCGCAGGGCGCTGACCGCGTAATTCTGCAGCCTGGTGTCCAGCGAGGCGCGCACCTGCAGGCCGCCATTGAGCACTTCCTTGCCGCCATACTGCTTGTAGAGCTGGCGGCGCACTTCCTCGACATAGTAATCGACGTCCGCCGCCTGGCTGCCCAGGGCGCGGGTCTGGGTCACCAGCGGCTCGGCCTGCGCCGCGCGCGCCTGCTCCTTGGTGATGAAGCCATTGTCGAGCATCTGGTCGATCACCCAGTTGCGGCGGTCGAAGGCGGCCTGGTGATGGAAGCGCGGATCGTAATTGCTGGGCGAGCGCGGCAGCGACGCCAGGAAGGCGACCTCGGCGATGTCGAGCTGGTCGAGCGACTTGCCGAAATAGTTCAGCGCCGCGGCGGCGACGCCGTAATTGTTCTGCCCCAGATTGATCTGGTTGAGATAAAGCTCCAGCACCGTTTCCTTGGGATAGGTGGCGTCGATGCGCACCGCCAGGATGGCCTCGCGCACCTTGCGCGCCATCTTGAGGTCGGCGTTGAGCAGGAAAAGCCGCGCCACCTGCTGGGTGATGGTGGAGGCGCCCTGGGGACGGCGGCCTTCCAGCACCAGCCCGACATCCTTGATCGCCGCCAGCACCATGCGCGACGGATCGACGCCGGGATGGCTGTAGAAATTGCGGTCCTCGGCGGAGGTGAAGGCCTGTTTCACCAGCTTGGGAATGAAGGAGGCCGGCACGAAGAAGCGGCGCTCGCGGGCATATTCGCCCAGCACCGCGCCATTGCCGGCATAGACGCGGGTGGTGATGGGCGGCTGGTAGTCGCGCAGCGCGTCGACGGACGGCAGGTCGCGCGTCAGGGTGAAGGCCCAGAAACCGGCGAAGCACAGCGCCACCACCGCCAGCGCGGCCGCGGCGATGCCCAGGAATTTCAGGATTCGGGGCAGCATGGCGAGACTCATAAACCCCCAAAAAGGGCTTGGAAAGAGCGCGTTTGTTAAGGGTTCCGGGCGGGGTTGGCCGAGGCGGCGACCGCCGCCCCGCCCTCGCCGGCCAGATGGCGGCCGGCGGCGGCGGCGATGGCGGCAGCGACCTTGGCGCGCCAGCCCTCGGTGTTCATCTGCGCCGCATCGCCCCGGTTGGAAAGATAGCCCAGCTCGATCAGCACGGCGGGAACATCGGGCGCCACCAGCACCGCCAGGCTGGCGGCGCGGTGCGGGCTGCGCCCCAGTATGTCGGTGGCGCCCGCCAGCTGGGCCAGCGCGGCTTCGGCGAAGCGCGAGGATTTGTTGATGGTGTCGCGCTGGGCCAGGTCGATCAGGATCGGCGCCACCGGCGAATTGCCGCCGGACAGATCAACGCCGGCGATGACGTCGGACTGGTTCTCGCGCTTGGCCAGGGCCGCCGCCTCGCGGTCCGAGCGGCCGTCATTGAGGGTGTAGATCGAAAGGCCGGTGATATCCCGGTCGGGATTGGAATCGGCATGCAGCGAAATGAACAGGTCGGCGCGGTGGGCGCGGCCGAAGGCGACGCGCTCGCGCAGCGGTATGAAAATGTCCTTGTCGCGGGTCATGAAGACGGTGACGCCGCGGCTCCGCAGCTCTTTCGCCAGGCGCAGGCCCTCCGCCAGCACCAGATCCTTCTCCAGCAGGCCGTTGATTCCCTGCGTGCCGGAATCGACGCCGCCATGGCCAGGATCGATCACCACCACCTTCTTGCCCGCCACCGGCGCCGCCGTCGCCACCATCGCCTTGCGTTCGGCTTCCGCTTCGCGGGCGCGCAGATCGGCGGGCCAGCCGGCCTCGGCCTCGAAGGCGGCCTGGCTGGTGGGAAACAGGTCGATCACCACCCGGTAGCCGAAGCCGGCGGCGGGCGGGATCGCCAGCGTCTCGCCCAGCCGCGCCGGCCGGCCCAGATCGATCACCATGCGCGAATTACCGGAACGGAACAGGCCGTAGCGATAGGCCTTGATCAGGCCATTGCCGCTGGGCACCGGCGGGCTGCCCAGCCGCCAGGCCACTTCCGGCATGTCCAGGATCACGCGGTTGGGATTGGCCAGGCTGAAGGCGCGCAGGGCGACGGGATCGGAAAGCTCGATCACCAGCCTGGTGCGGTCGGCATGCTCGCCGATGCGGGCGCTCATCACCACCGGCGGCTGGCCGGCGCGCGGCTGCGCCGGCAGCGGCGCCGAAGGCGGTTTGGCGGCGGCGGGCAGACCGCCGCCGCGCAGCAGGCGGCTGATGGCATCGTCCTGGGCCCGGACGGGCACGGCGCCCGCCAGCAGGGGCAGGATCAGCAGCAAGGCGGTTAGGGCGCGCACCTGTTTTCCCGAGGATCACGAATCGATGCCAGCACAGCCTAACACGGCGACGAAAAAAGGGCGGAGCCGGGCTCCGCCCTTTCCTGAGGGTTCCCGCCCGGAAGCCGTCAGAGGCCCAGCTTGCTGAAGTCCGTCTGGGCGGTGACGCCGAGATAGAAGAAGCGGCCGATCGGATCGTAGGGATAGGCCGCCGCGCCGATGGCGGGCTTCTGGTAGAACAGGTTCTGGACGCCGACATAGGCCGATATGTCGTTGTTGACCAGATAGGAAACCTGCACGTCGTTCTGGAAGCGTTGCGGATAGCGCATGTATTGCGGCGCATACAGGTCGGGCTGGGCTATCACGGAGACGCGGCTGGCGCGATAGATCGCCGCCGTCCAGTCGATGTTCCAGTTCACCGACCAGGAGGCATAGTCCCAGGTGATGTCGAAATTGGTCGACCATTTCGGCGCCACGCCGCCATCGGCGCCGCCGCCGGACGTGCCCGAACCCTCGACCGCCGGCTGGCCCGCCAGCGGAATGAAGCGCAGCTTGTCGAGATAGTTGCCGATGATATGGAAACGCAGATTGCCGTAATCCTGGTCCAGCCAGTCGGCGCTGCGGATGCCGTAGATGATGTTGAAGTCGAGGCCGGAGGTGTTGGAAGCCGCGACATTGATCTGCTGGGCGCTGACGGTGAAGAGCGAGCCCGGATAGGCGCCGCCGGAACCATAGCGCTGGATCGCCGCGCAATAGGGGTTGCCGACGATGGACGGCAGATCGACGCACTGCTCGGCAATGGTCTGCGCATCCAGCGCCTCGATCGCCTTGGTGATATTGACATTGTACCAGTCGGCGGTGATCACCAGCCCGTCCATCGGCGTCAGCACGATGCCGGCGGTGGTGGTGCGGGCCTCTTCGGGCGACAGGTTGACGTTGCCGCCCGTGAAGCTCTGGGTCGAGGAACCGGTCTGCAGGTTGGTGACGCCCGGCGTGTAGGGTACGCCCAGGGCGTTTTCCAGCGCCTGGCAGTTGGCGGCGCGATACGAGGTGCCGTTGTTGACGAAAAGCTTGTCGCAGGGATCGTCAATGAAGGCGAAGCCCAGCTGGACCGGCGAGAACAGCTCGCCGATATTGGGCGCGCGCACGGCATAGGCTTCGGTGCCGCGGAAGCGGATGAAGTCGAAGGGCTGCCAGACGCCGGAGATTTTCCAGGTCTGATTGTCGCCCGCCGTCGAATAGGAGGATTCGCGGCCCGCCAGGTCGAAGCTCAGCTCCTTGGCGAAGGGCATGTCCTTGAGCACCGGCACGCTGATCTCGGCGAAAGCCTCCCAGACGAAGAAACGTCCGCTCACGCCATTGCTCACCGCCGCCCAGAGGTTGTCGGGACTGAAGTTCGGATCAATGTCGGACTTGCTGCTTTCCTTGCGGTATTCGCCGCCCAGCACCACCGACACCGGCCCCTGCAACAGGCCCCAGTTCTGCAATTGCGGGAAGTCGCCGGCGATGAAGCCGTTGACGTCATGCTGGGTGATGACGCCCATCGTGTGGGTGCGGGCGGTGATGAAATTGAGCGAGGCCTGGTTGTTGGCGTTGGGATCGAAGGGATTGAACGGCACGCAGCCCGAACCCGGCCCCGGCGTGAAGCTCTCGCCGAAACGGGAAGAATCGAAATTCGGCGCCGTGTCGCTGTAGATCGAAACGCCAAAGATGCCGCTGAGGTCCGGCGGCACATCGGCGGGATTGAGGTTGGAACGGCAGGTCGGCTTGCCCGTCGCCGGATCGATCACCGAATCGAGGGCGGCGAAGAAGCGGTCGGTGACGCGGTTATGCTCGAAAATGTCGTCCACGTCGGTCTGGCCGTAGACATAGCTGATGTCGTAATGAAGATTCTGGATGAAGGCGTCGCCGAGCGTGCCCTTGGCCTCGAGCAGCGAGCGCACGGTCTGGCGCTTGACCTCTTCCTGATTGCGCAGCTGCAGATAGTCCTCTGCCAGGATCGCCTCGCCGCCGTCGGCAGCGATGATGCTGGCCAGCGAGGAAGGCAGGTAGGCGTTGTCGCTGGTGATGACGGCATAGTCGTCGTAAGGCGCCGTGGACGTGGATTTGGTCTGGACATTGCCGTAACGGATGTCGGCGGAAAGCATCAGCCAGGTGGCGAAGTCGTAATGGCCGCTGAGTTCGGCGATGCGGCGGCGGTTGATCGGCTGGAAGTCACCCTGCAGATCCTCCGCATAGGGCATGCCGCTGGAGCCCAGGGCGGAGAAGTTGCCAATTTCCGTTCCGACCACAAAAGGCTGGCCGTTGCCCTGGTAGTTGGCATAGCCGTTCGGGTTGGCGGGATCGAAGAACCAGCTCAACGTGGCGATGGCGCCATGATAGCCCGAACTGAGATAGGCAGGGTCCTTGGCGGGAACGAAGTCCGGAACGGTCGGGTCGTCGACGCCGCTGGCGTATTCCACCGGATTGGCGACGAAGAAGGAGCGCCCGCCCACCTTGGTGAAGCTGCGCTGGGTGAAATAAAGCCGGTCCTGGTACGAGCCTTCCAAGGTGGCGGTGATGTTGCCCTTGCCGTCGTCGAAATTGTGGCCGGCGGAGAAGGCAAACAGGTACTTGTTGCCGCCGCCGTCCTGCGACGCACCCGTCTGAATGCGGGAGCTGACGCCTTCCAGGTCGTGCTTGAGGATGAAGTTGACCACACCCGAAACGCCGTCGGCGCCGTAAATGGCGGAATCGCCGGCGGTGTCGGTGTCGATGCGCTGGATCAGGGTGATCGGGATGGTGTTGACGTCCACCGCGGCGCTGCCGGTGGAATCCGACACGGTGCGGTGGCCGTCAATCAGCACCAGGGTGCGGATATAGCCCAGGTTGCGCAGGTTGAGCAGGTTGAGGCCGCCCAGCGAGGAGCCGTCGGTGGCGGCGGGGGTGGCGTAGCCGCTGGTGTCGAAATCGTTGAGCGAGCCCTTAAGAGCCGGAATGCGGGTGAGATATTCGCCGAGATTGAGGCTGCCGCTGGCCTGGAGGTCGGCGGCGTCGAGGGTGATGATGGGGGACGGCGAACTGACTTCCGGGCGCGCGATGCGCGTGCCGGTGACCAGCACGGTTTCGGCGGCATCCGGCGTGCAAGGCAGGGCGGCGTTGGGCAGACAGTTGGCGGGCGGCGGCTGTTGCTGCGCCAGGGCAGCGCCCGAAAGGGTGGCAACGGCGGCACCTGAGAGGAACAGAGTCCTCACGCTCGCGATCATGGTCCGCTTGTTCATGATATCCCCGCAATCTGTATGTGCGCCCCCGTTGGAATGACGGCGGCAAGGCTTGGTTACGCCTGAACCCCTCTCTGCCCTCGTTTCGCCCGGCCCCGCTGATGGGGCCGCAAGCGTCGGACGGGCAGTAATATTGTCGTCACATTAACTTCCGGTTATGGTGCAGTGCAAAACAAAGTAACCCTTTTGCCAAACTTTTTTACATTTTTTCCCGCAGAAAGTCTGGGTTTAGGAAATGTTAGCGGCCAGCGTTAACATTTGCGCCACAGAGCCGGGTATATCCATCACAGCCCAAAACCCGTGCGATCCAGGCGTATTGCCCTTGCCGTACCCGGGTGTCACCCCTAAAACGGAGGGCAAGTTGCGCCGCTGGCCTGCAGGATTCTGCAACCGCCAGTCGCGGATGGACGCCCCGCCTCACCCCCTGCCCTTGCCGGCATCAGGTCTGGCGCCAGGAAGCCCTCCCGGCCGCAGCCGTTTTTCCGCGTCTGACGCGGCACCGGATTTTCGTTCTGCCATGACCAAGACAGCGTTCCGCCTCTTTAGCCGTCCGGCAATGCCGGGCCTGGAAGGCGCGCGCCGGTCGCTCACCTCAAACATGCGGTCCCCCGTCCAAACGTCTCGCGCCGGAACGCGAGCGGGACGGCGCATCGCCGGAGATTGCCATGAAGCGCATGCTCATCGACGCCAGCCACCCGGAAGAGACCAGGGTGGTCGTTCTCGACGGTTCCAAGGTCGAGGAATTTGATTTCGAGGCCGCTTCCAAGCGGCCGCTCAAGGGAAACATCTATCTCGCCAAGGTGACGCGCGTTGAGCCGTCGCTGCAGGCGGCCTTTGTCGAATATGGCGGCAACCGCCAGGGCTTTCTCGCCTTCGCGGAAATCCATCCCGACTATTACCAGATCCCCGCCGCCGACCGCGCCGCCCTGATCGCCGAGCAGGAAGCCGAGGCCCGCCGCCGCTCCGAGGACGAGATCGAAAGCTTCGAAATCTCCTCCGAAACCAAGGCGGAAGCCGGCGAGGAAGAGGAAACCGAAGAGGCCGATGACGTTGTCGAGGAAGGCGAGGCCGAAATGGCGCCGCTGGTCCCGATCGAGGCCCCCGAGGAACCCGAAGCCGCCGCCGTCTCCCATGAGGAGGATGCAGGCGAGCATGAGGAAGTGTTCGTCAATCATGGCGGCGCCGCCGAGGCGCAGGAAGCCGATGAAGATGACGAGGACGAAGCCCCGGCCGGCAAGCCGGAAGCGGCCGAAGCCGCCCTGCCCGATTACGGCCATGACGAAGCCGTCGCCGCCGCCGAAGCCGCCGAGGAAAATGAAGGTGAAATCGAGCCGGTGACGCCGGACGCGCCTTCGGACGGCGAGATCGCCGCCGACCGCTCCGAGGCTGCGCAGGACGCCGAGAATGCGGAAGAGAATGAAGGCGGCATTGCCGCCGAGAATGGCGAGGCCCAGGCGCTGCAGGCCGCCCGCCCGTCGCAGCGCTGGGTGCGCAAGAAGCATTACAAGATCCAGGAAGTGATCAAGCGCCGCCAGATCATCCTGGTGCAGGTGGTCAAGGAGGAACGCGGCAACAAGGGCGCGGCGCTCACCACCTATCTCTCGCTGGCCGGCCGCTATTGCGTGCTGATGCCCAACACCCCGCGCGGCGGCGGCATTTCGCGCAAGATCACCAACGCCGCCGACCGCAAGCGCCTCAAGAGCGCCGCCCAGGGCCTGGAGCTACCCGAGGGCATGGGCCTGATCATCCGCACCGCCGGCGAAAGCCGCACCAGGCTCGAGATCAGGCGCGATTATGAATATCTGATCCGGATGTGGGACACGATCCGCGAGACCACGCTCAACTCCAACGCCCCCGCCAAGGTCTATGAGGAAGGCGACCTGATCAAGCGCACCCTGCGCGACCTTTTCAACAAGGATGTGCAGGACGTGGTGGTGGAGGGCGAGGCCGGCTACCGCAACGCCAAGGACTTCATGCGCATGCTGATGCCGGCGCATGCCCGCAACGTCCACCAGTATCGCGACGCGGTGCCGCTGTTCCAGCGCATGCATATCGAGTCCCAGCTCGATTCCATGTTCTCGCCCACCGTGACGCTGCGTTCGGGCGGCTATATCGTGATCAACCAGACCGAGGCGCTGGTCTCGATCGACGTCAACTCTGGCCGCGCCACCCGCGAGCATTCCATCGAGGAGACGGCGCGCAAGACCAATCTCGAGGCCGCCGACGAGCTCGCCCGCCAGCTCAGGCTGCGCGACCTGGCCGGCCTGATCGTGATCGACTTCATCGACATGGAAGACAGCCGCAACGACCGCGAGGTCGAAAGGCGGCTGCGCGACGCGGTGAAGAACGACCGCGCCCGCGTCCAGATCGGCAAGATTTCGCAGTTCGGCCTGCTGGAAATGAGCCGCCAGCGCCTGCGCGCCGGTGTGGTGGCGGGCTCCACCGTCACCTGCCCGCATTGCGGCGGCGTCGGCCTGGTGCGCTCGGTGGAATCCTCGGCCCTGCGCGTGCTGCGCGCCCTGGAGGAGGAAGGCGAAAAGAGCAAATCCGCCGCCGTCGCCGTCAAGGTGCCGACCGAGATCGCCATCTATGTCCTCAACCAGAAGCGCCACGAATTGGCGCGGCTGGAAAGCGAGCACCGCATGGAGATCACCTTCGTGCCGCAGGAGCATATGCCGGCGGGACAGTTCGAGATCGACCGCCTCAAGAGCCGCGACCCCGGCGAAAGGCCGCGCAGCCAGAGTGCCGGCATCGAAGTGGGCTTTGTGCATTCCGACGAGCCGGAACCCGACTATGTCGAGGAAGCGGACGAGGAAGAAGAGATCGACTATGCCGCCGATGCGGCGCCGGAGAGCGATGAGGAAGCCGCGCCGCAGGCGCGCGAAGCCGAACCCGGCCCGCGCGGCGATGGCGGCGAAGGCGAGCGCGAAGGCCGCGGCCGCCGCCGCCGCCGGGGCGGGCGCAACCGCAACCGCAACCGCGATGGCCAGCCGCGCAGCGAGGGCCAGCCGCGCAGCGAAAGAGAACCGCATGGCGACCAGCCGCCGCGCGAACACGCCGAAGCCGGCGAAGACGCCGCGCCGCAGGACGCACCCGCCAACGGCTTCGGCCAGCAGCCGCAGGGTCAGGGCGACGGCAGTGGCCGCCGCCGCCGCCGGCGCCGCGGCCCCCCGGGGGGCCGCGGCCGGGGA
>Ga0265313_10004651_pt1 | contig 10386 bp, 7 predicted proteins | sample 4123metaG_FD_203122 | JGI IMG/M metagenome (GOLD analysis project Ga0265313, IMG submission 203122) | Rhizosphere microbial communities from Carex aquatilis grown in University of Washington, Seatle, WA, United States - 4-1-23 metaG | ecosystem: Host-associated > Plants > Roots > Rhizosphere >...
CTTCCTCCTCCGCGTCGGGATTCGTGAATTTAGCGTTCCTGCCGGATACCACGCTTGTGAGCGACGACCCCGCGGTGGTGTTTTTGGTCACCGGAACGCGCTCGCTGCCGTTTTCCGTCACCAAGGGCAGCACGCTCATTTCGATCGGCGGCCAGACTTCAGCAGCATTCCAGACAGGCACCACCTCAGGGCAGATCCGCTTCACTCTTTCGGGAATTTCGACCGTCAGCGACGCTACCACCACGCTCACGATTCCGCCGTTGCCTATTTCGATCGAAACGGCGACGGCCACGCGGCGGACCGGCGACCTGGATATTCAGGTGACCGGATTCGACAATACTTACTCCGCCGGAGTCATGACGTTTACGTTCTCCGATCTTTCCGGAAAGGCGCTTCCGCCGATTCACGCCGACTTCACCCAGGACTTCCGGACGTTTTTCACGAAGACGCAAGCCGGCAGCATGTTCCAGGTGCGGGTGAGTTTTCCGGTCACCGGAGATCCATCGGGGATCGGCAGCGTACAGGTGCAGCTCAGCAACTCGGCTGGTGTCCAGACGCAGCACCTGAATTTCCAGTGAAAGCTCTTTTAAGTCATGCCAGACTCAAAGAGTGAATACGCGCGTAGCGCTTTCCATAGCCGGCTCGGATCCTAGCGGGGGGGCCGGCCTGCAAGCCGATCTCAAGACGTTCCACCGGATGGGTGTCTATGGCGAAGCCGTGGTTACGCTGATCACGGTCCAGAATACTAAAGGGGTCGCCCGCGTGGACGTGCTGGCGCACGACCTGGTGCTGGAGCAGATCCACGCCGTCTGCAGCGACATCCCGCCGCACGCCGCCAAGATCGGAGCGCTGGGAAACCGCGCCGTAGTGGAGGCCGTCGCCGCCGCCGCGCAAAGCTTCACGTTCCCGCTGGTGATCGATCCGGTGATGATCAGCAAGCATGGCGCGCGTCTCATGGACAGCGAAGGGCAACGTGCGATGGCCGCGTGCCTGATCCCGCGGGCATTTCTGCTCACGCCGAATCTGGAGGAAGCTACGGTCCTGGCGGGATTTCCGGTGACCGGCATCGCGTCCATGCGCAAAGCGGCTGAAAAGCTGGTGTCGCTGGGTGCGAAGAATGTGCTCATTAAGGGCGGGCACCTGAATGGCGACGCCGTGGACGTGCTCTTCGAGCCCGAGCACGGCTTCCACGAATTTTCAAGCGCGCGTATCGCGACCAAACACACTCACGGGACCGGATGCACGTACTCTGCCGCCATCACCGCCGAGTTGGCCAAGGGTTCGGCGCTCCGCGATGCCATCAGCAACGCCAAGAAATTCATTACCGAGGCGATCCGAACGGCGCCGGGCTTGGGATCGGGAACCGGCCCCTTAAATCATCACGCTTAACTCGCCACGCGTGAGAGTAGAGCGGCGGTCGAGCCACTCTACTTAGGTGAGGGTGTATCCCAATATCGACCACCTGGTGCTTGCGATCCTTGCGCCCTTGGCCGCGGCAATTCTGGTCAGCGGCCTGGACGACCTGGTGGTGGATCTGACGTGGGGCTGGACCTGGCTCAAGTCCGCGCTGCGTCCGGCCGCGAGCCTGTTCCCGCCCGGACCTCGCCAGTTGGAAAACGCCCCGCGGCAGCGCATCGCCATCTTCGTGCCCTTGTGGCACGAGCACCAGGTGATCGGACGGATGCTCGAACACAATCTGGCCGCGATCCGCTATCCCGACTATCACTTCTTCGCAGGCTGCTATCCCAACGACGTCGAAACGCAGGAGGCGGTTCAGACGGTTGCCGCGCGCTTTCCCCAAGTCCATCTGGCGCTATGCCCGCATCCCGGCCCGACTTCCAAGGCCGATTGCATGAACTGGATTTATCAGCACCTGCTGCTGCTCGAAGAAAAGGGCGGCCAGCTTTTTGACATCGTGGTGATCCACGATGCCGAAGACCTGATCCACCCCGAAGAGCTGCGCTGGATCAACTACTACGCCGCGCGCTACGACTTCGTTCAGACACCAGTGCTAGCTCTGGCGACTCCTTTGCACCAACTGACGCACGGCGTCTATTGCGACGAGTTCGCGGAGAACCACACACGGGACATGACGGTCCGCCCGGTACTGGGCGGTTTCGTTCCGAGTTGCGGCGTGGGCACGGGGTATCGCCGCGACGCGCTGGAGCGGCTGGCGCGAGCGTCGTCCAACCGTTTGTTCGAACCCGAGGCCCTGACCGAGGATTATGAGAATGGACTGCGGCTGTTCCGCCTGGGATGCTCGCAGGCTTTCGTGCCCATTTCCAAAAGTTCCAGCGGCGGACGCGATTTCGTGGTCACGCGCGAGTTCTTCCCGGCCAGTTGGAACGCCGCGTTGCGGCAGCGAACGCGCTGGGTAACGGGTATCGCGCTGCAAGGCTGGCAGCGGTTTGGGTGGTCGGGGAAACCCGGGGAAGTCTATTGGCTATGGCGGGATCGGAAGGGGCTAATCGCGAATCCGCTCAGTCTAGCCGCCAATCTGGTGTTCGCGTACGGCCTGGCAACGGCGATGTGGATGCGCGTATCGCCCGTGCAAGCCCGCCTGGCAGCGGTCACCATGGCTTTGCAGATATTTCGCATCGGCGTCCGGGTTCTATGCGTTGGACGCATCTACGGATTTGTTTTTGCATTGGGCGTTCCGGTGCGAGCCGTGTACGCTAACGTGTTGAACACCGCCGCGACGGCCCAGGCGGTCGCGCGATACACGTGGGCTCGCATGCGCGGGCAACCGCTCAAGTGGCTCAAGACCGAGCACGCCTATCCGGCGCGCGCGGCGCTGCTGGCGCAAAAGCGAAAGCTGGGCGAGATCCTGGTAAGCTCCGGCTCGGTAGCGGCGACCGAGTTGGCTTTGGCACTCGAAGAGCGGACACCAGGAATTCGGCTGGGCGAGTATTTAGTCGGTTCGCGCAGACTGGAGATGGACGCTCTGTATCAAGCCCTCAGTTTTCAGCAAGGCCTTCCCCTCGCGCAAGTCGAACCGGATGCCGTCCCGTGGCCGGTTGCACACGCGCTGCCCGAACACGCCATCCGCCAGTGGCAAGTGCTTCCCTTCCGCATCGCGGAGCGGAATCTGTTTGTGGCATCTCCTGAACCGCCGGGACCCGAAACAGCGCAAGCGCTGCGAGCGTTTACCTCACTCGAAGTCCGCTTCCATTTGGTGACGCCCGCCGAGTTTGAGCGCCTCGCGAACGCGTTACTCTGAGAACGTGGAACGCCTTAGACGCATTGCAATCGCGATACTACTGTGTTGCGTCGCGCTCCCTTCGCAACAGCCAGCCGGCCGTCCCATCGACCTCATCTGGAGCGCCCGCTACGTCGTCACCGAGGACGCGCAGCGCCGTATGATCGAAAACGGCGCCGTCGCGATTCTTGGCGATCACATTGTCGACGTCGGACCGCGCGCCGAAATCGACGCGAAGTACTTCGCGACGAACCGTGTAGAACAACCGAATGCGATTCTCGCGCCCGGCTTGATCAACACTCACACGCATGCGGCCATGTCGCTGTTCCGCGGCGTGGCAGACGATTTGAAGCTCCAGGACTGGCTCGAAAAGTACATTTTTCCGGCTGAGGCAAAGAACGTCGATCGCGAGTTCGTGCGCTGGGGCACCCGACTGGGGCTGCTCGAAATGGCGCTCTCCGGCACCACCACGTTCGCCGATATGTACTACTTCGAGGACACCGTCGCCGAAGAGACCAAGAAAGCGGGCATGCGAGGGGTGCTGGGGCAGACCGTGATCGGCTTCCCTGCCCCCGATTACAAAACTCCCGAGGCGGCGTTGGTGGGCGCGGAGAAGTTCATCCAAGCCTACTCTGACGATCCCCTGATTGTGCCGGCCGTCGCGCCGCACGCGATCTACACCACTTCTGATGAGACGCTGCAAGCCGCGCGCACGCTCGCCGACAAGTACGGAAAGCCGCTCATCATCCATGTAGCGGAGACCAAAACCGAGTTCGACGAAGCGATGCAGAAGCGCAAGAAATCGCCGGTCAAGGCGCTGAGCGATCTGGGCGTGCTGCAAGGCTGGACGCTGGCCGCGCACGCCGTGTGGCTCGACCCAGCGGATTTTGGTCTCCTGCGGGCAGCCGGAACCGGCATTTCGCACTGCCCGTCGAGCAATATGAAGCTCGCCAGCGGCGTCGCGCCGGTATTGAAGATGCTCGAAGCCGGCATTCCCGTGGGCTTGGGAACCGACGGCGTGGCAGGCTCCAACAACGATGTGGACATGATGGAAGAGATGGATCTGGCGGCCAAGCTGCAGAAGGTGACTTCGGGCGATCCGACGGCGCTTCCCGCCGATCAGGCGTTCGCCATGGCGACCATCCTCGGCGCGCGGGCTTTAAGGATGGGCGAACAAATCGGCTCGCTGGAGACGGGTAAGCGCGCCGACATCATCAGCATTCGTCTGGATGCCCCCAACGCCGCTCCCCTCTACAACGTGTATTCGCAACTAGTCTACTCGCTGAAGGCATCCGACGTCGGCGACGTGATGGTCAACGGCCGCATGATCGTGCGAAACCGGCGGATGCTGACCATCGACGACAAAGCGGTAATGGCCAAGGCCGAAGAATATCGCGCCAAGGTTTCGAAATCGCTCGGCGGCAATTAACGCGGTTTGCCCCAACCACCCCCGCCGGGGGTTTCGATCTTTAAGATATCGCCGGGCCGAGCCTCGAACCGCGTCTTCGCAGGCAGTTTCTGAGAACGTCCCGACCGCAGTAGAGTATTGCGTCCGGGCTTGCCGGATGCGCCGCCCGAAAGTCCCCAGGGACCCCGCTCGCGGCGATCGGAAATAAGGGTGACCTCGGCGGGAACCAGGAATTCGAATTCGCGCACGATGCCGTCGCCGCCGTGGTGCATACCCGCGCCGCCCGATCCGCGCCGCACACGATAGCCGGCGATGCGCAGCGGAAACTGGTGTTCGAAGGCTTCGATGGGCGTGTTCCAACTGTTGGTCATGTGCGTGTGGATCGCGCTCGCACCATCGGCATGCGCCGAAGCCCCCATGCCTCCGGCGATGGTCTCGTAATATGCAAACGCGTTCTTTGCCGACCCGCCGCCGAAGCTCAGATTATTCATGGTGCCACTGCTCGCCGCCGGAATCCGGTCCGGAGCAGCCTTCGCCAGCGCGCCCAGCAAAACATCGGTAATGCGCTGCGAGGTTTCGACGTTGCCCGCTGCCATCGCGGCAGGAGGCAGCGCGTTGACCACCGATCCCTCGGGCGCGATCACCCGAATCGGCCGCAAGATGCCCGCGGTGAACGGAACGTCGTCCTTAATCAAGCAGCGAAAGACGTACATCGTCGCCGCCAGCGTCACGGCGAAGTTCGCGTTCACGGATCCCTGAACTTGCGGTGCGGAACCGGTGAAATCGACTACGGCGCGGCCATTCGCGATGGTCACCGCGACCCGGATTCGCACCGGCGCGGCCGTAATACCGTCGTTATCCAGAAAGTCTTCGAATCGGTACACGCCGCGCGGCAATTTTCGGATCGCGGCCTGCATCATCCATGCGCTATAGTCCTGGATCGCGCGCATGTTGCGAACAACGTGCGATTCCCCTTGCTTGGCAACCAGCTCCCGCAGCCGCGTCTCGCCCCGATGAATGGCCGCGAGTTGCGCCATCAGGTCGCCCTCGCGCTCGATTGGCGTGCGGACGTTAGCCAGCAGCAGATCGAGCAAAGCGCGGTCGATTTTCCCCCGGCGGCGGATCAGGATCGGAGGGATACGGATACCTTCCTGAAAGATTTCGCGCGCCAGAGGCATGGATCCAGGGCTCATGCCGCCCACATCCGCGTGATGCGCGCGATTGGCGACATAAAACGCCGGCCGCCGCCGGCTCGTGCGTCCACGAGTAAATACCGGTGCGACCGCGGTGATGTCGGGCAAATGTGTTCCGCCTCGGAATGGATCGTTGACCAGCGCCACGTCGCCTTCTTCGAGATCGAACGCGTCCATGGCCGCGCGCACCGACAACGGCATGGCGCCTAGATGCACAGGCATGTGATCGCCCATAGCGACGGCCTCGCCCCGCGCATCGTAAACCGCGCAGGAATAGTCGCGGCGTTCCTTGATGTTGGCGGAGTAGGACGTCTTGCGCAGCACCACGCCCATTTCCTCGGCGATCGAAACGAGAAGGTGCCGGAACAGCTCGAGTTCTATGCCGCGTGAAGTTTTCATTTACAGCTCATTTGCAAACGCCGGGGCGCACGGCGAAGCTCGCCACCGTCTCCCAGGCTCCCCGCGCGGTTCGGCGCTCGATCCGATTGGTCTTGCTGGCGGCATCCGCACGCACGCGCCACGCCGCGCTGTCCTTGGCAGGAGCTTTCTCGAGACGCGGATTCTTGCTGCCGGACTCCTTGATGGTCCAGGTGTCACCGCCGTTTGCGGTTTCGTAAATCTCATACACCGATGCGGAGCCTTGCGGCCGCTCCAGAATCAACTGTCCGGTTTTCGCGGAATCGAACCAGAACTGTTGGATGGAGCCGTAGTGCGTCTCGGTGAACAGGGGTCGCCTGCGCCAGGTTTTGCCGCCATCGGCAGTCGTCAGGAAAAACGGATCGCGCGCCAGCGGTTCCTCGGTGACGCCGCTAGCCCATCCATGCTGGAAATCGGCGAACTGGATCTGGTCCAGCGCGGCGCCCTCGATGCGCGGGTTCGGCTCAGTCCAGGTTTGGCCGCCATCACCGCTCATCAGCAGAACGCCGTAAAGCGTGGTGGTCACCGTGTGCAGGTTTCCCGCGGCGAAGATGGCGGAGCCGACACCTTCCGCCGACGCCAGTTCCAGAAACACGTCGCACGGCTCGTCTTCGGAGCAGGTCAACCCGAACTTGTCGAGGTCAGCGGCGGGGCACGAATATTCGACTCGGACCGGGTCCTCCGCGGGCAGCAGGATCGGCAAAGCTAGCAACAACAGCAGCAACAGCGGGGGGCGCACCGCCACTATTGTAGCTTTGGCCGCGGAAGCCTACAATAAATGTAGTGTCGATGCCGATCATCGCCGCCGGCCTGGCCGAATTGCGCCACGGCTGTTTTTCGTTTTATCCAGCCATAGTAGGCGTTCGGCACAACGAGTGGATCCTGCGGCGCGCCACCTGGACCGAGATCCTGGTCGCGAACGCCAAGACTTCGGAAGAGATCTGCATTCCGCGCCGTTTCCTCGGCGAGGTTTCCTCGATTGAGGCGCCGTATCGCATTGTGGGGCTGGTGAAGGAGCTCGAGTATCGCGAGGGCGTGGTTCTTCCGCATCGCCGCGTCGTGCTCGAAATGCCGCGCGCGGTGGGCGACTTCAGCCGTTCAAGTCTGCGCCCCACGCTCTATCCGCGGCCGGCGGGAGTGGTCGCGATCCGGGCTGAGCCCGATAGCGAGTCGCGTTTCCGGCGTGTGCTGCGTGGATCGGTCGCGGCCGGATTCCTGGCATGCCTCGCCGTGATCTTCGTAGTTCGCGACGCGCACCTCGGTACGGGTTTCGGCTGGACCTCGGCGCAATCGCGCTTGCCGGATCTAAACGCCGGCGACGACTACGGCTCCGTGTTGAAGAAGCTAGGCAGTCCCGCCAGCGACCGGTGGCTCGAATCGCGCAGCGGGCCCGGCGGCAACCGCCGGTTGTGGTATCCGCGTAGAGGCATCACCGTGATCCTGACCGGTGCCAATCGCAACAGTGCGCTTTATGCCGGGACGCTGAACCGCGATGGCGAGATTATCCAGTCGATGGACGCGGATCTCGCGAATGAGCTGTATTCCGCGCCCGTGATTCATTAAGCCACGTCCCGTTCGCCTCTTTCGACGTTAACCCGCGAAAGAATCGCTAAGCCCACGACGAAGAAAACGATCAGTGACAGGATCGCGATGCGATAACTTCCGGTCCACTGGAGCGCCAAACCATAGAATGCCGGCCCCATCCAACTGGTGCCCTTGTCGCTGATTTCATAGATGCTGAAGTACTCGGCTTCCTTGCCTTTGGGAATCAGTTGAGCGAACAGCGACCGGCTCAACGCCTGGCTGCCTCCCATCACGATCGCAACTCCCGCCGTGACAAAGAAGAATTGAGTAGCCGAGTAAACGAAACCATAGATGTAGATCAGGATCGCGGCCCAAATGGCCAGCGTAGTGGCGATCGCTAGCTTGGCTCCGATCCGCGCGGCCAGCCGGCCAAACCCGATCGCGCCGAAGATCCCGACGAACTGGGCCATCAGGAAAGCTGACGTCACTTGGGAGATCGGCATGCCCAGACCATCGCTGCCGAACTGGCCCGCCACCGCCAGAACGGTCTGGATGGCGTCGTTGTAAATCAGGTAAGCGACTAGAAACAGCAATGTCTGCGGATAGCGGCGCGTGTCCTGTAGCGTGTGCGCCAGTTGGCGGAACGCGACCGCGATCCGGTTCTGTCCGGGCGGAGGAACTCGTGCCGGGGCGCGATTCCGCAAGGCGATCAACACCGGGATCGTGAAGACGATGCACCAGGCTCCCGCCGACGCCAGGCTGACGCGCACGGCGAATGCTTCAGAGATGCCCAGACTGTCGGCCCGGAAGAGCAGCAGGAGGTTCAGGGCGAGTAGCACGCCTCCGCCCGCGTATCCCAGCGCCCACCCGCGCGAAGAAACCGCGTCGCGCTCTTCCGGCGGAGCAATCTCGGGCAGGAACGAGTTGTACACCACGATCGACGCACCGAAACTGATGTTAGAAATGATCAGCAGAGCGGCCCCTAGCATGTAGTTCGCACCTTGGATAAAAAACATCGCGACCGTGGCCGCCGCTCCGAGAAACGCCGTCAGCGCCAACAATTCCTTTTTGCGGTGTCCATAATCCGCGATCGCGCCGACCACTGGAAGAAAGATCACCTGGCCGGCCACCGAAATACTGATCAGGTAGGGATAAAGGCTGCGTGCGTCCACGGGTATACCGAACGGGTGAATGAATCCGTTGGCATCCGCGGCAGCCTTGGCGAGCGCGGTGAGATACGGCCCCAGAAACACCGCCAGCACCGAGGTAAAGTATGGCGAGTTCGCCCAGTCATAGAGGTACCAGCCGCGCTGCTCACGTACGCTGTACTCGGGTGGCTGACTAGTCATTTCAGGGAGCGATGTAGAAAAGATCGATCGACTTCCCGATCCGCTCCACCGGAGTATACGATTTCAGCCACGCGAAGGAACCGTCCTTCTTGTAATCGATATTCAGATAATGAAGGCTAACGGCGACGTATCCGCGCGATAGTTGTGTGGTCGATAACGACGCGTAGCGAGGAAGCCCGGCTTTCTCCAGCAGCGCCGTGCCGAAATAAGCGATGGAAACGTCCTGGACGCCTCGCTCCTTCAAACGCTGGCTGAGTCGATGCAGATCCTGGCCCCAATCGAGGTCGGATTCGCAGAGGATTTTCTCAGGATGCGAGTCGGCGAATTCATTGAAGTGAGCCAGATAATCCGGATGCGCTCGAACGGAATCGACAACGACCCAGGCGACCAGGAGGGCGGCCACGACTGCGGCATATCGTGAGCGCCGAAACAATTCAGTCACCGCGTGGCCCCCGGCGATCGCGAGCAACGGATAAATGGGAAGAATGTGGCGCACGCCGAGATTAACGCGGGCGAGCATGCAGACCAGCAGGATGGCCAACGGAAAAACGGCCGTCAGAACTTGCTGCCAGCTTTGCTTCCAATGTGTCTCGCGCCAGCGGCGAAGCACGAACCACCATCCGCACATCGCCAGCGCAAGGAGTCCGATGGGAGACTTGACGGCGAGCACTACCGGGAAGAAGTACCACCATCCGGACTGACTCCATTGGCCCAACAGATACGAATCATGGCCAACGGCATTGTGGACGATCAGATCCAGTACGCCCATCGCCGCTTCGGATAACGGCAGCCGAGTCGCCAGCACGGAATTCCATGCGCTGTGCAGCAGCGGCCGGCTGCTCAGCATGCTGTCGATAACCGGATGGTGTTGTCCGTAAAACGTCGCCGGCCGATTGAGGTGGAACCGGTACGTGGCCCAAGCCAGGAAAAGAACCACGCATGCCGCGAGGCCGATTTGCGCGAATCGGCGTCTAAAGGCTCCTCGCGCCGTGAACAGGAGGCCCGCCGCGAAACACGCCAGCAGGAACGGGATGTTCGAAAACTTACACAAGACCGCGAACGCGGTCGCAAAGCCCCACCACAGGCATCGCACAGTCCGCGGCTGTTCCAGCCAGCGGAGGAATTGATACAACGCGAGCGCTGCGCCGGCCGCACAAGCCACGTCATTGGTCGCCAGTCCGGCGTGCCCCAAAATCGGCGAAGTGCACACCAGCAGCAGCGTGGCCCAGAATCCGGCGGCTTCGCTGAACCACCGGCGTCCCCACAGAAACGTGACGACGCAGAGCAACACCAGAA
>Ga0265313_10004652_pt1 | contig 10384 bp, 21 predicted proteins | sample 4123metaG_FD_203122 | JGI IMG/M metagenome (GOLD analysis project Ga0265313, IMG submission 203122) | Rhizosphere microbial communities from Carex aquatilis grown in University of Washington, Seatle, WA, United States - 4-1-23 metaG | ecosystem: Host-associated > Plants > Roots > Rhizosphere >...
CTGGCTCTGGCTACCGCGATTTTCCCGTCCACTGGACGACCTTTGCTCACGTTATGGAGCGCAAGCCCGCGAGCGTTCTAGAGCTCGGTGCCGGGCGTGGGTACATCCTCAAGCGTCTCGCTGACTACGGAAAGATTCCGGTCGCGGGTCTGGAGATCAGCGAGCACTGCCGTCTGACGCGGGCCATCGAGAACGTCATCACGCACGATGTGACGGTGGCTCCATGGCCGGTCGCCAATCAGACGTACGACCTTTGTTTTTCAGCGGCCTTCTTGGAGCACGTCGCGGAGGAGCACCTACCCGTTGTGTTTGCGGAGATGGCGCGCACGACACGTCGTGGACTCCACGGGATCGACGTGCACGAGGGCGACGGATTCGACCAAACACATCGCACGTTGCGGCCCATTTCCTGGTGGGAAGAGCGGCTGCCTCCAGGCCACGAGGCCGTGGACAAGGAGACGCTAGAGGCAGGACCCGTGATTCTTCCAGCCGGCATCGATCGCGGCGTCAAATTGAATCTCGGTAGTTTTACGCACTGCTTCCACGGCTGGCGGAACATCGACTGCCTCGACCTGGGCAGCTGGGCACGCGCGAATGGCTACGCGTTCACGCGCTTGGATCTCACGAATCCGCTTCCCTACGATGACCAGGTCGTCGATCTGATCTTCCTTTCGCACGTGCTGGAGCACTTCGACTACACCTCCGGCAAGCGGTTGCTCCGCGAATGCCGCCGCGTGATCAAGTCAGATGGCGTGCTCCGCATCGCGGTACCAGACGCGAGCAAGCTTTTCGGTTTGTACAACGCCGGCCAGATGTCGTCCTTGCGAGAGATCTGCGGGGAGGATCCTGATGGGGACCTTCAGATTTTGCACGCGCTCTTGTACGGAGACGAGCACCGATCGATCTACGACGCGCAAACGCTCGAGCGCGTGCTGCGAGAGGTTGGGTTCTCGCGAGTCGAGAAGTCAGCGTTTGGTGCGAGCGCGAGCGCAGTGATGCGTCGCGAGACCATCGACCTGTACCCGGAGTTGAGCCTTTTCGTCGAGGCCCGACCCTGACGGGAAACGTCGACGGCGCTTCCCGTCAGGGTCGGGCCTCGCGCTCAGCCCCCGCCCACGCTCCGTGATAACCTTGTAGGAAGTGTCCTCCCCACCGAGAACTCCCAACAGCAGCGTCGCCGTCAACGAGGCGACGAAGCCGGGCAAGCATCTCGCGACCTATGAATTCTTCGACGACAAGGGCTGCCCGATCGAAAGCGAGGCGGTCACCCTCACCGACGGGCTTGGCAACGAGCTTCTCGGGCCCCAAGAACCGTCTCGTTCGGTTCCTGTCGTGGTTGCAGAGCAGACGTCGATCCTTCAACTTGGCCAGGAGACTGTTGTCGGATCTACGGCGGTCCAGTTGCTTCACGCCAACCATCACCGCGTCATGGGGCTTGTCGAGAACACCGGTGGCGCGAACATCCGGGTGGGACCACGCGGGGTCACGGCGACGAGGGGCTATCGGCTTCAGCCTAATTGCACGATCATTTATGCGTTGCCACGGATCTACCGGGGCGAGATCTGGGCGATCAGCGAGGGCGCCGATTCTATCGCGTACGCTGAAGAAGAGATCGCGGCACGGCCCGAGCATCACCACGATAAGCACGAGCCTCATGAGCATCACGAGGGCTGCGGATGCGCGCCGCACGAGATCACGGGGGATGTCGACGAGGACTCGGAAGGTGACTGATGAATTACGGGTTCCTCCTTGTAGTCGCAGCGCTCGGCGCCTTCTTCGCGGTCCTGGGTTTCATCGCGATCCGATTTGAGCGCCGTGCCGCAGTTCGAGCACAGAAACCGCCGGAGCCGCCGTGCTGATCGCGCTGATCGCGAACAATCAGAACGCGCCCACCGCGGTGGGGCGTCCCCCTACGGTCCACGTCGATCGCGGCGGCGGCGGCCCCCTGTGGGGCACGCGTTACGACATCATCGACATCGTTGCCGCGGCCTCGACGTTCCCGGAGCTATCTGGCGAAGATTCAGTTGTCCGCGCAGTCCGTCGCACGAAGTGGATCAGCGATGCGCTGCCTCACGTCAAGGAAGCGCGCGAGAAGCACGACGCGGCTGTGTTCTTGGCCGGTGCTCAGTTCGCCGATGCCGCGGCGCGCGCGGAGCGCCATCAGTTCACGTTGGCCGAGATCGAGAAGCTGGTTCGGATCATCGATGACGTGCGCAATGTCGCGCCAGTCCAGTCCAAGCAGCAAGCGCTCGGGGGTTATGCGATCGCGCTGGGACTTGGTTTAGTGCTTGGCGGCATCACGATCGGCGTCGCCATCTCGCGACGTCAGCGGTCATGGCGACGGTAACCGATGCTGGCAGCCCTTATCGCGAACAACCAAAACGCGGCTGCCGTGGCTGAGCGGCCTCCCACGGTCCACGTCGATCGCGGCGGTGGCGGTCCTCTGTGGGGACCCGGCTACGACATCGTCGACATCATGACCGCGGTCCAATTGTTCCCAGATGTCGCAGGAGAAGATCCAGTCGCTCGAGCAGTACGGCGCACGCGCTGGATTGGCGACGCACTTCCCAAGATCAAGGAGGCGCGCGAGAAGCGCGAGGCCGCGGCCTTCATCACCGGCGCGACGCTTGCCGACGCGGCGGCCGAGGAGCGGCATCAGGCCGCCACGGCGGCGGCCGAAACGCGCCGCAAGCTGGTCGATCAGCTCAAGATCGAGCAGCTCGTGGAGATCATCGACTCGGTTCGAGGGCCGGCTCCCGTGCCGCTGCCGCGTCGGGAGACGTCGGCACTCACGGTCGTGCTGGCGCTCGGCATGGGCATGGCGATCGGCGCATTTGTCACCAGCCGCATGAAACGCGCGCCTCGTCAACGTTTCTGATAGGCTCGTTTTCGTGGCCAAGCCGCCTGCCCAACTCGATCGCGAGATTCAGGAAGCGCTCGGCCTGCCTGCCGCGGTCGTGAAGAAGTTTCGCTCGAAGATCGCCACGTACAAGAAGGCCGTCGCCACGATGGAGGCTGGTTACACGGAGGACGCGTTTCGCGCCATGGTGCGCGCTCGCGACGCGATCGACAAAGCGATCTACGACGCGACCGCGTACGTGCCGTATGTCGCTGGGCAGCCCGCCCATCTGGCCCAGCCGATTCAAGGCGATGGAGGCCGAGCGCAAGGAGCTGATCGGCCGCACGTGGCACCAGGCACAAGAGAGGGGTCGCGAGGCGCGTGAGCGCAGCATGCGTGGTGAGATCAAGCGACTCGTGGAAGAAGAGCGCGAGGCCAAGCGGCCCTACGAGTGGATGAAGCGCTGATGTCACGCAAGCGAAAGTCACCACAGCAGCTCGACCGCGAGGCGGCCTCGAGCCTCGCCTCGCAGGGGCAGTCGCAGCTCGCTGCGATCTTCGCAGACCCCGAGGCTCGCCGCGTCTTCGCTCGCGAGATGCGTCACGAGATCCAAAGGAAGCAGACGGCTGCCGTGAACGCGGCGCAGCGGACCGCGCGACCGTTTTCCGTCAAGCGCATGGAGCTCATTGGGGGCAGGCGTGTGCGGAGCCTCGTCGGCAACTACGCGACGGAGGCGGAGGCGCGTGCGAAGGCGGATCAACTAAACGGCTGGGTCGAGACGCGCGATGGGCGTGTTATCTACGGCACGGCACCTCGGGGAAACGCGTAAAACGATGCCGAAATCAAAAGCACAGCTCGACCGCGACATCGCCGCGTCGCTCTCCAAGCACAAGCCCTCCACCAAGGTCAAGCCACCGCTCCGCATCGCCTACCGTCTCCAGCTCACGCCGAGCGAGCTAAAGGCCGTTGAGTTCGCGCGCGGTCGCTACTCGTGGCCGGACATGCTCTCCGCGCACGCCACGGAGGGCGGGCTGGTCGCGTTCACCGAGCCGGAGATGTGGTCGTGGTGCGACGACGTGGACAGCGATGCGGAGGGTGGACATTCGCCGTTCCCGCTGGCGTCCGATGCGTTCGCGGAGAAGCTTCAGAGCTTCTATGACGAGAGGGTCTAGCCGATGGCAGTCGCCGCCGAGCAAGAAGCCGCCCGAATGGTCGCGATGGATGCCTTCCTCGTGGGCGACATGAAGCGTGGCGAGGCGATCCTCAAGAACGCCAGCACGCTGCTCTCCAAGGAAGAGGCGAAGCGGATCGCGCACATCCTCGCTGGGCAGCGGCAGTTCGACAAGGCTACGCAGGTGTTGCTCTTGTCGAACTGGACGGAAGGATCGGTCAAGGAAGAGCTGGCCGAATTCCAGCGCGTCTCCGGTAACCCCTACGCGTTGCCGGCGTTCTACGAGCTGGTCAAGCACGCCTCCGATCAGCAGATCTGGTTCAAGGCGACGGAGCCGATGAAGAAGCCCGGCTACAAGGGTCTTGTGGTGGTCTGGTGGAGCGGCAAGCGGAAGCCCGACAAGGCCAAGCAGTCGACCATCCAGCAGATCGAAATCTCGCAAGGAGCCTACAAGCAGATCAGCAAGGACGCGCTACCGCCGGAGGTCCGCGCGCGCTTCGAGGAAGTTTGATGGGCGGCCCCTGCCCCAAATGCCTGAAGTGGCCGTGCATCTGCGGCAAGTGGAAACGCCGATGATCTGCACACCCGACGGCCGCTGCTCGTGCTGCGGCTCTGCCGTGATGACGACCGGTGGCTGCCTCTGGTGCGGATCGCAGACGACCCGCTGTGGAGGCTGCCTCGCGATCCTTCAGTGCGGTTGCGGGCGAACCGTCGCGCAGCACACCTGTCCAGTTGTCACGATCGTGCCGACCGTGATACCGGCGAGCTAGCGCTTCTTCTTCTTCGCCTTGCCGCCGACGTTCCGCGCCTTGCGCGCGATGTCCCCATCACTGTCTAGGAAATAGAGATATTTGCTGTAGTCCATGGCTACGCCCGCGTCAGCCACCTTGCGCTGCTTTCCCTTCGGCTTGCCGGGCTGCTTTCTGGGAACGGCCCATACGTCACCCTTCTTGATGAAGTACATCATGTCGTTGTCGCGTACGATTCCGAGCCTTGCGATTTTATCACTCATGTCTGGTTCTCCTGTAATGGCGTGACGTTTCTGCATTAATCCGACGGCAAGCTCTGCAAGGAAGCGTCCCTTGCCTAATGTGCTTTTTATAAGAACCTTGTGTCGGTGATAAACAATCTACCGAAACTTCCTTGTTTGGTTCCTGTACTTTGGGTTAGCGAGACACAACCTTCACCTTCAAATAGTCCTGCCAGCCAAGCACTTTCAGTGATTGACGGTTCATGATCTCGTTCCCAAGTGAAATGGGGAGTTTGCTTTCTGGAAGCCATCGAGGTTTCTGAGTCCTTTGACAATAGCGGATTTCCGACGATGGATCACGCGGCGGGTCGTCGACCAGCCAAGAATTCTCGTCGCGCAAGCGCCTGATCGACCCACCTTCCCATCGCGCACTCCCCAGTGAACGCCCGGTTCCCACACGCGCGATAGAGCAGCGCCTGCCGCAGACTGTGCACGCGGTGATCGGCGAGCAGCATCTCGATCTCGGTCACGCCAGCGTGCACGCCAGCGCGCACGTCGTGCCGCCACAATGCGCACGACGATGCGTCTGGCAGGTAGATGTCGTGCGGATAAACCTGCATCACGCCGCATGCAGGCTGTGCCCCTGGTTCGTAGCGACTTTCCGCCCACATCAACGAGACGAGAAGTGCTGCGTCGACACGCGGCGTAGCTTCGAGCTCGGCGGCGGCCCAGGCCAAGGCGACGTTGAGCGGCTGGACGTCGGACTGATCGAGTGCGCGGATCAACAGTGCGGCAGCGTCATCGGTGAACTGACCGTCATAGATCGAATCGACCACGCGGAGCGCTGCCGCGTGCGTTTGGGCGTGATCGATGGACACTTCGGGCGCGAGACGATGAACTTTGTCTACGTCGGTCTGACTCGGCGTGAGGATCGCGATCGCCACGCGGAAGACGAGATCGAGGAGTTGCATGGCAGCGGTCGTAGCACGAGGCTCCGACGTGCTAAAAATTAGTGGCGATCCCGACAGGCAGGCTGTGCGGCGCCTCATCGCGATCTTAAGGCGTCGCGCAGCCCTTCTTTATTTATATCGTGGAGGCGCCGGGTATCGAACCCGGGTCCAGAAGTCTGTCGAACGAAAAATCTACGTGCGTAGCTGACCGTGTAGCCTGTCGCGATCAGCACCGAACCCCACAGGGAGTCCCGGAACATCCGGGCCTGTTTGCATCAATTGCGGTCTGGTGCCACCGTCTCAGCTGTCAGGTTTCTGTTTCTAGGTACCTGACGACCCAACCGCTACGCCACGAGGGCGAGCGGAGCACCGACGAGGTTATCGTTGGCGTTTGTGTTTGGTCGGCGGTTGCGGACAGCTGACCAACTCCGGCACGCATCTTCGTTTACTTGACCCCTGTCGAATCCAATTCGCCCCCGAAAGTTTAGTGCCACGCACCGCAGCTGCACGGCCCGCGAGATACATCACAGCGCCTCCCGCCATTTGTGCCCAGCGACGCGTACGTCTCGTGCGCATCCATCACCCGCATGTCGAGCGCTCCGTTGACGAAGCAGCAGCGCTGAAGCCCCGCGAAGTCGTGCTTGTGCCGCTCCGGGTGCTCCTTGATGTCGCGCAGCTTCTCTTCGACCAGCGGATGCATCGACGACGTTACTCCTTGCCTGCGTAGTATGTCGTGGACCTCTTCTGCCCCTTGGTCTTGACGCGCTTCTCCGCGATCAGCTTGCGGATCGGCAGCGCGAGATCCTTGGTCGTCGTGCCGAGCTCCTTGTGGATCTGCTCGATCCTCAGGCCCTCGTGACTCTTCACGAACGAGACGAACTTATCGGCGAGCGCCTCCAGCTCCTGGGGCGGACGTTTGGCGCCCTTGCTGTGGCCGTTGCTGAAGCGGCCGTTGCCACCGCCGAGCGCGTCGGTGACCGCGCTCTTGTACAGGTCACCGAGCTGATCGACGAATTGGGTGACGAGCTTCTGCATCTCCATCTGATAGTTGCTCATGCATGTCCTCTCTGGATAGCCATTCCAGCATACCCCGGCCGGGAGTCAAGTCTTCTTGTTACCAGAAAGCATGACGCGGCTGTGATAAGTTCTCTCGCAGGTCGCGACCTATAGGGCCGACTTGCCGGGATCCGCGAGGCCCGGATTGACAGGCGGAGGAATCGTATGAGGGTTACCCGACGATCTCGCCAGACCGGCCAAGGACGCTGCACAGATCGTCGGTTCCGCCTGTCCCGGCCCCGGTTGCTACGGCAGCCGGGGATCCCGGGTTAGCTTCACCGAACCCGCAGACCAGCGCAGCACTGCCGAGGCATGCGTGAAGATCCCGATCAGCTCGTGGACGGCGATCGTTGTCTTCGCGATCGCAGGCACCGCTACACGGCCCATTATCGGAAGACCAGCTGACGCGTGTTCCCCCTCTTGTCTTCGACGAGGATCTTGCTGCCATCCCTGTGTGCATCGTCGATGAACTTTTCGGTACCGATAGCTTGCCGAAGCACCTCCGTCATCGTGGTGTTGCGCTTGCTCGCCAGGAGCTTGAGCGTCTTCACGTCGGCGGCTGGAAGGTTCACGCTCATCTTGATGGCCATGTGGAAGTAGTCTATACGGCTTCCATACCGTTGGGCAGCTTCAGATGTCATCGTCGGCGTAGTCAGAACGAACGGCGAGCCCTTTCCCCTTGGCCGTCCGCTCCCAGCCCCCGTCATCGGCCCAGAACAGGTCGACGGTCTCGCCGCACGTCGGGCACCGATTGGGAAGTTTGACTTGCTTGGGACGCCACACATGGCTGCATTTCGCGCAGCGGCATCGGCCGACGTGCGGGTGACACAGCCAAAATCCGTCGGGGCGCTCTTTCGAGATGCAGTAGTGCTCGGCGGAATGCGGGACCTTCTTGCAGCAAATCTCGCATTTATGCTGCACAACTAATCCCCGCCGTCGACGATGCTTCGATGAAACTCTGCCCACAGCCCCTCGGCATCACGCGGGCTCACGATCCCTCCCTCGACACGCGCGGGCGAAGGTACGACCTCGGCCATGCGCTTCATAACGACCTCGACATCTTCGTCGGTGTTGACGAACGTTTTGGTGAGAAGCGCATGATCATGCGGCCGGCGCGACACCCCACCGATCGTCATACGCAAGAGCGGTCCCGCAGCAGCCCTGCGTACGCGCTCGGATACAATTTTGGGATCGACGATCGTGTGGATCACGGCCGTCACGAGGACGGTGCGTCCGTCAAACAAGACGCGGGTATCGAGTTTCTGCACGGCGTCGCGGAGCTGATCTTCTTCGCCGCGGCCGAAGATCTGATCGTGGGGTTCGTCGTCGGTCACTTATCGGACCTCGTCGACGGGGCGCGCACTAGCCCGCGGTGCCGGCCCCTCCTCCTGGAAGTAGAAGAAGGGCAGCATGTTCCACTCGCGCACCGTGATCTTGACGAGCTTGGTATCCTCATCCGTCATCGCGTATGCGGTCATGACGTCGGATCGAGCACTCGGCATCGACGCAGTTGGCATGAGGTAGCGCTTGTTGGTTGCGGGATCTGTCCAGACCTTCATCCGCAACCGCAGCCCGATGGGAGGAGCTTCGGCGGGCGAACCGTTCGTGCTGTGGCCGTTTGTTTGGGTAAGCGTGGTCGTCATCGTGTCTTCCTTCATATCACCGGAGGTACCGTCGCGGGGCGGCGGCGATAGCAGGCTCTCGGTGATATGCCACTCGATCTCTGCATGCGAGCCTTGCTTTCCGCAGACGCAGGCGTGCTTCGAGATGGTGTGGCTTTCGTCGATGAAGCGGTGCGCGGCAGCGTTGATCACATGCTCGAGTTTGCTCAAGGAGCGCCTCCAAAGTTCGTTAACGCCTCGACGGACACGCGCGTTTCGTATCCGTTTTCTGCCGTCAGATCTTTCGTGATCCCGACGTCCCCGATGCGACTCGCCATTACGACGCGCACGCGCTGCCCGTCGTAATCCGCGTAGAGAACAGGATTGACGCCGAACTCGCGGCAAAGCTCGCGCATGACTGCGGGCAGTCGCTCGACGAAGAGGAACCAGCGCAGCTGCTTGGGCGCTCGTAAATCATTGATGTAGTCGTCACAGTGCTTCATTGTGCACTGAGAATTTTCGCGCAGCGCGCTCCGATTTCCAAGAGCAGCAATTGCAGGTCGTCTCCTTCAAGCGCAACCGCGTCGCACGCTTTTCCAAAGCCGTACGCTTCAAGCGCGATCTCACCCATCGTCGGATGTTGTGGTTTGACGATGTACAACTTGTGCTCGTTCAGCGTGGCATGAATGACTTCGCGAATCATGTCAGCAGTGCTCATTGGAATGCCTTGAGGTTTTTTGAGAGGTCCCTTGCGGGACCGCCATGTCGGGCGATCGAGGGAGATCACTTCAGCAAGCTGGTCAGGCTCGTTGACTTAACGTGAAGCGAAGCGGGTGGAACTTCGATCCACGAGGTAGTGGCGGTGCTACCTAAGGTGTTAGCTGGTCGCCCCTCCGAAGCTCCAGGAAGAGGTCGCACGATCCATCCGGCTTCATCGGCGGTGTTATCAGATATGACTGTCGGTGTGGTGTGGGGACCGCGCGGTACCGGTAGCACGCGCTTTTCTTCGAGCACTCGTTTCCCGGGCACATGGCGATGTCAGGCATGAAGGAGCTCCTCGTCGTTGCGAAGCTTCGTCAAAGACGTGCTGTCTTTCTGCGCTTCTTCTTCACGCGTGACCGGCCAGGTCGCCGGTGGCTCCTCACCAAGCTCGAAGGAGCCGCGTTCGAAGCGCGGTGACAGCGCGCCTACGGCTTGCAGTCGCAACGTCGCCTTCAGTGTTGGATGGTGCCGTTCCCTGTTCGCTGCTTCACAGACACTTGTTTCGACCTCACGAATCATGGTCCGTACCCACGAGGGTGACGATTGGAAGAGTCGCGCGACCTCTGCTTGACGGGTGACGTGACCAAGGAGCCACATCATCACCTTGCGTCGAAAAGTAGTGTCCCAGCTGACGAGGTCCGCCGCATGCCAAATCCTCCCGTGAAGGCGTGCCTCGTCCCGCCACAGATTCGCGCGCGATGGCTGACCGCGCTCCTCGTAGAAGTCCGCCAAGATGAGCGCGGCTGCCCGACCGCCGGCCTTCTTCGAAGCCTTTGCTTGCGCGCGGAGGTCGCGCTCGAGCTGGTGGTCCTGATCGGTCACCGACGAGACTCCGCGGTCACGACGTCACCGCCCAGCGGATGAGCTTGATCGCGACAGCAATCAACATGACCAGCGCTACGAGGTACAGGAACAGCACGTCGAAGTTCACGTGCCAGCCGTTTTGGTCCTTGCGAATCATTTTTACTTTCTCGGGGAGCGTTTGCGAGCAAGGTATTGCTCCCACCAGATTTCGAACGCGTGCTGGACTGACTG
>Ga0265313_10004654_pt1 | contig 10378 bp, 8 predicted proteins | sample 4123metaG_FD_203122 | JGI IMG/M metagenome (GOLD analysis project Ga0265313, IMG submission 203122) | Rhizosphere microbial communities from Carex aquatilis grown in University of Washington, Seatle, WA, United States - 4-1-23 metaG | ecosystem: Host-associated > Plants > Roots > Rhizosphere >...
AGAAACAGGATAAACACAATCCAAATCGTCAGTTTAATTTTGATATTCAGGCCCTTATTCTTCGAAAGAAAATACGCTAACAACGCCCCAGTGAGCATCGGAAGCACAATGGCAGCTAAAACCGCATAACCCATTTGCTTGCCTTTGTGCAATTCGATTTGGTAGCCGCAGTTGCAGAGTTGCTCATACAACCATGGAACGCCTGGAACGCAGCGTCCCCACAGGCCAACGAACATCATCATAAAAAACGGCAGCACGTACGAGCCGACCGACAAGATGGGAATGAAAAAATTCGGTCTGACCGGCATTGATTGAGTGCGAGAAGGAAAGCACGATTCTTTGGTTGAAGCGATATCGTTCATTCCGGTGTAATTCAAACCGGTACGATCAGATGATGATTTTTTCTGACGTTCGAGAACTGCTCTCACTTCTTGGGTTAAAGTCCCGGTCAAGGGGAAATCAGGTCTCTCGACGCTGTGAATTGCGCCGGTTCGCAGGATAAGTTTGGGGGCGGCAGGCTTAAAGGTCAAAAAACGCACCTCTCGTTTCTTATCCAATCACATTTTGTTATCCAGCGGACCTTGGCGGGGTTTCCAAAAATCACGGAAATGGCCCGACACAGGGTTTTCAATAGTGCAATAGGCGGGCATTTACGGGTATCCTTTCGTGCAGTAGCTTTGAGTCCTATGACCCGTATTTTGGGCATAACGGGCCAGGGTGTGGGGGCTTTTTATGGCCGACGAGGAATCCCGAAAAACCAGTAAAGATGCGTCTGGCTCAACAGGCGCCGGTGCATCCGGCGACGAAGCCAAAAAGGCTGACGCAGCCAAAGAAGGCGCAAGCCAGTCCGATTCCGGCTCCCAAGATGAAATGCCGTCGCCGTCCGATACCTTCAACCGTGGTTTGAGGGCGATCTCAAAGGACGCGCGCCCTGAGGATTTTGAAGACTTGCAGGGGCTTTACTCCATCATGTATATGGAGCGCAAGGCCGAGCGTTTCTTCAAGCGTGACCCCAACACGCCTTCCAGTCCGGACGATTCGATGACGGCCGGAAACAAGCCCTATGACAAGACGGAAGGCTTTGTCTTTCCTTTCCGCGGCAAAGAAGCTGAGAAATTAGCGGAATGCACTAAATCAGAAGCAAAAGCGTTTCTTAATTCGGCGGCTATGTACAAGGAATTAAGTCGCTACCTGTGGGTGCCTCGTCTTTTGAGGCAGCTTATAGGCAACGAGATTCATTATTATGATCCGATTGATATTGAGCGAGACAAAAACGCCAATGAGGGCGTGATTAAAAGCAATAGCCATACTTTCGGTTATACACAGGTATCCATAAACGCAGTCAAGCTCTATGTGATGGAGTTTCCCATCCTTAGGCAATACTTCGAGCGCAAGAAGCACGCCGGTGTGGATTACGAGATAAAGGCTCTCTTGGATCCGGAATGTGCAGCGATGATTGCCGCCGCCGTTTGCGAGCACCATGTAAAGCTATGGAAGGATCAAAATAACGAAGACGGCGTGCCGATTCCCATCAATGAGCGCACGCTAGCCTATGGCTATAATCCGGATGTCTATGACGTGAACGGCACGCTGGAAACTTCACCTGTGCCGATTTACGGCGCCAGAAAAATCTTGAAGCCGTCGGATCGTGTGATTGCTGCTTCCAGGCACGTCAGCAAAGTGTTTGAACAAGATTATTGATTGGTCTCAAATCAAATCAAATCAAAGTATCTTGCCACCACAACAAAGATGAGGCTGTCGAGAAAAATTAGCAGGCACCAAATCGCCACCGCAAAGAGTGGCTTTAAATTCTTGAATCTCGAGAGCAAGGAGCCCAGATAAAGCCCGGTCAGAGCAGGCACGCCGGCAATGAGGGCGGCCAGGTAGGTGCCCAATTCCCCTTTCATCAGAATCGGATATGGATTGGTGCCCGGATTGATCATATGGTAGGCGGCCTCCACCAGGGGCTTGGAGCGCTCCATGGCCAGGAACACCCCCAGAGGGACTACAAATGACAGTACGGTGCGCAGGCTCCACCAGACAAAACGCATGAATGGTCCATCGTCTGCCAGTATTTTGGCGGTGCCTTTCGGTGCGCTGGCTTCAGCCTCAGCGGTTGCATCCGACGCTTCCTGTGCGCTGTCGAGATCGAACTCTATGCCACTGGTTTCTGCCGGTTGCTCGTGCTCAACCAATGCTTAGCCTCTTTGCTGGAGTTTTAGCTTTCCAATTCAGGGAATTCTTCTCGACTGGCGCTGTCGCTTTTGGCAATGTAATCGAGACGGCGGCGCTCGGCTTCAGCAAATTGCGGCGACTCAATTGTGAGCATCTTGACCAAATTAAGTGGTATCAAATGCTTGGAATAATCGCGCGCGTTTGGTTTGTCGGTATCACCGTAAGACTCAAGTTCGATATAGTCGTGCCCGATGCGCAGCACCCGTCCGATTACGGTGGTTCCATCGGCAAAATGCAAACGCACCCAGGAGCGGGTGTCGGCAAGTTTTTCGAGTCTGAGCTTGAGATTCATCACAATACTTTCGAAGTTCCGGTTTCCTTTTCTGATCTCATCTTAGCATCGTGTCTGATAAGTCGCTGCCAGCTCCGTTTGACCGGCAAAAGGCAGACAGGCAGGCAACTGTTGCAGGTTAAGCCATTCGTATTTCTTTAGGGAACACACCACCATATATGGCGTCGTGTCAAGCCAGGGAACTAGTGGCAAAGCCGCTTTCCGAAATAGATTCGAACTAGAAAGAGACATAAACAGATATGCAAGAAATCTTTGAGTTCAATTAAAGAACATCCATGGAAGTCAAGCATTCATTTTTTGTTTAGAAGGGCTAAACTGGCTTCAGGTGAAGCTTTTCGAGATCAACCGAAACAAAATTATCAGTATGTCGACTGCATAAATCTGTGATCTCGAAACGATAACCAATCCTCCTGTATGAGTGAGCGGAAATATGTCGCATTGACTGAGTCAATCAAAGAGCCGCCGACGAATCAGGTCAAGAAAAGAACGAATTTAGTGCCACTTACACTCCAAGGTTAAAACTAGAAATGGGGACATTGATGCAAGAAGATAGCCTGCCGGCGAACCTTCAGAAGCGCATTGAGGAATTGCAAGGAAAGGAATCGAGCTACTGGGAAGACGAAATGTATTCGCCAGAAGCGCTCACGAATCTTTCTTACAGAAGTGAATTAGAACGTATCTTCAATCTCGATCCACTAGGGCCGCTTCCGCCTGCGCTATAAGGTCAATACCTAAAAGCGTCAGAGTGGGAGCTAAGTGCTCTAGATCAGTTAGAAATGGTGCAATTTGGTTGGCATAACCACCGGTGATTACGGTGGTGTGTTTGCCTGGCAGTACTGCTCTGGCTGTGGTTATCCACTGTTTGATGATGCCTATGTGGGCAAGTAAACTGCCCGAGAGAATGGCGTCGTCTGTGCGGTGACCGGGTGACAGTTGATTGACCGTTCGCACTTTTCCCGTCAAATCCGGGAGTTGGTCTGTGTGTTCGTTGAGAGCACGCAGTGTGCGTCCCAAACCGAGCGTGATCCAGCCGCCCTGAAACTCGCCGTCCGCACTTGCCGCTGTGAAAGTGGTGGCAGTGCCGCAGTCGATGACGAAGGCGCCGCGCCCTTTGCCAAATAGGCTGAGGGCCGCCACCAGGCTGGCTACCCGGTCGACGCCCAGGGTCTTATAAGTGCCGGAAATAAGTGTTTGCGATTGGGTCGTAATCTGGACGGCCTCTTCGCCTGCTTCCAGTAGTCTGCCAATAATGATGTCGGCTGCTTCAGGCACCACCGATGCGACCGCCACTTTGGCTTTGTGGGCGCGGGCGCCGGACAATATGGCGTCGGCTGCCTCCCTGGGCAGGAGCGTCTCGTGGTGCCAGATGTCTAGAATCTTGCCGCCATCTACAACGGCGCTGGATATTCTGCTGTTGCCTACGTCTACTGCGATGCGTCTCATTAGCTTCCCTTAATCACATTGGATTTAGTATCTGAACATTGTCTGGACGGGAAACTTCCCCACACAGGGGATTTTACTTTCTGGCCAGGTATTTCTGTACACCCTTAAGCAAACCCTCAGCTACCTGCTGTTGGACAAGAGGGTCCAAAAGAAGGGCAAACTCGTCCGGGTGGATCATAAAACCCACTTCAACAAGGACGGCGGGCATGGCCGTCGGCCGGCAAAGGGCGAGATTTTGGAAGCGGCAGCCGATGTCCGGGAATGCGACCTCCGAGACAACCGCGTCTTTCAAAACGCGAGCCAGCTCGGTCGACTGTGGGTGATACCAGTAGGTAGAGGTGCCGTGCTCTTTCCAGGGATCGCGACCGTCGGGAAGCGAGTTGTTGTGGATAGAAATGAGCAGGTCGGCGTTTGATTTGACGGCAATATTGACACGCTCGTCCAGGGAAACCGTCTCCTGGTCGGTCATCCTGGTCATGATCACTTGAGCGCCGGCCCGCTCGAGGGCGGCTTTGAATTTAAGCGCTAATTTCAGATTGACTTGTTTTTCTTTCGTCCCGTTGCAGCCGATCGAACCATTTTCGGTACCACCATGGCCGGGGTCCACGCAGACTTTCAACCCGGCCAAAGAGCCGTCGGCTGCCAATTTGGGCGGTTGCTTGACGCGCAGGCGCAAGGTCGTGCCTTCATAGTCGACCTTGTATCCCCACTGGCGATCTCCTTTAAGCTGCAGGGTGACTTCAAAGATGCCGTCTTGAACCTGCCTAAAAGAAATGCCGTCCACCAGATCAAGGTTCGATCGTTTGCTGATTTCGTCGGCATCGGTGTCGGCAGGGCTTACCCAGTCAGTATCCTGGGTGGCGCCGTAGATTTTCAGAGTGAGCTTGTTGGTCTTTACCGATTGCTCGACCTGGTAAGGCAGCCTTTGACTCAATGGCATCAGCACCAGGTCGCCATAGCCGTCTTTCTGGGTATTGATGGTGCGCACGCTGGAAGCAGGCAAGGGACCCGAGGCTGACTGGCTCATGGGCGCCCAACCAAGGCCGGCTGTGGTCAGATCATTTTTGCCTATATACACGTGCTTGTTGGATGAGTATACGACTCGCGATTCATCGCCGTGCCAACCGTCTACCAGTAAGCGCACACCTCTGGCAATCGGAGTGATGCGACCGGCGCCCGGTCCCACTCTCACAATTGTGTTGTCGTGAGCGGTTTGCGCAAGGAAAGGTTGCTTGAGCACCGTCACCTTATATGGTGAGGTGATGTTCACGGACCGACCATCCTTTTCGGCAATGAATATAGGATTTGCTTCTTCGAATTGATCGAGAGCACCAACTTTGATGAATCCGACATAGCGGTCCGATCTGGCCGCGGGCAGTCTCTGGTAAACCTGACCATAAGCAGCATCCAGCCCAATATTTACCGAGTTATCGACGCTGCTCAAATGCACGGTTTCAGCCGGTGCGGATTTTAATTTGTCAGGTTTTGCTCCGCCTTTGACGCTTGATAGTTTTGCACCGTGGGCGGTGCTGGTCCCGCGGGCACGCCCGCTTTGAGATGACTTTCTTTTTGCTTGAGCTTTTCTTTTCTGGACCTGTTGTTTTAAGGCCACAGAGGGGTAAAACTGCACAATATGCCCACCCAATTGCATAGAGACGTTGGCGCCCGGCGTGCCCCGCACTGAAAATTCCACCAGTTCTCCAGGCAAAACGCCGCGTTCTACTGCAGGCGAAATTGAGTCCGGCAATAATTTCAATTCACCGGCCGGAACCGGCGGTGGTGGCAGTTCTCGATTGACGGTAATGCTCTTAGGCGGGCCGAGCGGGTGACCGGAGCCCTGCGCTCCGCTCAGGAGCTGAAGACTGAAATGATTGGCACCCGGTTGCAAGCTGACCACGTGAGCGAAGAAACCGGCTCGCCCCACTCTTGCTTCTTGCCCATTGATTGTCAGACCCTGCCCGGGCGCGATCGCTCCCACAAAATATGTCGAAGCGGCAGGCACTTTGCCGTTATCGCTCGGGTAGGCAACAAAGATATTGGCTGAGCCGCTATTGTCGAGGGCGCGAGCTGAGCCGGTTGGGTGAGGCGAATCGAAGCAGAGATCGGGGCAGAAAGTGAGAACGGAAAGTGCCAGTCCGGTGGCAACGGCGCCTGCAAGATAGCGCCAACCCGGGCTTTTTGACTGCATCTTTCCTCCTCACATGAACAATATAAAGTTTAGCTCGGATTCAACTCTTTGACTTTCTCCTGGCGCGCCTTTTCAATTTGTTTTTTCAAGGCATAGTCGTTGACCGTCCAATTGAATGGCAGCCCAAAGCCCTTGAGAATAGTGATGCTGCTGATTGCTTCCTGGGCATCGGGATTGAGAAATGAGATGACAAAGTCGGTTGCCGATCCATAGCGTTTTTCAAAAAGCCCTTCATTCCATTGCAAATAAGGAGCAATATCAAAACGACTTTTATAGCGGTCGAGATTCACATTTCCCGGGTCGATTACCCAGCGGTATGCGGCTTCTTTCATGTCCTTGTCCATGCGATCGGGCACGACCGGATGGTCGAGAATAGCCGGATGCCCCATGGCGCCGCCGCACATCAAAAAGATTTCTTCCGGAAAGTTATCGTTGAATAACGGTTGAATCTTGTCGTGTTGAACAAATTGAGATGACAGCTTTTCGCCGCCGACAGTAAACTTTCGCCTGGTCGGATCGTTGCCCAGAGCATTTAAATCGGTAATCGGAAAGCGGTCGGCTATCTCTTTGATCATCATCAGGTTATAGACATTGAGCCAATAAGCGAGCCGTTCTTTGTCGTCAATCATTTTGGCCGGGCTGATATGGGCAATTTCCTTCATGCTTTCTTTCAGCAGGGGAGATTTTTTCAAAGCCGCATAATCGACACTGTTGTCTTTGACGAATTCTTTTAGCAGTTGACTGTAACTTCGGAAGCGATAGCTGGTTGGAGTCTCCACCTTGATAAAGAGGGTCTCCAGAGACTCAAAACCGTCTCCAACTAGTTGAAAACCGACAAGAAGCAGACCTATAGCCAGGATGGACAGGCCAATCACTTTCATCAGCAAGCTGTTGCGTTGCGCCAAAGTCTCAACCCCGCTCTGTCCTAGTAAGTGTTCGCCGGCAAAAGGTCGCCAGCTGTCATTAGACATTAAAACACTGGTAAACGCAATTTTATCTATTTGCCTGGAAAAATCCTGCCAAAGACAAACGGCGTCGTTTCCGGCGCCGTTGCAAGACCAAAAATTTGGAGCGTACCGGGGTCGAACCGGTGACCTCTTCAATGCCATTGAAGCGCGCTACCAACTGCGCTAACGCCCCTTAGGTTGTGGTTATACCATAAACCGTATTAGATGGCACCCAATGGCAAATGGCTCACTTAACAGCCCCATTATTTGCGGGGGCTGAATTCCACGGGCGTGACAAGTTCGGAGGCATTGTCGGCTGTGCCTTTGGCGCCGTCTGCCGATGGGCAAGTTCCGCAGCCGCCTGCTTGATTGACGCCCTTCATCGGATTGGCGGGTAATTTGGCCACCAGCTTGTCTTTGCTGCCCGGCAATTTCCTGGTCAGATTGAGACCGGTTTTCGCCTCGATGTACTGCTTTGCTTTCTCCTTGCCCCAGCGCAATTTGCTCTTCATATTGAGAAGGAAATATTTGTCCGGCGGCCACAGGAACGAAGTCTCGAAATAGCACCAGATAGTGCATCCCTGACAGAAATCCCAGGATCCTTCCTTTTGGCGTTTGAGCTGCACGGGTGGGCTGCGCCACAATTCATCCAGATTGGATCTGCCATTAACGTGGCTGATCTTCAGCCTCTCATCATGCATGTGATAGCAAGGCAAGAGCAAGTGATCGTCGGGCGAAATCACAATTGTCGATGAAATAGCACGGCAGCGCGGGCTTTTGGTTTGATTGCCGCCGTTGAGATAGAACTCTAAAAAGGCCCAGTTGACGCAGACATTGTCGAATTTCGCCAGTCTTTGCAGTTCTTTGATGCCGTCTTTGTGCAAAAGTTCGTTGCCGCAGAAGTCGAACACCGGTCCAAGCAGCACAACCACTCCAAGGTCCTGGGCCAGACGAATGACAGGTTCCATGCCCCAGATTGATTCGGGAGTGGCCGTGGCAATTATTGATGGGCGCTCACCGAGTCTGCGCGCCAGTTTTAGACTTTCGATCACCTTTTCATATCCGTCGATGCCGCGCTCAGCCTTGTATTCATCGCGATCGGTGGTGGACAGAGAAAATTTGAGGTCGTCGATAAGACCGGTAAGCTCATTAGCCATGCGAGGATAGAGCGTTCCTGTATTGGCTAAGCTCACGAAGAATCCCATGGACTTCGCCGCCTTAAGGACTTCCGGCAGGTGCTTGTAGATGAGCGGTTCTCCGCCCGTGAAATCAAGCACTCTTACTCCCAGTCGTTTAAGGGCGGCCAGGTTTTCGATAATGGTTTCCGGGCTGCTTTCCTTGATGCGAATGTTTTCCGGCTTCACAGGAATGTCGCAATACGTGCAGCGCGAATTGCATTTGTAGGTCAGATAGTAATTCGCAAGAATGGGCGGCACTTGATTAGATTTGGTCCTGGAAAATTTGTGGTCGGTTGTCTCTTTTCAACCGGATGGGCGTCACTGGCATGCGGCGCCTGCGGGCAGCCGTTAGGTCTCTTCTAGAGCGGTCAGGGTATTTAAACCGGCGGATAACGAATACAGTATAGTATGGCTTTCGTTCACTAAATAAGTTCTAAAACCCTTGTCCGGTTTGAGTTTATTGTCTGTACTGTTCGTAGTCTTCGGTTCTAAGTAGGTCTTCCGTGCGTCATCCTCATTTGCTGAAAAGAGAAGATTCTGTTCTTCTCATCGTTGATGTTCAAGAAAGCTTTCGCTCCAACATCAATAATTTTGCCGACCTGACTCGCAATATCACGATAATGGCGGAGGCGGCGAAGATTTTGAAATTGCCTGTGGTGGTTACAGAACAGTATCCACAAGGTCTAGGCAACATTGTGGCAGAAATCTCGGCTTGCTTGGGCGAACACAAACTGTTTGAAAAGAGTTGCTTCAGTTGTTGCGGTAGCGAACCCTTTATGTCTTATCTGGAAGGAACGGGTCGCAAACAGGTTGTAGTCACAGGAATTGAAGCGCATGTATGCATCAACCAAACTGTGCACGATCTCATGGAAGCCGGCTATCAAGTACACCTGGTCACCGATGCAATTTCCAGTCGCAGCCAGAAGAATCGAGAGGTTGGCATCGAGAAGATGCAGCAATCAGGCGCGATTCCTTCATCGGTAGAAGCGTCGCTTTTTGAAATGCTGGTAGAAGCCAATACTGAAACATTCAAGGCTGTGCAACGCCTGGTTAAATAAGTGACGCAAAAGTCTAACCGCAGGTGGTGGCATTGGCCAGGCAAAGGCTTTTATTCCGAGGATGCCCGGTAGTTCCTGTGCAAATGCTGCTTCCCTAAGCGGGGCGGCACTTTAGCCTTTGCCTTTCGGCCAAAAGCAAATAATCGCGGGACAATTCAGCGATTCGAGTATTGAGGAGCGCTTCGGCGCCGCAATCAGAGTCCCGGGAGCCGGCGCCCGGAGGGATTTTGCTCGGGCGCGGGCGGCAAAAGTCGAGGCAATTGTCCTTCCCAAATTAACCCGGGGGCAACTTTTGCAAAATATGGGTTTAATATCGGTATATAAATTGAGTTCTAGAAGACTTGTCAATCAATAACCGTTAGGCGATGACATTTTCTGGGCTTGATGAGACAAGGGGATGATTCTAGCCATCCCCGTCGGGGATGGTTCCAGCGTTCCCCGGGAGTCCTGGATCGATCGTGGGCAATTTTCAGGAGTGCTGCCCTTGACGGACAAGAATCTCATAGGCATGGTCAGAGGATTACTCAAACGCTCTCGCAGCGAAACCGGTGGTCCCAAGCTCTTTCGCCTCAAAGAGACAAACCTGGTCCGCTCCGACGAAGAGACCACGGGTGAAGAGGCGCAAGTGGGGCGCGAGCAAAGTTATACGGATTTGTGGCTTTCCGCTCTCGATAATAATTCGACCAAGGAGAAAAAGCCTCGCCTGGCTGGAGCTGCTGCCGGCGGAGCGCGGCGTGGACCGTCCAGCCCCGATTTGAGTTTTACCGATATCTGGATGAAGTCGCTGGCGCCGCCAGCCGAGGCGCCCTCGGAAGGACAGGGCGATCCCGATCGCCTCAAAGAAGGCCAGGAGCTCAAGGAAGGCGACTATAAAGTGCTGTTCCAGGTGGACAGACCGGGATTTGGCTCGTCATACCTGGCTTCTCACCAGGTCCTGGACGCCGACGGCAATTTTCTGAAGAAAGTGGCCGTGCTCAAGCGTTTCCAATTGCTGGAGCCGAAAGACGCGGATATGCCTGACTCTGCCAGCCGTTTCA
>Ga0265313_10004656_pt1 | contig 10377 bp, 7 predicted proteins | sample 4123metaG_FD_203122 | JGI IMG/M metagenome (GOLD analysis project Ga0265313, IMG submission 203122) | Rhizosphere microbial communities from Carex aquatilis grown in University of Washington, Seatle, WA, United States - 4-1-23 metaG | ecosystem: Host-associated > Plants > Roots > Rhizosphere >...
GGGATCGACCTCGGCGGCCGTCGCGCCTGCGCAAGCCGCCGTTTGGACTCCCCATGCGAGGATCGACTGGCCCGCGATCAAGTCCGGCCTGCGGACCCTGCGAATAGCCCTGCGCGCGCTGCGGCGCAACGTCACGCGGTCCATCCTCACCTGCCTAGGAATCATCATCGGAATCGCCGCGGTCATCGCGATGATGGAGATCGGGCGGGGTTCCTCGAGCACGATTGAACAGACGATCGCCAGCCTGGGGGCCAACGTCATCCAGATCGACAACAACGACGCCGTGATAAACGGCGTCAGTTCCGGCGCGGGAGGCCGGATTTCCGTGACCTACAATGACGCGGACGCGATCCGCAGGGAATGCAGCGCGGTGCGCTGGGTGTCACCGAGCATCGATTGCCGGGCCCAGGTCATCTACGGCCACAAGAACTGGTCGCCGAACAATATCCTCGGAACCACCTCCGACTTCCTGACCATCCGAAAATGGGACCTGACCGAAGGCGTGCCATTCACCGACGACCAAATCCGGAGCGCGGCGCCGGTCTGCGTCATTGGACAGACGGTGGTCCGGCAGCTCTTCGGAGATGAGCCTCCGCTCGGGAAAACGGTCCGGGTGAAGAACGTCTCGATGCGGGTTGTCGGGGTCCTCAGCGCGAAGGGGGCCAACATGTCCGGGCGCGACCAGGACGACTTCATGATCGCCCCCTGGACAACGGTCAAATTCCGGGTAAACGGCTCCAGGCAGTCCACGCAGGGCGCGGCGGGTTCGGCCGCCAGCGCGGTCAATTCGCTAAGCCAGTCGTATCCCAGCCAGCAGGTGCAGCTCTATCCGCAGCAGTCCGCCATCCAGGCGGCGGACATCGTGCAGATGACGAGGTTTGCCGATGTGGACGACATATATGTTTCCGCGCTCAGCTCGAAGGACATCCCGGATGCGATCGCGCAGATCACGAGCCTGATGCGCGACAGGCACCGAATTCGGCGCGGGGCTCCGGACGATTTCCGGATCCGCGACCTGACCGAGATCTCGCAGGCCCTCGCTTCGACAAGCCGTGTCATGACCAATCTCCTCCTGGTCGTTGCCCTTATTTCCCTTGTCGTGGGAGGCGTCGGAATCATGAACATCATGCTGGTGTCGGTGACGGAGCGGACCCGTGAAATCGGCACCCGCATGGCGGTGGGCGCCAGGCCGCGCGACATCCTGAGGCAGTTTCTGGTCGAGGCGGTGATTCTATGCCTGGCGGGGGGATTCGTCGGCATCGTTCTCGGACGCGGGGCCTCGCTCGCGGTCACGGCGCTTCTCGGCTGGCCGACGCTCCTGTCGGTGCCGGCAATAGTCGCCGCAGTGACCGTTTCGGCGACCGTGGGCATCATCTTTGGCTATTATCCCGCCTGGAAAGCCTCCCGGCTCGATCCCATCGAGGCGCTTCGGTATGAATGATGGAAAATGCATGCACTTGTGCGCGGCGGGCGCGGCGCTGCTTCTCGGCGCCTGCGCCGCGGGCCCGAATTTCCACCGGCCGGAGACCGGGCTTCCGGCCGCTTGGAAGGCCGCGGGTCCCGCGACTGCGGCAGAGCCTGCGAAGACGGCGCTTTGGTGGCGGAGTTTCCAGGACCCGGAACTCACCTCGTTGGTGGAACGCGCCCTTGGGAACAACCTCGATTTGCAGCTGGCGGAGGCGCGTCTCCGACAGGCCCGGGCCGCGCGCGGCGTGCTTGTCGGCGGGTTCTGGCCGAACCTCACTGCCTCCGGGTCCGGGCAGCGCGGGGCGAGCGGACGCAGCGCACCGGCCAGCACCGTTCAGGCCGGGTTGGATGCCGCATGGGAATTCGATATCTTCGGCGGCACCCGTCGCGGAGTTGAATCGGCCGGAGCGGCCGTGGAGGCCACGCAGGCGGGAATGGAGGACGTCCAGGTGACGCTCGCCGCGGAGGTCGCCCTCGCCTACCTCCAGGTGCGGGCGACCCAGGAGGAGATTGCGATCGCACGCGAAAACCTTTCGGACCAAAAGCACACCGCCGGGCTGATCCGGCAGCGCCTGAAGGTCGGCTTCTCGAGCGCGCTTGACGCGGCGAACGCCGACGCCCAGGTGGCGACAACCGCTTCCGGCATCCCTCCCCTGGACACGGGCCTGCAGCAGGCCATTCATGCCCTGGGCGTGCTGACGGGCAAGCCGCCCACAGATCTGCTCGGTGAACTTTCGCAGCCCGGCGTGATTCCGCCATCGCCGCCGGAGGTGCCCGTCGGGCTTCCTTCAGACCTGATCCGACGGAGGCCGGATATCCGGGCTGCGGAGGCGCAGCTCCACGCCGCCACCGCCCAGATCGGAGTCGCCGTAGCCGATTTCTTTCCCCGCTTCTCGCTGACCGGCTCGGCCGGCTTTCAGAGCAGCCTCCTGCGGACGCTGTTCTCAACCGACAACCGCACCTGGGCTGCCGGGCCCAGCGTGAGCTGGCCGATATTCCAGGGTGGCAGCATTGTGGCCAACGTCCATGTGCAGGAGGCCCTTCGCGACCAGGCCTTCCTGAGCTATCAAAAGACGGTTCTGGTCGCCCTGCAGGAAGTCGAGGATGCGCTAGTCGCGTTTGGCAACGAAAAGGACCATGGGAAGGCGCTGGCTGAGGCCGTGATCCAGAATCGGCGCGCTTTCGATCTCTCCACGAAGCTCTACACGCAGGGTGAGGTGGATTTTCTCACCGTCCTCGTCGCGGAGGGTTCGCTCTATTCGTCCGAAACGGCATTCGCCCAGAGCAGGCAGGCCGAATCGGGCGACATAGTGGCCCTCTACAAGGCCCTCGGAGGAGGATGGGAAAAGGATGGAGGATGATGCTCCGGACCATCCGCGCTCCGTCCCAACACGCCGTCTCCGGAGCCGATTGGCTGCGGCCTTGTGCGAGACGCCGTGTTGATGGGTTTTGACGGAGCCGCCGCCGCAGGGCATTTTCAACGTTGGGTTCGGCGGGAAAACATGGTAGCTGATGCGCCTTCCCACGGATTCACAACTCGCAGCCGATTGGATATGCAACTCCCACACCCCGCCCTGCCCCTCGCCGCACTCTTGCTCGCCGCGGCATTCCTGACCTCGTGCGTTTCGGGCGACCGCCCTCCCGCAAGATATGTGATCTCGGAGCATGGCGCGGTCGGCGACGGCGCCACGGTCAACACCAGGGCCATCCAGGGGGCGATCGACGCCTGCGCGGCCGGCGGAGGCGGAGTGATTGTCGTGCCCAAAGGGGTGTTCGTCAGCGGAGCCCTGTTTTTCAAGCAGGGCGTGAATCTGGAGCTGGACAAGGACGGCGTGCTCAAGAGCACGACCGCGATGGCGGATTTTCCGCCCGTGTACACGAGCTGGGAGGGGGTCGAGCGCTATTGGACCGCGGCTTTCCTGAATTTCATGGGGGTGAAGGATGTGGTCGTCAGCGGCGAGGGCACGATCGACGGGTCGGGCCTCGAATGGCCCGGATCCGGCCCGCGCCAGCGCATGCCGGCGGGAGCCAGGCGTCCGGCATTCCAGCCTGCGCCGGTTCCCGCAGTGCTGCCAAAGCCGGAGGATGTATATCCGATGCCGTTGCCGACGACGGCAGCCGTCAACATCGCCCGCGACCCGGCCCATTTGCCCATTGTCAACGCGGCGGGCCTTTACATCCCGGGCGGTGGTCCCGGGCGCCTGTCCCCGCCGCGCTCCATCGTCTTTCAGGATTGCACGAACGTCCTCGTCTCGGGCGTCCGCCTGAAGAACCAGGCACGCTGGGGTTTTGTCTTCATCTATTGCAGCCATGTCGTCGCCGAGAATCTCAGCGTCCACATCGACAAGTACATTCCGAGTTCCGACGGCATGGACGTGTGCTCCTGCCAGGATGTGCGCATAACCGGCTGCGATATTGCCTGCACGGACGACGACATCTCGATCAAGGCGGGAAAGGATGCTGATGGGCTTCGGGTCAACCGGCCGTCCGAGAACATCACGATCAGCGGCTGCACGTTCGGCTCGGGAGGCGGCGTGGCGATGGGCTCGGAAGTCAGCGGATCGATCCGGCATGTGCTCGTCGAGCACTGCAAGTTCACCGGCTCAAGCACGGTTGCGCGGATCAAGTCGCAACCGAGCCGCGGAGGCGTCGTCGAGGACATCGTCTATCGGGACATCCAGGTCGAAAACGTAAGCCGGGCGATCGAGCTCGACCTCCAGTGGAGGATGGTCCCGCCCATCGCGCCGCGCGCAAAGGAGCTGACCGTGATCCGCAATGTGCGGCTCATCAATTTCACCGGAACGGCGCAGTCCGTCGGCCTGATCCGCGGCTTCAGGGACGCGCCGATCCAGGACGTGGCATTTGACCATTGCCAGGTGACGGCGCAGCGCGGCCTGGCCGTCGCCAATGCGCCGGACCTGAATACGACCGGACTCGACATCAAGGTTGCGACCGGGGCGCCCATCATTCGCGAGAACGACACCGCCCAACCGTAGCGGCGCTAACCTGCATCGATCACAAATTCCGACGAATCTTGGCCAATCTCGTCGGCGCAAAGGGCCTCTTGCTCCCTGCGCTGTGCTTTTAGCACAGCTCGGTCGCCTTCGGCCCTTTTCGCTCGACGATCTTGCGCAATCTTCATCGGTTTTGTGATTGATGCAGGTTAAATCCGCCATCAGCGGGCCCTGTCTCCGGATTCGGACCAAAAGTCGCCCGGCTCCTCCCGAATCGGAATTTGCCCGGACCCCGGCGAAAGCCGGCCGCTTTCGCCCGGAGCAACCGAGATATATTGACCGTCCCCGCCGGGGCCCGCCCGGACATCGATTCCGGCGCCAGGGCACCGATCGAGCCTGAGCACCGGGAGGCCGGACGCGGCTGCTTCTGTCGCGACGTGATCGAGGCGCAGCCCGACGGAGTCCCGGATCAGAAACGCCGGTCCCTGGGAGGCGGTCATCCGGACGCCGCTGAGCTCCAGCCCCTTCGTGTCGCTGGCTCGCAATCCTCCCGCTCCGGCGGCAACGATGTCGCTCAGCCTCAGGCCCTCGATCGGCATCTCCGGCAGGCCGGAAATGGAGATTGTCACGGGCCGCCCGGGCTTGTTGCCGCTGATGCTGACCGGATTCCAGCCGTACTCGAAACTGCCGCGGGCTCCCCGGATCGTGATATGGCTGATCGCTATTCCCCGGAAGACAGGCGTGCGGATGGAGACCGGCTCCTGCGGGGGCGGCGTCTCCCCCTGCATCGTGTAATACTGCGAAACGCTGATGGCCCGGCCGACGTCCTCAAACACCATGTTTTCGAACCGGACGTTTTCCACGATGCCGCCGCGCCCGCGCTCGCTCTTGATGTTGATGCCCCCCTGGGTGCCCTGGCAGACAACGCCGCTCACGACGACATTGCGAATGCCTCCGGATGTCTCGCTGCCGATGACAATGCCTCCGGAGCCGCGGCGGATGATGCAGTTGGTGATTGCAACGTCCTCCGTCGGCCGGTTGACGCGCAGGCCATCGGCATCCTTGCCCGCCTTGAGCGTTATGGCGTCGTCCCCGTTGTCCAGATAGCAGTCGGAAATGCGCACGATGCGGCTCGAATCAATGTAGATTCCCCCTGTGAACGCCCCCGGGAAGGTTTCCAGCGAGACGCCGTGGACAACGACATTCTCGGAATAGAGCAGATGGACGGACCAGAATGGAGCGCCGACCATGCGGATGTCCTCAATGAGGACGTTTTTGCAGTTTCTGAAGCGGATAAACGGAGGACGCAGCAGCGGCGCAGCCTTCAGGTATTCGCTCTCGGGCTGGGGCGTCTTTTGCTGCAAAAGCGCCAGAAGCCGGTTCCAGGCCGGGCCAAAGGCGGAGCCGACGCTGGTTGCCGTCTTGGGCTGGGGTCCGCCCAGCAATTGCGTCCATTCCGCGTTGCTGGTGGTTATCAGGCCGCGGCCGGTGATCGTCACATTCTCCAGGTCGCTTCCCCCGATCAGCGGGATGGGAGCCAGGCACTCGATGCCCTGGACGCGGCCCCAGGCGTAGGGCAGCCGCGCGGCGGGAAAGTGCAGGACGGCGCCGGCGTCGATGCGGAGGATCAGATTGCTGACAAGTTCGATCGGGCCGCTGGTGTAGTTCCCGGCGGGGATCTCGACAGTGCCGCCGCCGGCCGACTTTGCCGCCTGGATGGCCGATCGAATCGCGTCGGTGGATGGAGCCGAGCCGTTGGGCCGGGCGCCATAGTCGGCGACATTGAAGACTCCTTCGGCGCCGCTGGCCGGACAAAGCAATGCGATTGAGAAAAGGCCGAGGGCTCCCAGTGCGCGGCTCCCAGGACTGTGATGGTGGTTGGACATGAAAGTATCCCGTTTCCCGGTGGTCGTCAGTCGGTCCGGTGGTAAACACCGAACACCACCTCGGTATAGGCCAGGTTCATCCCGGGGGCCGTGGCTCTTGAACCGAGGTCGTCAATGGCCTTCTTGACGTCGAATACCGCCTTCAGTTCGTAATGATGCGCGAGGAAATCGCTCTGGGCCATGCAGGCTGATTCGTTGGGCCGGGCGACGATCCATGAAGGCTTGAGCGCCTCCGCCACCTGGCCCCAGGTGAAATAGCCCTTGTCGGGACCGATCTTCCTGCGGGCCTCGACGACCTCGGGTGAGACCAGTCCCGGCCAGTCCTGCATCCTGCACCCGCTGTAGTAACCAATGTAGCCCAGCGGCTCAAGGTAGACCGACTCGCCGGAAGCAACGTGTCGCTTCAGCCAGAGTCCGATCTGTCGCCGCTGGCCGGCGTCGACCACCGTCTCCTTGAACCGGATCGGAGCCAGGGACGAGAAGAAGATAAAGCCGAGAAAGACCAGCAGGCCCGCAACCATGGCTGCTGCCAGGGCGCAACGCAGCAGGGGCCGGGAAACCATTCCCGCAAGGGTGGCGGCGGCGCTGGCCAGGGTCACCAGGCACATGAAGGCCAAAGGGGGATAGTACCACGGGCAATACTGAGAGGCCAGGTCGGTGTAGGTCAGGTACCCGAGCAGAATGAACGCCGTGAGCGAAGCCATTCGCCCCAGCCTGTCGCGGCCCGGCACCAGCCAATAGAGGACCGAGACCGACCCCAGTGCGAACTCGGCATCATGAACCCAAGGCGGCCAGGATCCCGGTCCCGTATTGAGCATGTCGTAGATGGGCGCCAGCGCCCGGGAAAGGACGGAAGGCGCGGAACCGAAGGCGGCGACGGCCGCCGCCGTCAGCCGGTATCCATCGGCGGCATAAGGGACCAGGTTGTGCTTGGCGATGACGGTATGGGGAACCGGAGAACCGTAATACCACCAGGTAAACAGGAACCAGGGAAGATAGAGCAGCCCGCAGATCAGGGCCGATTGGGCGAGTGCGCCGACGAGCGGCCTGCGCGGACCCGTTTCGAAAACGAGCGCGGCCAGCGCGATCGCCGCCATGTAGACAAAGGCATCCGGACGACTATACAACAATCCTGCAAAAAGGACGCCTCCAAGAAGCCGGTGCTGCGTCCAGCCGATGACCGCAATTGCAAAAGCGGGCGCCAGGAAGCCGAGAACCAGGCCTGCCTCCTGGCCGCTCATGGCGAAGGCGGTCGATTTTATCTCCAGTGCAGCGATTACCGGGAAGAGCAGGCCGATCCCGATCCGGATCGGCGGGGCCGCCGTCCCTCTCGCAAATACGCCGACGATCGATATCCAGGCGAAAACCAATCCAACGAGGGACACGCCGCGAAAGAGCCAGAGCGGCAGCAAATAATCCTTTGCGGCCGAGACAGCTGCAAAAAGGGCCGGCAGCAGCGCATTCAGGGGGGAAGTGAATCCATAGACCCGCTCGCCCTGAGTGTAGACCAGTCCGTGGCCATGCGCCAGGTTTTCGCTGTAGCGATAGGTGATGAAGAAATCCTCCCATGCCAGGCGGGTGTAAATGGCGAAAAAAACCGGGATCGCCGCAGCCACGCAGAGTACACCGATGAACGCCGGCGAGGGGTGCTCAAGCGGGGACAAGAGCTCCTTCAATGAGAGCCGCAACGTCCTGCCGAGACTAGAGCGAGGTATGGACACGCGCGAGCCTTCACCAAGGCCTAGCCTGACAGGTGAGTCAAGGAGGCTGCTGGGCTGTCCTGTGGCTAGGGGGGAAATCCGCCCTGAACCCAGGTCGTCGGACCGTCCTCCCGCAATCCGTCGGCAGAGAGCACAAAGGCGAGACCGTGCTCTTCCAGCCATTGCCTCGCGGCAACGGCGGGCACTCGTGGAAAAGCGTGCAGGATCGAGTCGCCGCGGGCGAAGCGGAAGGCTCGGACGCCAAAGGCATCCTCAAGCGATTCCGCGTGGCTGCGGCTGCGTGTCATCAGGTCCACGCAGGCCACCTCGACCTCGTCGGCAACAGCCACCCACTCGATGCCCAGCCGGGCGTAATTGACAGGGGTTTGTTTCTTCACGGCTTCCTCGGGAGAATCGCGCGGCAATTATTGCCGCAGCCTCTTCCCAAGCAGGATCCGGACCATCCGCCGTCCACGGATGCCCGCCCGGCCGAGACCGGAGATCCTGGCTAACGCCCGTTCCGCCGGCGCCTGCCTTCCGCCGTCGTCTCGGCCATCCCCCGCCGCATCGAAACCCGCTGCACGAGGTTGGCCAGGTCGTGGGCGCACATCCGGGCGGTCTTGCACCCTTCGAAACTGCCGTCGCCGGGCGACAAGCCCGCCTGCGCCTGTTTCAGACGATGATAGCGCAGGTGGAATTCGCACCGTTCCTCAAGCGTCGCCACGGCAATGGCCTTCTCAAAGCATGTTCGAAAGGATTCGGTCGCGGCTTTAAGTCGCGTGAAAGTCTGCTGGATTCTGACCATATCGGTGGATGAACACTGTCTTCTCCAAATAATTACGCCAATAATCGCCACAATCCGGCCCAATTATAAGGCCTATTTTGCGCCAACCCGGCGACACCCCGGCGCCGGCTATTCGGAATACTCGGCCCAGCTCGAACGCGTCTCAGTCAGCCGGACGCGCTCGATCCGCACATGGGGAGGAAGGGCGCCGGCCTTCCCGGACCCGGAGGCCCGGTTGCGGAGCTTGCGCTTCAGTTCGTCAAAGACGGCTTTCGCCATGATCTCGCTGGTCGGGTCCTTGCCTGTGAACGGCACGACCCGGCGGCCGTAGGTCTTTTTGAGAAACGCGAAATTGGGGTCGTCGGTGTTGAGGCACAGGGCGTGGTCCCATCGGTCCAGGAAGTCCTGGAGCGCCCGCTTGATCACCATGAAGTCGCAGACCATGTCGTTCTTGTCGAGGCGGTCCGATGCCAGAATGACCTCGACTGTGCGGCTGTGGCCGTGGGGATACCGGCACTTGTCCGGGTGTTTCGAGAGGGCGTGGCCGCTCTCGAACTCGAAGCTCTTGCAGATGCGGAAAGGCATGGTCCGTGGGGCCGGTCAGTCCCAGCCGATCTGCCGGCCCTTGTTCTGGTCCTCGAGCCAGCTCTGGAGCGGCTTGAAATAGTCGAGCATCGCCCTGGTGGACAGGTCCTCTCCGGTCTTTTCGCGGAGGAGTTTGCGCCAGTCCTCGGTTCCACCCGTCTCGAGGATGCTCTTCAGCCAGGCGCCGACCTCCTTGTTGCCCGCGTAATTGCAGGCCTGCGGCGGCTGGTGCAGAATATTCCGGGCGATGTAATCGTGGAGCTGGAACTTGAGCACCGTGGCGACGGCGTACGAATAGTAGTAGCATGGCGTGTCGTCGATATGGGTCTTCGTGGCCGCGTCGCACCATTCCTCACCCCGCGGTGCCGGCGGCTCGATCCCCTGGAATTCACGGACGTACTTCCACCAGCGCGCGTTCCACTGGCCGGCCGGCAGGCGGTGGGCGTAGACGTCCGCTTCCCAGTGGGTCATCGTGCCCGAAGCCCAGAACATGAAGGGAATCGAGTTTGAGAGGGCGTCGTTGAGAAGGAACGCCGTCGTGTCCGCCCGGTAGTCCGCCGGGAGAATGCCGCGGAATTTCAGGTAGGGCACCTGGCTCGATGCGAGCGCGGCCAGCTCCCCAATTCCCTCGTGGAAACCCGGATTGGCGCCGGTCCGCAGAAGCGGCGGCACCCCGGGGCGGGTGTAGCTCATGAAATAGTGGCCGTGTCCGAGCTCGTGGTGGGCGGTGTAAAACCACTCGGAATTCGGTTCGATGCTTTGGAGCGATCGGACGTCGTTCTCGAGGTCGATGTGCCAGCACGAGGCATGGGTGTTCTTTCTGCGGGGATTGCCGGGCGGAACGGGATAGAGGTCGGACTTCGACCAGAAGCTCGGGGGCAGCGGCTCGAACCCGATGCCTTCATAAAAGCTTTCCGCCGTCCGCGCGATCCACTCCGCCGAGCGGCCCTTGAACCGGCCGTCGATGTTGGCGGCCTCGACGAGGCCGGTCCACTCCTGGC
>Ga0265313_10004657_pt1 | contig 10377 bp, 9 predicted proteins | sample 4123metaG_FD_203122 | JGI IMG/M metagenome (GOLD analysis project Ga0265313, IMG submission 203122) | Rhizosphere microbial communities from Carex aquatilis grown in University of Washington, Seatle, WA, United States - 4-1-23 metaG | ecosystem: Host-associated > Plants > Roots > Rhizosphere >...
GATCGCGCCATCGGCCATTGCCGCTACGCCACCCACGGCGGCAGCGGCGAGCGCAACATCCAGCCGTTGTTCGCCGAGTTCTCGGGCGGCGGCTTTGCCATCGCCCACAACGGCAACCTCACCAACGCGCTTGCCCTCCAGTCGCAGCTCCAGAAGCGCGGCTCGATCTTCCAGTCGACCTCCGACACCGAGGTCATCCTCCATCTCATCGCCACCAGCCAGAAGACGCTGCTCGTCGATCGCGCGGTCGATGCCCTGAAGAAGATCGAGGGCGCCTGGTCGCTGGTCTGCCTGTCGACCAAGAAGATGATTGGCTGCCGCGATCCGCTCGGCGTGCGCCCGCTCATCCTGGGCGATCTCGACGGCGCGCCCATCCTCGCCTCCGAGACCTGCGCACTCGACATCATCGGCGCCCGCTTCGTGCGCGACATCCGCCCGGGCGAGATGGTGGTCATCACGACCGACGGCATCGAGTCGAGCTTCCCGTTCGCCGCCGGCAAGCCGCGCTTCTGCATCTTCGAGTACGTCTATTTCGCCCGCCCCGACTCCACCGTCGAGGGGCGCGGCGTCTATGCCGTGCGCAAGCGCATCGGCGCGGAGCTGGCGCGTGAGGCCCCCGCCGATGCCGATCTGGTCGTGCCGGTGCCCGATTCCGGGACCCCAGCGGCGATCGGCTTCGCCGAGGCCGCCGGCCTGCCCTTCGATCTCGGCATCATCCGCAACCATTACGTCGGCCGCACCTTCATCGAGCCGTCCGACGCCATCCGCCACATGGGCGTGCGCCTCAAGCACAACGCCAATCGCGATGTGCTCCAGGGCAAGCGCGTGGTGCTGGTCGATGACTCGATCGTGCGCGGCACCACCTCGCAGAAGATCGTGAAGATGATCCGCGAGGCCGGCGCGAGCGAGGTGCATATGCGGATCGCCAGCCCGCCGACCATGCACTCCTGCTTCTACGGTGTGGACACGCCGGAGGAGTCGCAGCTCATCGCCCACCGCATGTCGCTTTCGGCAATGGCCGATTTCATCAAGGTGGACAGCCTGAGCTTCCTGTCGATCGACGGGCTCTATCGCGCCGTCGGCGAAGCCCGGCGCAACAGCGAGCAGCCGCAGTTCTGCGATGCCTGCTTCACCGGCGCCTATCCGACGCGCCTGACCGACCGCGACAGCGGCGATAACGTGCGGCACTTCCCGCTGCGCGCCGAAGTCGGCTGATCCTTCGATGGCGAAGCTCGCAGGCCGCGTCGCGGTCGTCACCGGCGCGTCGCGCGGCATCGGCCGGGCGGCGGCGCTCGGGCTTGCCCGCGAGGGCGCGCACGTCGTCGCGGTCGCGCGCACCGTCGGCGGCCTCGAGGAACTCGACGACGAGATCAAGGCGGCGGGCGGCTCGGCGACGCTGGTGCCGTTCGACCTCACTGACTATCCGGCGATCGACCGGCTAGGCGCGGCCATCCACCAGCGCTGGGGCAAGCTCGACATCCTGTTCAGCAACGCCGGCGTGCTCGGCGCCATCACGCCGGTCGCTCACATCGAGCCAAAGCTGTTCGAGCGCGTGCTCGCCGTCAACGTGACCGCAAACTACCGCCTGATCCGCTCGCTCGATGTGCTGCTGCGCGCCTCGGATGCCGGCCGCGCGCTGTTCGTGACCTCGAGCGTCGCGCAGGCGGCGCCGCCGTTCTGGGGCGTCTATGCGCTGTCCAAGGCGGCGCTCGAAACCATGGTGCGCACCTACGCCGCAGAGATCCGCACCAGCAAGGCGACCGCCAACCTGCTCAGCCCCGGACGGCTGCGCACGCGTATGCGGGCCGAAGCCATGCCGGGCGAAGACCCGATGACGCTGCAACCGCCGGAAGCGATCGTGCCTGACATCGTGCGCATGCTGTCCCCCGGATATACCGAAAACGGCGTCGTTTTCAGCTTTTCGCGCGGCACTACCGCGACGCTGATTGCGCCGCCCTCGGCTTGATCCACGTTAAAGCGACCGTCGCAATCGGCTGCTAACCACTTGGTCCCCGAACAGGTGGATCATGCGCACCGACTGGCCCGAACGCCTGGCAGCCATTGAACCGGAGGTCGCCGCGCTGTGCCGCAAGGTGGCCGACGGTGGCCGCAACCAGTTTGCCCGCTGGCGACCCCAGATCGCGCGCCGCCGGTTTGCACCAAGCGCCTTCAACCTCGCGCATTACCTCGAGCTTCGCCAAACCGACCTGCGGCCGCTGCAGCGCCACCTGATGGCGCTCGGCCTGTCATCGATCGGTCGCGCCGAGAGCCATGTGATGGCCGCCCTGGATGCGGTGCTGGCCGCAATCCACCTCGCGCAGGGTCGTGCCATCGAAACGCCGCCGCCGAGCGAGCGCCAGTTCTTCCGCGGCGAGCGGCTGTTGAAGCAGAACGCCGACGAGGTTTTCGGCGCCCCGCATTCCGGCAGGGCCGGCCGCATCATGGTGACGCTGCCCGGCAGCGCCTCCGACGATCCGGCGATCGTTCGCGACTTGGTCGCCCGCGGCGCCGACCTCGTGCGCATCAACTGCGCCCATGACAATGCGGCGTCGTGGGCGAAGATGATCGCCAATGCTCGCGCCGCCAGCCCGCGCCTGCGCGTCCTCATGGACATCGCCGGGCCGAAAGTGCGCAGCGCCAGGGTCCTGGTCGGCGAACGCGACCGGGTGGTGGCCGGCGACGAGATCCTGCTCGCCGAGTCGGTCGATCCGTCGCTCGCCGACGCCCCCTTCCAGTGCGCGATATCGCTACCGGCGATCATTGCGCGGCTCAAGGTCGGCGATCGGGTCCTGATGGACGATGGCGCGATTGTCGGCGTCGTCGCGCGCCGCCAGCATCGCGGCGTCATGGTGAAGGTCGAAGCCACCCAGGTCAAAGGCATGAAGCTAAAGCCGGAAAAGGGCCTCGTTTTCCCCGGCGTCGACCTCGGCCTGTCGCCGCTCACCGACAAGGACAAGCGCGACCTGGACTTTGCCGCGCTCAATGCTGACCTGATCGGCTATTCGTTCGTGCAGTCGGCGAGCCACATCGCCCTGCTGCAGGACGAACTCGGCCAGCGGCGCAAGGACTGGCAGCGCCTCGGGCTGGTCGCCAAGATCGAGACGTCAGCAGCGGTTCACAACCTGCCGGAAATCATGGTGGCCGCGGCCGGCAAGCAGCCGCTCGCCGTGATGATCGCGCGCGGCGACCTCGCCATCGAGCTCGGCTTCGAGCGACTGGCCGAGATGCAGGAAGAGATCCTGTGGCTGTGCGAGGCGGCCCACGTGCCGGCGATCTGGGCGACCGAGGTGCTGAGTGTGCTGGTCAGCAGCGGGATGCCCTCGCGCGGCGAGATGACCGACGCCGCCATGGCGGCGCGGGCGGAGTGCGTGATGCTCAACAAGGGCGCCAACATCGGCGCGGCGATCGAGACGCTGGACCGCCTCATGCGCCGGATGGCCGGGCATCAGGTCAAGAAGACGCCGACGCTCCGCGCACTCACTTCCTGGAAGCTGGCCGACGCCCCTTGAAGGGATTGTCGCCCTTGCGCAGCATCAGGCGGATGGGCGCGCCCGGCAAATCGAAATCGCCGCGCAGCCCGTTGACCAGGTAGCGCGTGTAGGCGTCCGGCAGTTCCTCCGGCCGCGAGCAGAACAGCACGAAGGTCGGCGGCCGCGTCTTGACCTGGGTCAGGTAGCGCAGCTTCAGCCGGCGCCCGGCCACCGCCGGCGGCGGATGGCGCTCGGTCATGCCAAGCAGCCAGCGGTTGAGCTTCGGCGTCGGTAGCCGGCGGTTCCACACCGCATCGGCATCGACGATCGCCTGCATCAGCTTGTCGAGCCCCTCGCCGGTCAGCCCGGAAACCGGCACCAGCGCCACGCCGGCGATCTGCGGCAGCAGGCGCGCCGCCATCTCGTTCAGGTCGCGCCGCGTCTTCTGGCGGTCCTCGACCGTGTCCCACTTGTCGAGGGCAATGACGAGCGCCCGCCCCTCCTGCTCGACCAGATCGGTGATCTGCAGGTCCTGCTTTTCGAACGGCGTCTGGACATCGACCACCACCACCACCACCTCGGCGAACTGGATGGCGCGCAACGCGTCGCCGACGGCGAGCTTCTCGAGCTTCTCCTCGACGCGAGCCTTCCGCCTCAGCCCCGCCGTGTCGTAGAGCCGGAACGCCCGCTCCCGCCACGTCCAGTCCACGGCGATCGAGTCGCGGGTGATGCCGGCTTCCGGCCCGGTCAGCATCCGGTCCTCGCCGATCAGCGTGTTGACCAGCGTCGACTTGCCGGCATTGGGGCGACCGACGATCGCCACCTTGAGGGCGCGCGAGGTATCCCCGTCCTCCGAGGCAGTGTCATCCTCGTGCGGCATGAACGTCGCCAGCACATCCGCGAGGTCGCCCAGCCCGTCTCCGTGCTCGGCACTGATCGCGATCGGGTCGCCGAGGCCGAGGTCGTACGCCTCGAGCGCGCCCGCCTCGCCCTTGCGACTCTCCGCCTTGTTGGCGAGCAGCACGATCGGCCGGCCGCTGGCGCGGAGCAGATCGGCGAAGTGACGGTCGAGCGGCGTCACGCCGGCGCGCGCGTCGATCAGGAAAAGGCAGACGTCGGCCGACGCCATTGCCGCTTCCGTCTGCTTGCGCATGCGGCCGGCGAGGCTCGCCGGCCCCGCCTCCTCCAGCCCGGCGGTATCGATAACGGTGAAGTCCAGTCCGGCCAGCCGAGCTTCGCCCTCACGGCGGTCGCGGGTCACGCCCGGCGTGTCGTCGACCAGCGCCAGCCGCTTGCCGACGAGCCGGTTGAACAGGGTGGACTTGCCGACGTTCGGGCGCCCGACGATGGCAACCCTGAGCCGGCTGTGCGGCGATGGCATCATTGGCTCCGCGGCGCGGGCGCGCCAGTTGCGCGCCCACGGTTGTGCCGGGATTCCCTCTGCCGGTCTACGGCGTTACCGGCATCTGCGCCGGCGGCGCGGCCGGAGCTGCACTGGCGTCGGGCTGGGTGCCCGCAGCGCCGGGTTGGGCGCCCGTAGCATCGGCCGCCGGTGGCGTCACCGCGCCGAGCTTGGCGTCAATCAGGCCGAGCATCAGCGTGGCGCGCTGGTGGGCCTCGTTCGGCGCGTCGGTGTCATTGGCGATGTCGGTGTAGTACTGCCGCGCCGCCGAAAGGTCGCCGGCCCGCCATGCGGCCAGTCCGAGGATTTCGCGGGCGACCGCCCGCCATGGGTTGCCGGTCGCGGCCATGTCGCCGATCCGCTGCTGCAGGTCGGCCACGGTGGAGGTGTCGACCAGCAGCAAGGCCGAGCGCAGCCGCGCCATGCTGCGGATTTCCGCCGGCGCGGAATTGTCGGCGGCGATTCCGTCGAATTCGCTCACCGCGCCCTTGGTGTCGCCGGCGTCGGCTTCCTCGCCGGCGATCCGGAAGCGGGCCAGCGTCGGATAGGCGCCATGCCCGTCGTTGGTCAGCGCCTGCAGCGCCTTGATGGCATCGTCGTGCTTCCCGTTGGCGGCAAGCTGCACGGCGGCGAGGAAGCGGTCGCCGCTCGCCTGCGCCAGGCGGTCCTGCCAATAGACCCAGCCGCGATAGCCGGCGGTGACGGCGACGATCAGCACGGCCAGGCCAAGGACATACGGTCCAAAGCGATCCCACAGCTTGTGCAGCTGTTCGCGCCGGATGTCCTCGTCAACTTCCTTGAAAATGTCGGTCATCGAGCCTCGTGGGGCCGCCCAGGTCCGCACTTCTCGGTCGCGGTGCGGGCGCAACATATAGACGCGCGCCCGGCCTTGCAAACCCCCGGCGCCAAAAGGAAATCCGGTGCAGCGCTAGCGTTTGGGCTAGCGTTTGGGCTTGTAGACGTTGGCGTCGCCCGGGAAGGCACGCGAACGGACGTCCGCCGCATAGGCTCCCACCGCTTCGCGAATGTGGTCCGCCAGGCTGCCGTAGCTCTTCACGAACTTCGGCACGCGCGGCGACAGCCCCAGCATGTCCTCCAGCACCAGGATCTGGCCGTCGCAGACCGCCGAGGCGCCAATACCGATGGTCGGTACCGGCACGGCCGGCGTGATCTCGGCCGCCAGCGGCTCGACGATAGCTTCCAGCACAATGGCGAACGCTCCGGCCTGGGCAACCGCGATCGCGTCTTCCTTCACCGCCTCCGCGCCCTTCGGGTCGCGCCCCTGCACCTTGAAGCCGCCGATCGCGTTCACGCTCTGCGGCGTCAGCCCGACATGGCCCATCACCGGGATGCCGCGCTCGGTCAGGAAGCGGATGGTCTCGGCCATGCGCACGCCGCCTTCCAGCTTCACCGCGCCGCAGCCGGTCTCCTTCATGATGCGCGCGGCGCTGCGGAAGGCCGCCTGCGGGCTCTCCTCGTAGCTGCCGAATGGCATGTCGATCACGACCAGCGCGTGCCTGGAGCCGCGCATCACCGCCAGCCCCTGCAGGATCATCATGTCGAGGGTCACCGGCAGGGTCGTCTCCAGCCCGTGCATCACCATGCCCAGCGTGTCGCCGACCAGGATGAAATCGACCAGCGGATCGATGATCGACGCGGTGTGGGCGTGATACGAGGTCAGCGAGACGATCGGAATGCCGCCCTTGCGGGCACGGATGTCGTTGGCGGTCATCCGCTGCGGATTGACTTCAATGGACAAGTGCCTGGTTCCTTGCGGGCTTCAGGGGCGCCACCTCTAGCACTTTTTCTGCACTGCAACGAAACGCGGCAGCCTCACGCAATCGTGCGCCCGCGCCGGGATGTGACTGCGGTTACTGGCTGGCCACCGCGAAACGCTTATCGTAGCTTTGGCGTCAGGAGGATTACGGGCGACCGGCACGCCAGCCGGTCCGTAGATGGGGCTGAGTATGAAGGCGTATGCGTTTGCGTTGGCCGCCGTGGTGCTCACGGCGGTTCCGGCGAGTGCTTCTACAATTCTCGCCAAAGTCGATCTCTCCGATCAGCAGATGACCGTCTACGTCGATGGCTGGCAGCGTTATGCCTGGCCGGTTTCGACGGCGCGTCGCGGCTACGTCACGCCGGTCGGCGAATACCACGCCCAGCGCCTCGCCGCGATGTGGTACTCGCGCAAGTACGACAACTCGCCGATGCCGCACTCGATCTTCTTCATGGGCGGCTACGCCATCCACGGTACCGAATACGTCAAGCGGCTGGGAACGCCGGCTTCGCACGGCTGCGTGCGGCTGCATCCCGACAACGCTGCGACGCTGTTCGACCTGGTGAGGGCCAACGGCACCGAGAACATGGACATCCAGATCGAGGAGTGAGGCTGTGGCCGTTGCCGCAGTCAACTCTCGTCGTCGGCGTTCGCCTCGTTCCGGCCGAGATCGACGATCACGGCGAGCGCGCGCCGTATACGTCTGACGCCGTCCTCGCCGACCCGCGCCGCCAGCGCCGCATCGATCTTCGCGCGCGCGGCGGTCTGCACTTCGGCGGCGGCAAGCCCGCGCCCGGTCAGCCGCACCGTCAGCTTGCGGCGATCGTCCGGATCGGGTGTGCGCTCGAGATACCCACGCAGCACCAGCGTGTCGACGAGCTGCCCGGCCGATTGCTTGGAGACACGCAGTTCCTTGATCAGCTGTCCGAGCGGCGCGTCGCCGGCGCCCAGCGCCAACCCGCCGATCACGTAGAGGCCGTTGCGCGGAATGTCGTCATAGCCCGCCGCGGTCAGCGCCTTCCGCATCGCCCCGCCGTAGGTATTGCGTGCGTGACGCAGCAGCGCCGGGAGGACGACGGTCTCGTACCAGGGTTGGGTTTGGACTGGAGGTTGTTCCGGGGTCATGAATCCGACGATATAGTCAAGACTCATGATCGTCAATATTATTTACTATCAGGCAGTCGTGCCGACAGCACAGTTCACGCGATTGGAGACTTCAACCAGACTCCTGATCTTCTCGCGGTCTGCCGGCGTCGCCGGGTTGTAGACCACCATGCCGAGGTCCGGCCGCCCATCGATCGCGAATGCCGAGAACTCCAGCGAAAGCAAACCGAGCTTGCGGTGGCGGATCTGCTTCGTGCCTTCGCCATAGCCGCGCACGTCGTTGTCGCGCCACATCGTCGCGAACTCGGGGCTCTGGCGCGACAGCTCGTCGGCCAGCCGGTGCATTTCCGCCTCGGCGCCGGCACGGGCTGCATCGGCACGAAACGCGGCGACGACAAAGCGTGCGACCGCCTGCCAGTCGGTCTGCACCGAGCGCGTGCGAGGATTGAGAAACATCTGTCTCAGGATGTTTCGCTCCTGCGGCGGCAACGCGCCGTAGTCGGTCAGTACCGCCTGCGCAGCGCGGTTCCAGGCCAGCACATCCCATGTCGCGGAGCGCACATAGGCCGGGCTGTACTCGAGCGCGTCGAGCAGTCGCTGAAGGCGCGGCGATACGCCTTCGCTGGCGCGGTACTTCACCTCCGGCGGGCGCCCCAGACCGAGGAGAAAGAGATGCTCGCGCTCCACGTCGGTGAGCATCAGGGCGCGAGCGATCCGGTCGAGCACATCGGCGGATGGCGCGCCACCCCGCCCCTGCTCCAGCCACGTGTACCAGGTGGCGCTGACATTGGCGCGTTGCGCCACTTCCTCGCGCCGGAGGCCCGGCGTGCGCCGGCGCTTCAGCGGCAGGCCGAAAGACGCCGGGTCCATCTTGCCTCGGCGATCCTTGAGATAGGTGCCGAGCGGATTGTCTGCTGCAGCTTCGCTCATCCTGTTAGCCATTATACCAGTATAATCTCACTCATTTACCTGCATAAGTATACGCCCATATTCCGGTCTCTGTAAGCCAGGAGATCATCACATGCGTGTATTCGTGACAGGCGCCGCCGGATTCGTCGGGTCAGCCGTAGTGCCGGAATTGATTGGCGCGGGCCACACCGTGCTTGGCCTCGCGCGCTCCGACGAGAATGTCGCCGCCATCCGACAAATGGGCGCCGAGCCCCACCGCGGCTCGCTCCAGGATCTGGACAGTCTGCGCGAGGGCGCCTCGTCCACCGACGCCACGATCCACTGCGCCTTCATCCATGATTTCGCGAATTTCGCGGAGAGCGGGCGGATCGACAAGCTCGCCATCGAGGCAATGGGCGAAGAACTGGTCGGAACGAACAAGGCGTTTATCGTCACGTCCGGTGTCGCCGGGCTGGCGCAGGGTCGCCCCGCCACCGAGGATGATCTTCCGCGTCCTGAGGGAGTGCCCCGCGTGTCGGAGCAGACGGGACTGGCGTTCGCTGCGCGCGGCGTGCGCGCGATGACCGTCCGTTTGCCTCAGGTGCACGGCGCCCCGGGAAAGTGCGGCCTCGTGTCCAACCTCGTGGAGTCCGCCCGTCGCAGCGGCGTCGCCGCCTATATCGGCAGCGGCAGCAACCGCTGGGGAGGCGCCCATGTCCTCGACGTCGCCCCGGTCTACCGGCTCGCGCTGGAAAAGGGCAAAGCCGGCGCGCGCTATCATGCCGTGGGCGAAGAGGGCGTGCCGATGATCGAGATCATGCAGGTCGTGGGCAAGCAACTTCGCCTCCCGGCTAAGTCGATCAACCCGGACGAGGCCCCCGCACAATTCGGCCCCATGGCGATGTTCGCTGGAATCGACCTCCAGGGCTCAAGCGTCTGGACACAGGCCGCGCTCGGATGGAAGCTCAGCCACATCGGCATGATCGAGGACATCAGCCAGCCGGGATATTTCAGCTGATGGGGTGAGCGGCGCGGCCGCTTGCGCAGCGCTGCAACCTCCTCGCTCGCGACCTGCTGAGCCGGCCGTCCTGACCGGCCGCCCTTGAAGTTCGCGCTGCCGCGCCTCATGTGCGCTGGCAGATTTCACTCGCTTCACGGGGCGGCGCCATTGAGCAAGGTTCTTGTCACTGGCGGTTCCGGGTTCATCGCCGGCCACGCGATCCTGCAGCTTCTCGCCGCTGGCCATCAGGTCTGCACCACCGTCCGCGACCCGAAGCGGGCCGATGAAGTCCGCGCCGCGCTCGCCGCCGGCGGCGCCCGTTCAAGCGAGCCGCTGTCGTTCGTCATCGTCAGCCTCGAGGCCGACGGTGGCTGGGTGGAAGCCGTCGCCGGCTGCGCGTACGTGCTCCACATCGCCTCGCCATTTCCGCCCGGAGCGCCGAAGCACGAGGACGAGCTGATCGTGCCGGCGCGCGAAGGCGCGCTGCGCGTGTTGCGTGCGGCGCGCAATGCCGGCGTCAAACGCGTCGTGCTGACCTCGTCGTTTGCGGCTATCGGCTACGGACATCCGCCACAGGACGCGCCCTTCGACGAGACTTACTGGACCGATCTCTCGGCGCCGGGCCTCAGCGCTTACGTCAAGTCTAAGACGCTGGCCGAACGCGCGGCGTGGGATTTCGTCGCCAGAGAAGGTGGCAAGCTGGAGCTGTCGGTCGTCAATCCGGTCGGCGTGCTCG
>Ga0265313_10004658_pt1 | contig 10373 bp, 4 predicted proteins | sample 4123metaG_FD_203122 | JGI IMG/M metagenome (GOLD analysis project Ga0265313, IMG submission 203122) | Rhizosphere microbial communities from Carex aquatilis grown in University of Washington, Seatle, WA, United States - 4-1-23 metaG | ecosystem: Host-associated > Plants > Roots > Rhizosphere >...
GAGGTTGCGGAAGACGAAAGCCTGGAGGCAGCCTTCCGGGCGCAGGTGCTGGCGCTGCCGAGCGAGGCGGACATTGCCCGCGAGATCGGCCGCGATGTCGATCCGGATGCGATCGCGGCGGCGCGCACGGCCATTCGCGGGGCGATTGCCGGCCGCGCCGGCGCACGGCTCGCCGGTCTCATCGACCGCCTGGCAATCTCGGGCGCGTATTCTCCCGACGCCGACGCCGCGGGCCGTCGGGCGCTTGCCAACGCCGCCCTCGATCTGCTCATCGCCAGCGGCGATCCGGATGCAGTCGATCGCGCGGTATCGCGGTACGCCGGCGCCGACAACATGACGGACCGCTCCGCCGCGCTCGGCACGCTGGTCGCGGCGGCGCTCCCCGAACGCCAGCCTCTGCTGGCGGACTTCTACCAGCGGTATCGCGACAACGCTCTGGTCCTCGACAAGTGGCTGGCATTCGAGGCCTCGGCGCCGGCAGAGGAAACGCTGGCGCGGGTGCGCGCGCTCCTCGACCACCCTGCCTTCTCCATCGCCAACCCCAATCGCGTGCGCGCGCTGGTCGGTACTTTCGCGGGGGCCAATCAAACCCAGTTCAATCGCATTGATGGGGCAGGTTATGATTTCCTCGCCAACTTCGTGATCGATCTCGACCGGCGCAATCCGCAAACCGCCGCGCGGCTGCTGGTCAGCTTCCGCTCGTGGCGGGCGCTCGAGCCCAAGCGCAAGGCGCTGGCCGAGGGTGCGCTGAGACGGGTCGCGGAAGTCACTGATTTATCTAGCGATACCCGCGATATCGTCAGCCGGACGCTGGCCTGACACCACCGCACGTAAATATTTTGTTCATACTCTGGACAAGGGGATTCCCGTCGATTCAAATGCGGTGATTCGGTCGTGGCGCATCCCGAAAATCACATACGCGAATTGAAGGGGTCTGCATGGCGCGGGCTGCCATGGCCAGTCCGTCGACGGCGAAGCATTGGCATGTGCACGGGTTCCGGTGGTCTGGTCCCACCGTTCCCGGGCACGCCAAGCTCCTCGCCCATCCGGCTTACAAGCGGCTGCTTGCCGCGGAACCGTTTCTCCGTCGTCTCATTCCCATTCTGGTCGTCGTTTTCCTGATCATCGTCGGGCTGGCGCGGCTTCTCGCGCTCTATGAGATGAAGGTCGAAAAGCTCGACAGCGCGCGACACGACCTTGTTCTGCTGGCGGCGGCCCTCTCCGGCGGACTGACGCACGTGGTCGATCCCGCCGTCCAGTCGACGCTGACCAGCGAACAGGCCGGCATCGCCCTGGCCTCAGCGCTGCCGCAGGACGCCGCGCTGGACGGACAACAGATCTACGTGACCGATCCGGCCGGCCACATTATCGCGTCGTCACCGGCGCGACCGGCTGCCGACGGCCGGCCACTGGCCGGCTTCATCGGGGATGCCCAACCGCTCACCACCTTCGGCGCGCGCGCCGGCGTGCTGGAGATCACGCTTGCGTCCGGCGAGGACGCGCTGGCGACGGTTGCCAACCTCGAGCCGCCGTTTGGATCGGTCGCCGTCGTCCTTCCACTCGCGGCCATTGACGCGCAATGGCGGTCCAACGTTTCGCTGGATGCGACGATTTTCGTCGGCACCAGCCTCATCCTGCTCGTTATCCTCTACGGTTACTTCGCTCAGGTCCGCCGCGCCGGCGAGGCGGATGCCATTTACGCCGCCACCTCGACGCGCTCGGAGATGGCGCTGACGCGTGGCCGCTGCGGACTGTGGGACTGGGATCTCGCCCACGGCCGCATGTTCTGGTCGCGGTCGATGTTCGAGTTGATCGGGCTGGACGCGCAGGATGGATTGCTCGGCTATGGCGATGTCGCACGCCTGGTTCACCCGGACGACGGCGATCTGATCAAGCTGGTCGACGCGATGTTTGCGACGGGGGAGACGACCGTCGACCGCATGTTCCGCATGCGGCATGCCGATGGCCGCTGGGTGTGGCTGCGGGCGCGCGCCGAGCTCGCCGACCCGCGCTCGGCGCAACCGCATCTCATCGGCATCGCCGTAGACGTGACCGAACAGATGCGGCTTGTCGAGCGCACCAAGACAGCCGACATGCGGCTCAGAGATGCCATCGAGGCGGTGTCGGAGGCCTTTGTCCTCTGGGACGCAGAGAACCGGCTGGTCATGTGCAATTCCAAGTACCAGCAGCTTCACCAGATCCCGGAAGCGGCACTGGCGCCCGGGACGCCTTATGCCGAAGTGATCGCGGCGGGGCGAAAGCCGCTGGTGCGCTCGCAGATCGTCACCGAAGGCGGCAGCGACGAGGGTGGCCGTTCTTTCGAACTGCAGCTCGAGGACGGCCGCTGGCTGCAAATCAACGAGCGGCGCACCAGGCACGGCGGCTTCGTCTCGGTGGGCACCGACATCACGCAGCTCAAGCGCCACGAGGGCCGGCTCATCGAGGGCGAGCGGGCGCTGATGGCGACCATCTCGGACCTGCGTCAGTCGCGGCAGAAGCTCGAGCACCAGGCGCAGCAGATGGTCGAGCTTGCGGAGAAGTATGCTGAGGAAAAGAACCGGGCCGAGGCCGCGAACCGCACCAAATCGGAGTTCCTGGCGAACATCTCGCACGAGCTGCGCACGCCGCTCAACGCGATCATCGGCTTCTCGGAGATCATGGAGTCGGGTCTCTTCGGGCCGCTTGGTTCGGCCAAATACGCCGAGTACTGCCGCGACATTCACCAGAGCGGGACATATCTCCTGGGCGTCATCAACGACATTCTCGACATGTCGCGCATCGAGGCGGGCCGGCTGCAAATCCACCCGGAGGATCTGGTGCTCGACGAATTGATCGAGGAGTCGGTCAGGATCGTTTCGACCATGGCGGCAGCGCAGCAGATCGAGGTCATCGACGAGACCGGCAAGAACCTCAGGCTTCGCGGCGACCGGCGCGCGCTGACGCAGATCATGCTCAATCTGCTCTCCAACGCCGTAAAGTTTACCCCGTCGGGCGGGCGCATCCGGGTGCGGGCGCGGGCAATGAGCGAGGCGATCGTGTTCTCGGTCGCCGATACGGGCATCGGCATTCCGCGCGAGGCGCTGTCCAAGCTCGGCCAGCCGTTCGAGCAGGTCTCCAACCAGTTCACCAAGAACCACCGCGGCTCTGGCCTTGGCCTGGCCATCGCGCGCTCGCAGGTGACGCTGCACGGCGGCGCCATGCGCATCCGCTCGACCGAGGGCAAGGGCACGGTGGTTTCGGTCCGCCTCCCCGTCAACCCGCGGCCAACCGAGCCGGAGGCGCGGCGCTCGGCAGCGTGATGTTCGCGACGTCGGTGGCTGCCGTGCGCAGCTCCGTCGGCCATCGGAAAGGTCACCCCTCTCCCTTCTTGATGGGAGAGGGCTCTTTCTCTTGGTGAGCGCACGCGAGCCTAGAGAAAGAGGGTGAGGGCGACGGCTCCCGGCCTTATTCGCACTTCTCTGTCGATGCGGGCTGCGCCCGCGAGGGCGGCCGCCGCGGGCTCGCCGACGCAGCCGGCTTCGCAATCCGACGCGCCCGATCCTGCGGTCGTGTCACCCTCACCCCATTTCGCCTAACTCGCTGTCGCTCGTAAGGCTCATGGCCCTCTCCCGTCAAAGGGAGAGGGGGTGCTTTATTCCGCGATCGATAGGATCCTGCGGCCGAGTTTCCCCGAGGAGGCACGACGTCCAACGGGCGCCGTCAGCGACTGCCCCCCTTCCCCACCGACACCTTGCCCAGAAGCCGCTCGAACGCGGCCCGCACCGCGCGTTCGGTGTCGCGCACGTGGGCCTCGAGCGTGTGGAAATCGGGCAATTCGCCAGCCTGAGCCAGCCGTTCAAGCAGCCCGCGCGGTGCCTCGTCGGGCTTGAACGTGCCTTTCACGCACAGGCGCAGGATATGGAACAGCGACTGATAGAGCCGGAAGGCGGACAGAAGGATGTCGGCTTCCGTGGCGGGGAGAACTCCGGCCTTGCCGGCGGCAAGCAGGACCGCCTCGGTTTCGGTAGCGATGATCTCGGGATGCCTGGCGCCGTACTCGAGCTGCAGGGCCTGCGCGATGAATTCGATGTCGACCAGGCCGCCTGGCGCGAGCTTCAGATCCCACATGCCATCGCCGCCCTTGGCATCCTCGACCATCGCCCGCATCTCGATCACGTCGGTGACAACCTTGTGCCGATCGCGCGGACGGACGATCACTTTTGCGATCTCCGCCGTGGCGCGGGCAACGAGCGGCCCGTCTCCGGCGACAACGCGGGCGCGGGTCAGCGCCATATGCTCCCACGTCCACGCCGCCTTTTCCTGGTAATGGGCGAAGCCGTCGATGTGGGTGGCGAGCGGTCCGGAATTGCCCGACGGGCGCAGGCGGAAATCGACCGGGTAGAGCATCCCTTCGGCGGTGGGCGAGGAGATCGCGGCAACGAGGCGCTGGGTCAATCGCGCGAAATATTGCATCGCCGGCAGCGGACGGCTGCCGTCGGACGACACTGCCTTCTCGTCGAACTTATAGAGCAGCAAAAGATCAAGATCGGAGGCTGCCGTCATCTCGCGTCCGCCGAGGCGTCCCATGGCAACAAGCGCCACTTCGCCGCCCTTCACCTTGCCGTGGGTGCCCGCGAACTCGCTGCGCACGGCGTCCAGTGTCGCGACCAGCAGCGTATCGGCAAGGTCGCTGTAGGCATAACCTGCCGCCTTCACGCCGACCGTTCCGGCGAGCACGCGCACGCCAATCAGAAACGTCTGCTCCTGCGCGAAGATGCGGGCGCGGTCAAGCACGTCCTCGAACGACCGCGCCTCGCCGAGCGTCGCGGCCAGCCGGCGAGCCAGGGTTGCCCTGTCGGGCAGCGTACCGAAAAAGGCCGGATCGATGAGCGCGTCGAGCACATGCGCGCGCTGCACGATCGTCTCGGCCAGCCGCGGCGCCGTCGCCAGAATCATGGCGAGCAGTCCAAGCAGTCCGGCATTCGAGCGCAGCAGCGCAAAAAGCTGCACGCCGGCCGGCATGCGCGCCAGGAAACGGTCGAAAGCGGCAAACGCCGCATCGGCGTTGTCCGTTTCGGCGAGCGCCTCGATGAGCGCCGGGACAAAGTCGGTGAGACGCTCGCGTGCGCTGGCGGAACGCGTCGCGGGGTAGCGGCCGAAGTGCCATGACCGAACGGTCCTGGTCACCTCCTGGGGCTGCAGGTAGCCGAGCTCGGCCAGCGTCGCCAGTGTCTCGGGATCGTCGGCGTCACCGGTGAACACGAGGCTGGCGCCGTGGGACGTGAGCGACGGAGCCGTCTCGAACAGCCCGGCATAGCGCTCGCGCACCGTTGTCAGCGTCTTGGTCACTGCGGCGGAGAATTCGACGAGGTCGCGATGCCCGCTCATCCGGGCAATTATGGCGAGCTTTTCCGGGTCTTCCGGCAGCGTGTGCGTCTGCTCGTCGCCAACCATCTGCAGACAATGCTCGATCGCGCGGAGGAAGAGATAGGCGGCGGCCATGTCGTCGCGCGTCTGAGCGTCGATCCAGCCGGCGGCGGCGAGCGCGCCCAGCATGTCGAGCGTGCCGCGACCGCGCAGCGACCGGTCGCGGCCGCCGGCGATCAGTTGCTGGGTCTGGACGAAGAACTCGATCTCGCGGATGCCACCCCGCCCGAGCTTGATGTTGTGACCCGCCACTGCCACCTCGGCGTGACCGCGGTGATCGTGGATCTGGCGCTTGATCGAATGAATGTCGGCGATAGCGGCGTAGTCGAGATACTTCCGCCAGATGTAGGGGGTCAGCGCCGCCAGGAACCGTTCGCCCGCCACCTTGTCGCCGGCGACGGGGCGCGCCTTGATCAGCGCGGCGCGCTCCCAGTTCTGGCCGGTGCTCTCGTAGTATTGCAGCGCGGCCTCGGTGGAGAGCGCGATGCTGGTCGAGCCGGGGTCCGGGCGCAAGCGCAAGTCGGTGCGAAAGACGAAGCCGTGTTCGTTGCGCTCGGAAAGGATGGCGACCAGCCGCTTGGTGAGCTTGACGAAGAAGGTCGCCGGCTCGCGATCACCAGACAGCCGCGCCCGCTCGCGATCGAACAGGACGATGAGGTCGATGTCGCTAGAGTAGTTCAGCTCGACCGCGCCGAATTTGCCCATGCCGAGTATGATCCAGCCCGATCCCTCCTCCGGGCTCGCCGGCAACGGCAGGGTAATCTCCCCGGCATCGGCTGCGCGTTTCAGCAGGAAGCGGACCGCCGCCGAGACCGCCGCGTCGGCGAACTCGGTCAGCGCCGCGGTCACTTGCCTGACGTCCCAGACGCCGCCGAGGTCGGCAAGTGCGGTGACCAGCGCAACTTCCTCCCGTGCATGGCGCAGCTTCGCCATCAGCGATGCCTCGTCGACGCCCTGCCAGGCATCGGCGGTGGCGGAAGCGATGCGACCCAGACGAGCCTGTGGATCGTCGGCAAGGATCGCGGCGAGCCGTGAAGGATCATCAAGGATGAGCGAGCGCAGATAGGGCGAGGCATCCATCACCGCGGCGATGAATGCCGCCGGCGCACCTCCGGGCACTCCTGCGGCGCCGGCTGCTACTGCCGCGATTTCGGCCATCCGCATTTTCGTGCGGGCCTTATCGGCGGTCAGCCGCGGATTCAGCGCCGTGGCAAGTCCCCGCCCGGTTGCTTCCTTCGCCTTGCGCGTATCAGCCATCGTCTCGCATTAGCGGCACGCGAATGGTCACCACAAGCCCCGGATTGCCGTCGCCGAGCTCGATGGTGCCATGGTGCAGGCGCACGACCGCCGCGACAAGGCTCAATCCGAGGCCGCTGCCGGGCTTGGAGCGGCTCCGCTCCAGCCGAACGAACCGCTGCAGGGCCCGTTCGCGGTCGCCGGGCGCGATTCCCGGTCCGTTGTCGGCGACGCGCAGTACAAGTGTATCGCCCTCGCGCGCCGTCGATATGAAGACCGCCAGCCTGCGCCCCTCGCCTTCGCCCGGCGCCGCATGTTTCATGGCATTGTCGATGATATTCGCGATCGCCTGGCCGAGCAGCTCGCGGCTTGCCTTCAGCATGATCGGTTGGCCGGCATCGACCGTGAGATCGACATCGGCCTCCTCCGCCACGGGCTCGTAGAGCTCGGCGACATCGCGCACAATGGCGCTGGCATCGACCTCGGCCATCTCGCCGTCGGAGGACCCCGCCTCGATGCGCGCGATCATCAGCAGCGCGTTGAAGGTCTTGATGAGCTGGTCGGACTCTTCGATGGTGGTCTCGAGCGCCGCGCGGTAGGCGACAGGATCGGGGCGCGCACCCAGCGCCGCCTCGACGCGATTTCTGAGGCGGGTCAGCGGCGTCTTCAGGTCGTGCGCGATATTGTCGGAGACGTCCTTGATTCCGTAAATCAGGTGCTCGATGCGGTCGAGCATCGCATTGACCGAGTCCGCCAGACGATCGAATTCGTCGCCGGAACCGGTCACTTCGAGACGGCCGGAGAGGTCGCCAAGCATGATGTGGCGGCTGGTGGCGGAGAGCGAATCGATGCGCTTCAGCACGCGCCGGCTGACGAAGATGTAGGAGATCAGCGCCAGTGCGATCATCAGCACCAGCGCCAGCACCAGGGCGCGGCTGACGATCTGGCGGAACTGGTCGCGCTCGCCGATGTCGCGACCGACCAGAAGCAGGAAGCCGCCCGAGAGCCGCACCACCTGCACCATCGCGGTGCGCTGGCCGGTATCGCCGGCATAGCGCTGGTAGCGAACGATGATCGGCTGGGTGCCGGGGCTGGTGAGGAGTTCCGGCGACACCTCGGCGACGTTGCCCGCGAGAATGCGGCCGGAGACGTCGGTGACCAGGTAGAGGCTGGCGCCCGGCGTGTGGGCGCGTTGCTCGATGACCTCGACGACCGCCGGCAGGCCGCCGACGCGATACTGGTCGCTGAGGCCAAGCAGCTCGGTCGCGATGGTGTCGCGGAGCTGCTGGTTGAGCAGAACGTTGGTCGAATACGAGATGTAGAGGACGAAGAACACCGAGAAGACGGTGAACACCGCGATGTAGATCGCGGAAAGCTTGAAGGCGGTGGTGCGGACGAAGCGGCCGAGACCGGTCAAGGGCGCTGCCCGCTCACTTGATCATATATCCGGCGCCGCGCACGGTGTGCAGGCGCGGCTCCGCAAATCCGCGGTCGATCTTGGCACGCAGCCGTGAAATGTGGACGTCGATGACGTTGGTCTGCGGATCGAAGTGATAATCCCAGACGTTTTCCAGAAGCATCGTGCGGGTCACCACCTGCCCGGCATGTTTCATCAGATACTCGAGCAGGCGAAATTCGCGCGGCTGCAGCGGGATCGGCAGCCCGGCGCGCGACACGGTGTGGCCGAGCCGGTCGAGTTCGAGGTCGGCCACGCGGTAGACGGTTTCGGCCGCCTCAGGCTTGCGCCGGCGTGCCAGCGCCTCGACGCGCGCTAGCAGTTCCGAGAAGGCATAGGGCTTGGCGAGATAATCGTCGCCGCCGGCCCGCAAGCCGGCAACGCGGTCGTCCACCTGGCCGAGCGCGGAAAGAATCAGGGCGGGGGTGTGGTCGCCCTTGGTGCGCAGCTCCTCGATGAGCGACAGGCCGTCGCGCTTCGGCAGCATGCGATCGACGACCAGCACGTCGTAGCTTCCGTCGGCGGCCATGGCGGCGCCGGTATCGCCGTCACCGGCGTGGTCGGGAACGTGACCCGCCTCCCGCAACGCCTTGGTGAGGTAGGCGGCGGCTTCCCGGTCGTCTTCGATCAGAAGGATGCGCATGACGCGGCCACTATACAGGCTGACAGTTGCGGTCGCCCATGGCCTCAAAACAAGAACGGCAGGCCGGGATTACCCGGCCTGCCGTCGCGTTGGCGAAAGTCTCGGGGCGACGATCGAGGTCTTCCGCCGCTCGCGGGGGGCTCAAGATGCTGCGAATGAAAGCGCCACGTACTGGGTCTGGTCGCCGGACTTGACCATCAGGCGAACCGCCTTCAGGCCGGACGCCTTGGCAGCGGCGACCTGCTTCTCGACGTCAGCCGGGCTATTCACGTCCGAATCGCCCACCTTGAGGATTACGTCACCGGGCTCGATGCCCTGCTCGGCCGCCTGGCCGTTCGGGTCAACGTCGGCAACCGCAACGCCGGTCTTGTCGTCACTCGGTTGCACGCTCAGCCCGAAATCGCTGAGCGACGTGGCGCTGTGGTCAGGCTGCTGCTGGGTCTTCTTGTCCGCGGCGGCGAGCTGTTCGTCCGACGGGAAGGTGCCGAGCGTGACCGTCACGTCGTGGCTCGCGCCATCGCGCCAGTAGCTGATGTTCACGCTCTTGCCGGGCGCCATGTCAGCGATGCGGGAGCTGAGGTCGCGGTCGTCCTTGACCGACTGACCGTCGACCGCGGTAATCGCGTCGCCTGACTTGAAGCCCGCCTTTTCGGCCGGGCTGCCGGGCTGAACGTCACGCACCAGCGCGCCATGGTTGTCCGACATCTTCATGCTGTCGGCGAGGTTCTGGGTGACGCTCTGGATGCCAACACCCAGCCAGCCGCGGATGACCTGACCGTGCTGCTCGAGATCCTGAATAATCGGCTGCGCTTCCGAGGAGGGAATGGCGAAGGCGATGCCGACGCTACCGCCCGACGGAGAGAAGATCGCCGTGTTGATGCCGACCACTTCACCCTGCGGATTGAAAGTCGGTCCGCCCGAGTTACCGCGGTTTACCGCCGCATCGATCTGCAGGAAGTCGTCGTACTGGCTGGCGCCGATCTGACGGCCACGGGCCGAAATGATGCCTGCGGTCACCGTTCCGCCGAGGCCGAACGGATTGCCGACGGCGACCACCCAGTCGCCCACGCGCGGCTCGGTCTGCGCGAACTTCACGTAGGTGAATTTGGTACCGGCGGGTGCGTCCGCCTTGAGCAGCGCGAGATCGGTCTTGGGATCCTTGCCGATGACCTTGGCCGGCATTTCCTTGCCGTCGTCGAGAATGATGGTGACCGTCTTCTCCTTGTCGATGACGTGGTTATTGGTGACCACGTAGCCGTCGTCGGAGATGAAGAAGCCCGAGCCCAGCGCCGTCTCGGCCGGAGCCTGATTGTTCTTCGGCATCTGCTGGCGGAACTGCCGGAAGAACTTGTCCATCGGGCTGCCGGGGGGGAAATCGAAGAACGGCGACATATCGTTGCCGCCGCCACCATTGCCGCTGTTGTCGTCGGCCGTCGCCTCGTCGCCGGTCATCTTGACGCGGACACTGACGACCGCGGGGCGGACCTTCTCGATGACGTCGGCAAAGCTTGCCGGACCGCTGCCCGCAACCTGGACGGCGTCCGCATAAGCGGGGGTCGTGCGGACAAAATCGAAGGCGCTGCCGGCAATGGCGCCGGACAGGACAAGCGCCACGGCGGTGCTGCCGAGCAC
>Ga0265313_10004659_pt1 | contig 10370 bp, 6 predicted proteins | sample 4123metaG_FD_203122 | JGI IMG/M metagenome (GOLD analysis project Ga0265313, IMG submission 203122) | Rhizosphere microbial communities from Carex aquatilis grown in University of Washington, Seatle, WA, United States - 4-1-23 metaG | ecosystem: Host-associated > Plants > Roots > Rhizosphere >...
GTGGTTGCCTTCGCAAGAATGGTTGTAAACGACGTCCAGAATCACTTCGATGCCTTCCGCATGAAGAGCTTTGACCATCGACTTGAACTCGTTCACCTGTGCTCCGGGCGACTTGCGGCTACTGTAACGCTGCTCGGGCGCGAAGAACCCAAGGGTGCTGTAGCCCCAATAGTTGCGGAGGAGTCGGTCCTGCAGAAAGCCATCATCCGTGGCCGCGTGAACGGGAAGCAGTTCGACCGCGGTGATTCCGAGTTCCTTCAAGTGGGCGACGGCGGCTGGATGTCCCAGGCCCGCGTACGTGCCCCGAAGCTCTTCCGGAATCTCGGGGTGGAGCTTGGTGAACCCTTTGACGTGGAGCTCGTAGATGACCGTGCGGCGCCAGGGCACGTCCGGTGCGCGGTCGCTGCCCCATTCGAATGAGTTTGCGACTACGACACCCTTCGGAACGGCCGCGCTGCTGTCCCGATCGTCGAAGGACAGATCCTCTGCGGGATCGCCGGCCTTGTAACCGAGAACGGGCGCTTTCCAGTCCACATCTCCGTGCAGTGCCTTGGCGTACGGATCGACGAGGAGCTTGTTCGGATTGCAGCGCTGCCCCAAGTCGGGTTCGTAAGGACCGTGCACCCGAAACCCGTACAGCGTGCCCGGCTCGAGGCCGAGAGCGTACGCGTGCCACACGAAATCCGTCGTCTCCGGCAGGTCGAACCGCTCGACTTCCTTGCTGGGATCGTTCGGCTCGAAGATCGACACTTCGACGCGCGTCGCCACGCGCGAATAGAGGGCGAAGTTCACTCCTACGCCGTCGAAGGTCGCTCCACGGGGAAATGGTTTGCCGGGCCAAATCTCGCGCATCGATTGCTCCCTTAGCCAGGTTGTGAAACCGTTTGCTCGCGCTCTCGTTTGGCTTCGACCAGCGCCACCGGGAAGTGTTCGAGCACGCGATCGACGGCCAGGAATGCGCCCCCGCTTTCGGGGACGAGTCGCCGGCCGGTGATGACATCACGAAAGGAGGCCGTCCGAAGCTCCTCGGGAACGGCCACACGCGTTCCGGCCCAACAGGCGCCCACGGGAAGATCGGCGGCCGCCCGAAACCGCAAATAGAATCGACCCGTCACCGCGATGACCCCCTTGCCGCGGCCGACACGCGCAAAGGCCACGACTTGGGACGCGCGCGGGCCCTGGGTATCGCACGGCCAATAATCGGAATCTCGAAACAACGCAGAATTTGCTCGCCGATAGCGAAGCCCGATGGCCGTGACGAGCATCTTGATGCGGCCGTCCTCTGGACTGGCCAGGAGCGCGTTCGCGAGCGAGACCGGGTCGCGCTCGAAGGCATGCAACACCTCCTCCAAGACCCGATGTCGTTGCTGAAAGTCGACGGCCTTACGATTGTCGGGATCCACGAGGTGGAATCTCCAGAGCTCCGCTCCTTGAAAGAAGTCGGGAACACCCGGCGCGGCGATCTTGAGGAGGACCTGAGCGAGGCCATTCCAGAAGCCGGGTCGCGCGATCTGATTCACGAACGCCCCAAGGTCGCGCAGAAAGGCCGCGCTTTTCGTAGGGTCGAGCGCCGCGCCGACGAAGGCGGCAACGGCTTCGTCGTAGGCTCCGTTCGGGTTTGTCCAGCTGCTATGGCGCTTGGCCTCGTGAACGGCCTTGGTCATGTAGGCCGAGACCCGTTCGGACAGGTCCTCCGAGGGCGCGGCTGCGGCGGGCGGCCATATCCCTACGACCGTTTGGTAAAAAAGGTACTCGTCGTCGTCGTCGGGCGCCGGCACACCGCATACGCTGCTTTTGATACCGCGGTTGAGTGTGCGCCACCGCTCGACAGCGCGGTCCCACTCTTCTGGGATCTCGGAGAGCACGGCCAGCCGCGCACGCACGTCTTCGCTTCTCTTTGCGTCGTGCGTATCCGTGGCCGAAAGCGCGTGGCGGGCGCGCCGGGCGCGTTCGGCCATGTTCGCGTGGAACTGCGCAAGAGACGTGCCTGTCGACTCGGGATTACCGCCCACTTCCTCGAGAGCCGCCAACGGAAAATATTGATAGAATGCAGTGTCCTCGACCCCCTTGGCCGCCACGGGCCCCGTGAGCTGCTGAAACCGCATGACGAAATCTCGGCGCTCCTTCCGTTGCCGTGCCGTCAAGCCGTCCGGATCTTCGAGGAGAAGAACGGAGCGAACGAAGTCGAAGACGGTTTGGTGAACCCCCCCGCGGCCGCGTGTTCGGGCCGCGTGCACCGCAAGGTCGATTGCGGCACGGTCCGCGGGGCTCACGAAGTCTTGTTCGAAGCGGATGTACGTGCGATAGAACGGAAATGACGCGGCGACCTCGGCGAGGGCGTCCTGTAGGTCAACGCGGGTGAAGTCACGGGTGCGCACGTCTTGTTCTGAAATGCGGTCGAGCCGTCGTGCCAAGACCGTCAACTCGGCGGCAAGACTGGTACGCAAGATCAGCTTCTTGCACTCGTAAGCGATGTCCGAAAATGGGCGATCGGCATCGCCCTCGCCCCGGGCCAATGTGCGAAGGCGGCCGACTCGGCGACCATCCACGAGCACGCCGGTCACCAGGTTCATGAACTCGTAGCCAGTCGTGCCGGCGACGGGCCATTCTGCCGGCAGCGATTCGGCGGGGCCGAGGATTTTCTCCACGACGACATACGCGTCCTTCGTAGAGGCATTCGCGCCGACATGCGCGCTCCAGCCGCGCTGGAGATCGTCGAGATATCCCAACGGATCGTAGAGGCCGTCCACGTGGTCGATGCGTAGGCCCGTCACGTGGCCGTCCTTTGCGAGGCGGAACGGCAGCGAATGAACCGCCTCGAAGACCTTCCGATTCTCGACCCGAATGGCCGCCAGTTCGTTTATGTCGAAGAAGCGGCGATAGTTGATCTCGTGGGCGGCGACGCGCCAGGAGCTCAGGCGGAAGCACTGCTTCGAGAGCAGGTTTCCAAGGGCCTCGAAACCCCCGGGCTCGGTTTCGTCTACGACGAACTTCGCGAGCGTCGCTTCGAGCGCCGAGCGAAACACTGCGCTCTCGGCGTGCAACGAGGCCACTCTTCGCGTGATGATCGGCAACTCGTGCCGACGCTCGCGCACACGGGCGGCGACGAGGTCGGTTGGGGCGGGCAGCCGCTCGAGGGCGCGCAGAATGCTCTCCAGTTCGAGTTCGTCGACCTCCGGGTGACTAGCGTCCTGCTTGAGGAGTCCGAGGGCGATGGAGAGGATGTCGACCCAAGAATTGGCGGTCAGCGGATAGCGTGCACCCGCATAGAGAACCGCGAATCCCTCGGGGCGGTAACACAGGCTCAGCTCCTTTGCAGCGAGCACGTGGCCGAATTGATCGGGCAGTATGGGTAGCAGAATCCGTCCCGCGAGCTCGGGCTTGGGAGGGTTCCAGTCGATGTCGAAAAAATCCGTGGATTCCGCCGCGGGACCGTTCTGAAGGACGTCGAGCCAGCGTGAATTGCTGTCGCCGGCGACACACATATGATTTGGAACGATGTCGAGGAGGATTCCCATTCCGAGCGCCCGAAGTTCGCGCGCGAGGGCGACGAAGGCCTTCTCACCTCCGAGCTCCGGATTGACTTGCTCGTGGTTCGTGACGTCGTATCCGTGTTCGCTGCCCGGGCGCGCCTCGCATATCGGCGAACTGTAGAGGTCGGAGATGCCGAGCAAGTCGAGGAAGGAGACAGCGGAGCGGGCTCGGTCGAATCCAAGGGCCTGGCCGAACTGAATGCGATAGGTGGCGGTCGGAATACGCATCGTCGGTTCGAGAGCTCAGGCGCTCTCGGACGAGGTCCCCGGTGCACGGAGTGTTCCAAGACTCTTCGAGATATTTTCTCGGCGGAGCTGCGCGCTCTCGGCCGACGGCCGGACGCGTCTGGGTCAGACTGCCACGATGACGCGCGCTTTTGCGAGCGCCAGTCTATGCGTTGGTCCTTCGTTCAATTTCGAGTCGCGGCGAACTCATCGACTTCGGTCATTTGCGGTCGGTGGTCCTCGGGTGGCGTGCTGCCTCGATCGTGGCGATATCGATCTTCTTCATGGACATCATGGCCGAGAAGGCACGCTTTGCCTCCGCGCCCCCCGCGGCGAGAGCATCCGTGAGGACACGCGGAGTGATCTGCCAGGAAAGCCCCCAGCGGTCCTGGCACCAGCCGCATTGACTTTCCTTCCCACCATTGCCGACGATGGCGTTCCAGAGGCGGTCGGTTTCTTCCTGATTGTCCGTGGCGATTTGGAAGGAGAACGCCTCGTTGTGCTTGAACTGCGGACCCCCGTTTAGACCGAGACAGGGAATACCCAAGACCGTGAACTCCACGGTGAGTACGTCGCCTTCCTTGCCGCCCGGGAAATCGCCCGGGGCCTTGTGAACCGCGGTCACTTCACTGTTCGGGAAGGTGGCGGCGTAGAAGCGCGCCGCCTCGTGGGCGCCTTTGTCGAACCATAGGCAGATTGTGTTCTTCGGCTTCATCTTGGGGTGCTCCTCCTCTTGCTCCGTTTCGTGTCAGCGACGCCGAGCGAATTCCGGACCCACCCGGGAGTCAAGGCGATCCTGGGGGATTCGGAGCGCCTGCAAGATCGGAGTAGTCCGGCTGCGCGCCGAAGTTGAACCCGATGCCTCCGACGCAAAGGAGCAGGTCTTCGCTCCCCGTGAATTGTCTCACGAGCGTCACCTCCGGATGGATCGCGAGCTTCCGGTCGACGCGAAAATCGAACCCCGCGCCGAGCCGGGCCATGAATCCCTCGGCCGCCGATGACCCGGTGACGCCGCTCGGCACGACGCCGCTCGCCGTGTTGCCGGCGTAGACAAGCCCCGGAGACAGAACGAGCGACACCTTCTCCGAGAGATTGATCCCGAAAAGGAGGGGCGCGTGCAGATAAACCGCGGCGAACCCGTTGCCGTTGGCGCTGCCGTAGTAGAGCTGAAGACCCGGGTCGAGCGCGACGTCGAGCCGGCCCTTGTGAAGACGAATCTTGGCGTCCGCGGCGAGCGGCTCGAGGTTGGGCGCGCGGAGGCCGATCTCTAGCCCCTCGGCGACGCCGATGCGCGCGCCAAACGTAGGGGCCATCGGCCAGACGCTCGACACCTTCGTTTTGACGAGGTTCCCGCTGGCATCCGTCGAGCCATATCGAGCGCTGTAGTCCACGCCAATGACTTCGGGTGCCAGCTGCCACTGCACCTGACCCGGCCCGAGGGTTCGAGGCGTCGTGTACGTGTTCGGATTGGGGCACCCCGCGAGTAGGAGAACGAGCCCGGCGGATGCAAGAGAAAGCCCTTCTCGCCCCAAGATGATTCACCCCTACCGCGTGAGCGGCCTTACCTAGCGCCCTTGGCCTTGGTCGCGTACGCTACGGTGGACCTTACTTCAAGTTGAATCATGCGCGGAGGGCGGGATGAAGCGATCAGCCGTTGTTTTTGGGTTCTCGCTGGCGTCTCTCCTTCCCGGGATCGGAGAGCGCGACGCGAACGCGTGTGGTGGGTGCCTGCAGCCGCCGCCGCCGCCGACCCAGACCGCCTCCGACGTCACCGACGAACGGATGCTGCTGGCCGTTTCGCCGACGCAGTCCACGCTCTACGACCAGCTCGAATACACCGGAAACCCATCGTCCTTCGCATGGGTGCTGCCCATCCGGGGGACGGTGGACGTGGGTTTGAGCGCGGACGTCCTCTTCGGTTCCATCGACGTCCTGACGGCCACGCAGATCGTCGCGCCCCCTCGGAATTGCCCGCCGCCGCCGAGCTGCGTGGGCCTTGCAGGCGGCGAGAGTGCGCCGAGTGCGTACTTCGGTTCAGGGAGTGACGACAATTCGACCGTGACGGTGACCAAACAGGAGAACGTGGGACCGTACGACACGGTGCAGCTTCACTCGGCCGACACGGGCGCGCTCGAGAATTGGCTTGCCCAGAACGGGTTCGTGATCCCCGCTGCCGAGCAGCCTGTGATTGCGGCGTACGTCCGCGAGGGCTTCGATTTTCTTGCGATGAAGCTCCTTCCCAACCAGGGGGTCCAGGCGATGCGCCCAGTACGCGTCACCACGCCCGGCGCCTCGCTCTCGCTGCCCCTTCGAATGGCCGCCATCGGCACGGGGGTCACGGTCGGCATCACCATCTGGGTGGTCAGCGACGGCCGCTACGAGCCTCAGAACTTCCCGTCCTTTCACATCGAAGACAGCGCCCTCGTCTGGGATTGGAGCAAAAGTTCCAGCAACTACACGACGCTCCGTACGCAGAACGAAACCGCGCTCGGCGGCAAGGGTTGGGAGATCGAGAGCTCGCTCACCCTGAACCAGCAGGTCATCACCAGCGCCATTCTCAGCGGCGGGCAATACTCGAACAACGGCGGCATTGGAGCGGGCGGCGCTACGCAGCTTTTGCCTTCGGACGCCACACAGGACTATCTACCCATCGGCGACCCCGATGCAGGCGCCGACGCTGCGCCGTATCAGAGCGCCGACGATGTTCGGACGGCCGACATCGCAGCGCTCTTTGCGGGCCTGCAAGGGCCGAACGTGCGCGTCACTCGAATCCGAAGCGACATCGCGCACGCCGCGATGACCCAGGACTTCTTTTTGCAAGCCTCGGCCGACCAGTCGGAACTCTCCAATACGCGCAACGTGACCAAGAGCGTAAACCTGACTTGCCCCGTCTATCAGCCTTGCTCCTCCGTCGGCTGTGCAGCGGCGACTCCGTCCCGGCCGCACCGAGGGTTGGCGGCGCTCGGCGCAGGCGGCATGCTCGGCCTCTTCGCGGGTCGAATCATTCGCGCTCGGCGGCGCGCGTCGCGAGCCTCGAAGACGTGAGCGTTGGAGGGTGACGGTCGGGCGGCGGATGGATTGGGTCGTGTCGGACATTGGGTATTTTCCTTGGTGTTCGGTCTTGGTTTGGGGTTGGGAAGCGAAAGCGGCTTGTTCAATTGGTAGAGCGGCATTTCTTATCGATGGTGCGTCATATTCACTTGGCAGAGCGGCATTTTCGATTGATGGAGCGTCGTGTTCGGTCGAGGTCGCGTCTTTGTCGTGAAGTCGAGCGTCCTTTTCGGTTGGCAGAGCGTCATTTCTCATTGGAAAAGCGTCTCGTTCGATTGGTTTTGCGGTCTTTTCTCGTTGAGGAAGCGTCTGGTTCGATTGGTACTGCGTCTTTGTCAGTCCGTTCAGCGTCTATTTCGATTGGCGAAGCGTCTTTTCCGATCAGAAAGGTGTCGTTTCCAATTGGAAAAGCGTCATTTCTCATTGGAAAAGCGTCTCTGCTCATCGAGGAGGCCTCTCTCTCCTCGAAACGTCGAGACCTCGCCGCAAGGAAGGAAGCGCCGGAGGCCGAGCTTCGCTCCCTGCCACCTCCTTAATCGGGAAGGACGCGTTTCGATCGCGCTGGAAAGTACGAATTTTTCGTCGGCCGGCGACCTCGAAGCGCAGCCTCCGATCAACGGAAGGCGGCGTCCAGGCTCTCCCCAACCGCGCCGAGCAGCTCGTCGAGATCCGCGAGCGGGATGTTGAGCGGCGGCGCGACGTAAATGACGTCCCCGAGCGGGCGGAGGTAGACTCCGCGCTTCCTCGCTTCAGCGCTGACCTTCCAGCCCAAGGTGCCGAGGTAGTGCGCGCCCGGCGCGAGATCGAGGGCGCCGATCATCCCGAGCGCGCGCGCGTCCTTGGTGCCCGGGCTGCGCGCCGCCATTTCGCGAAAGGCGCGCTCGATCCGGCCGGTCCGTTCGGGGATCCCTTCGAGGATGCGCTCGTCGCGGTACACCTCGAGCACTTCGAGGGCGATGGCCGCGCCGAGCGGGTGGCCCGCGTACGAGTGCCCGTAGTGGAACGCGCGCGCCGGCTCCCCGAGAAAGGCCTCGAACACCGCCTCGGTTGCGAGCGTCGCCGCCATCGGGAGCATGCCGCCCGAGAAGCCCTTCGCCGTCGCGAGGATGTCCGGCGAGATGCCCGCGCGGTCGCAGGCCCAGAACGTCCCCGTGCGGCCGTAGCCCGTGAAGACCTCGTCGACGACGAGAAGCACATCGAATGCGCGCGTCAGCTCGCGGGCGCGCGCTAGATAGCCCGCGTCGTACATCAGCATCCCGTCGACGCCCTGGACGAGCGGCTCGAGAACGACCGCGGCGATGGTCTCGTGCTCCTTCGCGAGGAGCGCCTCGAGCGCGTCGATCGCCTTCGGATCCCGCGCCGGCGTCGGGACGTGCAACGTCTCCATCAAAGCGCCGGCGTACGGCCGGCGGAAGACTTCGATCCCGAGCAGGCTCGTGACGCCGAGAGTCTCGCCGTGGAACGCCCCCTCGAGCGAGACGAATCGGGTCTTCCGAGGCTTGCCGAGGTTCTGGTGGAGCTTCAGCGCCATCTTGATCGCCGCCTCGAGCGCGGTCGATCCGTCGTCGCTGAAAAAGACGCGATCGAGGCCCGCGGGAGCGCGGTCGGCGAGCGCCTTCCCCAGACGCGCCGCCGGCTCGTGCGTGATGCCGGCGAGGGCGACGTGACAGAGGGCGTCGGCTTGCGACTTCAGGGCCGCGACGAGCCGCGGGTGGCGATGACCGAGAAGGGCCACCCACCAGCTCGACGTCGCGTCGAGGTAGCTCCGGCCGTCCACGTCGAAGAGTCGCGACCCCTCGGCGTGGGCGATGACGAGCGGATCTGTGGCCTCGATGTACGGCCCCATCGCCGTGTACGGGTGCCAGACGTGACGCTTGTCGAGCGCGACGATCTCGTTGCGATCCATCGCCCGTCCTTAACGCGAGCGCGGGCTCGTTGCCACGACGGGGCGCTCCAACTCCGATCAGTCCCTCGGGTGGTTCTTGGCGTATTCCATCCCACGAATCGTTTCGTTGATGGCCTCGTCGGTGTGCTTTAGCGCGAGCGCGCGCCAGCCGCCCTTGTGCTCGGATGCGGCCTCGAGCGAGTGATGCGCACCGCGAAGATCGCGAAGGGCTTGCTCCATATGGGGCTGCTCGTAACCCCAGTCATAGCCGATTCGGTCCGGACGATCGCCGGCGCCGTTCGCGGCGTCGGCCCTCGTGAAGGCGTCGCGCCCCACGATGAAACTCAATCCCAGTGCAAGCGCGATTGTCGATAGCTTCCAGATGTTCATGATGGTTCCTCCACGATTGGCGGAGGGTGAGGGTACCAGAGCTTCGCGAAGGGCGAGCATCCAAGCTCGGCGCGAAGCCGTTCGCTCGTCGGGAGCACCGACGTACTGCGGGGGGCTCGGCAAGCGAATCGGAGAACCGCCGCACAACATGCAAACGAGGCGACGTCGAGGACCGCGTGCCGGAGTCGATGAAGAGGCAAGTCCGCCATACGAGGACGCAGGGTACTGCTACATTCCGCAGGAGCCGGCCTTACCGCTGATGGTTGCCGGCACGCCTTTGCATGTGGTCGATGTGAGCTGTGCCAGAAGCGCATCGGCAGTGCATGTGAGCAGGTTCGGATTGGCAGAGATGTTCACGCTGCCGCAAACCGCGGTGAGGGACACCATGCCATTCAGGTCAGTGAGGTTGTTGATCCCGCTAATGGTCAAGAAGCCATTGTCCGTAGTCAGCGCCGACAAGCTGAGGACAACGTCAGCAGAGGCCGTCGCGCCGCACGTCGTAAACTGTACATTGGACGGCGTCGTCGTGAGCTTCGGCACGTCGACATTGATCAGGTTGGGCAGCACGTTGAAGACCACCGAGCCGTTGAAGCCGTCGGGCAGACCAGCGCTGCCCACCGACGTGAGCGCCGGCAGCGCCACGCTTGTGAGCGCCTGGTCGCTCTCGAAGCCAATTGCTCCGGTCACCCCCTGTAGACCGGAAAGGCCGTTGACGTCCGTCAGGGCGGGGTTGCTCGCGACGTACAGGGATGCAGCCGTCCCCGGCGCCCCCACCGTCGTCAGAGCGCCCAGGCCGCCAACGTTCTGGAGCAATCCAAGGCCGTTTAGCGTAAACGTGCCGCGAACTGTCGCCAGAGCACCGAGGCCGCTCATATTCTGAAGGTTGGCCACACTCGCGAAGTTCAACGTTCCGTTAATCGTGGTCAAAGCCGCGAAGTTCATCGTCAGTGGTACGGCGGCTTGAGAACCGATCGTCGTGAACTGAACGTTGGAGGGTGTCGTCGTGAGGCTGCGCTCGTCGATGTTCGTAAGGCTGGGCAGCACATTGAACACCAGCGATCCATTGAAGCCGTCCGGCAGGCCTGCGCTGCCCAACGACGTGAGGGCTGGCAGCGCCACGCTCGTGAGCCCATGATCGCTTTCGAAGCCGAACGCTCCTGTCACCGTCTGCAAACCGGACAGGCCAACGTCGGTCAGGGCCGGATTGCTCGCAATGTACACGGAGGCGACCGTCCCCGGTGCGCCCACGGTTGTCAACGCGGTCAGACCACCAACGTTCTGTAGCG
>Ga0265313_10004660_pt1 | contig 10370 bp, 6 predicted proteins | sample 4123metaG_FD_203122 | JGI IMG/M metagenome (GOLD analysis project Ga0265313, IMG submission 203122) | Rhizosphere microbial communities from Carex aquatilis grown in University of Washington, Seatle, WA, United States - 4-1-23 metaG | ecosystem: Host-associated > Plants > Roots > Rhizosphere >...
AAATGTGTGACCAGCACATCTGACTGCGCCAGAGCGGCAAGCTTGTCGTCGCTGAGCTCCTCACGCGGCATCCATTCCAAAAGACTGGTCCTGTCGTCATGTGACGATTTCATCACGTTTGTTGTTTTTGTCCATGTGTGTTCGTACCAAAAGCCGGCAAACACACAAACGGCCGCAAAAAAGCATGACATTGTAATGTAAATAGAAATGGGCACGTGGAAGCGCTTTTCAGGTACTTTAGCGGCAATGGTCTGGGCAATTTCTTCTTGCGCGGAGCGGATATCCGATCCGGCTTCCATCAAGGCAACCATCAATTCGCGCATGGTCTGGAAGCGATCATTCGGTTCTTTAGCCAGTGCCTTGGCGATGATGTTTTCCAGGTCCTGGGAAAATTCCTTTTCCGGACAGGCTTCCTTCATTTTGGGCGGAACATCATTGACTTGCATCATGATCGTTTCAAGGATGCTCTCGCCTCGAAGCGGCACCTTTCCAGTCAAAGATTCATACATGACACAGCCCATGGAATAAATGTCTGTGCGTGCATCGAGCTTGAAGCCTCTGCACTGCTCCGGGCTCATATAAGGAGGGCTGCCGAACAACTGACCGGTCATCGTCAGTTTTTCCGCTTCTTCTCCGTCTTTAGCCATCAATTTGGCGATGCCGAAGTCGACCAGGCGAGCATCGGCAAAACTGCCGTCGGCGCTCGAGATCATCACGTTGCCGGGCTTCAAGTCGCGATGCAAAACCCCGGCGGAATGGGCATGCTGGAGAGCGTCGCACAATTGAATAAAGCGGTGCATACACTCATCGGTAGAAAGAGAACCTTTTTCTTTGATCAGTTCGCTGAGATTGGAACCCTCGATGAAGTCCATCACCATGTACGGTTCGCCATCTTCTGCCACGCCGAATTCGTGCACCATGATAATGTTCGGGTGACGCAGGCTGGTAATTGCTTTGGCTTCCTGTTGAAAGCGCATGAAAGCCGTGTCGGTCAATGCTGCCGCCAGCATTTTTTTGATCGCCACCAGGCGCCCGGTGGCTCGATTTTTGGCCTTGTAAATAACGGCCATGCCACCGCGGCCGGTTTCGCCGATAAATTCGTACTTCTCATTTAATGTGGAGAGAGGATTGTCTTTTGCCGTGGCGCTTTCTTTGAGAAGCGTGCCGTCAGCCGGACAGACAGTGGTGGTAGGAAGCCTTTCCATCCCGCATTTGGGGCAGATTTTCATTTTTGGCGGTGGCGCCACCCCTGATTGGGTTACCACCGTCGTTTCCTGGTCTTCGTGCGCTTCCATGTCCATTCCTGCCTACATCTGAATGATATCGGATCCGTGGTGCCGTTGAACCAGCTAAGTTTCACAATTTTGTAATATTGACATCTCCTGGAGCTATGGCTGAAAACGCGTAACTGAAGCTGATTTTCAGCTTTCTGTCTATTGTTTGTATAAAGTCACAGAAAAAACGGAATCAAAATCGCCACCCCTGCGTCTATTAATTCAGACGGAAAACGGAGTTGTTAAATGGACCTGCGTATCGACGAACCTAACTTAAGCCGTCATTGCCGAGGTGGCGATGGTGAAGCACTTCAGTCATGGGTTCACTTGATGGATATGGCAAATGCATATGACGAAGTAGGAGAAACACAGATGGCGGAAGAATTCTTTCGCACCGCATTGTGGATCTCGGATGAATTTCTCAGTGCGGAAACAACGATGAAAGGGCTATTAATGCTGGCGTCCACGCTTTCAAAGGAAGGACGCAACAACGAAGCGGCGATTGCTTTTATGAGAGCGTTGCGCATGTTTGATGAAAACATGAATAACTGAGTTATCTGACTCGCCAAAAAAAGTTTTGCAGAGGGGGTGGGGCTGTCCGGTTGAAAGACCGGGCAGCTCCCGGTTTTAGGCATCTTTTCAACTGGCTGCCCAGATGCGGCTCCCCTGTGCAGACTACGTGCTGTCTTACACAGGGGAGTTGCATATGTCCCCCTAAAAAGGGAGGAGCAATCTTTACAGTCAATGCTTCAGCCTCTCAGCCAGCATTGCATATTGTATTTTTGAATTGTGCCTTACATCTACAGGTATAGATTGCACCATGCGAACCTCATCGAAGTGAAGCCAGGAGAAGGCATCGCCTATGGTGCAGGAGTATGGTTTGACATGCTGGAAAATACCGGAAAGAAAGTGCGCCAGGGTAAGACGCTTTTTCTCTACGACAAGTATTCGTTTTCCGTCCGACTTCAAACAAGTGGCGCGCTTAAGGGAGGGAATTTCCGAGGCCGCCACTTCGACTTGAAACGGATAGACCTCTCCCCATCGATCACTGATTCTCGAGGCGCTTCTGCCCAGAAGCCACAAATTACCTTCGTCATCGAGATAACCGGCGTCGCCGGTTCTGTGCCAGACCTTCAATTGTTCTGAGGGACCGGAGCCTTTCAGAGTGATTTTAGTCTCTGCATTGCCCAGCCCATTCAGGTAGGTTTTGACTACGTGCTCGCCTGTGACTAGAATTTCACCGGCTTTGAAGGTGGGAAGTTTTTCACAGTCTTCACCGGCAGCGACCTTTTGGCAGGCATCCAATTGGGCCGGATCGATTATCGCCAGTTCTATTTCTTGAATGGGCTTGCCGGCCGGTAAGCCGCCACCGGCAAATGCCTTTTCTAAGACTGCTTTACTGAGCAACCGGCTGCTTATATGAGCAATCGGCTCAGCTTCTGTCGATCCGTACACGGCCGTCAGCTCGGCTCTCGGAAAGACGGTTTCCAGGGCTTTTAATAACGAAGGAAAAACCGGTCCACCGCCTGAGAAAACGTTTTGCACACCAGGCAGTTTTTGCTTCACTTCCAGGAGATGGTCGGATAGTTTTTGCAAAAAAGCAGGCCCTGCAATTATGCGGTTGACATTGCATTTGTTTATTTGGGCAATTATGCAGGAGGCGTTAATCGAAGCTGGCTTGCGCATGTCGCAATCGGGCAGAACAGAGGTGATTCCTTGAGCCAGCGCTGAGAGTACGAAGACCGGTAGAGTCGTCAATTCGATGTCATTCTTGCGGCAGGCAAGCGAGCCGGCAATCACCTTTTGTTGGTTAAGAAGAAAACCGTGCGAACGTACTATTACTTTGGGTGTGCCGGTCGAGCCGCTGGTAAAGGTAATCAGGGCCGGATGCGCTGCCTCGACATCGAGAATATTTGCTGCCCCATTTCGGGGATTGTCTGTGTTTTGTTTGCCAAATATTGTAGGAATCCCGATTGGCGAAACCAGGCAATTCACATCGAGTTTAGACTTGATCTTTCTGACCTCGTCGAGCGCACTGGCAATCAGCTTGATGCCGCGGCTGGAAATCATTGCGTCCGGCTTCACCGCGGCAATTGAGCTTTTCAGTGCTTTCAGTCCGAACGAAGAATCGGCAATGACGGCCACTGCTCCGATGCGGAAAATAGCCAGAAGCAAGACATAGGTTTCAATACTGAGCGGAACCAAAAGCAATATTCGATCGCCCACTTTGACTCCGGACTTAAGCAAACGCTCAGCTGTTTCTTCAGTGCGTTGTTGCAAATGTCTGTAAGTCAGAGCGCGGTCGACACCTGCTGCATGGTCTTTTAGAGCGATGTGGTCGCTCTGGCAGAGCGCATATTCATCTAGTATTTGGACAATGTTCATATTTGCCGTCACAATGCCTTGCCATATACTGCATAAGAGCGAATCGACTGTCCATACATGGTGCTGATATCGCTGGCGGTATTACCTGTAGCGTAGAGGGCATGCACTGCCTCACGAAAACCTTTCTCGTAGGCGCGTGAGTGCACTTCTTGATAGAGCATTCGGCCCAGACCCTTCAGATTACTGTCTGAATCTCTGGCGATTGTCTTCATGATCAAACGATCTGTGTCAGGATACGAGAACAAATAACCGACGATCTTGCCCCTCTGCTCGGCTACCACCACCAGTTCAGGATCGGCTAGCGTAGTCAATTTCATTTGTTCTTTCAAAAAGAGCGCTTTGTCGGCTGGTGAGAAAAGAAAATTGTTTTTCATTGCTTCCATTGTCACCTGGTAAATACCGTCCAGGTCCCAAAGCAGATTATGAACGTTCAGCGATCTGAGTTTGACACTTTGGTTTGCCAATTTTGTGCTCAATAACTGGCATTCAGGGTCTTTTATTTCCAGGTCTCTATTTATGGAAGTTCCGTAGGTTTTCACCACCTTGAAGCCAGAGCGTTGAAAGTGTGCGTTCCAACTTAATGGATTCACCGGCTCAAGTGGGAAACTGCGTTCGCCAGTGCTTTGCGTCATCAATCGATAGCGCTTCCAGGTGCTGCCGTCGACCGGTCCGATCACGGTGTTCACCCCTCTGCGTTTCAACTCCCAATCGGCTAATTCCAATAGCTCCAGTCCGGCTCCAAGCGAGGTTGCCGCATAATGCCCGATAAAACCTAGTTTTACCTCCGTATCAAAAGACGGCAGATTCAACTGGCTGGCAGTCGGGGCCAGGAGCAATTCCGGCTCTGCCCAAATGGATAAACGAGCAGTCAGTTTGCCTTCATACATGGCAAACAAGTAAAGAGTGGGTGAACCATTAGTCTGCGTCGGCTCAACACATCCGGCTGGAAATGTTGCCGCTAACTGAGCGGACATTTCTGCCAATTCTTGAGACAAACTTTCCGGCTTAACGGCAAAAGTGTAATTTGAGCAGCCGGAATACTGCGTAGACAGAGCTTCTGCCATCGCGAATCTCCTTTTATTCAAGACCCACCAGATCAATAGTAGGTTTTTTGCGAACGATTGTTCCCCGTATTCATACAGTTCGACGAGTGTTTACCTGCTCTTAAACTTCCTGCCTAGTGAATGAAAGCCGCCGGTATTGAACCTATAAACGATCCCAGTATGGCAAAGACAGCCTGCTTGAACCACCGGGTTTTCCCGGTCAGTGACCTTCCCGGCTCGCTCTGGGAAAAGTAAAAGGCCAGAACCGGCAAAGCAATGCTCAGAGGGGCCAGGGCGGTGAGAAGTATGGATTGGCGGGAAAATCCGCTCAGCATGAGAAACGGTACGAAGAGCATCAGCCAGCCGCGCATTGTTCCATTTAAAAGAATGCGCAGTCTGGCCGCGTTGAAACCACGTGAACGCACATGGGCGACCATTATTATGGCGGCATGGACTGCAAAAGCGAGAGTATAAGGATATATGTATGCCGGCTTGTGCGCGAAGTGAGAAGAGCAAAGCCAGACAAGACCCGTACTGGCGACGCTAAGAACTGCATATATTGAATGTCTGTTTTCTATGGTCTGAAATCGAGCCGGCATACACCAGCGGTAGCATGAAAAAACAATGAGCGGCATCGTCATCCAGACCAGTCCGCCGACCACGAAACTGGCATAGGAGAAAAGCGCTACGCCAAGGATGGCGCTGCCTGTAAGCGTAGTCTTATGGCGCCAGGCCACAGTAAATGAAAGAATAATTGCCAGCATCAACAACCTGGTTGCCAATTCGCTGGCCGGCAAATCGATGTGAGTATGAAGGACCAGCAATGCGCCGAGAGGGATGGCGATATTGTCGAAACCACGCCAGGCCACCCCTTCGAAGAGCATAGCCAGAATGCCCATGGTCAGCGAGATAAACATTGCTTTGTCGGCGGGCATATCGGTAAAAAGATTGAGCGGGATGAGCGTTCCTAAAAGCGCGAATGTAAAAAATGCCAGCGAACCTTCCGTGCTTTTGGCACCGTCCACGGTGTAATACTTGTGGGTGCCATAGCGAATGCCAACCAGTGCAGAAACAGCATCGGCCAGTGTAAGTATTACCACCGGGATGCAAAAGAAGAGCGGCTGACCGAAAGTCAGAGTAAAGAGAACGCCTATTGCCAGTGGAAAACAAATGTGACCGTAGGATTCTCTGCCGTCCGCCTTGATGACATTTTTCCAGGAATGGAGCATCTTCAGTCTGTCAACAAAAGAAAGCACCACAGCGGTGGCTATCGAAAGCACGGCCACCGGCCAGGACTCGGCAAATAAATACGGAAAACTGAGCGTGACAAATCCCATCAGCACGTGCAGTGCTTTGCGAATAAATTCCGGCTCGCAACCGGTTTTTTGCTTTAGATAGGACAAAGCACTCATGACCGCTGATAGAATTCCCATCACCAGGCTCATGCCTATAATCGGATTGGGAATAGCTCCTAGCACGTGATCTCCTCGACGACCAGTTTGCTGTAGAAAAACGCTTTGTCTTCTTGGTGCAGTCTATTTGCCAATTCCGTATGTGATTTGAGAACCGGCGACATTTTTTCCGGTCTGCTGCGCGGGGTGAGCATATTCCAGTAAACCAGCCGGCCACCGGTGCGACCAGCTAATACCAGTGAGCTGAGCAATTGGTGATAATTTTCTGCCGACATGTATTCGAAGATGTCGCTCAAGTTGAACTTGTCGATTGATTGTGGAGCAAGATCTTCAAGAACCGATTCGATCGACCCGTGACGCAGTTCGAGTTTGTCGATATTGGCTTTGATTGCCTCGTAGTTTTCTCTGCGCAGATAGTGCGGCAAGGCAGAAACATATTCGCCTTTCAAAATCCACTGCAAATATGGATTTTCAGAGGGGTCAAGAGCTGTCAAAGCATGTTCTGTTCTGGCCAATATCTCCTCAGCAACATCAGCTTCAACATACTGGAAAAACGAAGGATCGCGGCCTAGCAATCCCATTACTTTTCGAGAAAAGAACATGCGAAAGAGAGTGCGCCACTTCGGTGTGTTCCAGACTTCTTTGAAAAAACGTCTTCGCTCTGAGTCGTCTCGCTTGAGAAGAAGAGAGTCGCAGACATCCTTCGCATGCACAAATGGCAGCGCCCCATTTCTGAAAAGCTCAAAATACTTCTCGAATTTTCCAGCATGGCCTATGCCTCGTGAGATGTCCAGTTTTTGAACATCGAAAAAAACTTTCGTCTGGTGAGACAGATAAGGACGCAGTTTTGCATAGAGGTTCAGCCTGTCTCCGGGGCGCGCGCCAATCAGGCAGAGAAGCTCTTCATAAGTAAGAAATTCGATGGCCCGCGCTTTCAATTCCAGGCAAGCGATTTGCTGACGATTGAAGTCGACCGCTATTACTTTTGCCGGATTTTGAGAAAGCAGAGACAAACTATTGTCTCCTGCCGCTGCTACAGAGAGACAGACTTGACCGGGTTTTACATCCAATGCTTTCAAAAGGATGTCAGCGTCTTCCCATGACTGAGCATATCGGATGCGCGAAAAATCAGCATGCTTCTCAATTTCGGAAGTGTGCGGCTGCGGGCTGTTTTTCAAAGTAAGAGTGGAGTTAAATTTTTTCATCGGTCGTCCCCTCCTAACTTGCCTCTCTGCAGAGGCCTGTGGATTCAATGAGTTTCACGACGTTGCCTTCTAGATCATGTTCCGTAGCTGGAGTTGAATCTTCAGTCAATTTTTCGATGATTCCTGTCTTGCCATCGAACTCAATCAAGTCTCCGTCTGAAAGCCAATTGGTGACGCCTCTGGCCGAGACGATGGCCGGAATGCCGAGCTCTCTGGAGACGATGGCCGTATGCGACAGAAGGCTGCCGTATTCGACGATGATTCCTTTTGCCTGGGCAAAAAGCAGTATCCAGCCTGGATCTGTTCTTTCAGCAACCAGGATCTCGTCTTCCAGAGGTTTGGCCGAAGCTGGATCTCTGACCACACGGACCCGTCCGCGCACGCTCCCCGGCGAGCAACCCAGACCATGCACGATCGCAGCATGATTAGGGGCGGTACATGGCATCGGCCCGGCATTATGGATGACGGTTTGGCGCGTGACGATGCGGTTGGGCGGAGGCAATTCTTTCTTGAAAGTTGCCGATTCTCGCTTCCTCAGTTCTGCCAATTCCGCCAGATTGGCAGTCGTGCTTTTTCCTTCGATGAAGTTCAAAACTTCCTCTACTTCCAGGTAGAAAATATCGTTCTTGCTCAAAAGAATTTCTGAATCTTCAAAGCGCTTACCCAATTCCAGGAAAATTCTCCTTACCAGTCCGAAGAGCCTGGTTCTCTCGAAGCGAAGATTCTCACGCAAGCGAATGCGCTCGACAGCTTGATTGGCGACGAAAGTGAAGACAGCTCTTTTGACGAGCGGCAGTTTTGACATTTGATCTTTTGCTGTATGAACAGCAGCTGGCCTTTGATGTTTTTGAGTTGCAGAACTTTGGCTTGAGGCCATGGCGCCGATATTCTTTAAGAGCGGCAGCGGATTATCGTTAAGTGTGGGACTTTCGAGTTTCAACTCGTTGAAACAGCGGTCGCCGAATTTTTTGAGATAATTCGCATAAAGACTTTTAAAACGATTGTTTTGATTGATCTGTCTTTCAATTTGCAGCATGCTTCCCGTTTTGAGCACGGTCAGAAGTTCCTGATCTTCTCTGGCTGCAGCGGCCATCTCGGCGATAAGCAGAGTTGGCTCTGTGCTGACAATTCCACCGGAATGGACTAAAAGTTCGTGATGCGAGAAATTGGTGTGCGCTGCAAACCACTTCTGGCTGAGTGATCCTAAAAGACCGAAAAAAATCATGGCGAAGAAATCATTCACCAGAGGAGCGTCCCATGAAGAAAGAAGCTTGTTTTCCAGCCCGCGATATAGTTGTGCCAGTTGATCGCTGTTCAGTTTATTCAAATCTTTGGGAACGCTCTCAATCGTGCTTTCGAAATGCTTTTGGAACTTATCGATTTCGCTTTTCAAATTGACAAAGCGAACCAGCATGGCGGCCAGTGATACCAGGAAGTCTGCGTATGCTCTGGCCGCAGAGACGCCATTTTCGCGTTCACCCTGTTGAAATTGTTCAATTATTTCCTCAGGAAGTTCTTCCTTCACACCCATCATCTGCTCCATGAATGGTCGATTGACCTGGAAGCCGGGCAGCAATGCCAAAAGCCTGTACCAATTGACCAGGTTGTAATAAATTCGCCCGCGAATGAAGCCGAGCATGCGCGGAAAGATATTCTTATTGGCCTGAATTCTTTGCCTGGAGACACCCATGAGTTTGCAGAATTGAATATATACATGTTCGTACGCTTTAGCAGCGAAGCTGAAAGTGAGCGGTGTGGTCACGCCTTGATAGCTCTCAGCTATATTGCTGTTGTCCCAGATTCTCAAGCTGCCTGCTTCTTTCTCTTTTGGCAGAGTCGTGATTGCTCGTGCTTGCAAGATGCAGAGTTGAGTGCCGTCGTGCGCCCATTCAATGTCTTGAGGGCAACCGAATAAACTTTCGATACGGCGCGCTACATTGGCAATTTCCAGCAGCAATTGATCGGCTACTTCGAAAGGTTCGGATTTGTCATTTTCATTCAGGCAACTGTTATTTCGGTGCCTGACTATACTTTCTGACTGCACATAAAAAAGATTCCCTTCAACTTCCCCTGAGACCAGCCGATCCGCCAGTCCCCTGACGGCGCTAATCACCACGGTGTGTCTGTCTCCACTGACCGGATCGGCACTGAAGGCGACACCTGCCACTTTGGCATCGACCATGCGTTGAACAATAATTGCCGGTCCGGATGTCGATGTCGTTATGCCCATGCCCGAGCAATATGCTTTGAGGCGTTCGTTAGAACCCGATAACCACACGGAACGGGCCGCTGTAATCACCCATTCGCTGCTGACGTTCAAAAAAGAATCAAGCTGTCCGGCAAATGAAGTTATTGCTCCATCTTCATCAAGGGCGGAGGAGCGCACCGCCAATAGTGCACCGTGAGCACGCAGGATTCGGCGTGCTTCTTTGAGCTCATCTTCCAGCAAGTGATCTTGCCAGCGTCCATCGTCTCTAAAGGCGCTGGGCAAAATAGTGACAAAAGAAGGCACCGCAAAGCCGGCGCGCTTGAGGCGAGCCAGGTTGGCGGCCTTTGCGCCTGTGCGTTCAGGTGAATGTGTTTCGTTTTCCAAAATGATGTTTTTCATGTTTTTACCTGAAGCAATCTCAAAAGGTTTTTCCCAGAGCCGAAATCATTGAGGGAACCGTTCCCAGTGCCAGATAGGTAGTGAGAGTCCAGAGTCCCGAGAAAGCCTCAAATGGTTTTCCGGTCAAAGGTTTTCGTACGAACTTAAAGGTCAGAAGGGCAGCGCCGAAGACGAGCAAAGAAGTGACAATCAGTATTGGCGGGGCGAAGCCTAATTTGGCGGCAGTCGCTACTGACAGGCAACCTGATGTGGCAATTGCCGCCAGCCACGCGAAAACGGCCGGTCTTCTTCCCCAGGCAGATGTGTAGCTGGTCACTCCTGGTTTTTCTTCAGGGGCGGATTTGATTTTTCTGCCAATCTCGATAATCACACCATTGCAAAAGCTGACTGCCAGAAAGAGCCAGAGACCGGATGGCGGCAAGGCGGTGCCTTTCATCCAGTCG
>Ga0265313_10004661_pt1 | contig 10367 bp, 12 predicted proteins | sample 4123metaG_FD_203122 | JGI IMG/M metagenome (GOLD analysis project Ga0265313, IMG submission 203122) | Rhizosphere microbial communities from Carex aquatilis grown in University of Washington, Seatle, WA, United States - 4-1-23 metaG | ecosystem: Host-associated > Plants > Roots > Rhizosphere >...
TTTCACACGAAATGGTCCACTGGACCATTTCGTTCGCCTGCGGCGAACCGTTCACAACCCCTACCGTTGCCTAGATGCCGACGCCCGCGCGCGGCTTGGTCCGGCGGACATTGTCGGTGTCCTGCATCGGAACGCCGTCGCACTGGATTTCCAGCACCGTCACCGGAGAATCCGGCGCCGCATCGGGCAGGCCGGTGAAATGGGTGCGGAAACCGTCCTGCGCCACAGTCACCGCCTGGCCGGTCTTCAGCACCTTCGCCGACAGCACCTTCTGCTTCAGCCCGCCGATGGCGAGGTCGCCGCCCTTGGGCCAGAAATGCACATGCATGTAGAGCGTGTTGCCCTTGCGGGTGAAGTTGGCATAGGCCGATGTGTGCGGTTGGCAGGGCTCGGCGCCATAGATGGCGACGCCGTTGCGGTTCACCCATTCACCCGCCTGGCGCAAGATGCGCTCGCTTTCCGGCGGAATGCCGCCATCCGGCTGCGGCCCGATATTGAGCAGGTAATTGCCGCCGTCGCGGGCGCAGGTGATCAGGTTGCGGACCACGGTGCGCGGGCTTTTCCAATTGTCGTCCGCCGCCTGATAGCCCCATGAGTCATTCAACGTCATGCAGCTTTCCCAGGCACGGCCACCGGCTTCGGCGCGAATGGTCTGTTCTGGCGTCGAGAAATCGCCGGGCAGATTGTTGCGGTTGTTGACGATGATGTCGGGCTGAAGCTGGAACACCATCTGGTTCATCTTTTCGGATTCCCAGCCCGCCGCATCCAGCGGCCAGGAAACGTCGTACCAGAGCACGTCGATCTTGCCGTAATTGGTCATCAGCTCGCGGATCAGGCCGTGGGTATAGTCCGCGAAACGGCGGCGGGCGTCGGGATCGGTGGCGCAGCGCGCGCCGTCGGGATGATGCCAGTCCATCAGCGAATAATAGAAGCCGACGCGCAGACCCTCCGCCCGCGCCGCCTCGGCATATTCGCGGATGACGTCGCGGCGCGGCCCGAACTGCATAGCGTTATAATTGGTGAGCTTGCTGTCCCAGTTGCAGAAGCCTTCATGGTGCTTGGACGTCAGCACCATGTATTTCATGCCCGCTGCTTTCGCCAATTGCGCCCATTTGCGCGGGCTGCCCGGCGCGGGGTTGAAGCCCTGCGTGAAGCGCTGATATTCCGCCACCGGAATGGCTTCGTTCTCCATCGCCCATTCATGGCGGCCATGGGCGGCATAAAGGCCGAAATGGATGAACATGCCGAACCTGGCTTCATGCCACCAGGCCATGCGGCGCTGCTGGCTGGCATCGGGCGCGCCGCTCGATGGATCGCGTCCCGGCGGCGGCTGGGCGATGGCTTTGCTCGCGGCGGCGGCGGCGCCAACCGCGGCAGCGGCGAGAAAGAGATTGCGGCGGTGGATGGGGAGAAAATCCGGCATGTCGCCCTCCAATGCACGGGTCTATTGCCGCGCTGAGAGCGATTAAGACACATTCCGGGGCGTCTGTCAGCGCGACTGCGCGCTGGGTTTTGAGGCGTGAAACGGCCCGGCTAACGCATGTCCATGGCGGTCAGGTAAAGGTCCAGCATGGCTTCCTGTTCCTGGAAGTCGGCCTTGTCCAGCTTCCGCATCCGGATCACCTGGCGCATGATCTTGGTGTCGAAGCCGGTGCCCTTGGCCTCGGAATAGACTTCGCGGATATCGGCGCTGAGCGCGGCGCGCTCCTCCTCCAGCCGCTCGACGCGGTCAATGAAGGATTTGAGCTGTTCCTTGGCGAAGCCGGATTTGGACATGGGATTACTCGACGTTTCTTTGGGAATTTCAAAGGGCGCGGACCTTAGACCGGGGCGGCGAAACGGTGCAACGCGGAAATAAAGCCCGGCCTGTGGGCAAAAGCCTCAGCGCCGCCGTTCCATATCGGCCAAGGCGGCGCCCAGTACAAAATACAGCTTGTCGGCAAAGCCTTCGGCCAGTTCCGCCGTGGCGATCAGGTCCTGGCGGATCTCCACCAGCACATGCGGCAGCCCGCGCCTGGTGCCATGGCGGTTGAGGCAGTCATTCTCCAGCGCCCCGGAATAAGGCTCATTGTCGCCCCAGAGAAAAGCGTGCTGCGCCAACCGTGTCATCAGGGGGCCGGCCAGGCGCTTGTCCTTGTCCCACAAGACGCCGACTTCCCAGGGACGGGGCTTGCCCTTCCAGCTTGGCGTGAAGGAATGGATGGAGATGATCGCCGCTTTCGGTCCGATGCGGTCCAGCTCGGTGGTGATGGCGCTGTGATAAGGCTCATGGAAATCGCGGCTGCGGCGGGCGACCTCCTCGGGCCCGGCGGCGCGGTTGCCGGGAATGATGCTGCCATCCGACAGCTTCATCACCAGGGTGGGGTCATCGGCCCCACGGTTGAGGTCTATCAGCAGCCGCGACCAGCGCCCCAGCACCGCAGCCGCCTGGAAACGGGCGGCCAGCGCCCGCGTCACCTGGGCGGCACCGATGTCATAGGCGATGTGGGTGGCGAACAGGCCGGGATCGAGGCCCAGCTGGCCATAGCCCTCCGGCAGCGCCGCCGCGGCATGGTCGCAGAGCAGCAACAGGCTGGCGGCGGGATCGGCAGCGGGAATAAGTTCAAAAGCCGTCATAAGCCGGTGTTATAAGGGCCTGACCGTTGACGCGCGAGGCCGATTCGCGCCAAACCGGGTGCGCAATGCGAACCGCCATTTTCACCGCCTTCGCCATGCTGCTGCTGACCGCCGGCCCTGCCCTGGCCGGCTTCAAGGTCTGCAACAAGACCGCCCTGCCGGTGCGAGCCGCTGTGGGCCGCTTTGACGGCAAGAACTGGTCCTCGGAGGGCTGGTGGACAGTGAAGGCCAAGGAGTGCATGGACATCCTTACCGGCCCGCTGCAGGCCCGCTATTACTACCTTTACGCCAGCGACGGCGGCGCCGGCACCTGGGACGGCAAATTCCATTTCTGCGCCGCCCCCGCCAAGAGCTTCAAGGCCGAGGGACGGAGCGGTTGCGGCAAACGCGGTTTCGACACCCGGGGCTTTTTCCAGATCGACACCGGGCACAATCCCGACTGGGTCCAGAACCTTTCCAACTGACGAGTTGTTTTCCATGAGACGCAGCCGCAAGACCAAGATTCTCGCCACGCTGGGACCGGCGTCCAACAATCCGGTGATGCTGCGGGCGCTATTCGACGCCGGCGCCGATATTTTCCGCATCAATATGAGTCACACCTCGCACGCCATGCTGAAGGAAATGCATGGCCATATCCGCAAGCTGGCGGAAGAGACCGGCAGCCATATCGGCATCCTTTGCGACCTGCAGGGGCCGAAGATAAGGCTTGGTACGGTGCCAAACGGCGCGCGCATGCTCAAGCAGGATGAGCTGGTACGGCTGGTGCTGGGCGAAAGCTGCGAGGATGAAAGCCACATCCCGATTCCGCACCCGGAAATCTTCCAGGCGATCAAGCAGAAGCATGCGCTGCTGATCGACGACGGCAAGGTGCGGCTGCGCTTGCTGCGCCGCGGCGACGATTTCGCCGAGGCGTCGGTCGAAGTGCCCGGCGAGATCAAGAACCGCAAGGGCGTCAACATGCCCGACACGCTGCTGCCGCTGTCGGCGATGACACCCAAGGACCGTTCCGATCTCGACGCGGCGCTGGCGCTGGGCGTGGACTGGATCGCGCTGTCCTTCGTGCAGCGGCCCGAGGACGTGATCGAACTGAAGCAGATCGTGCAGGGCCGCGCCGGCGTGCTGTCCAAGATCGAAAAACCCAAGGCGCTGGAAACCCTGGACGAGATCATCAAGGAATCCGATGCTCTGATGGTGGCGCGCGGCGATCTGGGCGTCGAGATGCCGCTGGAAGCGGTGCCGGGCCTGCAGAAGCGCATCCTGCGCGCGGCCCGCAAGACCGGCAAGCCGGTGGTGGTGGCGACCCAGATGCTGGAATCAATGATTTCCTCGCCGGTGCCGACCCGCGCCGAAGTCTCCGACGTGGCGCAGGCAGTCTATGAAGGCGCCGATGCGGTGATGCTGTCGGCGGAATCAGCCTCCGGCGCCTATCCCGAAGCCGCGGTGGCGATGATGGACCGCATCGCCGCCAGCGCCGAATGCGATCCGTTCTACCGCCAGATCATCGAAAGCCAGCGCGGCGCGCCCGAACGCACCGTGCCCGACGCCCTGATGGCGGCGGTGCACGAGATCACCGAGACCATCGATGCCCGCGCGATTCTGTGCTGGAGCACCACCGGCGTCACCGCCCTGCGTGCCGCGCGCGAGCGGCCGCGCGCCCCGATCATCGCCGCCACCCCGTCGCTGCAGACGGCGCGGCGGATGGCGCTGGTGTGGGGCGCCCATGCCGTGGTCACCCCCGACATCACCAGCGTCGATGAAATGGTGGACCAGGCCATCGCCATCGCGGTCAAGGAAGGCTTCGCCGTGGAAGGCGACAATATCGTCATCACCGCCGGCATCCCCTTCGGCCGGTCGGGTGGCACCAACATGCTGCGGGTGGCGAAGATTCCGGCTTCGAAGAACTAGCTCGTCAGATCGCAGGACGGCATCTGGAACTTCGCGTCCACCCGGTGCGAGGTGTAGACGAAGCCCGTGGGATCATAGCGATAGACCTGCTTGTCCGCCGTGTGCGAGACGATGGTGTAGTGGTCGAAGCGCGGCATGGTCTTCTTGCCGTCCACCGTGTCCACGGTGATGGTCTCGGCATTGCCGTTCAGTTCCCAGCGCCCGTCATTGGTGCTGTCGAAGGCCTTACCCTGACGGCAGGCGCGGAACAGGACATGGAAGCTGCCATCTGCGCCACCCTCTTCCAGCCACATCTGGCTCTTGTCATTGGGCTGGCCGCTGCCGAACCAGCGCCCAGCGATCCAGGGTGGTGCGGCCAAGGCCGGCGAGGCGGCCAGCAGCATGGCGAGAAGCGGGACGGCTTTGCGCATCAGCTTGTCAGATCGCAGGACGGCATCGCGAAGCCGCCGGCCACCTTGTGCGACTTGTAGGCAAAATTGGTAGCGAGGAAGATATAGCTCTGCGTCGTGGCATCGACCGAGAGCAGCCGGTAGGCGTCTCTGCGCGGGGCCGCCTTGCCGTCCACGGTGGCGATCGCAATGGTGAGGATGTCGCCCGTCACCGACCAGGTGCCGGCGTCTGTCTCGTCGAGTGCCTTGCCCTTGAAGCAGGCGCGGAACTGGCCGGCGAAGCGGCCATCGGGCAGGAACGTGTCTATATACATCGAGCTGCGGTCGTCAGGCTGGCCGGTGCCGAACCAGGCGCCCGCCATCGGATAGGTCGCCGCGGAAGCGGGCAGCGCGGCGCATAGCAGGGCAGCGGCGAGGATGTGTTTCAAAGCGACTCCGTCAACTCGTAAGATCACAGGACGGCATCTGGAATCTGTCAGCGACCCGATGGTCTCGGTAGGTGAAATTCTCCGGCAGATAGACGGTGGTCTGTCTCTGGGCATCGAGCAGGACGACGCGATAGACGTCGTCGCGCTCCGCCCGCATATCGTCTTCCATCGCGACATGAATGGTGAGGGTATTGCCTGAGAGCGACCAGCGCCCGGTCTGCACATGGTCCAGCGCCTTGCCCCCGTGGCACCAGCGATGTTCGGCATGAAAGCCGCCATTGGGCAGGAAATGATCAACATACATTTCGCTTCTGTCCTCGGGCTGACCGGTGCCGAACCAGTTGCCCAGCAGCGCGGCCTGGGTGAAGGCGCAGGCCGGCGCGGCCCACAACGTCAGCGCCAAAAGTATCGCGCCTTGCCGCATGGCTCAGATCCCCTGCCCTTCCACTTCCTTTTCCAGGGCACGGACGGCGCGGACCGCTTCTTCCAGTTGCGGGTCCAGCGCCAGCGCCTTGCGGTAAAGCCCCAGCGCCGCTTTCTTGTCGCCGTAATCCTCCAGCATCGAGGCGAGCTCGACCATCACCGCGAAATTGCGCGGATTGAGGCTGACCACCTTCTGCAGCCCGATCATGGCGGCGCTGTCATTGCCGGCGGCGGCGTCCATGGTGGCGCGCATGTGCCAGCCCTCGGCGTAATCCGGCGCCAGTTTGGTCACCGCCGCCAGGATGGTGCCCGCCGTCTTGCTGTCGGCGGCGTTGAGCGCCTCTTTGGCGCGGCTCATCAAGAGGTCGACGCTGGCGCTGCCGGATTGCTTGAAGGCGGTTTCGATCTTGGTCTCGATCGGCTTGGCGTCCTCCGGCGAATCCGCCTTGGCCAGGTCGGCGAACCAGCGGTCGAGATCGCTTTTCGGCTGCGGCGCTGTCGCCGCGGCGGCGGCGCCCCCTTCAAAAGAAAAGAGCGCAGAAGCCAGAAAGAGGGCGGTCCATGCAAGACGCATTGCGGCAGTTTAAGCCGGGGATTGTGGCAAAACCAGTGCTGCAGGCTTCGGCCCGCCTTCGGCCCAGTCCAGCAACTGGGCGATGTGCAGCACCGGCACAGCGTCGGTAAGCTGCTGGATGCAGCCGATATTGCCGGAGACGATGACGTCCGGCCCGGCGGCGTTGATATGGCCCAGCTTGCGCGCCCGCAATGTTTCCGACAGTTCCGGCTGCAGGATGGAATAACTGCCGGCCGAGCCGCAGCAGATATGGGTTTCGCCAAAGGGCGTGACGGTGAATCCGGCGGAAGCCAGCAGCGCCTCGCCCTTGCCCGGCAGCTTCAGACTGTTCATCAACGAGCAGGGCGGATGATAGGCGACGCGCAGCGCCTGCGGCGGCGTCACATTGGCTGTCGGCACCAGCTCGAGGAAATCCACCATGGCGGCGGCGAATTTCTCGGCGCGGGACTGCCACACCGCATCGCCCGGAAAGACATGCTGCAACTCTTTCAGATAACCGCCGCAGCCGGTGGCGGAGATGAAAATGCCGTCAAAGCTTCCGGCTTCCCAGGCAGTGATCAGCGTTTTGGCGAAGGCGCGGGATTCTTCCTCGCGACCCAGATGATGCGAAAGCGCGCCGCAGCAGCCCGCACCGGGCAGCGGCACCAGCTCGATGCCGCGCCGCGCCAGCACGCGCGACGCCGCCGCGTCGATTTCCGGCATCACCGCTTTCTGGACGCAGCCCGGCAGCAGGGCGATGCGCTTGAGCGTCTTCTCGGGTTTCGCCAGCCGTTCCGGCCCGCGCGGGGCCGAGGCTTTTTTCAGCATGGTCTCCAGCCGGCCCATGGGAATAAAGACCGCGGCGATGCGGCCCAGCGGCGCGAACAGCAGCGCGATCTTGGTGCGGGTCGGATAAGGGAAAACCGTGGCGATGACCCAGCGCATCAGGCGGTCGCCCAGCGGCCGCTTGTAATGCTGATGGATATAGGCGCGCGAGGTATCCACCAGCCTGGCGTAATCGACGCTGGAAGGACAGGTGGTGCGGCAGTTGAGGCAGGAGAGGCAGCGGTCGATGTGATGCACCGCTTCTTCCGACGGCGTGCCGCCCTCCTCCAGCATCTTCTGCATGAACTGGATGCGGCCGCGCGGGGAATCGCGCTCGTCGCCCAGCACGACATAAGTCGGGCAGGTGGCAGTGCAGAATCCGCAATGGACGCAGCGGCGAATGGCGGTGGCAGCCGGCTTGATCTCCGGATCAGCCCATTGCTCGGCGGTGAAATTATTTCGCATCAGATTCGCCCTGGATTGAGCAGGCCGTCAGGATCGAAAGCGTTTTTAATGCCGGCGCGCAATTTCGCCAGCGGCGGCGGCGGCGGCGCGTAAAGGCCCATGCGCGCACGATGCTCGTCCGAAGCTTTCAGCAGCATGGCCTGGCCGTCATTGGCGGCGGCAAGGCCGCGGATCAGTGCGGCGCTGGACGGGGGCGCGGCCAGCCAGAGCAAACCGCCCGCCTGGTCGCCCAGCCAGAGCGGGACGGCGATTTCGGCGGCGATACGCGGCGCCTCGGACGCCGGGATCATCATCCGCCAGACATCGAGCTTCGCGTCGGCGAACATCACACCGTCGCGGATTTTGTTGAACAGGTCGAGGCCGCCTTCGACATCGTCGAGCGGCGCGCCCAGCAGCGCTTTCGCCATGATGGTCTTTTCCTGCAGCGGCGTTGCTTCACCTTCCAGCCGGATCAGCGCGGCGCCGCGCCCGACATCTGGCAAAAGTGTGTTACCGGACGGCAGATAAGCCAGGCCCGACGGCTCCAACGCGCTGCGGGCGATCTTGCGCAGATGGGCAAAGCCTTCCAGCGGCCCGACATCCTTCACCGCCAGCACGGCGGCGCGCGACGGACGCGGATAAACGCGGAACGTGAGTTCGGTGAGAACCGACAGCGTGCCAAAGGCGCCGCACATCAGCTTGGGCAGGTCGAAGCCGGTAACGTTCTTGACGACTTTGGCGCCGCCACGAATGCTTTCACCCAGCCCGTTGACGCCGCGATAGGCCAGCAGCGAGTCGCGGGCGGGGCCGCGCAGCAACCGGCCCGGGCCGAACGCGTCCACCGAGACCGCGCCGCCGATGGTGGCGGCCCCCGAAACGCCGTGAACGGCGGACCAGTCAGCGGGATCAAAGCCCAGGCGCTGGCCGCGCTGCGCCAGCACGCTTTCCATCTCCGGCAATGAGGTGCCGGGGGCGACGGTGCAGATCAGTTCTTCCGGCTCATAATTGACGATCCCCTGGATGGCGGAAATCTCCAGTTGCGGCAGTGCCGAAATCGGCGCGCCAAGATGGCGGCGGGTACCGCCGGCCATGATCTCGAACGGCTTTCTTTCCGCGCGCGCCTGGCGCACGAAATCCATCACCTGGGCTTCGTTGGAAACCTTGCTCATCAGTAGCGCGGCAGATGCGGGTGCGGCAGCTGCGCGCCACGAACGTGCAGATGCCCCTGCTCGATGCAGGGCGACAGCGTCGGGAAAACCTTGCCGGGATTGTAACGCCCGCCGGGATCGAAGGCGCATTTGACCCGGCCCTGCTGTTCCAGCTCTTGTGTCGTGAACATTTCCGGCATCAGGTCGCGCTTCTCGATACCGACGCCATGCTCGCCGGTCAGCACGCCGCCGACCTTGACGCAGAGACGCAATATGTCGGCGCCGAAGGCTTCCGCCTTCTCGAACTCGCCCGGCTTGCTTTGATCGAACACGATCAGCGGATGCAAATTGCCGTCGCCGGCATGGAAGACGTTGCAGCAGCCCAGGCCATAATGCTCGGACATTTCAGCCATGCGTTCCAGCACTTCGGGCAGCTTCTTGCGCGGGATGGTGCCGTCCATGCAGATCATGTCGGGCTGCAGGCGCCCCATGGCGGCGAAGCTGGCCTTGCGCCCCGACCACATGCGGACGCGCTGGGCCTCGTCGGTGGCTTCCACCGAGATGCCGCCGACGCGGGCAATGACGGCGGCTAGGCGCTGCATGGTGTCGGTGACGTCGGCTTCGACCCCGTCGGCGTCAATGATGAGAATTGCCGCGGAGCCGGGCGGATAGCCTGGCGCGTTATAGGCTTCGATCGCCTCGATGCACTGGCGGTCCATGAATTCCATGGCAGCGGGCAGGATGCCGTCGCCGATGATGGCGGCGACACACGCGCCCGCCTTCTGCACCGTGTCGAACGAGCCCAGCAGGGTACGGGTCACCGGCGGCTTCCTGAGAATCTTCACCGTCACTTCGACCACGGTGCCGAGCAAGCCTTCGGAGCCGGTGATCAGGCCGAGCAGATCAATCCCGCCCTGCGCCCCCGCCTTGCCGCCCAGCCGCACTTCCTCGCCATCCGGGGTGATGAAGACCACGCCCAGCAGATTGTTGGTGGTGAGGCCATATTTCAGACAATGCAGGCCGCCGGAATTCTCCGCGACATTGCCGCCAATGGAGCAGGCGATCTGGCTGGAGGGATCGGGAGCGTAATAGAAACCATTGGCCTCCACAGCCTTGGTGATGTTGAGATTGGTGACGCCGGGTTCGACCACCAGACAGCCATTCTCATAATCGATCTCGAGAATGGACTTCATCCGCCCCAGCGCCAGCAGGATGCCGTCTTCGCGCGGCAGCGAACCGCCGGACAGCGAAGTGCCCGAGCCGCGTGGCACAATCGGCACGCCTGCCGCATGGGCGTATTTCACGACATCGATGACCTGCTGGCGGGTCTTGGGCAGCACCACCACCAGCGGCTGCTGGGTATAGGCGGCCAGGGCGTCGCAATCGAAGACTTGGCGCCCGGCGGCGTCATCGACCACGCCATCGGACACGATGGTCTTCAGCGCGGCAACGATTTCATCGCGCCGGGCGAGAATGTCCTGGTCGGGTGGCGGCAATTCCATGGCGCGAAGACTCCAACTGCTATGGAGTTAAGCGCGCCGGATCAGCCTTGGCGAGCCTTGAAGCGCGGGTTCTTCTTGTTGATGACATAGACCCGGCCCTTGCGGCGGATGATGCGGCAATCCTTGTCGCGCTT
>Ga0265313_10004662_pt1 | contig 10367 bp, 13 predicted proteins | sample 4123metaG_FD_203122 | JGI IMG/M metagenome (GOLD analysis project Ga0265313, IMG submission 203122) | Rhizosphere microbial communities from Carex aquatilis grown in University of Washington, Seatle, WA, United States - 4-1-23 metaG | ecosystem: Host-associated > Plants > Roots > Rhizosphere >...
TTCGTGTTGCGCACGCGCCGCTACCGCCTGTGGGCGCATCCGAAAAAGGGCACGCTTACTCGCGCGCTGATCCGGCGGGGGCATTGGGAGCCCGATGTCACCGCGGCGTTACTTCCCTTCGTGCGGCCGGGCGGATTCATGGTCGATGCCGGCGCTAATTTTGGCCATTTCGCGCTCACATCGGCCGCGTCGATGGGGAAGGGTGGACTGGCCGTCGCCTTCGAACCCGACGCCGCCACCTTCACGCTCTTGGAAGCCAACGCCGCATTGCAAACCGGCGCGGCCGACATTCGCTGCGTGCGTGCCGGGTTGGGCGCTGCGCGCGGTACGCTCGCGCTCACGCATGACGACGCCAATCCCGGCGGGCACAGTTTCGTGCCGGGCAATGTGCGGGCGCAGGGTGCGACCAGCACGGTCGAAGTCTATGCGCTCGACGAGTGGTTGGCCGAGGCCGGGCTGGCCGATCGCCGCATCGATCTGATCAAGATCGACGTGCAGGGATTCGAGGGAAGGTTGATCGCGGGCGCCGCGCGCACCATCGAACGCCACCGCCCCGCCGTGATGTGCGAGGTGACGCCCGCGGCGATGAAGGCGGCGGGCGACTCGCACCGCGACCTCATCGCCTGGTTCGTTGCGCGGAACTACGTACTGCGGCCGATCGTCAACGGCGCGGCACTTGAAATGGACGCGGCGGCGCTGTTCGGCATTCTCGAAGACGGCCGCGACTATGTCGATGTGCTGATGGTGGCGCGGTAGGAGATCCGAGGTGTTACTTCGCCCGCACCCCCGGTGTTACCGGGGGTGTTAAGAGGGGTGTTATTGGGGGTGTTGGCTGGGGTGCTACGAGGCGCGGACGATGTCCTCTCGTGAACCGGCCCGCATCATGTCATATTTTGCGATAAACGCCATAAACAAAATTAACAATATGATTTTATTGTATAAGATAATTACGTTTCACGTGAAACATCGGTTCGCCCGTCACTTCTTGTCCTGAAGCTGCCGCGCCTCGCTGGCCAGCATGATCGGAATGCCATCGCGGATCGGATAGGCCAGCTGCGCTTTCTCGCTGATCAGTTCCTGGCGCTCGCGGTCATAGGTCAGCGGGCCCTTGGTCACCGGGCAGACCAGAATCTCGAGCAGTTTGGGATCAACGCCTGCGGTCCGTTCGCTCATATCGGTCCTCGCTCCGCGACTCGTCTATCCCTCGTTCTACTCCCGCCATGAAGGCCGAACCAAGAACTCGGGCGCCTCCACGCAACCGCTCGTTCGCGCTCCGCGCTCATGATTGTTCCCTCACGCTAGCTTTGCGCCACTCTATTGCCTGGCCATCCCGCCGCCGCCCTTGCCTTCGGCCAGCGCCATCTCGAGCAGCGTGATCAGCATGGCACCACGGTCGGTCGGTGTCTTGCACTCCAACAGCGCCTGCTTTTCGCGCGGCTCGAACGGGCACGACATCGGCAGCACGATCATCAGCGCCGCGTCGGGCGTGCCCTCGATCGCTCCCCAATCAACCTCCATCTCATTGAGCGTGAGATAGGCGCGTAGCGCGGCCAACAGCTTGGCGCGGTCGATCTTGGGTTCTGCGGCGGCGGCCTCGATGTCGGCGCGAAACGGCATCCAGTCGGGCGTGACTCGACGATAACCATGCACCCCGTCCACTTCGCGCGCGACACGGAAGCGGCACACCCCGGCCAGCGTGATCGTGAACCGGCCGTCGCCGGTCTCGGAGAAGGACACGATGCGCCCGGCGCAACCGGTATCGTAAAGCGCGGGTTCCGCCGCGCCGATCATGGTCACTCCCGGGGTGCCCGGTGGCGAGTTCGTGGCCTCGGGATTGCTCGGCTGGATCATGCCGATCAAGCGGCGGGCCCCCAGCGCATCCTCGACCATGGCAAGATAGCGCGGCTCGAAAATGTTGAGCGGCAGCCGCCCCTCGGGCAGCAGCAACACGCCGGCCAGGGGAAAGACAGGCAGGGTGTCCGGCAGTTCCTCGAAGCGAAGCTGGAAGAAGCGCGCGGCCATGACTCGCGGACTTACGACCGAACGGCGCGGGTGCGCCGCCCGATCATGCGAACAGCAGCGAGGAAAGCCGTTTGCGTCCGCCAATGGTGAGCGGATCGGTTGGGCCCATCGCCTCGAACAGTTTGACCAGCTGCTTGCGCGCGGCCTCATCGTTCCATTTGCGATTGCGGCGAAATAGTTCGAGCAGATGCTCGATCGCCTCCTCTTTCTGGCCAGCGGCGAACTGCGCCACGGCCAGATCGTACCGGGCCTGATGGTCGTTGGCGTCGGCAGCCAATTTAGCTTCCAATGCCGTGGTCGAACCGGCCTTGCCGGCCTGGTCGGCGAGTTCCAGCGTGGCGCGCACGGCGACGATATCGGCGTGCTTGGCCATCTCAGCGGGAATTTGGTCGAGCAATTTCTTGGCTTCATCCGACCGTTTCAGCGCGATCAGCGCCTTGAGCGCACCGGCCGCGGCTACCGGATTGGCCTGATCCTCGGCAGCGACGCTCTGATAGATTTCGAGCGCGGAAGCGGCATCGCCGCCCTCCAGCAGTGCCTTAGCTTCGGTTAGCGCTTCCTCGATCCCGGCCTCTGGGCCGAGATTCGCCATCAGTTTTTGCACGAAGGCTTTGACTTGGCTTTCCGGCAACGCACCGACGAACCCATCGACCGGCCGGCCGCCGGCAAAGGCATAGACCGCCGGGATCGATTGGATGCGCAGCTGGGTGGCCAGCTCGGGATTGCGGTCGATATCGATCTTGACCAGCTTGACCGCGCCCTTGGTGTCGCGGATCACCTTTTCGATGATCGGTCCCAGGGTCTTGCAGGGGCCGCACCAGGGCGCCCAGAAATCGACCACCACCGGGTGGGTCATCGAGGCTTCGATCACGTCCTCGACGAAGGTCGCAGTGCTGCCGTTGAGGACGATGTCGGTGCCGGGGCGAGGAGCGCCCGCCGGAGCCGGTGGGGCGCTCGGGGCGCCCGGATTTGGGGTAAAGGCCATCGACATTGTTTATCCTGAGGCTATGGGTGCTGCCAAGAGATGGATCGGCGAAGGCCTCTGGGCAAGCCCGACCTCAAGCCCAGCCTCAAGCCGGGTTTAAAACTCAAGGGCTTGGCCGGCCCTCAGGATCGCCTCGGCGGCGGCTGTATAACGCCCATCGGGCTCATGTAGCACCAGGCCCGGCAGCAGGCTGGTCGGGCCGCCCACACCCTTCCTGGCGCGCACCAGCACCCGTTTGGCCGGCCGGTCCCGCATCGGCCAGAGTGGCAGGACCGCGATCTCGCCGGCCCGCTCGCGCAGGGCGGCCAGCACGGCGTCGAGCCGGTCGGCGCGGTGGACCAGTGCCAGCCACCCTTTGGGCCGCAGCATGGTCAGGCAGGCCCGAACCCAGGCATCGAGCCCGACCTCGCCCTCCATATGCGCAGCCGCCCGGCCGGGATCGGCGGGCCTGGTTCCGTCGGTCAAATAGGGCGGGTTGGCCATCACATGATCGAAGTACCCCGGCGCCAATCGCGGCGGCGGGGCCGCGATATTGCCCAGGACCGCCTCGACCCGCCCATCCAGCCCGTTAAGGGCGATATTGCGCTTGGCCAATTCGAAGGCGGCAGGGTCGAGCTCGAGCCCGGTGATACGACAATCGGGGACGCGGATGGCCAGGCATAGCGCGGCCGCACCGACGCCGCAGCCCGCATCCAGCACTTGGTCACCCGACTTGGCCGGCACCGCGGCCGCCAGAAAGACCGGGTCGATCGCCGCGCGATATCCCTCGACCGGCTGCAGGAGCCGGACCCGTCCATCGACCAGCCGATCCTCGCTGACCGCGCTTTCCATCGAATTCCCCACCGACCTCGATCCGGTTGTAAACTTGACCCCCGGCGAGGCGCAATCCTAAGCTGGCCGCGCGGTTTGGCCTTCATGCCAAATCCGCCGCGATGGTTCATCGGCCGCGCATTCCGCGGCATCTACACGGCAATTGACGGGGGTAGCGTGGCGGTCATCGTCGATCTTGAGGAGGAACGCGAGCGCAAAGGGGCCTCGCTCGACCAGCTCGCCGCGCTGGTGGGCAACGACCTGACCCTGGTCAACCGCGCCATCGTCGATCGGATGCATAGTCCGGTGGCGCTGATCCCCGAGCTGGCGGGCCATATCATCGCGGCCGGTGGCAAGCGGCTGCGACCGATGCTGACCTTGGCTGCAGCGCGGCTATGCGGCTATACCGGGCAGCGGCAGATTCGCCTCGCTGCTTGCGTCGAGTTCATCCATACCGCGACCCTGCTGCATGACGATGTCGTCGACGAAAGCAGCCTGCGCCGCGGCCTGGCCTCGGCCAATGCGCTGTGGGGCAACAAATCCTCGGTGTTGGTCGGCGATTTTCTGTTCTCGCGTGCCTTCGAGCTGATGGTCGAGGATGGATCGCTGCGCATCCTCGCGATCCTCTCGCGGGCTTCATCGGTGATCGCCGAGGGCGAGGTGCTGCAGCTGACCACCGCCAACGATACCGATACCGGCGAGGACGCCTATCTCGACGTGGTCCGGGCCAAGACGGCGGCGCTGTTCTCGGCCGCGGCGCGAATCGGCGCCGTGGTGGCCGAACGGCCCAAGGCCGAGGAGGACGCGCTCGAATCCTACGGGCTCAATCTCGGTATCGCCTTCCAGCTAATCGACGATGTGCTCGATTATTCGGCGCGGCAGGAGAAACTGGGCAAGGCGATCGGCGACGATTTCCGCGAGGGCAAGATCACCCTGCCGGTGATTTTGGCGTTCCGGCGCGGTGACGATGAGGAACGGACCTTTTGGCGGCGGACGCTCGAAGATCTCGAACAGGCCCCGGCCGATGCCGATTTGCGCCGCGCCATCGGCCTGTTGGAGAAACACCGATGCCTGGCCGATGCGGTCCAGCGGGCGCGGCACTATGGCGCCATCGCCCGCGATGCGCTGGGCCTGTTTCCTGACGGGCCGGTCAAGACCGCGATGCTCGGAATCGTCGATTTCTCGGTCGAACGGGCCTATTGATTCCCAAATTGCGCGGTAAGCGCCATGAGGCTATAAGAAGCCCCTTGCCGGGGCGCCCCTATGGGGACTCGCGGCAAATCGGCCCGGTCGGAGTGTAGCTCAGCCTGGTAGAGCACTAGCTTCGGGAGCTAGGGGCCGGAGGTTCGAATCCTCTCACTCCGACCAATTCATCCGCGATGATTCCCAGGATTTGCCGCCGCGCTTGGGGTTGCCCAATATGCTGGGCTTGGCGATAATTGGACGCCATCTCCCTCACTTCGCCCCGGAGGCTATCCGATGCTCATGAAAACACTGGCCGCCGCGGCGGTGCTTGCCGTGCTGGCCGCCGGACAGGCGCGGGCGGATTGCGCGCTGCCCGCCGATGCGCAGCCCGGCAAATCGGTCTCCGGGGTCTGCAAGGCTTGCCATATTTTCGAGGCGGACAAGCCGTCGCGCCCAACCGGTCCCAATCTCCACGATATCTATGGTTCGCCCGCCGGAAGCCGCGACGACTTCAAAGCCTATTCCGAAGGCATGCAAGGTGCCAAGGCCAAGGGCACGGTCTGGGACGACGACAATCTCTTCGCCTATATCGGCGATCCCAAAAGCTTCCTCGACAAGGTCAACGGCAAGGAAGTCAGGCATGCGATGCTCTTCGCGCTCAAGGACGATCAGAAGCGTAAGGACGTGATCGCCTTCCTCAAAGCCATCAAAGGCAAGGCCGAGTGCAATTGACCGCGATGGCCGTCGGCCGGGAAAGAAGGACATGAATATCAAGGATCATATCCGCCAGATTGCCGATTTTCCCAAGCCGGGCATTTTGTTCTACGACATCTCGACGCTGCTGGCCGATGCCGACGCCTGGCAGGTGACCATGGGACGGCTCGCCAGGGCGGTCGCCGGCCATCAGCCCGACCTGCTCGTCGGCATCGAGTCGCGTGGCTTCCTGGTGGCGGCGCCACTGGCGCTCAAGCTCGGCTGCGGTTTCGTCATGGCCCGCAAGAAGGGCAAACTGCCGGGCAAGACCATCCACCACAAATACGAATTGGAATACGGTTCCGACACGCTGGAAATCCAGCATGACATGATCAAGGCGGGGAATCGCGTGGTCGTGCTCGACGATCTGGTGGCCACCGGCGGGACCCTCGCCGCCACCATCGCGTTGCTGAAACAGATGGGCGCCGACGTTCGCGGCGCCGCCTGCATCATCGAACTGAGTTTCCTCAAGGGACGCGCCAAAATCGACGTCCCTTTGACGTCGGTGGTCGCCTACGATTCGTGATGAGGGCCGCCGCGCGCGCTAATGCGGGCGGCTAGTGCCGGTCGAGTCGGGGCGCCGCCCGCGATCGCGAAGTTTCCGCGCCAACATCGGCAGCAACGCGACCAATGGCTTTCGGCCGGCCGGTTTCACGCGCCGGCGCCACCGCCGCCAACGCGGGCCGCGGGGTCCGGGAGTTGCGCGCGGCGTGACGTGGAAACCACCCATCGACAGCAAATCGAGGGCGCCCAGATTGTCGCGAACCAGTCTTATGCGTAAACGCCGTGCCATGGCCATATCATAATCCTGCGACCAGTGGGTTGCACCCTCAAAACGCCGTTCTACTCAGTGGGCAAGCCCTTCCGCATCAAGGGCATAGCCCGCAGCACGGACCGTGCGGATCGGATCGCTGTCGGCATCGTCGTTGAGCGCTTTGCGCAGGCGCCGGATGTGCACATCCACGGTGCGCGGCTCGACATAGATATCGGGTCCCCAAACCGCGTTCAGCAATTCCTCGCGCGAGAAGACGCTGCCGGGATGCTGCATCAAAAAGCGCAGCAGCCGGAATTCGGTTGGGCCGAGATGGACCGCGCGGGCGCCGCGGGTTACGCGATGGGCGGCCAGGTCCATGATGATGTTGTCGTAATGGAGCACGCCCTTGCTCTGCGTCGGCTTGGCGCGGCGCAGCAAGGCGCGAATGCGGGCCATCAACTCGGGCAGCGAGAACGGCTTGGTCATATAATCGTCGGCGCCGGTGTTGAGGCCGCGCACCTTGTCGCCCTCTTCGCCGCGCGCCGTCAGCATGATCACGGGAATGTCGCGCGTGCGGACCTTGCGCCTGATCTGCCGGCAGACTTCGATACCCGAAAGGACCGGCAGCATCCAATCGAGCACGACCAGATCGGGATTGCGCTCGGTGACTAGCGCGAGGGCCTCTTCGCCGTCGCCCGCCTCGCAGACCCGGTAGCCCTCTTTTTCCAGATTGTAGCGCAGCATCGTGGCCAGAGCCGATTCGTCCTCGACGACCATGACCAGCGGCTTGGCGACGATTTCGCGTTCCATCAGGCGTCCTCATCCCCGGGAAGAGGTTCGGGCAGCATCGACGATTCGCCCTTGGGCCGAGCGGCGCCCAGTGGTTTGCCGCGCACCAGGAAGTGGATGGTCTCGGCGATATTGGTGGCGTGATCGCCGATCCGCTCGATATTCTTGGCCATGAACATGAGGTGGATCGAGGCGGTGATGTTGCGGGGGTCTTCCATCATATAGGTCAGCAGCTCGCGGAAGAGGCTGGTGTAGATGTCGTCCACCTCCTCGTCCTGGCGCCAGACTCGGATCGCCTTATCGACATCCTCGTCGGCGAAGGCGTCGAGCACGTTCTTGACGATTTCTTGGACCAGGCGACCCAGCCGCACCACGCCGGCCACCGGATTGACCGGGGGAAGCTGGTTCAACACTAGGGTCCGCTTGGCGACGTTGGCGGCATAGTCGGCGATCCGTTCGATATCGCCCGAGATTTTCAGCGCGGCGACGATCGCGCGCAGATCCTGGGCGACCGGCTGACGCAGGGCGAGGAGGCGGACGGTGAAGGTGTGAACCTCCTGCTCAAGGTCGTCGACCTTGGCATCGCCGGCGATGATCGATCCGGCCCGTTCGGAGTCCCGATGCTGCAGCGCCTGGACGGCGCCTTCGAGCTGGGCCTCGGCGAGCCCGCCCATACGAGCGATGAGGTTGGAAAGATGGGCCAATTCCTCGTCATAGGAACGGACCGTATGTTCTTGACTCATCCCTCGATCCCTTCAGCTAGTGCCGGCCGCGGGCCACCTTAGCCGCGGGTCACCATAGTCACGCGCCGCTGCACTCTTGTGACGGAATTATGATAGTTCCGTGACACCGAGGCAAACCCGGTTCAGCGGAGCGCGGCGATGTTCGCGGCGTAGTCTTGGGTACGGAAAACGGCGCTTCCCGCCACCAATACGGTGGCGCCGGCCGCAACCAATTTATGGGCATTGGCGGAATCGACCCCGCCATCGACCTCGATCTCGATCTTGCGGTCGCCGATCATGCTGCGGACTCGTGCGATCTTATCGAGCGCGGACGGAATGAAATGCTGGCCGCCGAAACCGGGGTTTACCGACATGACCAGGATGAGATCGACCTTATCCAGGACATAGGCCAGATCCTGCTCCGGGGTTGCCGGGTTGAGCGACACGCCGGCGCGACGGCCGAGGGAACGGATCAACTGCAAGCTGCGGTCGAGATGTGGCCCGGCTTCGACATGAATCGTAAGAATGTCGGCGCCGGCCGCGACGAAGGATTCGATGAACTGGTCGGGCGGCGTAACCATGAGATGAACGTCGAACGGCTTCTTGCTATGTGGCCGCAAGGCCTTCACCACGCCGGGGCCGATCGTCAGGTTGGGCACGAAATGCCCGTCCATCACATCGACATGGATATAGTCGGCCCCAGCCGCGTCGAGCGCGCGCACCTCTTCGCCGAGCCGGGCGAAGTCCGCCGATAGAATCGATGGCGCGATTTTTACCGGAGTTGTCATTCAATGAATTCCGCGTTCGACGGTGAGCCCGAGCATGCGCCCAGCCTTGATCATCGCGATGTCGAGAGTATAGATGGTCTTCGCGTTCCGGTTGGCCGCAATAGCCAAATGCAATGCATCGCCGCCGCGCAGGCCGCTCTCGTACTGGCGCAGGTAGGCTTTGGCCGTTTCGAAATCGTCGGCGGTCGGCAGAAGCAGTTCAAAGGAATCGGAGATCAAGGTGTCGAAGTCCCTTTCGATTCCGTCCGCGGTCGGCTGGTTGAAGTTTCCGAGCCGGACTTCGCGGGCCAAGGTCGATGCGAACTCGACGCGCGTCCAATGACTCGTGGCCAATTCGCCAAGCGGAATCGACCGGACGAAGGTCTCGACGCGTTCGCTCGTGGCTTCGGAAAAAACGACGGGAACGACGATGCTGGTATCGAAATACAGCATCACCCTTCCTCGTCGCGCATCTCCCGGATCAACTCGACGCTCGGCTTGCGCAGGGGCGGGCGCGACGCCCGTTCGGCGGCATAGGAGCGCACCGGCAGCTTCGGCTTCTTCGCCGCCGAAAGATTGGCGACCGGCTTGCCGTGGCGGGTGATGACGATCTCCTCGCCCGCTTCGGCCTTGTCGACAAGCTCGCTCAGATGCGCCTTTGCCTCAGCAAGACTGACGGTGACCATGGTCGACCTCAAATCTGACCAGAAATATGGTCATATTCTACCATCGCGCCATCGACTTCGCCAGCGCCTGGATCAATGAATGCGCGGGTCGAGGCTACCGTCCTGATAGCGCTTGGCCATCTCGGGCAGTGGCAGGGCCCTCAGCTTCGAGGCCTTGCCGGCAGCGTTAAACTGCTCATAGCGCTCCTCGCACACTTTTTGCATCGCGGCCGTGGCCGGTTTGAGATAAGCGCGCGGATCGAATTCCCCCTTCTTCTCCGTAAGGATCTTGCGGATCTGCCCGGTGATCGCCATGCGCAGATCGGTGTCGATGTTGATCTTGCGCACGCCGTGCTTGATGCCGACCTGAATTTCGCTGACCGGCACGCCCCAGGTCTGCGGCATCTCGCCGCCGTATTTGTTGATGATGTCCTGCAAATCCTGCGGCACTGACGAAGAGCCGTGCATCACCAAATGGGTGTTGGGCAGGCGCTCGTGGATTTCCTTGATCACATGCATGGCCAGGATATCGCCGGTCGGCTTGCGGCTGAACTTGTAGGCGCCATGCGAGGTGCCCATGGCGATCGCCAGCGCATCGACCTTGGTGGTCTTGACGAATTCGACAGCCTGATCGGGATCGGTGACCAGCATATTGTGGTCGAGCTTGCCCTCGGCGCCGTGGCCGTCTTCCTTCTCGCCCATGCCGGTTTCGAGCGAACCGAGAATGCCGAGTTCCCCTTCCACCGAGACGCCAACCATGTGCGCCATCTCGGTCACCGTCTTGGTGACGCCGACATTGTAGTCATAATCGGCGGGGGTCTTAGCGTCGGCCTTGAGCGAGCCATCCATCATGACGGAGGTGAAGTTGTTGGTAATGGCCGACAGGCAGGTTTGCGGCGTGTTGCCGTGATCCTG